>ERZ1066137.175-NODE-175-length-57473-cov-19.357762_pt1 | contig 57473 bp, 40 predicted proteins | sample MGYA00382784_ERZ1066137 | MGnify/ENA primary metagenome ERZ1066137 (study PRJEB33369, sample SAMEA5778367) | biofilm metagenome | biome: Industrial cooling water; feature: Water cooling tower basin; material: Biofilm | place: United Arab Emirates | collected... | reverse complement strand
CCCTTGTAGTCGCCCAGGAGGAGCGCCTCACGACGCAGGTATTCGGACGGATACGGAGCCGCCGCAGGACGGCGTCGAGGTTCTGCGCGCCGACGATCTGCTGGCCCGCGACGTAGGCCGACGCGAGATCTTCGTCGACCGCGACCGCGAGGCCACACTCGCCCGGCGCCCCGTCCTGCTGCCAGACCTGCTTGCCGGTGGCGTCGTAGCGGGCGAACCACGCCCGCGGAAGCTCGTTGGGCTTCGTCGCGCAGCCTGCCAGGACCACGCCGTGGTCGCGCAGCACGGCGACCCCGTGCGCGACACCGAGCACGTCCTTGCCGAAGGGGATCGGCGTGTCGCTGACCAGCTCCCCCTTCATGTTGTAGCGCTGAAGGAGGATCGACGTTCCCCCGATGGCCGCGTCCTGATAGCCCGTCACCCACAGGTCGCTGGTCTCGGCGTCGAACGCGACCGCGGTCGCCTCGCTCGCCCCCTTGGTCACCGGCGGTGTCCCGACGAGGATGAGCGATCCCGGTTCCGGCAGAGCGACCACGACGGCGATCGGCAGTTCGGTCTCGACAGCTTGACCGGCGGTGTCCGTGCAACGCGCGGAGATCTGCGAGGCGCCGTCGAATGCGTGCGAGTGGACGATCCACTCGCCCAGGCCGGTGCCAGGATCGCCGACCGCGAGCGGCTCGCCGTCGCGAAAGAACTCGAGCGTCTGCACGCCGTCGTCGTCGACGCACTCGAGGTGGAGCGCGACAGGGCCCGGCGTGAAGATCGAGACGTCCTGCATCGCACCTGCGACGGTGAACGCGAGGATCTCGGGCGGCTGGTCGATCGGGAAGGGGCCGATGCCGCTGGTGCTGGTGCTCGTGTCGTCGGGGCCCGTGCTCGCATCGACCGCGCCCGAGCTGGACGAAGCCCCCGAGCTCGCCTCGCCGGATGTCGTCGGCGTGCTTCCTGTCGTCGGACTCGGCCCGGTCGAGCCCGGACCCCCACTTGAGCCGGTGCTGGACGCCGACGCGGAGTCGCCCCACTTCGAGAAGTAGTCGTCGGCGGCCTGTTCCACGGGACAGCCAGTGACGAGCGCGACAGCGGCGACGGCGGCGGGTCGGGCGAGGTTTCGCATGGACGGCTCCGGATTCAGAATGCGCCGCGAAGGGCCAGGCTCGCGCCCCACGGGCCGAGCGTGGGGATGGCCGCGACACGGCTGCGGCGCGAGCGGGTCTGGCTGAAGCTCAGCGCCGCGACGCCGGCGGCTGCGAGCACTCCACCGCTGACACCGGTGGCGATGGCCAGGGTCCGGTGGCGCTCCCCCGCCTCGGCGTACGCGGCGGCCGCGGCGAGCTCAGTCGTCGTCGCCTCGCCGCGGGCCTCGGCCAGCGCGTCCAGCTGGCGGATCGCAACGTAGCTCGCGCGTCGCATGAAGAGGGCGTAGGTCATCGCGCCGAGCAGGGCGCCGCCGAGACCGAGGGTGACGCCGCCGGCGATCGTCCAGGGTCGATCCCGATCCCGTGCTGGCCGCGTGGGGGACGCAGGTCGAGGTGCCGGCGCCATCCTCCTGGCCGGGGTGCGCGGTGGGGCCTCGGAGCACGGCGTCGAGGGTTCTCCCGCCTTCGGCGCGTGCGCGCGCCGGCGAGCCTCGACCTGCTCGATCCGCCAGATCGTCCCGGGCACGTCCTCGATCGTCGTGTTCTCGCCGAACGCGAGGAGCAGCGCCTCGAGGTGGGTGACGAGCAGGTCGCGCGCGCGGCAGAGATGGCGAGCCTCGCCTGTCTTGTCGTACAGGTCGAGCAGCGCGGCGCGCATCGACGCCAGGACGGTGTCCCGGCCGACGTCGTACTTCTTCGCGTCCGGCATCGCCGCGTAGGCCCGCGCGAGCTCGGCGTAGGCGCCCTCGAGATCCCCCTGGGCATACAGCTCCATGCCGCGTTCGTTGTGCGCGGCGGCCGACGGCGGCAGCGGCGACGTCGCGCGCGCCGCGGGGGCGAGCGCGAGACTGACCGAGAGGACAGCCGACAGGACGCGAGCATGGGTCGTCATGGCATCCTCAACGCGAACGTGTGGTTCACCGTGATCGTCTCCGTGCCGCTCGGGTATCGGTGCTCCTGGATCGCCGTCGTCACGCAGCGCAGGAGCGCCGAGCTGGTCTGGTCGCCGAGGAGCCGCACCTCGCGGGCGCGACCGCCGGGGTCGATCGTAACCCGCACGGCGAGCGAGGTGACCTTGCTCCCGCCGTAGCGGTCATAGCAGGCGCGCACCTGGGCTCCGGCGCTGTCGAGCCTGCGCGCGGAGGTCCGTCGGCGCTGCGCCGCGGGGGCCATCGTTCGTTCGGGACGCTCAGTTGATGCTGGCCCGAGCTCTGGCTGGAGCACCGGCGCCGGATCAGGACCGGCCGGTGAGGAGGTCGGCTCGGGCAAGATCGTCGGCGGCGCGGGGAGCGTCGCGGCGAGCTCGGCCTCCGCCTCGTCGAGCGCCGTCTCGCACAGCTCGGCGCGCAGCTCGGCGGCGTCCGCCTGGGATCTCTCCTCGGCAAGCGCATCTCTCAGCGGGGCTGTGACCTGGTCCTCGTACCATGTGCTCGCGCGCTGTGCCGTGAGTGTGCCCGTCGAGCCGAGCACGACGCCGAGCGCGAGCGACACGCCGGCCTTGTGCGCGGCGAACCATCCGATCGACGACGCGGACGGCGTCGTCTGGGCAACCGTCGAGGTCTCGAGCGCAGCCGCCGATGTCGTCTGCGCGGGAGGGTCCACGAGGACCGATGCTGCAGGCGCGGGGATCACGGCCGCGGCCGTCGCGGACGCACAGGAGGCCGCACTCCTTTCGTCGCGCCCGCGACGCGCCCTCTCGAGGGCGCCCTGGAGCGCAGCCATCGTCTGCGTGCGAGCACTCGGATCGTGATGGATCGCCTGTAGGATGGCGGCCTCGAGCTCGACATCGTCGAAGCCGGGCACAACCTCGGAGATCGACCGCGGGCGCTTGCGGTCGCCGGGTCGGAACGGCGGTGCCGCCGTCAGCAGCTCGAACAGCACGACGCCGAGCGCATAGACGTCGGTCGAGGTCGTCGGCGCGCTCGCGTCCTCCGGTCGCAGCAGCTCGGGCGCCATGTACTCGGGCGTCCCGAAGCGCGCGCCGATCGGTGTGGCCAGGCGCGCTCCCGGCGGCATTCCGTACCGGTGCTCGCCCCTCGCCCAGAACTGGTCGAGGTACTTGCACAGGCCCCAGTCGATCACCTTCACCCGGCCGGCGGGTTCGCGCAGCAGCATGATGTTCGACGCCGACAGGTCGCGGTGGAGGATCCCCTTGTCATGCGCCGACTGGACCGCGTCGCAGACCTGGATCCCGATGTCGAGCACGCGCTCCGGCGCCAGGCGCTCGCCCCGCTCTCGCAGCGCCCGGAGCGTCTCGCCGTCGAGCAGCTCCATGCACAGGAAAAGGTGGCCGTCGACCTCGTCGCAGTCGTACACGCTGACGATGCCGGGGTGCTTGAGCCGCCCGAGCGCCTTGGCCTCGCGGAGGAAGCGCTCGCGGCCGTCGACGCGCAGCTGCAGGCCGTCGTCGAGGATCTTGACCGCGACCTCGCGCTCGAGCCGGAGGTGGTAGCCGCGCCAGACCTTCCCGGTCGCACCCTCGCCGATCGCATCGAGCATCTCGATGCGCCCGGCGAGCAGGTTCGCCGGCGCGGGCTCGGGCACGAGCCCCGGCGCCTGGGAGTCCTCGTCGAGCACGTCGTCGTCGCACTCGTCATCCTCGTCGTCGGCGTCGTCCACGACGTCCTCGGCCTCGTCTTCATCAACGCCGCGTTCCATGGCGACCCCCGACGGCGGTACGATACCAAGCTTCTCTCGTTGCGAGCGGCCCATCGCACGCCGGGCAGCATCGCCCTGCGACGCCGGGCTGCTCCACTGTCGCCCCCAGACCTCGCCCCGAGGCGCGCGAGCTGCGACACGGGCCCCATGCGCGGCTTGCACGGAGGCCTTCGCAGAAAGCGTCCGGCGCGAGAGCTCGGACCTCGCTTCTCGGGCGTCGACGCGCCGGCTAGGATGGGCCGTGCGCACTCGACCAAATCACGGCTCCTCGACCACATCTCTTCTTCTATCCGTGGCCTTCGCTCTTGGCTGTACGAACGGCCAGGCCCCCGACAAGCCCGCCAGCGGCGGGCCCGCGGCCCCAGCCAAGACGGCGCCTTCCACCACGCCCACACCCGTACCCACACCCGCGGCCGAGACCTATGACCTCCGCGGCGCGCCGGTCCAGGGCGCGACACGTCGCACCGAAATGACCTTCGAGGTCCAGGACGCGCAGCTCTCGATGAAGGTCGGCGAGCTCGCGGTCGCGGGCACCATGTCGCTCAAGTCGCAGATCACCGAGGACCTCGAGATCCAGGAGGTCGGTGACGGCACGGTGCGCAAGGGGCGGCTCAGCCACGTGCTCCAGAAGTCGACGACGACGACGCGCGTCAAGCTGCCGAACGGATCCGAGGAGAGCAACCCGACCGAGGAGAACGGGCCGCTCCACGGCCGCGTCGAGACCGTCGAGTTCAGCGGCGGACAGTGGAAGCGCACGCTCGAGGGGCCTCCACCCACACCCGAGCAGGCCCGCTTGCTGAACGGCTCGCCGTTCGAGGGGGAGACGTACCCGACGGCGATCAAGGTCGGCGACTCGTGGACCGAGACCGGCCCGGAGCTCCGGCGCTGGCTGGGAAGTGATGTGCTGTCCGTCCGCGGCGAGGTCAAGAACACCCTGCTCGCGGTCGAACTGCAGCAGGGTGAGAAGGTCGCGGTCATCGAGTCGCTCGGCGAGATCGAAGCGACCATGGTCGACGCCGACAACCGTGAGATGAAGATGACCATGGGGCTTCAGGGGAAGATGCGCCGGTCGCTCGACAAGGCGGTCGACCTCGAGGGCTCCGCCGAGGGGGCGATCAAGCTGTCCGGAGACATCGTCCAGGACGGCGTGTCGATGTCGATGTCCGTCACGGGGCGGTTCACGGGCAAGATTCGCGGCAGCCTCCGCTGATCAGTTGACGAGTCGCGGGCCGCCCCTCGAAGCCCGGCGCTTCCGCGGCCCAGGCGGCGGGAGGTCGTCCGGGAGCTTGGCATCGGCCGAGGCCACGATCATCCCGTCGACGAGCCGCGCACCGATCGTGGCGCGCCAGAAGGGCAGCTCGGCCGCGTCGGCCTGGATGAACACGGCGTCGATGCAGCGCGGGAGGTTGCGCATGAGCGCCTTGGCGAACATAGCCCGGAGGGCAGGCGCCGCAGGGCCGTCTTCATGGACGCGGAACTCCTCGACGACAAACACCTGCGAGACGCCGGCATCGAGTGCCTCGTTGATGGACTGCGACACGAAGCCATCGAGGGAGAGGGCGTGCTCGCAGACACGCGCCAAGAAGTCGCTGCCGAGCGCGGCGGCGGCCTCGGCGAAATCGGGCGGCGGTTCGAGCTCGCGCGGGAAGTAGGCGATGGCGGAGCTTGCGAGGCCCCCGTCATCGCGAACGAACTCGACGGAGATGCGCTCGAAGGCGTCGGCTCCGCGGCCAGAGCCGTCAGGGCGGAGCGGGGTCTGCTGCGCGAAGCGGAGCGAATATGTGTGGCGAGCGAGGTTGTCCATGCGCGGAAGTGCAACGCCCGCCGCGCGGAACTGCAAGCCCAGCGCGCTGGAGGTAAGCGTGCGTTCGCCGCCGGCCCCGCGGCCGGGTGCGCGGGTGCAGCGGAGGCTTGTCAGCGTCATGACGCTCGAACGCGCCTTCACCCCGCGCACATGGATCATCCGCGCGATGCGTCCGGCCGCCGGGCCGGTCGAGAAGCATCCCGAGATCGCCCCGCGCGAGACCGCTGCATGACTCAATAGACATGTATAAGAGGACACACCATCGCCCGAGCGCCGGCGCGCCTTTCTGGTGCTCTGACAGAGGCCACACATGCGATCGGTCTTGAGCTCGAGGCGCGAATCATCCGATACTGATCCGACGCACGATGGCCGCCGAACCTGATATCGCGGCGCTCGCCGCTCGTCTGGAGCAACTCCACGAGAAGGTCGACAAGGTGTCGGCGACGCTCGGCACGCTCTTCCGCCTGCTCGCCGAGATGCCCGCCACGCCGCGCGATCGGCTCCGCCCGAAGTTCACGCCGGCGCAGCTCGCCGAGGAGCACAAGCGCCGGACGATGAAGGCGCGGATCGCCCGCGCTGCTTCTCGGTACGGGGTCAGCCTCGAGGAGTGGATCAAGATGTTCGGGCCCGTCGACCGCCTCCCTGCCGGAGCGCCGCGGCCGGCGAAGACAAGGCCGAGCGAGCGGTAGGTGTCTGGGGACCTGCAAGCAGACCTTACATCGCGCTCGGCGTCCTCGCGGCCTGCCGACGGCTTTCCGCTCTGCGAGGGCGACCCAGACGTGCCGCTCCGGCTGCGCGCCACCAGCACCGTGTTCCAGCACCGGCAGGATCAGTAGATCCGCCAGATCTTCCACGACAGGCCGCCCGACGCCTTCGACGACCTGACGGATCAGCGGCGCTGTTCGAAGCGGTGGCGTTGACGAGAGTCGCTACGGGGACGCGGACCTGACCCGCGAGGGGGCGGCAGCATGGGGTCAAGGCTGGTCGCGGTGTGAGGTGCCGCGTGCCGCGATCTTGGAACGAGGGGCAGCTAGAGGCGTCTACGGTGGCGAGGCCGATGGTGGCCCTCATAAGAACCTACAAACAAAGGAGCATGTCCAAATGAACATGAATGAAAAGCTCAAGAGAGAACCGATAGTGGTGCGCAAGAAATTTTGTCCGAAGAAGAATCACTGGGTGCCAGTGACTGACTTTCACGCCAGGTCAGCATCCCCCGATGGTTTGCAGTGCTACTGCAAGAGCTGCAACATCGAGCGGCAGTATGAACCGGGTGGTGCTGCGTACAGGTACAAGTAGCTGTGACGGGCCGAGGCATCGGCCCGTCGGCGTGCGCGAGTCGCGGCGGTCCAGATCTTGCCGCCCGGCTCGTACCCGCACACCTCGTCTTGAGGGTCACAGGTGTCCGCGCAGGTGTGCAGGCCCGTGACGTGGCGGCCCTCCGCCCTCCGAGCAGTCGACGTCAACGTTGCGAGCGGCTGGAGAGCGAGACCTCGTCTCCAGCCCGTCTCCAAGACCGCTGAACCCCAAGGTCCCGGGTGGGAACTCACGGGGCGCCAAAACCGCTCAGAACCCCCGTTTAGGAGCGCGCAGCCCAACTGTCGCGGTTGGGGTGGGGGTTCTGAGGCGGTTTCTGGGTCTCGAAGATCGACATGCGCGAAATCGTGCACACAGAACTGTAAAAATCGCGCACGCAGCTCTGCGGCAGAAGCGTCTGCGAGCACGAGCCCTTGACGCCGTGCACTGGCGTTACGCCGATCACGGCTCGAGACAGGTCCGGTCGCGCATGCACACTCGCCAGCCAGCCCACGCGTAGTTCGCCCTTAGATCGCCGACGCGGAGCGGTGGGGTGGGTGTCACGGGCAACGTCTGTGGCTCGACGCCTATCATCGCGGCCAGCGCGACGCGCCAGCCGTCGGGGCTGGTAAGCGCAGGTCCAGCGACGACCTCCCGATAGCGCCGGAGCACGCGGGCCAGCGCGCGTGCATCGGCGATCGGATTGCCGGGTTGCGGTGCAGTGGTTGCAAAGCCCGCGGAGATCAACGCCGCGGCCGCCGATGGCTGGCGCCAGCCCGCGCCGATCACTGCCCGCGCGCCCGCCAGTAAGAACGCCGTCGCCAGACTGCGGCCCTCGTCCTCATGGCGCCGCGGTCCAAGTAGATCGGCGGTGTAGCTGGTGTCGCAGGCCCAACACTCGACGCGGCCGCAGCCGGTGAGGTCGAGCATTACGACGTCCTTGGCCTGGTAGAACACGCGTCGCCGCGTCAACGGCGGGTGCATCGACATGCCCATCAGCGGCGGCACCCACGCGTGCTCACCGTGCACGAACAGCCGCAGCACGCCGACCTCGGCGGCCTTGCGGTCGAACGTAGCGAAGTCCGGCCCCACCTCCGGCACTATGTTTGCGGCCCGCAGCGCCGACCAGCCGCGGTCGAGGTCCGGATCCTTGCCCTCGTGCTCGCCGATCACCGTCCATGCGCCCGGTCGCACCGCGGCCCGCAGCGTACCTGCAGGCGCGAGCGTGGGTACGTGCACGATCACGGGACCTTCGGCGTCGCCCGATGCGGCGAACAAAGCGGCCCACGGGATCATGTCCATGACCCCGCGCGACAGCAGGGCTAACGCGTCGATCCCGAGTTCGGCACAACAGCGACGCAGCACCGCCACCACCGGCTCTCCCGCGTTCATCAGAGCGGTCAGGGCTGCATCAAAGGCCGCGTCGGGATTTGAATGCGCGGAGTATAGACGCAGATGCATGAACGCCCGCACCGCCGCGACGAACCGCTCGCGCTCTTCGCTCGCCAGTCCGGCGTACGGTGTGTGCATCTGGAGCGTGCGGCCGTCGCTGGTGACGATCGCGTAGTCCAGCGGCGCTACGTCGAGCAGTATCGCAGTCGTTCGATGCCTGCCCAGCCACTCCGTCAACTCGTCGGGATCCGCGACCGGCAGCTCCCCCCCGTGCGCGGGCCGCCAGCCCCGCGCGCCACCGTACTGCAGTTCGACCAGCAGTTCGTTTTGGGCGGCCGAGAGCACCTCCTCGGGAGACTCGATCGTGTGGCTCGGGCTGATCTTACCCTGCAAGTCGATCGTCCGCACCTCGTGCAGGTGGGCGAGCAGCGGCCGCAAATCATCGCCGACCAATGGCTCCTCGTCGACCCAGGTCTGCACGCCGAGCAGTAGCGCGGCGCGGTCGACGTCCCAGCGCGCGCGATACATGCTCATGCGCCAGACCGCTTCCTCGCCCGGACCGTGCTCGTGCGCCGGGCCCTGCCCATAGAATCCTGTCTCTGTGCGGTAGGTCGTCGAGCCCAGGAGGTCGCACAGCGCCAGGAGCTCGGCCGGGGAGCATGGATGACACTCGCGGCGGGCGAGCCAAAGTGTCGCTCGCTCGCTGAGCGCTCCAGCGTACACGCGCCGCTGCTCGTCGGCGAGGACGAGGTCACTGAGGCCCTGCTGCAGGCGCTCGATCGAGTCCAGAATCGTCGCCGTGTCGTCGCGCTGCTGCAGCAGCGCGAGTTCGGCGACGAACAGCTGGCGCGCGGTCGTACAGCCCGCGTGCTGCGGATGCACCGCGGCCAGCACGTACGCCAGTTGCGGCCATAGCTCCGTCGGCCACGGCATCTCGAGCCACCCGATCAGCACGCCGAGCAGGATCTCTGCCTCTTGCTCCGTGACGAACCGGCGCTCCTCGGCGCGCAGTTGCTCGGCGAGCGCGCGTACAAAGCCCGCGTCGGGGACCGGGCGACCGATGTCGCCGCCCCCCTCGCGCAGCCGGCGGAACGCGTCTTCGGCGTTGACGAACAGCGGCTCGCCCCGTCGCTTCGCCGTTGCCAAGAATGCCAGCGCCTCGTCCGCGAGCGCCACGAGTTCGCCCCTCAGGGCCGCGTCTTCGCCGAGTCCGCGGGACCGCCGGTCCTGCAGGTCACGCATGCGAATGTTGTAGACCGCTAGGCGAGTCGGCTCATCCCAGTGGAACACCTGCCCCGGGAACCGCCGCGGCAGCGCCAATGCCTCGTCCGCGAGCGCGAGTCCGCGGGTCAAGAGGCCGCGGGCCTCGCCCGCGTCGGCGGTCAGAATCGCCAGCTCGCGCATCGCCGAGACACTCTGCTGCAGCACATGCTGATACGACGTCGGATCCTCGCGGCGCTCCGGGAGGGCGCGGGACGCCTCAAACAGCTCGACCGCCCGGCGCAGGTTGATCTGCTTGTCCCCGACGGTGCGGGTCGCCCATGCCTGCCCGAGGTTGCTAAGCGCTTGCGCGTGCATCGACCGCACTGCTCGAGCGAGGTTGGCCCCGGAGGCGTCGACCAACGTCTCCGACTCCGCGAGGTACCCAGCGAGCGTATCGACGGTCGTCTGCATGCGTTCCAGCCCGCGTTCGTGCACGCCCACGACCGGCGAGCCGCATTCGGCCGACGCCAAGAAACTCTGAGCATCGGCCCGAGCAACACGCGCTAAAGGGTTATCGGCCAGCCGCGCCGTGGCCACGACCCCGGCCTCGGCGAGCAAGATCTCGAGCGGACCCTCAAGCCGCAGCGCATGCCGCAGCTTGCGGACCTGCATCATCGCCATCAGCCCATACATCTCGAGCGCACGCCCAGACGCCAGCCTACCGACCGCGTGCAACCAGCAATAGATGGTCGCCAGACAGCCTTGTGCAGTCAGCGGAGCGCGCGGGTCATACAACCGCTGTATTGCCGAGAACAACTGCTCCTCACGCACGCCCTTCGCATGGCTCACCATCGCCTCGACCGCAGCCGGCAGGGCTTCGACCAGCGGGTGCCCCTGCGCCACCAGTTCCCCGCACAGCTCGACAGCGACTACGATCGGCGAGCCCCGATCAAACCGTCGACGAACCTGCCGCGACACTTCCCGCCATGTACGTGCCATATCAACCCGATATCGCCCGGTCCGGACGAAACTGTCAAATCAGTTTTACTGGCCTGGAGGCTTGTGTTTGCCTGCGATTGAAAGTGAACAAATTTACGGCTAGTCTCCGATATATTCATCTCCCATCCCGCGTCGGACCCGGCCCCCACGCTGGCCGGTAGACGCCAGCCAGGCCAGGAGGCCAGGAGGCTGGAGCTCGCGGGCGCGTTCGCCTGCGGCTCCGCGCGCCCGCGTCCCGCTGGACGCAAGCCCGGCTCGGTGACGAGCGTTGCTATGGTATCCTCGGCCGTGAGGCCATGCCCTTGGATTTCGCCAGCGACGAAGACCTACTGGTCCGCCTCTCGTTGCGGCCGCACGAGCAGGTCTACCTGGTCGGCTCGGCGGTGACGGCCCCGTCGCGGCCGGGAGAGCCCGGGGTTCCGCGGGTCGACGACGTGATCGACCTGATCCGGGCCGAGTACCGCCGCGCGAGCGAGCTTGAGCGGCTCGAGGCGGCGCTCGCGGCAGAGCCCGACAACCGCTATCAAGCCGCATTCCGCTTCCTCCTGCGCACGCGCGACCAGGAGGTCGCCAACTCGGTGATCCGGCGGGCTGTGCTTTTGTCTCGAAGGCCCTCCCCAGCCTTCCCCGTGCCACCGCCCGAGAACCACGATCCCGAGATCCTGCGCGCCCTCGAAGGCGACGTCGAGGGCTGGCACCTGCCGCCCGCCACCGAGGCGCTTGGGAGGGTGATCGCGCGGCTCCCGGCGGCCGCGCGGCCGATCGTCCTGACCTCCAATTTTGACCCACTGATCGCCGTCAGCGTGCGCCGGGCCGGCGGCCGCGCCTACACCACCGCGCTCCAAGCCGACGGCAGCCTCGCCCGCGTCGACAGCCAAGGTTGCCTCATCGTCCACGTCCACGGCGACTGGTTCCGCACCGACAGCCTCCACTCCCCGGCGCAACTTGGCCAGGATAGGCCCAAGCTCACCGCCTCGCTGGCCCATTTGGTGGGCGCCCGCACTCTCGTCGTGCTCGGCTACAGCGGCTGGGACGATGTGTTCACGCGCAGCCTGATCTCCGCGATCCGCAATGGGCTCGCGCCGATCGAGGTCGCGTGGACTTTCTACCCCGCCGACGAGGCGGCGATCGTCCGTGACTCGGCACACCTGCTCGAGATGCTGCGCCCCGGGGTCGAGTTCGGACGGGTCGCCCTCTACAAGGGCATCGACGCTCACACCTTCCTGCCACGGCTCGCCGCGCGCCTCGTCGGATCCCCCGCCGGCGAGCCCGCGTACGCGCTATCCCAGCGGCAGGCGCAAATCCAGCAGACCGTGGCCGTCGTCGCCGCCAGCGAGGATGATACCGGCTTCCTCGGCGTTCCCCTCAAATCCGTGAGCAGTATCACCCGCTCCGCACCCATAGAGCAGGTCTATTTGAACGTGTGGTTCCCGAAGTTCGAGCCGCGCGCCCCGCGATTCGTCGTCGACGTACCAATCGAGATGCACGTCGCCCTCGGCCCGCAGCGCCACGGTGCGCCAGCCGACCCGCTCTCTGAGGACCTGCTGGGCCGCCTGCGTCGGCTCGCGCAAATCGACGTATGGGTGCAGTGCGCCGACGCCGACGTTACTCCGTGCGACGGCACGCTCCAACTGCCATGGCCGACCAACGTCCTGTCGTTCGAATTAACCCCGAGGCGCCCCGGCGGCCTGCGCATCGTGGTCGTGCTGCTGATCCACAACCAGCCGGTCCACCGCCTCGAGCGCGAGGTCCAGGTCCACGACCGCCGCGAGCGGGGCGAGCGATGAGGCTGAGTTCCAGCGTCCCGCTCGACCGCATCCTCCGCGACGCCCCGACGCGGGACAAGGTCACGCTGGTGATTGAGCGTCGGGGCGATGAACTGTCGATCCACCTCGCCATCCCCCTGCGCGGCGACGTCGAGGAGGAGGCCGCGCTAATCACCAGAACCGGGCAGAACACCGTACGCGTGCACTACAAGGTCCGCTGCAACCTCGACCGCGAGCGCACCCACCTGACTGGTCTCGTGCGCGAGGCCTACCGGCGCGGCCCGCTCGGCGCCGCGCTGCGGCAGAGCACCGTGGCTACGCTGACGCCCGACAACCTGCGCACGCTCTTGATGGACGTAGCGATCCACGGCGACGGACTGCACCGTCGTCTGTTCGGATTCCCCGATGACCTTGAGCTACGCACCGGTCGCCCGCGGGAATTTACCGACGAGATCCGGTTCGTCCTGCGCGATGCGTTCCTTAGGCCGCGGATCATCCACGTCGCCGGTGACGCCCCGCTGTTCCCCTGGACTTTCCTGTATCAGCACACCACTCCGCTCGACAGCCTCGCACCGGTGACCTTCGATGTCGCCGGCTTCTGGGGCTTCCGCCACGAGATCCAGCACGAGGTCGAGCAAGTGGCCACTGCGCTCGCGCTGCCCCCCGACCCGCGCATCGTTGCCGCCGTCTGCCCCGCGGTCGCCGTCACCGAGCCCGACCACCCGCTACGCCGTCAGGGCACCGAGTTTGTCGACAACGTCGTCGACCTCCGTCGAGAACTCCGCGAATTCGGTGCGGACTGCCTGTACTTTTTCGGCCACGCCAGTCACAGCACCCCGCCCGTCCCGGACACCAGCAAGATCTCACTCCACGGTGTCCCCCTCTCGGTCACCACGCTCGGCCAGGGCGGCGGGCCGCGGTTCCTGCGCGAGCCCGTGCTCGTGTTCCTGAACGGCTGTGGTACCGGCGACCTCCGCGAGTGGAGCGAAGACACGTTCATTGGCTACCTCGTGCATCGCGGCGATCATCGGCTTTGCTGCGTGACTACCGCGGCCGAGGTCCCGATCGGGTTCGCCGGCGCGTTCGCCCGCGAATTTTGGCAGCGCTTTCTGGTCGCCGGCCGCCCGCTCGGCGCGGCCCTGCTGGCGACCCGCCGCGCGCTGCTCGCGGCCCACAATAACCCGCTGGGCCTCCTGTACGAGGTGATCGGCCAGGTCGACACCCACTTGCGGAGCCCCGAGGAGAGCCGATGACAACTTCTATGCTATTACATCCTCGCGTCGCCGTGATCAGCGATCTTCACGTAGGCGATCCCAAGACGCCTGAACTCGAGGACTTCGACCGTGACGACGACTTCGAGCGCCTGCTTACCGTCGAGATCCCGAACCAGTTCGGCGTGCCCGCGACCTTGGTGATTAACGGCGACTTCATCGACTTCCCGCAGATTCTCCCCGGGCTGTCCCGCCACAACCTCGGGGATGCCTACGGCACAACCGAGGCCGAGTCGCTGCAACGCTTTAAACGCGCCTACGACGGACATCCGCGCGTGTTCCAGGCGCTAGCCGACTTCATCCGCGCTGGCAATCAGGTCTGCCTGCTACCCGGCAATCACGATCCGGACTACCACTGGCCGTGCGTCGAAGCGGCACTACGGACCGCACTTGGCAATCCACGCTCCCCCCACTTCATGTTCGTCGCTGGCGGCGAGATTCATGAACGCGGGATCCATATTGAACACGGCAACCAGTACTCGTACGACAACCGCTTCGACCACTGGGACCGGCCGATCCTCGACGCGCCCGATGGCCTGCGCCTCGAGCGGCCTTGGGGCACCCTCTTCATGGACCTCGTGTACAACGACGCCGAGGCCGCCCACCACACGCTCAACCGCATCTACCCTCACACCGCCCTCGCGGCAGTCGTCGCCCGCAGCTTCGTCTCCGGGCAGGTCTCGCTCTCGCTGTTTGCACGCGTCGTCGGATTCCTGCTCGGCAAGGGCAAACGTTTCATCGGCGGGCGCCTGCTGGGCGAATACCCGCTCGAGGCCGGATCGCCGACTCTCGCGGTGGCGCGCACAGTGATCGACGAACTCGCACCAGGGATCCGGGACGACCTGCGCGAAGCCGTGGCGCAGGCAGCCCTGCAGCACCTCCCATCCGACGACAACGCTGCGAAAGATCCGTCGTCGGGACTACTCGGATGGAACGTTGAGCCTGACGACCCGGACGGCTCGGCGTCTGGGCTGCTTGGGCGGACTGACGAGCGTGGCATGAACCATCGGGCCATAGACCTGCTCGGCCGCGGCGATACCACCATCGTCGTGTTCGGCCACACCCACCTGCTCGTCGACGCACAAGCCCCGTACGGCAAGGATGATCCGCGCCGCGTGTTCAACACGGGTTCTTGGGTGCCGCAACTCGACGTCACCGGGCTCCCGCGCCCGACCCTCAACGACCTCGATCGCGTGCAATACACCAGCCACGAACTGCGGTTCCTTGCGATCGAACTCGGAGACCCCCCACGTACGCGCCTCCTGACGGTGTGACGCAGTCTGGTGAGCGACATGAGCAAGCGATGCCGCAGCCATCGGTCAATATCCCCAATGTCACGGACAAGACGTGCCCGGAACAATGTTTCGCCTATTCCTCCAATCGTAGAATTGCCTGGCGGCAGTGCTCGGGATTCGCGTGGGCGTAGAGCTGTGTCGTCCGCAAATTCGTGTGGCCGAGCAACATCATCGCCACCTGGGCCCCTACCCCGTTGAGCAGCAGACGCGAGCCAAAGCTGTGCCGAAGTGCGTGGAGACCGCGGTACGGCACACCGGCGTAGGTCGTCACGCGGCCGAGGACGTCCTTGAGCAGATCAGCGTTCATGTCCTTGCCGTCGAGGCGGGTCAGTACACGGCCGATCCGGCCGGCGACCCCCTCGGCGCGGTGCAAGTCCTGGAGCGCTGCCGTCAGGCGCCGGGTCAGCGGCAGCTCGCGCTCGCGGCCGGTCTTGGGCGAGCCCTCCCGCTTGCGCACGAGGTTGCGGCGGACCGTCAGCACGCCGCCGCGGAAGTCGACATCCTCCCAGCGCAGGCCGCAGATCTCACCGCTGCGCAGGCCGGCGTCACCGCCGAGCAGCACGAGCACCAGGCTGCGCGGCCCGAAGGTCGCGGCGCTGCGAACCAGCAGTTCGTACTCGTCGGGCGGGTACCAGCGCTCGCTGCGCGGCTCCGGGAGCCGCTTGCAGGTGGGGATCTCGATCTTGTATCCCTCGCTGCGGGCGCAGTGCAGCAGGGCGATCACGTGCTTGAGGATGAAGTTGACCGTGCTCGGCGCCAGCGCGCTGCGCTCGCGCTTGATCTTCGAGATCGTCGCCGCGCAGACCTCGTCGAGCCGCAGCCGGCCGATCAGCGGCAGGATGTGGTTCTTGAGCACGTGCTCCTTGTTCTCGATCGTCGCCGGCTTCTGCCGTTCCGCCCGGCAGAGCTTGAGCCACTCGGGCGCGAACTGGGCGACGGTCGGCATCTCGCCCGAGTCGGGTCCGCTCCTGGGCTTCGGCCCGTCCTTGAGCACCTCTTGCAGACGACGCAGCCCGAGCTGCCGCGCCGCCGCCTGCGTCGTCGCTCCGCGGGCCTTCCGGCGCTCCCGGTGGATCCTGCCGTCCGGCAGCTCGACCCGGAAGTCGTACTGAAAGTACCGGCTACCGCTCGGGAGCACGCGCTCGATCACGTTCACTGTGCCAACCATCGCAACCTCCATCGTAGGGGGGACCGATGCGCGACGGCGGGCGCGAGGTTTTTGACCCAGCAGCACGTGCCCAGGACGTGCCCAAACTTGCCCAACTTCGGGGGGTCCGACGGGTTTCTCCGGGGACCGGCCCGAAATCCGGTTCCCTCGCAATTTCGAGCACTTAGCCCGAGATCTCCCGCCGGGGCGGGATAGAAAAACTCGAGGTCGAACTCCTTCATGGAGTTCGACCTCTACGACCGCGAGAAGGACCTCTTCCTCTCGACGGCCCGCCGCCGCGAGCTGCTCGCCGGCCTCCCGGTCGTCTCGGTCGCCGTGCTGTGGGAAGGCCGCCCGCAGAAGCTCGGCGACGTCACGAGCCTCGTCGGCCCCTCCCTCTTCAAGACCGCCGAATGGCGCGATCGCCTCGTCGAGGCCGGCGCCGCCGCCAGCGTCCCGGCCGCCCAGGTGCTCGCCGAGACCGACCGCCACGACGCGATGGAGGGCGTGTACATCAAGATCGAGGACGACGAGCGCGTGCTCGAGCGCCTCAAGTGGGTCCGCGCCAGCTTCCTCAGCTCCCTCGTCGAGTCCGGCAGCCACTGGCTCGACCGCCCGATCGTCAACAACCGCCTCGCCGACGGCGTGTCGCTCTGGTGAACGTCGGAACCCCATGAAGGCGCTCCGCAGGGCGCCCTTTGCGGACCGCCGCGACGGCCGTCGAGCTAGGCCCTACTGCGATTCGCGCACCTCCGGCGGCGAGAGATCGCTCGGGCTCAGGGTGCAGGTGACGCGGGGGTAGACGAACTCGGTCTCCTGGTTCTCCCGCCGGCGGAGCCGCAGGAATTCGTGGCGCTCCTCGTCGCTGGCCAGGGTCAGCGGGGTGCCGTCCACGAGGCAGGGCTGCCCGTCACGCACGTGGACCCACGTCTTCGAGGTGCGCAACGTGACCCCGAGCCAGGTGTTGTCGGGATCTCCGGTCGCGGGGTCCAGCACGATCCGGTGGCGGAACCTCCGGTTGGTGTCGGCAGAGAATACGACGACACGGCCGTGGATGAGCGGGATCGCGAAGGATGGCCCCTCCGGCGCCTTCGACTCCACGAGCAATCGCCGCGACGGCCCGGCCCCGGGGCGCTCATAACAGGAGAAGAGGGCGATCTCGCCGGCGTCGTCCAGGTCGAGCGCCTGATCCGAGTGCGCCCGCATGGTGGCGTAGGCGCGGGTGTAGACCTCCAACAGCGCGTTGTTGAAGGGGAGCGCGAGCGAGGCGCACGCGCGGATCTTCTGCGCGAGGGTGTGATGAATGGATCGAAAACACTGGGCCGGGAGCGTGTAGGCGGTGGTGGTGCGGACGATCGGGACCCCGCGCGAGCCGTCGGGCACCACGAGCACCGCGCCGCGCCGGCCTCTCCCGAGCTCCTCGAGCCGGGCCGACGCGGACAGCTCCGCGAAGAGGTCGCCCTGAATCGGGACATCGTAGGCGCGGAACAGGTCGGACGCCTCGTAGATCGGCGCCCGATAGTCCCCCGCGTTCATGCTGAAGCGAAAGCCGTCCCCGTAATCGATCGGGTCCGACGACCGGTTCTCCTCGGCGTACAGCCGGCGCAGCTCCGCCATCCCCTCGGGCGTGGGGGCCTCCAGCTCGACCCGCGCCCCGTCCCGGACCAGAAAGGTGCGCCCGTCCTCGTGGACCGCCTCGGTCTTCGAGCAGCGCACCACGTAGCCCAGCCGGGTCGGCAGCCGCGCGGCCTCCAGCTCGGACGGCACGATCTCGTGGGTGTAGCGCCGGTTGGTGGACAGCGGCATGAAGAACACGGAATTGGGGTACAGCGTGATCGTGAACTGCTCCGGGAACTCGCCGCGCTCCGCGGCCTCGATCTCCTTGCGTCGGAAGCGGAGCCGGGTCAGCCCGCTGATCCCCCGGTGGCCGCGATCGAAGGGATCACCGGCCATCGGACCGAGCCGGTCGAGGCGCTCATAGAAGGTACAGAAGGCCATGACGCCGTCGTCCGGCATGTCCTTGGTCTTGTCGGCGTGGGACGAGATCCGGGCCTTCGCCTGCTTCTTCTCCGCGTCGGCCGGGGTGTTGTGATAGACCTGCGCGAGCACGTGGTTGAGCGGCGCCGCCCCCGAGAAGATCAGCGCCGCCTCCTGGTTCAGCGCGTCGACGATGTGTCGGTCGGTGGCGCGGAAGTTGTCGGTCGGGCCGGCCAGGTTGGTGGAGCAGCGCAGCAGCCGGAAATGGAGCGCATCCATCTCCTGCCGGACCGGCGTCAGGTAGATCCCGGTGCGGTGCGCCGTCGCCGGCTTGGTCGATTCGGTCAGCGACTGGAAGGTGTGCTCGCCGCGGATCCGCCCGGCGTAGTCGACCTCTGGATCGAAGAAGCAGCGGTAGTACACGCCGAGCCCGTGCACGCGGATCGGGACCCGGCCGAGGCCGACCACCGGCCAGGGGGCGAGGTCGCCCGTGTGGCCGTGGGAGCCCTCCCGGACCACCAGGACTCGCGACGCGGCCGAGAGGTCGAGGGCGGCGGCCTTCGACACGTCACCGCGCAGGTAGACGGCCTTCCCCGCGAGATCGGGCAGCCCCGCCGTGGGCTCGGTGATCACCGCGCCGGCGAAGCCGTCGATCGGGCGCTCGTCGCCTTGCGACGAGAGCACGATCAGGACCTGGAGAGCGTCGACGATGCAGGCTTCGGGAGCGCGCGGCCGGGCCATGGCGGCAGGGTATCACCGGGCGAGCCCGGCGCGTCGCCGGAGCACGCTCCCGGCGCTCCGGCGACGCGCCGGCTCCCGTGTCGTTTCGCGCGGCGCGGAAGCATCCTGCGTCGATTCATCCGGCCGAAGGACCGCCTCGCGGCAATGCTCGGGGTCCACCTGCGCGGCGCGTCGCAGCGCCTCGGCCCGCGAGCCGGATGTGTGGCAGCGCGTGGCGAGAGGTCGAGCGGCGTACGGAGACCGTGGTCGTCGAGACAGGGACCCCGTACACTCGCGCCTCGTGGCTCGACGCAGTGTCCTTCGATTCAAAGATCTCCCGGTGCGCCCCACGCGTTCCGTCCCTCTCCTCGTGGCAGTCCTGATCGCCGCCGGTCCGCTCGCGGCTCACGCGTCGCTCCGAATCGGCGACATCCGCGTCACCCAGCAGGCGAGTGACAAGCCCGCGTCGCTGATCGTCACGACGACGGCCGACGGGGCGAGCGAGGCCGACGTCGTTCACGCCGCGGTCGAGTCGGCCGACGGCACCCGCAAGGAGCTCGCCTGCTCGCCGGGGACCACGAAGCGGACCGGCACCGGCGGTCTGCCGAAGCTGCCGACCGGCAAGACCGCCGCGACGCTCACCCTCTTCGCCGGCGATGGCAAGGTCCTCACCACCTACGCCGGCGCGCTCCTCCCCGGCGGGCGGCTCGATCTCACCGACGACCACGCGCGGGCCGTCGCGCCCGCGGTCTCGGGATTCGTGTTCGCGTCGGGCGGGACCGGCGGGACCGCGCTCGTGACCCTCGAGGGCGCCAAGTCTCCGATCTCCGGCGGCGTGCTCACCGTCGACGGCGTGAAGACCCAGCTGGCCTTCGGCGCCGAGGCGACCGAGTGGGGCTGCGGTCCGCTCTCCGCCGAGAAGGCGTGGAACTTCCACGTGTGGACGGAGGTCGCCAAGTCGCCCGGCCGGTCCGAGCGCACCGTCTCGCGCCGGGACGACGGGTTCAAGGCCCGTGTGAGCGCGCCGTGGCGCGGAGAGGACAAGGGCGGCGTCCCCACGCTCGCGGCGGACGACGTCGGCCGGACCACCGTCGGCCTCGTCGCGCCCCCGATTCATGGCTGCGGATGGGGACGCACCTGCAAGTCCCCCGCGGCCCACGCCCTCGTCGGCTTCTCCACCGGCTGGTCCGCGAAGGACGCGATCCCGGCCTTCCTCGCGCTCGACGTCGAGGGCGGCGAATCGCTGCAGTTACCGCTGAACAGCGCCCAGCGCACCGGGGCGGTGAAGGTCCAGTTCGACGGAGATCCCGCCGGTCGTCAGGTCGAGCTCGTCACCGACGCCGGCCCCGTCCGGCTGACCGCCGGCGATGGGCGCGGCGTCTGCATGCCGGGCAAGTGCTTCTCGCTCGCGCCGGACGCGGGCGGCTGGGCGCTCATTGCGACCGCGTGGGCCCTCGACGCCGCCAAGCTCCCCGGCGGGATCCCGGTCGCGTTCACGCCCGCCGGCGGCAAGGATGCGCTCGTGGCACCGAAGGAGCCGAAGGTGATGATTCCGCTGCGGGAGGAGGTCGCGCTCGTCTTCGCCCGCACCGTCGATTTCCGGCCCGACGCCTTCGGCGGCCCGATCGCCGCGAAGCCCTCCTTCATCGGCCTCGAGCAGGAAGGGATCCACACCAGCACGGCGACGGCGACGGGGACCGTGCGCCGCGCCACGCTCGGCGCGACCGCCAGCGCCTTCTCGTTGGCGACGGCGAGCACGACCGGCCCCGCGCAGTCCCGGGGCGACCTGCTGATCGCCGGCGAGCCGATCGTCAGCGTGGGCGGCGGCGGCACGACGGATCCGGTCCGGCCGCCGGTGGTGTGGGAGGCCAACGGCGCCGGCACGCGGAGCGCGATCCCGTCGACCCGCAACAAGCCCGGTCTGCGGTGATTCAGGGCGAGCGGTGCCCCGTGAATGGACCTCCGGCAGCACCCCTGCGCCCCGAGCGCGGAGGGGTGCCGGCGGAGGACCTGTCCTGAAGGTCCTTCGTGCGGGTCCGGGCGCGCGCCCGGGACTAGTCGAGCTCGAGTTTGATGCAGTTGAAGATCTGGACGAAGACGTCGCTGTCGTTGTTGTTGTCGTCGTCGCAGCCGATGTCGATGTCGATGTCGCAGCGCGGCTGGCAGAGCGCGCCGACGGTGTCGACGCACGAGCGCTCGCAGCTGCGGGTCAGCTTGGCCTCGCACTGCTCGCGCGCGCGAAGGCCGAGCTGCGGGCCGCAGGTCTCGGCGGCCTGCTGGGCGCACGAGTCGATGCACGTCGGGCGACCGCCGTCGAAGCAGGCGCCCTCGTCGATCCCGACCTCGAGGCCGAAGCAGAACTCGAGGTCGAGCTCGTTGTCGCGGTCGTCGCAGTCGCCGTCGCAGGCGATCGGGGGTGTGGTGACGATCGGCCTCGCCGACGCGGACTGCGCCGTCAGGGCCGTCGCAAGTCCGAGGGCGGGGAGCAACAGGGGGAGTACGCGCAACATGGGGGGTCCTTTCTCGAAGGGGGAGCGCTGCGTCGAAACGATCCCGACGCAGCGCAACCGGAATGGTATGGGAGCCGGCCCGACAGGCAATCGAGGCGTGTAGCGGGGCGCATCATGCCGATCGCGGGCGCTCGCGGCGATCACCGTGCGAAACGGCGTCCGCCGCCGCCCTCGCGCGCGGACGGGCGATCGCGCGGCACGTCGTCGCGCCGACGTCGCCGACAGCGGGATCGGCGATCAGTAATCGACGGTCACGACGATTGCGCCGAGTCCGACGATCGGCGGATCCGACCGCCGCGCCCGCGCCGCCCTCACGACGCCTCGCCTGCGCCCGGCAGCGCCGCCAGGAATTCGAGGAGCGCCCGATTGAAGGCGTCGGGCGCCTCGAGGTTGGCGAGGTGCGCCGCGTCGGCGAGCCGCACGAGCCGCGCGCCGGCGATCGCGGCGGCCATCCGCTCGGCCTCGGCGGGCGGCGTGAGGCGATCGAGCTCGCCGACGATCACCAGGGTCGGGCACGCGATCGCGGCCAGCGTCGAGGTCGAGTCGGGCCGCTGCGCCATGCCCCGCTGCGCCGCCGCGACCCCCGCGGGCGTGCCGCCGCCGATCAGCCCGCGCACCAGCCCGGCGAGCGCCGGCTCGGCGGGCTCGCGGAGCAGCCGCGGCACCATCGCCTCGGCGACCCATCCGAGCCCGTGCGTCAGCGCCGACTCCGCGAACGCCTCGCGCCCCGCCCGACCCGCCGGATCGTCGGCGCCCGCGCGCGTGTCGGCGAGGACCAGCGCGCGGACGAGCTCCGGCGCCTGCCGCAGCAGCTCGAAGGCGACGTAGCCGCCCATCGACAGCCCGACGACCGCGGCGTTTGCGACGCCGAGGTGTCCGAGCAGCGCCCGCACGTCGCCCGCCAGGCCCGCCATCGTCGACGGCCCCGCGCCGACCGGCGTGCCGCCGAAGCCGCGGAGATCGGGCGCGAGCACCCGGTAGCGCCCGGCGAGCGCGTCGATCTGCGGCCGCCACATCGCGGCGTGCAGCGGAAACGCGTGCAGCAGCAGGACGACCTCAGGCGCCCCCGCGGGGCCGGCGTCGAGGTAGTGCAGATCGAGCTCATCGAGGCGGAGGCGCGGCATGCCCCGTTCCTATCACCGGACGCGTGGCGATGCACCTCCCGGCCCGGTGACGACGACGACGACATCCGGGCCGCGGGTGCCACGCGGGTGCTCGACCCGGCGCGGCCACCCAAACGCTACTACTGGATCTCGCTCGCCGACCTCTAGGCGGACGGGCTCGGCGACGCGGCGGCCTGGCACAAGGGACAGGCGGTCGCGGCGTGGGGTTGGTCGCGCCGGTGGAGGTCGAGCACCGCGCGCGAGAGCTCGGCGAGCTCGCGCCGGACCTCGCGCCGCGCCCCCTTGACCCGCGCGATCCGCATATCGTCATAGCCGGTCGTCTGGTGGCGCATCCACGCGATCACGGCGGCCCGGGCGCGCTCCTCGACCGGGATCCGCTCCGTGCGCGCGACCGTGCCGCTGCCGACCGGCGTCGCGTGGGCCGCCACGCGGGCGGCGACCGTCCGCGCGAGCGCCTCCCAGCGCGGCGCGAAGCGGAGGAACTCGAGCACCGCCTGCTCGAACGTGACGACGTAGGCCGCCTGCGTCCGCTCGCGACGCGCCGCCTCGGCGACCCGCTTCTTCGCGTAGGTCGTGGTCGAGCGCTCGGCGTCGAGCTCGGCGCGGACGCGGTCGATCGTCGCCGCCGGGGCCCACAGACCCTTCGAGAACAGCTTGCGGCCCTTCTTCTCGACCACCGCCCACGACGGCCCCGCGAGCTTGACCCGGCGGGTCAGCGCCGCGTCGCCGGGCGGCAGGCAGGCCCAGCCCGGCGGCGGCGACAGGCGGCGCCCGTCGGGCGCGACGAAGGTCTGCGGATCGGCCGTCGGCGTCAGGGTCAGGGTCTCGGACATCGGGGCGGCGACTTTTGCCACCGCGCGCGGCGCTTGTCGACTCAATCCCGACGCGACGCGAGCCAGCGCTCGACCTCGGCGAGCTCGGCCTGCGCCCCCGCCTCGCGGTACGCGTCGCGGACCGCCTCGGCCAGCCCGCGCGCGCGGGGCCGGTCGCGGCCGGCGGCCTCGGGCGCGTCCCACAGCGCCTGCGCGAGCAAGAACCGGGTCTCGGCGGTCAGCGCCGGCGGGTCGCTGGCGAGCCCGTGGATCACCAGCGCCCGCTCGAGCGGCCCGAGCGCGGCGTCCGGCCGTCGCTCCCGCAGCGCGACCTCGCCGAGCCCGCGCAGCGCGTCGAGCAGGGACGGGTGCTCGCGGCCGAAGGACGCCTCGACGATCGCCAGCGCCCGCTCGAACCGGGCCCGCGCCCGCTCGAGGGCGCCGAGCTTCAGGTCGAGGCTGCCGAGGTTGGCCAGCGACAGCGCGACGTCCGGGTGGTCCGGGCCGAGCGCCTTCTCCTGGATCGCCAGCGCCCGCGCGAACCGGGTCCCGGCCGCGTCGAGCGCCCCGAGCCGCATGTCGACGATGCCGAGGTTGTCGAGCGAGACGGCGACGTCGCGGTGTTCCGGGCCGAGCGCCTTCTCGCGGATCGCCAGCGCCCGCTCGTGCCGGGCCCGGGCGTCCGGATAGTCGCGGAGCTCCATCGCCGCGATCCCGAGGTTGTTGAGCATCGCGGCCAGATCCGGGTGCTCGGGGCCCAGCGCCTTCTCGAGGATCTCCAGCGCCCGCGCGAACCGCAGGCGAGCCTCCTCGACAGCGCCGGTGTCCAGGTACGCGTTGCCGAGGTTGTTGAGCGAGGACGCCAGCTCCGGGTGCTCCGGGCCGAGCGCCGCCTCCTGGATCGCCAGCGCCCGCTCGTGCAGGGCCCGGGCCTCGTCGTACGCGCCGAGCCGCTCGAACGCGGCGCCGAGGTTGTTGTGGGTCGCGGCGACGTCCGGGTGCCCCGGGCCGAGCGCCTCCACCTGGATCTCGAGGGCCCGCGCGAACCGGGCCCGGGCCTCGTCGTACGCGCCGCGATGGAACGACACGTTGCCGAGGTTCATGAACGCGAAGGCGACCTCCGGGTGCCCCGGGCCGAGCGTCTTCTCGCGGATCGCCAGCGCCCGCTCGAACCGGGCCTGCGCCTCGTCGTAGGCGCCCCGGTGCGCGAACACGAGGCCCTGTTGGGTCAGCGAGCGCGCGCGCCGGAGGCCGTCGTCCGGCTCGCCGAGCTCGTCGAGCAGCCCCTCGGCGTGGCGGGCCCACCGGATCCCCTCGGACGGGCGCGCGAGGTTGCGCCCGACCGTGCCGACGAGCAAGATCGCGGCGGCCGCCGCCGTCTCCGCCGCGTTCGCGTCGACCGCGGCGAAGTACCCGTCCTCGAGCGTCCGCTCGGCCGCGGCGTAGTCGCCCATCCGTTCCAGCGCGTCGCCGACGGCCAGCGTCGCCGCCGCGACCAGCGGCGGCCAGCGCAGCGCCTCGGCCTCGCGCAGCGTCGACTGTGCCAGCGCGAGCGCCTCCGCGTAGCGACCGGCCGCCCGCAGCGCCCCGACCTGCGACAGGCTCGCCTGGACCGCGCGCACGGCCGCGCGATCGTCCGGCGGCGCCGGTCTACGCTGGAGCTGCAGCGCGTCGAGGCACGGCGCCACCGGCCGCAGGCCTGCCGCCGCGACGACCGCCCTCTGCACCGTCTTCGCGTCCGCGCGCGACAGCTCGGCGACCAGCGCGGCGAGCTCCATCCGCCGCTCGTCGAGGCACCCGCTCGCGCGGTCCAGCAATTCCTCGGACCACGTCCCGCGCACGCGCGCGTCGGTGCAGGCCTGCGTCCTCGCGGCGCGCCACGCCTGCGCCTGCGCGTCGAAGTACGGGATCACCTTGTCGAGGGTCGCCTCGACGTAGCCGACGCCGGTCCGGCGCAGGCCCTCGCGCAGCGCCTGCTTCGCGGTCTCGTTCCACTCGGCCGCGATCGCGTCTCCCTGCGCGGCGCAGGCCTCGGTCCGCTGCGCCTCGTCCCACTGCTGATAGCCGACCGCCGCGGCGACGACCGCCGCCGCCGCCGCCGCCCGGGCGAGCCACCGCAAGCGCCGTCGTCCCTGGCTGCGGTCGCGGGTCAGCTCGGCGAGCAGCGCGTCCATCGACGGGAAGCGGTGGTCCGGCTCGATCGCCAGGCCGCGCGCGAGGGTCGCCTCGACCCACGAGGGCACGCGCGTGCGGACCGGCGGCGCCAGCCGCTCTCCGAGCAGCACCCGGCGGCTGAGCTGCTCGACCGTATCGCCCGCGAACGGGCGGTAGCCGTACAGCGCCTCGAACAGCGCCACACAGAACGCGAATTGATCGCTGCGGGCGTCGGTCCCGGCGCGCATGAACTGCTCGGGCGACATATAGCCCGGCGTCCCGATCAGCGTCCCGACCTCGGTCACGCGCAGGCTTGCGATGCTGGACTGGGTCAAGTCCGTCGACGGGAGCGGCTCCTCGCTGCCGACAGCCAGCGCCAGCCCGAAGTCGGCGACCCGCGCGCGGCCGTCCTCCGCGATCAGCACATTGTCCGGCTTGAAGTCGCGGTGGACCAGCCCGGCCGCGTGGGCTGCGGCGAGGCCGCGGCCGGCCTGGACGAAGACCTCGATGATCTCGGCCCATTCGCGGGCGCGCGCCGCCATCCAGGTCCGCAGGGTCTCGCCGCGGACCAGCTCGAGCGCGATGAAGTCGAGGCCGTTCCATTCGCCGACGTCGTAGACCTGCACGACGTTGGGGTGGGACAGCTGGGCCAGCGCTTGCGCCTCGCGCTGCAGGCGGAGCCGTGCCGCGCGCGGATCACCCCGCTGGGGGTGCAGCAGCTTGAGCGCGACCTTGCGGTCGAGCGATTCGTCGTAGGCGCGGTAGACGACCCCCATCGCCCCCTCGCCGAGCGACCCGAGGACGACATAGCGGCCGATCCGGACCGGCTCGGGGTGCTCGACGAGGATCTCGGGCATGCGCCATCGCGGGTTGCACCACGGATCGGGGCGGCTTGTACAGGCCCCTGCACGGGCCGACGCGGGCCCTTCGCGCGCGCACGGCCGTGCCGGTGCAGACCGGCGCGGCTCGGAGCGGCGGCGCGCCCGAGACCCCGCGCGAACACGCGGCCGCCGCGCGAACGCGCGCGCACGGCTCGGCGCCGCCCGTCAGCCCGACGAGCATCCAGGAACCGACGGGGCGCTCAGGCGGCGCCTTCGCCCTCGAAGGCGGCCTTGAGGCGCTTGCGGATCGAGGTCTCGAGCTTGGCCGCGTCGACGCCGAAGGCCTTCGCCATCATGCCCAGCTTGACGACCACGTCGACGCTGCGCGGCGCGATCGAGATCGAGCCGCTGACGCCGGTGCCCTTGAGGGTCGCCTGATTGCCGGACCAGCTCGACGTCACGCCGTACTTCTGGACCATCTGCTCGAACTCCTGGACCTTGCGGCGGGCCTCGTCCGGGCTGACGTTGTGGGGCTGGCTGACCTTGATCTCGCTCATCGGGTGGCTCCTGGCCGGCGAGTATATCGCTCACGGGCGCGGGACGCAGCGGGCGAGCAGGGCCTCGCGGATCGCATCGGCGCCCTCGACCGTCATGTCGAACTCGTGCGGGGCCCCGGCGACGTAGGCGATGTCGACGGCCAGGCCTGCGGCCGTGAGCGCGTCGTGCAGGGCGGTCGCCAGCGGCGCGTAGGCGCCGTCGTCTTCCTCGCCGATCATGAAGTGGATCGGGAGCGCGCCGAGGCCGGCGATCGAGGGGCCGAGCTCGGGGCTGCGGTCGTACAGGAGCTCGAGGTCGCCGGGGCCGGGCATCAGGCAGCGCATGGGGCCGCCGAACGACTTGTCCATCAGGGTGCGCGGGCCGTTGGCGAGCTGGCAGGCCTCGCCGAGGCAGTCGGGGCAGGTGGCCTCGCGCAGGGCGGCGCACGCGGCCGGCCAGTCGGGATCCGACTCGCCCTGGCAGGCGAGGTCGAGGCGGTGGAACGGGCCGGACGTCGGCATGGCGAAGTCGAGCGCGGGGCCGGCGTCCTGCCAGGTGAGGGCATAGCCGAGCTCGGCGCTGCCGCCCGAGTTGCCGGTCGCGCACAGGGGGCCGCCTGCGGGGGGTTCGGCGCGCAGGTGGCGGATCAGCGCCGCGAGCCGGCAGGCCGCCTGCTGCGGGCCGTCGGTGCCGCCGGTGAACCATCCCGCCGGCCAGCGGCGATCGACGATCGTATAGCCAGCGTCGAGCAGCGCCTTGGCCTGGGTGAAGTTGTAGAAGCCGGTGCCCTCGCCCCCGCTGCCGAACAGGATCGTGCCCCTCGACTCGACGCCGGGCTTCGCCTCGTAGATCGCGAGGTCGACGATCGCAGGCGCGAGGCCCTCGCACGTGACCTCGTAGCGCTCGCAGCGGGTCGCGGCCGGCGGCGACTTCTCGCAGGGGACGTCGAGCTTCACGACCGACTCGTCGGCCGGAGCGCCGGTCGTCCCGGCGGCGGTCGTGTCGGGTTCACCGGTGGAGCCGGGCGCGCCGGAGGTCGTCGGCGCCGCGCTCGTGCTGCCGGTGGCGGCCTCGGTGGCGGCGCCGGTCGAGTCGCCGGAGGAGGTGCTCGCGGCGGCGGAGCCCTCGGTGGTCGAGCCGGCGTCACCGGGACAGGCCGCGAGGAGGACGGAGAGGCAGAGCAAGCGCGGGTGGGTGGTCATGGTCGATCGCCGATCCGGGCGATCGTACACCGGCGCCCGAGCGCCCGGGCCGCGGCCGCCAGCGCCTCGTCGACGCGCCCGCGGCACGCGACGACCGAGGTGGCGCGGAGTTCCACCGCGCCGGGCGGGTTCGCGCGGGCGCGGGCGCCCTCCCGATGGGAGCACCACGGCCGTCGACGTGCCCGAGGGTATCGCCGGTGTCCTCGGCCGCGAACCTGCGCTCGAGGACAGGACGACGAGCCGGGTCGCGATCGCGGGCGCGCCCGCGCAGTGACTCCGCGCCTACTCAGCGGCTCGCGGCGGGGCTAACATTCGCGGCGGTTCCACACGAGGAAGGTTCCATGCGTTGGTCTCATTTCGGCGTTAGCGCGCTCGCCTCGGCGAGCTTTTGCATCCTGGCGGTCGGCGACGCGAGCGCGGCCCCTCAGCTGCGCGTGCAGGTCAGCCAGCAGGGCGACTTCGTCATGTTCGGCAACACCCTCGGGCACGACTGTGTCCCGACCACGCCGGCGCCGGTCGTCGGCACCCTCGGCGGCTGCGGCGCGAACACGGGTGACTCGGCGATCGACGTGTTCTGGCGGTCGGACTCGCCGATGGACGGGCAGGCCGAGGCGAACACCAACATCACCGTCGCGCAGGCGCGCAGCACCGCCGTGCTGCAGCTGCCGGACGGCGCCGCGGTGACCCACGCCTTCCTCTACTGGGGCGCCGCGCTGTCGGCCCCCGGCTCCGACATGAACGTCACGTTCGAGCGCCCGAACGCCTTCACCACCGACATCATGGCCGACGACTGCGTGCAGGCGGCCAACAACACCTACCAGTGCGCCGCCGACGTCACGCAGCTCGTCCAGGACAACGGCCCCGGCGCCTACCGGGTCAGCGGCGTCAACGTCGCCCCGGCGGTCGGCGTCACCAACGAGAACCTGTTCGCCGGCTGGCGCGTCGTCGTGCTGTACCAGCTGATGAGCGACCCGCTGCGCAACCTCGCGGTGTTCGACGGCCTCGACCCGGTGTCGAACGGCCAGCCGCAGAACGCGGTGCTGTCCGGCTTCCTCGTCCCGAACGGCGGGATCAACGGCAAGCTCGGCCTCGCGGTGTACGAGGGCGACGTCACGATCACCGGCGACCAGTTCTTCTTCAACGGCGGCATGGCGCTGACGAACGCGGCCAACCCGGCCAACAACTTCTTCAACGGCAGCCGCTCGAACCTCGGCATGCCGGTCAGCGTCGCCGGCGACCTCCCGCAGCTCACCGGCGGTCCGGGCAGCCAGTCGGGCATGGACCTCGACGTCGTCGACATCACCGCCAAGCTGACGCCCGGCCAGACGATGGCGCCGATCCAGGCCAACTCGACCGGCGACGTCTACTACCTCGCCGGCTTCGTCACCTCGGTCTCGGACTACCGCCCGAACTTCACCACCTCGACCAAGACCGCGAACGACGTCAACGGCGGCGCGCTCAAGCCCGGCGACATCATCGAGTACACGATCAACGCGATCAACACCGGCAACGACACCGCGACCGACGTCGTCCTGACCGACCCGATCCCGGCGGGCACCACCTACGTGCCCGGCTCGCTGCAGATCTCGGCCGGCCCGAACATGGGCGCCAAGACCGACGCCGCCGCCGACGATCAGGCCGAGTACGACGCCAACACCAACGCCGTGATCTTCCGCCTCGGCACGGGCGCCGACGCGGCGATGGGCGGCACGATCGCGATCAACGCGTCGTCCGAGGTCAAGTTCCAGGTCCAGATCAACCCCGACGCGCAGGGCCAGATCCTCAACCAGGCGACGATCAACGCCGCCGGCCTGATGGGCGCCCCGCCGACCGACACGCCGACCGACGGCAACGGCGGCGATCAGGGCGCCCCGCCGACCCCGGTCGACATCGACGAGTGCGAGACCGACGCCGACTGCACCGACCCGGCGCTGCCGAAGTGCGCGGTCGACCTCGACCCGAACCAGTGCGTCCAGTGCCTCGTCGACGCCGACTGCGGCCCGCTCGCGCCCACCTGCGACCTCCAGACCCTCGCGTGCGTGTGCATCCCGTCCGGCATGGAGACCTGCGACGCGGTCGACAACGACTGCAACGGCGAGGCCGACGAGGGCTTCCCGGTCGGCGACGTGTGCAGCGTCGGCATGGGCGAGTGCGCCGCCGACGGCGTCCTCGTGTGCAACGGCGCCGGCGACGGCACCGAGTGCGGCGCCACCCCGGGCGAGCCGACGACCGAGCTGTGCGACCGCCTCGACAACGACTGCGACGGCAACGTCGACAACGAGTGCGTCGCCTGCGAGACCGACGAGCAGTGCGGCGCGATCGACTCCGGCAAGGTCTGCGACCCGACCAACATGTGCATCGACGGCTGCCGCGGCGCCGGCGGCAACGGCTGCCCCGACGGCCTCGAGTGTACCTCGATGGACGACAGCATCGGCATGTGCGTCCCGCCGGGCAGCACCACCGACAGCGACAGCGACTCCGCCACCGACTCGGCCGGCAGCGACAGCGCGACCGACTCGGCCGGCAGCGCCTCCGCGACCGACACCAGCCCGACGACCGGCGACAGCGCGACCGACTCCGCCGGCACCGGCGACTCTGCCAGCGCCGGCAACACCGACGGCCTCGGCATCGACGACGAGGGCCTCGGCTGCGAGTGCAACGCCGACGACCCGCGCACCGGCGACTGGATGCTGCTCGGCCTCGCCGGCCTCGCGCTGGCCCGCCGCCGCCGCAAGACCGCGTGACCGCGCGGGCGCCCGGGCCCGCCGCACGGGCCCGGGTCTCGCGCGCGTCCCGATCGCGCGCAGACACCTGCCGAGCCCAGGGCGCCGGCTCCACGAGCGCCCGCCCGCGCGAGGCCGCGAGGTCGACGTCGACCTCGCGGACGCTCGCGCCCGCGAAGTCGCGCGCGAGGCCGCCGGCAGCCCCCTGGCGTCCCGCTACGCGGCCTCGTGGCCTGGGCTATCCTCGGGGGATGGCCGCGCGGATCCCCGTCACCCCCCTGTCTCTCGCGTTCACGCTGGCCGGAGCGGCGCTCGTGCCCGACGAGGCCGAGGCGTGCCGTCCGCCGCTGTGCGACGGCGACTACGGCCTCGAGGCGGTCGATCCGGTCAACGCCGACGCGATCCCGATCGACGGCGTCCTCGCGCTGAAGACCGCCGGCACCGTCGATCTCGCGAGCATTCAGTGGACCGTCACGCGCGACGGCCAGCCGGTCGACGGCGCGCTCGAAAAGCCCGAGGTCCCGGACATCCTGCTCTGGCGCCCCGCGCAGCCGCTCACCCCGGGCCCGCACCAGGTCACGGGCATGGTCGTCAACTCCGACGAGGACCCCGACGATTGCGTCCCCGACATGCTCGCGCTCGACTTCGAGTTCCTCGTCGAAGCCGAGCCGTCCGCCCCGCTCGCCGCGCCGACGATCGACGTCCAGGAGACCGTCTCGGTCAAGGAGGTCGTCGCGCTCGACGGCCTCGTCTGCTGCGACGGCGCGATGCCCAGCGACAACGGCCTCGACTGCGGCCCCGCCGATCCGTCGATCTTCTGGTCCGAGGGTCATTGCCAGCCCACGCGCGGGGCCGGCACCCTGCGCGCCAAGTTCTCCGTGACGACCGGCCTCCCGGCCGCCACCGACGCGCTCGTCACCCGCCAGCTCGTCGTCGACGGCGCCCCGTACGACCAGCCGCGGCTCGGCGTCTCGCCGTTGTTCGTCTCGACCCAACCGTTCTGCACCGAGGTCGTCCTGCGCAACCTCGCCACCGGCGAGACCCTCACCACGCCCCAGCAGTGTCACGGCGCCGACGTCGCCGACCAGCTCGGCGACCAGCCGATCGACCCCGGCCCCGGGCTCGCCGCCGTCTGCAGCGGTGCGGCGTACACCTGCGCGATCCTCGACGACGTCGTCCCGCGCTGGGACCCGGCGCAGTGCACCGAATGGCCGCCCACCGACGACCCGACCGGCGGGACCACGGGCGACCCGGGCGACACCGGCGACACGACAGGTGCCCCCGACGATTCGACGGGGGACCCCGGCGGCGACACCGGCGGCGACACCGGCGGCGGCCAGGACGGCGCCGGCGACAAGGGCTGCGGCTGCGACACCGACGATTCACCGCCCGGCGCCCTGCTCGCCCTCGCCGGGATCGGGCTCGTGCTCCACCGCCGGCGCCGGCCGTAGCGCCGCGCCCGGAGGCACGGGTCCACGCCCGGCATCGCGGCGCAGGCGGCGGGCAGGACGTGGCCCTCGACGGCGCAGAGCTGCCAGCCGGTGGGCGGGATCGGCAGACCCGCGTCACGCTGGCACGACACCGGCCGACGAGCGCTCATTTCGGGGAGTCGCGCCGCCGCTGGCCTCGTCCGCCGGACTTCGATCGCGTCCGCACGCATTCGCCGGAGCGCTCGTGTTCGCGCTCGCAGGCGGTGAAGGCCTTGCAGGCCTCGTCGGCCAGCTCGCCGTACTGGACGCGCTCCTCCGCGGAGACGCAGAGGGTGGCCGCGGCGACGACCCGGGCGCGGAGGAGCGCGGGATCGACGATCCACACGCGCGCGGTCCGGTCGGCGGAGCTCGTGACGACGTGGCGGCCGTCGGGGCCGAAGCTCGCCGACCGGACCTTGTCGCGGTGGCCGCGGAGGATCAGCGACTCGCCGCTGCCCTCGGCGTCCCACAACCGCGCGGTGCCGTCGGCCGACGCCGTGGCGATCCACCGCCCGTCGGGGCTGAACCTCGCCGAATCGACCCAGCCTTCATGACCGCGGAGGACCACCGGCTCGCCGCTGCCGTCGGCGCTCCACACCCGCGCCGTCTCGTCCTCCGAGGCGGTGACGATCCGCCGCCCGTCCGCGCTGAACATCGCCGAATCGACCCAGCCCTCGTGGCGGAGGACCACCGGCTCGCCGCCGCCGTCGGCGTCCCACACCCGCGCCGTCCTGTCCGGGGAGGTCGTGACGACGCGCCGGCCGTCGGGGCTGAAATGCGCCGACAGGACCCGATCCTCGTGGCCGCGGAGCACGATCGGCTCGCCGCGCCCGTCGGCGTCCCACACCCGCGCCGTGCGGTCCTCCGAGGCGGTGACGATCCGCCGACCGCCGGGGTCGAAGCTCGCCGACAGGACCCAACCCTCGTGGCCGCGGAGCACGACCGGCTCGCCGCTGCCGTCGGCGCTCCAGACCCGCGCGGTGCGGTCGGCGGACGCCGTGACGATCCGCCGCCCGTCCGCGCTGAACGCCGCCGAGACGACCGCGCCCGCGTGGCCGCGGAGGACGTTCGACGCGCCGCCTCCGTCGACGCTCCACACGCGCGCCGTCCCGTCCTCCGAGGCCGTGACGATCCGCCGCCCGTCCGCGCTGAAGCTCGCCGATCGCACCGCGCCCTCGTGACCGAGGACCACCGATTCGCCGGATCCATCGACGGCCCACACCCGCGCCGTCCCGTCGCGCGAGGCCGTGACGATCCGCCGCCCGTCCGGGCTGAAGCTCTCCGACGTGACCTCATCCGTGTGACCGCGGAGGATCTGCGGCACGCCGGGGCCGTCGAAGTCCCACACGCGCACGGTGTCGTCCGCGGAGGCGGTGAGCACCCGCCGGCCGTCGGGGCTGAAGCTCGCCGAGGCCATCGCGGTCGCGGCCCCGCCGCCCGCGAGGATCACCGGCTCCTCCGCAGGATCGACGTCCCACACGCGCACGGTGTCGTCGTCCGCCGCGGTGACGATCCGCCGGCCGTCGGCGCTGAAGCTCGCCGACATCACGCTGCCCTGGTGGCCGGCGAGCACCCGCGATTGTGCGCCGCCCGCGGCCCACACCCGCGCGGTCCGATCGCGCGACGCGGTGACGATCCGCTCACCGTCGGCGCTGAAATGCGCCGACCAGACCTCGGCCGCGTGGCCGCGGAGGACCACCGGCTCGCCCGGGCCGTCGGCGCGCCACACCCGCGCGGTCCGGTCCTTCGAGGCGGTGACGATCCGCCGGTCGTCGGGGCTGAAGCTCGCCGAATAGACCTCGCCCTCGTGGCCGAGGAGGACCCGCGGCTCGCCGGCGCCGCCCGCGTCCCACACCCGCGCCGTGCCGTCCCACGAGGCGGTGACGATCCGGAGGCCGTCGGCAGTGAAGCGCGCCGACGCGACCAGGCTCGCGTGCCCGCGCAGCACGATCGGCGCGCCGGGGCGCTCGACGTCCCACACGCGCGCGGTCGCGTCCGCGGAGGCCGTGACGACCCGCCGGCCGTCGGGGGCGAAGCTCGCCACCATCACCCCGCTCTCGTGGCCGCGCAGGACGATCGACTCGCCGGGGCGCTCCGCGCTCCACACGCGCGCCGTCCCGTCGTCGGAGGCCGTGACGATCCACCGGCCGTCGCCGCTGAAGCTCGCCGACCTGACCATCGCCGCGTGAGCCCCGAGGTCGATCGGCGCGCCGGTGCCGTCGGCGTCGGCCACCCGCACAGCGCCGTCCCCGCCGCCGGCGACGAACCGCCCGCCGTCGGGACTGAATCCCGCGACGGTGCCCGTCGCCGTGGTCACGACATTCGGCCGCTGCAGCAGCTCCAGCGCGTCCTGCAGCCACCCCAACGTCGCGACGTCGCGGACGTTCGCCAGCCCCGCGAGCGCGCGCGCCGGATCGCTGCCGCGGAACCGCCGCGAATACGCGATCCACGTCGCGTCGCGCGCGCGGTCGCGCGCCCGCTGGGCCTTCTCGGTGGCGCGGATGGCATCGGCGCGCTGCTCGTGGGCCTCCCTGTACAGCCAGAGCGACACCCCGGCCGCGAGCGTCGACACCACGCCCAGCAACCCGACGATCCAGGTCAATCGCCGCTGCCGCGCCGCCGCCCGCGCCTTCGCCTCCGCCAACTCCTGGGCGGCCGTCATCGCCCGCGACAGCGCCTCTATCGCCCGCGCCTGCGCCTCGCGGACCTCGCGCTCCTGCGCCCGCGCGGCCCGCGACGCCGCGAGGAACGACCGATCCGGCTCGCCGAGCGGCTCCGACGACCCCGCGACCCACGCCTCCGCGGCGGCGAGCGCCTCGTCGGACAGCAGCAGCCCCGCCGGCTTGCCCTGCCGCGCCCACAGGGCCGCCTGCACCTGCACCGGTTGCAAGTGCGTCTCGGCCCACCGCGCGTTGTCCTGGCGCACCGGTTCGACCAGGCGATCGTGGGCGAGCTCGTACCAGGTCGCGCCGCCGCGGTGCTCGGCGCGGACCAGGTGCGCGTCGACCAGCCGCGCGATCAGCTCGTTCGCCAGCCCCTCGCTCGCCTCCGGCGTGCGCAGCACCGGGCAGCGGATCCCGCCGGCCGTGATCAGCTTCTCGCCGACCCACCCGCGCACGGCCCGCTCGGTCGCCTCCTGCCCGGCCGCGATCTTCTGCACCTCCGCGGCGTAGTACACGCCCAGCGCGGCCGTCACGTCGCCGAACCGCGCGACGTCCTCGAGCTCGATCGTCGGGTCGTCCGGCGCCATCCGCTCCCACAGCCCGCGGCAGACCACCTGCAATTGCATCGGCTCGACGTAGAGCCCCGCCTGCTCGACGAAGCGACCGTCCGCCTGTTGCACCTTCACCGTCGCCAGATCGCAGATCAGGCGCTCGGCCGCCGCCTCGGTCCACGCGCGCCCGACCGCCGGCCCGACGATCGCCTCGCGCGCCGCGGTCCGATCGAGCAGGTCGATCCGGCAGCGATTGCGCAGGTGGGTCGGCACCTGCCGCGCGTACGGATCGAGCGGGGCGAGGTAATCCTCGCGCAGCGAGAACAGCGCCCAGATCGCCGGGTCGCGCAGCAGCTCGCCGAGCTGTGCGAAGAACGCCTGCTTGGCGGCGATCGCCAGCGGCGCGGCGGTCAACACCTCCTCGAATTGGTCGAAGACGAGGAGCACGCTCGCGGGGGCGCCGCGACGGCGCGGCCGGCCGGCGACATAGTCCTCGAGGCGCAATCGCGCGAGCTCGGCCGTCGGTCGGCGCATCGCCTCCGGGATCCCCTGCTCGAAGCCGAGCATCGCGCTCAGCGCATAACGATTGGTGTCCGCCGGCGCGTCCGCGGGCGGCGGGTGCCCGACGCGGGTCGGCCGCCAGACGTCGAAGCGCTCGCGCAGCCGCGGGATCAGCCCCGCGTGGATCAGCGAGCTCTTGCCGGCCCCCGACGGCGAGTGCAGCAGCACGATCCGCTCCGCGCCGAGCAATTGGCTCAGCTCGGCCAATTCGCGGTCGCGGCCGAACAGCCGCTCCCCCGTCTCGAAGGGGCGCGGCCCGACGAAGGGATTGACTCCCGGGCTAGAACCACCCACCTTCGTCCTCCTGCGCGGCCGGCGGGGTCGCGGTGGGCCCGCACGGCCCCGCGGGCGACCGCCACCGCGCGATCGATCTGCCCGTCGACCCGCAGCTCGCGGAAGAACCGGGGCATGAAGCTCCGCGCCGTCGCCATCGTGATCTTGCCCTGCATCGCCAGCACCGCCGGCACCCCCGCGTCCGCCAGCAACGGCGCCAGCGCGGACTGGCCGGTGCCGCCCGCCTCGGCCCCCGGCGTGCCCGCGCTCTCGCACGAGGCGAGCACCATCAGCCGCGGCGCCTGCGGCAGCTCGCCGATCCGCAGCGCCAGCTCGGCCCCCCCGACCGGCGCCGCCGCGCCCGCCTCGTTCTGCAGGTACAGCACCGGCCCCTGCTGCCGCGTCAGCGCGCTGTGGCACGCGAGGTAGACGATGTCGGGGCCGTCGCGCAGCGCGTCGACCAGGCGATCGAGGCCCAGCGGCTCGGCCAGGCCGACCACCCGCGCCTCGAGCTCGCCCAGGGCCTCGCGCGCGCGCGCGACCTCGCCGGCCGCGTCGAACGGCGCGAGCCCGTAATCGCCGGCGTTGGTCGGGGCCGCGACCGCGATCACCGCCCGCAGCCGCGCGCGCGGCCGCAGCCGGATCGGCCGCCAATCCTTGCTGCGCACGAACCGGGACAGCACGATCCGCTCCGACGTCGCCAGCGGCGCGTCGGTGTCCGGGTCGCGCAGCAGCTCCCAGCGTAGGTCGTGCAGCTCGGGCGCCGTCGGCTCGATCGCGATCCGCAATCGCAGCAGCACCTCGGCGCGCTCGAGCGCCGCCCGGGCCCGCTGGTAGAGCCCGCGCACGGCCGCGTCGGCGAACACCTGCGCCGCGAGCTGCCGGCCGTACGCGTCCGGGGTCGCCTGCTCGGCGAGCGCCTCGCGGTCGATCGCCGCGAGCCCGCGCACCGGCGCGACCTCGGCCTGGCTCTGCGGATCGACGAGGCGCAGCACCACCTCGTAGACGCCCCGCCGGGCCCGGTGGAGGGCGAGCTCGAGCTCACCGTACGTGCTATCCGGCATGAGGCGAGGACACGGTCCCACATCATCGGCGGTACCGCGGACCGTTTCAAGCCGAATGCACGACGATCGGCGGATCGCCGCGGCCGCAGACATCGGCCCGACCGCGGTGGACCCCGCCCGCGTCTGCGCCGCGGCCGATCGCGGCTCGCCCGGCTCTCACGCCGACGTGCTCCCGGCGACGCGCGCCCGCCTCGCGCGAGCGAGCGCGCGCCGCGGCGCGTCCGCCCGCCGGGCCCGACCCACGAGCCCGGCTATGCGACGCGGCGCGCGAACAGCTCGCGCAGCGCCGCGACCGGGTCGTCGCACACGCCGCCGTGCACCGGCGAGGTCTGGATCTGCGTGCTGCGCGGCGCGACCAGCCAGTGGAACCGCTCCGCCGGCGGCAAGGCGGCGATCGGCCCGGCGCTGCGGTCGGCCTCGCAGACGCGGCGCAGCGCGTCGAGGTGGCGCGCCAGCAATTCGCCGTCGACATCGGGGGCGAGCGCCGCGAGGCGGCCGGGGTCGAGGCGCAGCAGGCAGCCGAGGTAGCCGAGCGTCGGCGCGTGCACGATCACCCCGGCGTTGATGAACTCCTCGCGCTCGACGCGAGGCACCACGCGGACGATCGCGTAGTCAAACGGCGCGCGCGCGGGCACGGTCGGCCTCCTCGAGGTACGTCGTGACGTCGCGGCGGGCCCGCAGGCGCGCCGCGAAGGCCGCCCGGGTCGCCGCCGGGGCGAGCGCGGGCGGGGCCGTCCACCAGCCGTCCGGGACCGCCGCGACCGCCGCGTCGATCGCCCCGTCGCTCAGCCCGCGCGCCAGCCACTCGGCCGTCGCCGCGACCTCGCCGGCCCACGGCAGCAGCACGTGGCGGGCGATCAGCGGGAACCTCGCGTCGTGACCGGCGAGCGAGCCGTCCCAGTCGTGCTGCCAGTACAGCGCGGCGCCGTGATCGATCAGCCACAGCCCGCCGCGGCACCACAGCAGGTTGGGGTTCTTCGCCGTGCGGTCCATGTTCTGCGCGAACGCGTCGAACGCGACGATCCGCGCGGCGAGCCCCGGCTCGAGGTCGGGCCCGGCCGCCGGATCGAAGCCGACCGCGCGCTCGAGGAACGCGAGCCCGGCGTTGTCCCCCGCGCTGGCGACCACCAGCGCGCGGATCTCCGGGTCGGGCTCGTTGCGCCCGATCGCCTCGTCGAGCTCGACGATCACCAGCTCGGGCACCTGCAGGCCGAGCGCCCGCGCGAGCTCGCCGGCGACGATCTCGGCGACCAGCGCCCGCGCCCCCTGCCCCGCCGCGCGGAACTTGACGACGTACGCGCGGCCGTCGTCGGCCTCGACCACCGCCGGCAACGAGCCGCCCTCGCGCAGCGGCAGGACATATCGGGTGACGACGACGCGGCGGAGCACGCGGCCGATGGTACCGACAAACGCGGCCGCGCGCGACCGCCCCCGGCGGCGCCCGGGTCGCCGGGCGCGCCGTCCGCCTCGCGCGTTCACCCGAAGAACTGCGCGGCGTCGACGTAGCGGACGCCGAGCGCGCGGGCGAAGTCGTGGTCGCTGTCCATGTCGCCGACCATGATCACGTGCTCGCGCGCGAGCTTGTGGCGCTGGATCAGCGCGATGCCGAGGCCGGGCAGCGGCTTGCGGCAGAAGCAGCCGACCGGGAACGCGGGGTGCGGGCAGTACATCACCTCGGCGACCGGCAGGCCGAGCAGCGCGATCGTCCGCGCGAACGCGGCCTCGACGGCCTCGCGCGTGACGGTGCCGGACGCGATCCCCGACTGATTCGACACGAAGAACAGCGCGTAGCCCTCGTCGACGAATCGCTGCAGGCGCTCGCGCCGGCCGGGCAGCAGCTCGACGTCGTCCGGGTCGCGCGGGAACAGCTCGCCGCTCCGGGTCCGGCGCAGGGTGCCGTCGACGTCGAGCAGCAGGCCGCGGCCGGTGAACTGCGGGTCGGCGCGGCGGACAAACGGCACATCCTCGACGACCGAGAAGCCCTCGTCGAGGTGCGGCGGCTCGAAGCTCGCGGCCCACTTCGCCATCGCCGCCGGCGGCGGCAGGTTGGGGTCGTCCTTGCCGAGCTCCTTCAGCTCGTCGGGGCCGAGCAGCTTGCCGTAGCGCTCGAGGACCCGCAGCACGACGTTGGCGTAGGCCTCGTCGATCGGGGTCGCGAGGAAGCGGCAGCGGACCGGCACGCCGTGGCCGTGGGCGGCCCGGATCAGCGAGAAGCGCGAGGCCCGGGTCGCGTAGGTGTTGTCGAGCACGACCCGCCGCTGGCCGGACGCGAGCAGCGCGGCGAGCCTCGGCACCAGCTCCTCGAGGTTGCCGCCGAGCAGATCGCGGTTGAGCCGCGCGTACCCGCGATCGAGGTAGCGCGCGACCTCCGACGACTTGCCGGCGCCCTGGATCCCTATCATCACCACGACCTCGGGCTGGTCGCCCGGGCCCTCGCCGGCGACCAGCGGGCGCAGGCCGGCGGGCGCGGTCGGCGGGGCGGTCAGGGCGAGCGCCTCGGGGCTCGCGTCGAAGCGGATCTTGGTCGCCAGCTCGGCGCGGTCCTCGGCGTCCAGCCGCACCGCGAGCGCGCGCAGGCACGACTCGACGCTGGCCCGCTTCGTCGCGCCGAACAGCGGGATCACCGGCGGCCCGAGGTCGAGCAACGCGGCGAGCGCGGCCTCGTGCGGGGTGATCTTGTGGCGCGCGGCGATCGGCTTGACGGCGCGGTTCTTCAGCAGGTTGGCGGTCTTGGCGTGGCCGCCGAGCGGGCGGTGGGCGAGGAAGGCGGCGCCGATCTGCCGCGCCAGCGCGACCAGGCCGTCCGCCGCGCTGCCCCGGTCGATCACGCTGAGCTCGCACTGGATCGCGCGCACCGGGAAGTGCCGCTCGGCCTGGCGCACCTCGGCGATCGAGGTGTTGCACAGGCCGAGGTGCTCGATCTTCCCCTCCCTCTGCAGCTCGGCGAGCGCCCCGAGGCTCTCCTCGAGCGGGACCTTCGGGTCGGCGGCGTGCAGCAGCAGCACCCCGATCCGCTCGACCCCGAGCGCGGCGAGGCTGCCGTCGACCATCTTGCGCAGGTGCTCGCGCCGTCCGTTCGGCACCCACTTGCCCCGCGGGCGCGCGAGCCCGGCCTTGGTGATCACGCGGACCTGGTCTTTCGGACCTGACCAGGAGGCCAGGGCCTTGCGGACGAGCGCCTCGCCGTAGTGCAGGTCGCGGTCGCCCTCCGCGTACGAGTCGGCGGTGTCGAGCACGCGGATCCCGCGGTCGAGGGCGAAGTGGATGACGTCGATCGCGTCGGCCTCCGCGGGCCGGCCCTCGGTCGACAGGCGGAGCAGGCCGAGCGCGAGCGGGATCTCGAGCGCGCCGAGGACACCGTGGGGGGAAGAGTCGGTCACGCGGGCGAGCAAGCCACGTCCGCGGGACGGGCGCAACCGCCCCTCGACGAACCCGGGCGGCGCCGCGGCGCGCGCGCAGGTCAATGCGCCGTCGGCGTCGCCTCCTCTCGCGGGAAGATCAGCGCGCCACAGTCGGCGCAGGTGGGCTGCTCGCGGACGATCGCCAGCACCGGACCGAACCCGACCATGTACGCCATCATCAGCGGCAAGCAGATCACGTAGTCGGCGGCGAGGAACGGCGAGGCCGGCAGCAGGAAGATCGGCACCAGGAAGTACAACCGCCACCAGCGCCGCTTCGCCGGCGAGTTCTGGTACTCGACCGCGACCTCGCGCGCGCAACGGAGACAGTGCATGCCGGGGGCGCTGGCAGCCACCCGTGCACGCTAGCACGTCTCCCGCGGGGCGGCTGCGGGCGATCGACCCCGGCGCGCGCCCAGGGCGCGACGTCGACGGCCGCCGCTCCAGGTCGCCGCGCTCCGGGCGCTCACGCCCGAGGGGATCGCCCCGGCCGCGGCTCTGCCCGCGCCCGCCGGAAGCCCGGGGGCCGGCTCGCGGTCGCGCGAATCGCCACTCTCTCCGGGCGCTCGCCGCTTCGTCCGACTCCCCGCGCACGGCCGCAAGATCCTGACGTCCGCCCCGGCGATTCGCAGGTGTCGCGGCGTTCGTCGCGAATGCGGCGTGCCGGCCGATTCGTGGTACCGTCGCGCCCGCGTCCGCGGCCGCCCGCGCGGCCCGGCGACGGGCGATCATGGAATTGCAATGGATCGGCGCCTCGTTCGTGCTCGGCCTGCTCGCGCAGCGGCTCGGGCAACCACCGCTCGTCGGCTTCCTGGTCGCGGGGTTCGTGCTCGAGCTGCTCGGGCTACGGATCGACGCGTCGCTGCAGGAGCTCGCGGACGTCGGCGTGCTGCTGCTGCTGTTCACGATCGGCCTCAAGCTCGACGTCCGCAGCGTCCTGCGCCCGGAGGTGTGGGCGGTCACCCTGCTGCACGCCGGCGCGACGACGATCGCCGTCGCCGGGCTCGCGCTCGGGCTCGCCGCGACCGGGCTCGCCGCGTTCGTCGGCCTCGGGTGGAGCGAGGCGCTGATCCTCGGGTTCGCGCTCAGCTTCTCGAGCACGGTGTTCGCGGTCAAGGTCGTCGAGGGCCGCGACGACATGGGGGCGCTCTACGCCCGCGTCGCGATCGGGATCCTCGTCGTCCAGGATCTCGCGGCGGTGCTGTTCCTCGCCGGCTCGAGCGGCAAGCTGCCGAGCCCGTGGGCGCTGGCGCTGCTCGGGCTCGTCCCGCTGCGGCCGCTCCTCCACCGCCTGCTCGCGCTGTGCGGCCACGGCGAGCTGCTGGTGCTCGCCGGCGTCGCGGCCGCGCTCGGCGGCGCCGCGCTGTTCGACGTCGTGCAGATGAAGGCCGACCTCGGGGCGCTGGTCGCCGGGATCCTGCTCGGCGCCTCGCCGAAGGCCAAGGAGCTCGCCCACTCGCTGCTCGGGCTCAAGGACATCTTCCTCGTCGGCTTCTTCCTCACCGTCGGCCTGACCGGCCTGCCGACCTGGACCAACCTGGCGATCGCCGCCTTCCTCTTGCTGCTGCTGCCGCTCAAGGGCGCGCTGTTCTTCTGGCTGCTCGCGCGCTTCCGCCTGCGCGCGCGCACGAGCCTGGTGTCGGGCCTCCTGCTGACCAACTACAGCGAATTCGGGCTGATCGTCGGGGCGCTCGCGGCCGGCAAGGGCTGGCTGTCCGAGGACTGGCTGGTCACGATCGCGATCGCGCTCGCGCTGTCGTTCGTCGCCGCCGCGCCGATCAACGCCCGCGCCTTCGACCTGTTCCGCCGCCACCGCGAGCGGCTCGCCCGCAGCGAATCGCCGACGCGGCTGCCCGACGAGGCGCCCGTCGACGTCGGCGACGCGACCGCGCTCGTCTTCGGCATGGGCCACGTCGGCGCCGGCGCCCACGACACCCTGCGCGCGCGCTTCGGCGACGCCGTCGTCGGCTTCGACGTCGACCCCGACGTCATCGCCGAGCACACCGCCGCCGGTCGCAGGGTCGTCCTCGCCAGCGCCACCGACGCCGAGTTCTGGGAGCGCCTCCACGTCGACCGCGAGCGCGTCCAGCTAGTCGTGCTCGCCCTGTCGAGCCAGGAGGACAACCTCGTCGCGCTGCGCCAGCTCCGCGGCGAACGCTTCCGCGGCACGATCGCCGCCGCCGCCCGCCACATCGACGAACTGCCGGACCTGCGCGAGGCCGGGGCCGACGTCGCCTTCCACGTGTTCGCCGAGGCCGGCGCCGGCTTCGCCGCCCACGCGCTCGCCCACCTCGACGCCGACCCGCGGGCCCGGACGACAGGCGCCGCGTGAACGCGCACGCGCGTCAGCGCGCGAGTCCTTCGAGCCTGCGGACCCACGCGTCGAGGTGGGGGCACGCGTCCCGCAAGCGCGGTAATCCGATCCTCACCGCAATCAGCGGACCGACCGTCGCCTTCTGCACCTTGTAGGCCGGGATCTCCCGGATGAGGCGCTTGGACGGCGCGGTGTTCGGCCCGTCGTCGATGTCCTCCGGCTCCAGGTCGTCGATCGAGCGCCCCAGCCGCTCGGGCGCTCCTCTCGCCTCTCCGTCGGGAAACGCGGGGAGGAGCTGCTCGAGATCGACGAAGACGAGCGCCTCGAACTCATGGACCTGGATGTAGGGGACGAATTGCGGGCTGGGCAGCTCCGCGGCCATCGCCGCCTCGATCACCCGCGCGCGCTCGGCCCCCTTGACCCCGCGATCTTTCGGGTCTCCCGGATACTTCGGCAACGCATACAGATCGATCATGGTCGTGACGAACTCATGGGAGCGAGAGCGACCGACGTCGACCTGGATGGCGCCCTTTAGCCTTTCATACGAGACCACGCCACCAGCACTGCCGGGCAGCAACTGGGCCTTCGCAAAGACACCGAACCCTCGCAGGTGCGGCGCCAGGACCTGGGTCACGAAGCCCAGCTCGGTCGCTCCCTCGCAGAGGATCCGGAGACTGACCGTGCTCACCGAGGTCCCCCGCCGGTGACGTTCATGTCGTACAGCTGGCCGAGGTCGTAGTCGTTCACCCAGTCGCCGAGCCTCTCCCGGCTGAGCCGCTCGAAGGTCGACTCGCCGCGGCCGCTCTCGTCCTCGAAGCGCTCGACGACGACGACGTCCTCGGGAGCAAAGGCAGCGATCAGGCGCGAGGACTGGGTCGCGACGACCACCTGGCGCTTGCTCGCCACCGACTGAATCAAGGTCGCCACGGTCTGCACGGCGCTCGGGTGCAAGCCGAGCTCGGGCTCATCGATCGCGATCAGCGCAGGCAGCAGCTCCTCCGGCTGCAGCAGCGCCGTGATGAGGGCGATCGCGCGCAAGGATCCGTCGGAGAGCTGGTGAGCGCCGAACTCGTGGTCGCTGCTCCGATCACGCCAGCGCAGCCGGATCCGGGTCCTGTTCGGAGGATCAGGCTCGAGGACGAGATCTTGCAGATAAGGGACCGCGAGCCGCACGGTCGCCAGAATGCGGTCGTAGTGCGCCGGGTAGCTCTGCTGCAGCATGTAGAGAAACGCCGCCAGATTCTCCCCGTTGCGACCGAGGACGCGGTTATCTCCGATATCCTGGGTGAGCCGGATCGCCGCGGTCTCGGATGTGTCATGAAAGTGGTACACACGGAGGTCCTGCAGCCGCTTCAAGAAGACTCGCGCAGCGGCCTGCAGTTCCGGCTCGCCATCGAACGCCGCGTAACGTTTGAGGTTGGTCTCGACTGCCCCCGAATTGATCACACGGTTGAACGGCCCGGGTCCACTCTCGGGGTGGAACTCGAGCACCTCCTCCCAGAAGACCAATCGATCGGGCTCGGCAAAACCGAGCGAGAAGCGGTACGAGCTCGTACCCTTCTCGCCCGAAAAGGCGAGCTTCGCCCGGATAAACCCCATCAGCTTCGGCCCGTAATGCAGAACCGATGAGGCTCCCCCACGAGCAAGGACATACTGCTGGAGCCGCTCCGAGAGGATCGAGCTCAGCAGATGGAAGAACGCGACGAAATTGGACTTCCCCGCCCCGTTGGCGCCGACGAGCACGGTGAGATCGCCGAGTTCCAGGTCGAGCCAGCGGATCGAACGGAACCCCGAGACGGACAGGTGCGTCAGACGCTCCGGAGGCCTGCGCTTGTCGGGAGGGGCTTGGTCAGCGGTCAAGGTACGTCTCCGGAGCGAGAAGAGGGCGAAAAGTATATCCCCGAGCCCCACAGGCGCAAAATGCGCAGCTCCTCGGCCTGAGCCTGCCAGTTGGACGCGGACGGTCCGCCGCGCCCGGCTGGCCGCTCTGCCACCTCCGTGTGCGCGGACTGCCGCCTGCCACGGACCGCTGCTATCGTCCCTGCGTGGTCCCCGTCTCGGTCCTCGACCTCGCCCCGATCGTCCGCGGCCAGGACGCCGCGCAGGCGCTCCGCAACAGCCTGGATCTCGCGCGACACGCCGAGCGCTGGGGTTATCGGCGCTTCTGGCTGGCCGAACACCACAACATGCCCGGGGTCGCCAGCGCCGCGACCTCGGTCGTGATCGCCCACGTCGCCGGCGGCACGCAGACGATCCGCGTCGGCGCCGGCGGAATCATGCTGCCGAACCACGCGCCGCTGGTGATCGCCGAGCAGTTCGGCACGCTCGACGCACTGTTCCCCGGGCGGATCGACCTCGGGCTCGGCCGCGCCCCCGGCACCGATCCGCGGACGACGCAGGCGCTCCGGCGCGCGCAGACCGGCGACCTCGACGACTTCCCCGACGACGTGCAGGAGCTGCTCGCCTACTTCGTCCCCGCGAAGCCCGGCCAGGCCGTGCAGGCGGTGCCCGGCGCCGGCGCGGCCGTCGAGGTGTGGATCCTCGGCTCGAGCCTCTACGGCGCCCAGCTCGCCGCGGCGCTCGGCCTCCCGTACGCGTTCGCCTCGCACTTCGCCCCGGCCCAGCTGACGCGCGCGCTCGAGCTCTACCGCGGCCAATTCCGGCCGTCCGAGCGGCTCGCGCGGCCGCGCGTGATGCCCGGCGTCAACATCGTCGCCGCCGACACCGACGTCGAGGCGCGGCGATTGCTCAGCTCGTTGCAGCAGGCGTTCGTGCAATTGCGCCGCGGTCGTCCCGGGCCGCTGCCGCCGCCGGTCGACGATTACGAGGATTCGCTGAGCCTGCCCGAGCGGACGCTGCTGCACGACGTGCTCGCCTGCACCTTCGTCGGCTCGCCCGACACCGTGCGCCGCGGCCTCGCCGAGTTCCTCGCGCGCACCGCCGCCGACGAGCTGATCGTCTCGTCGATGATCTTCGACCACACCGCCCGCCTGCGCTCGTACGAGCTGACGGCGGACATCGCCCGCCAGCTCGCCCGCGCCGCCGCGTGACCGCCCGGGCGAGACGACGTGTGAGCCCGTCGCCGGCCGAGACCTGCGCGCCCCGCGTGCGGCGCCCGGCCCGCCCGCCTCAATCGAACAGCGCGCGCAGCACGTCGGGCAGGTGGCGGCTCCACGTCACCTCGTCGTGCTCGCCGAGCGGGTCCTCGAGCCAGTGCAGCTCGCTGCCCTCCTGGTAGCCGTAGACATCCCTCAGCAGCTCGACCATCTCGCGCCCGCGCTCGGTCGCGGCGGCCTCGATCACCTCGTTGTGGAACCCGCCGGTGCGCACGAGGCCCCAGTCGATCCACAGGCGCGGCCGGATCTGGGGATCGGTGAGCGTGCCCGCGAGCGTCTGCACGAGCGCCGATCCGGCGAGCGGCCCCCCGGGGAGGTCGCCGCCGTACACCGGATCGAGGCCGACCCAAAACGACGGCGACAGGCAGCCCGCGCGGCCGAACACCTCGGGCCGTCGATTCGCCAGGTAGAACGCCGCCAGCCCCCCGCGCGACGAGCCGACGATCGCCGTGTGCGCCGGACCGACGCGGGTGTTGTAGTGCGCGTCGACGAACCCGCGCACGCGGTCTGCGACGTACGCGGCGTACTGCTCGACCCCGCAGCAATTCGCGCCGTCCTTCCACGGCGTGTGCGAATATTCGTACTCGCGGTCGTTCGGCACGATCGCCACCACGATCAGCCGCGGGATCGCGTCCTCGGCGTACAGCTCGGCCAGGCGGCCGGCGACGTCCCACGTCTTGTTGCCGGCGCCGCCGGGCCAGAAGCTCGTGTTCCCGTCGTTCATGTACAGCACCGGGTAGCCCGGCCCGCAGGCGTCGTAGTCGCGCGGCAGGAACACGTGGACCTTGTGCGGCAGATCGTCCGGGCCGCCGACGTCGAGCGCGTCGAACGTGTGGAACCACCCGGCGGCGAACCCGTCGTCGTGCGACCACGCGAGCTGATCGCCGAGCATGAACGAATACGGCGCGGCCTCGGCCGGCCCGGGGACCTCGTCCGTACACGGGACGCCGGTCGACCCGGTCGACCCGGTCGGCCCGGTCGCCCCGGTCGACCCGGTCGGCGGATCGCTCGATGTCCCCGAGGACAGCTCGGGCGCCCCGGTCCAGCTGAGCCCGCCGGCGGCCTCCGAGCCGCTCGCCTCGCCGGCGGTGTCGGGCCGCGAGGACGGCTCGGCGGCGCAGGCCGAGGCGGCGAGGACGAGGAGGCACGAGCGGCGCGTCATCCCCGCGATCCTACCGGCGCGGGGCCGCGCCGATCAACCAGGAATCCGCGCGCTCACGCGCAGCCCGTCATCTCGCAGGTGCACTGCGACGACTGGGCGGCGACGAGCGCCGGCGGGTTGGCGGGGCTGAGGCACTGGACCGCGCCGGTGTTCGGCCCGCACTGGAAGTCGGCGCCCTGGCAGACCCCGTTGCCGGATCCGCACGACAGGTCGCACGTGCCCTCGCCGCAGGCGATCGTCGCCAGCTTGCAGGCGCCGTTGCCGACGCACTGGACCGCGCAGGCCTGGTCGGGGCAGGCGATCTGCGCCTCGGCGCAGGCGTCGTTGCCGTCGCACTGGACCTCGCAGGCCCAGCCCGGCGGGCACACCAGGTCCATGCCGGTGCACTTGCTGTTGCCGGCGCAGTCGAGCACGCAGAGGTCGCCGGCGCAGCCGCCGGTGCACGCGGCCGGGCACTCGCCCCCGAGCGGCGCCGGGCTGAGGCCGCACATGCACATCGAGGTGTCGCGCGTGCAGCCCGCGTCGCACGCGAGCATGCCGGCCGGCAGGCCGAGGCTCGAGCACAGCGCGCCGCCGAGGTCGGCGCCGTCGCACTCCTCCGCGCCGGCGCGGACGAACCCGTCGCCGCAGCTCGCCACGACGCAGGTGTCGAGGCACGCGTCGGAGTTGTCGGCGTTGCCGTCGTCGCACGCCTCGCCGTCGTCGAGCGTGCCGTCGCCGCAGGCGAGCACCGCGCAGGTCGTGCTGCACCCGTCGTCGTCGACCTGGTTGCCGTCGTCGCACGCCTCGACGCCCGCCTGGACGAAGCCGTCGCCGCAGGCCGCGGCGACGCAGCCCTCGACGCAATCGTCGGAGTTGTCGGCGTCGCCGTCGTCGCACTGCTCGTCGGGGTCGACCACGCCGTCGCCGCAGAACGCCGCCACGCCGGTCGAGGTCGGCGCCGCCGTCGCGGCCGTCGTGTCCGCGGCGGTCGTCGCGACCGTCGAGCCCGCGCCGCCGGTCGACTCCGTCAGCCCGAAGTCCGGCGTCGGCTCGACGCACGACGCCAGCAGCAGCACGGTGCCGGACAGGAGGACACTGGCGATGCGGATCACACCGGGCATGATAACCCGAAGCCCGTGATCCGACCACCGCGCGCGATCGCGGCGAGCTACTCGCGCGCGGCGAGCCGGCGTCCGCGGCCGACGAAGTCGATCGAGACCCCGATCCGGTCGAGCGCGTCGGCGACGATCATCAGCGGCTCGCACAGCACCAGCATCGGCCGACGCAGCGGCAGCTGTGGGACGCGGCTCGCCGCGTGGCCGACCAGGATCACCGCCCAGCCGACCAGCAGACCGCCGAGCAGCGCCGCCCCGCTCCACCACGTCACCCCGAGGACGACGCCCGCGACCATCGCAGCGACCGCGAGGACCCGGGCGGCCGCGCGCCACCCCGGACCGCCGACCGCGAGGTACGTGGCGAACGCGACCGGCAAGAGCCCCTCGATCGGAGGCGCCGGCGCGGCGACCTCGACCTCGACCTCGACCGCCTTGATCACGCTCGCCGACGCGGACGAGGTCCGCTCGACGATCGCCAGGGCGCCGGCGGACAGCAGCGCCCTGAGCGGCACGAAGCGGCCGAGCTGCCCGTCGTCGACCGGCGGGATCAGGTCGACGAGCTGCGCCCCCTCGCCGACGCGCCCGAGCAGCGCCAGCGCCTCGTCGCCGAGCCCCTCGGCGCGCGACCGGTCGGCGACCGTGACGCGGGTCGCCGGCCGCAGGCCCTCGCCGGCGCGCTCGCACCACTCGTCGCGGCGCCGCGCCGCCTCCATCAGCACGAACTGCGGCGACAGCTGCAGCGGCTCCTCGGGCCCGCCCTCCTGGAACACCGCGACGAACGAGCCCTCGTCGGCCATCGCCAGCCGGTACACCGCGGGCGCGCCGGTGAGTCCCGAGCACTGCGCGCCGATGATCTCGCGCCCGCGGAACCACACCGTAGCGACCCCGACGTCGGTCTCGAACTCGACGCGGCTCGGCTTGGCCGCCATCTCGAGCGTCTGGAACAGGTCGCCGATCGACACGTCCGCGAGCGAGCCCGCGAACATCGTGCGCGTGTCGCCTTTGCGAGCACCTGGTCTCTGGGCCATTCGATCGTCCCCGCCCTCAGAAGCGCCCGGAAAGCGTCACCCCGCGCAGATCGGCGCCGAGCCGCAGCCGGGCGGCGGCCCGCGTCCGCGGGGCGCTGCGCTTGCGATCGAGGACGACCAGCGCCGCGCCGGCGCCGATCAGCCCCGCGCCGACGACGACCCCCGCGACCCCGCCGGCGAGCGTGTCGTACCGGAAGCGGCAGCGGCCGAACGAGTCGACGTACTCGCCGTCGCACAGCCCGCGGTACGGCCGCTCGTCGACCGCGAGCAGCGCGACCCCGGTCAGCAGCGCCGCCGCGCCGGCGCCGATCGCCGTCCACCCGAGCGCCGCCTTGACCGAGCCGGACGTCGGCCTCGCGACCAGCGCGAACGCCAGCGCGTCGGCGGGCGTGTCGGGGCCGATCGTCACCGTCCGCGCCGCGTCGAAGTAGCCGTCCTTCTTGACCTCGATCCGGTGCTCGCCGGGCGTCAGCGTCGGCGTCACCGGCGAGGGCCCGACCAGCGCGCCGTCGACGTAGACGAGGGCGCCGGGCGGCTCGCTGGTGATCGCGGGCGCCGACGCCTTGCTGGCCCGGAAGTCGCCGGCGAGCTCGCCCGCGACGTCGGCGGCCGCCTTCTCGACCTCGGGCACGCTGCAGATCGGGCAGCTCGCGCGCCGGGTCGCCAGCAGCCGCCCGTCCTTGCCCTCGTGCAGCTCGAGCGTCACCTCGTAGCTGCGCTCGCTGACGAGGACCTTGCCGCTGACGACGAAGTCGCTGCCGGCCGCGCGAGCGCGGGCCGCCGTGCACGCGGCGTCGGTGCACGGCCCCGCCGCGGCGACGTCCGCCGGCGGCTCGACCGTGCGCACGCCCTGGCCCGACAGCCCGCGCAGGATCGCCTTGCGGACGACGTCCTCGATGTCGTTCGAGGCGTCGCCGGTGATCGCGAGCCGGTCGAGCAACGCCGAGCCCTGGGCCGCGCCCTGACTCCCGTCGGTCGCCGCGGGTTGCGCGTCGACGCCGGCGATGCTCGTGTGCGCCATCGCCGTGAAGATGAGCGTGCCCGCGAGCCATCCCGGCACAAGCATGACCGGCACTATACCAGAAACATCGGAGCAAAAACGCCGGCGCTGGCGCGTGGTACACTCGGCGCGCAGGAGATCGCAGGGTGACCCGGGGAATCTACGACGACGGCAACGCTGCACCGTCCTGGCTACACCTCGGCGATGCGGGGGCAGCGCCATCGGCCGGAGTCGCGCGTGCGCTCGATCTGCTCGCCGCGGTGCTCCTCGCCGGCGGCGGCCTCGGGCTGCTCGCCGCCGCGGCGCCGACCGACCCGCCGCCGACCGTCGTCGCGACGACGTCCGGGGAGACTCCGCAGGAGACCCCGCCCGACCAGCCCAAGGGACAGGTCGAGGCGAAGGCGCAAGGCGTGCCGACCTCCGCCGATCCGCCGGCGAAGACCTCGTCGCCGGAGCCCCGCGACGCGCCGGCCGACACCGACGCGGGCCCCGGCGAGGCGCCCGCGCTCGCCGGCGACCCGAACAAGCCCCGCGACCCGAAGGCCGCCGAGGCGCTGGCCGAGCGCGGCCAGCAGGCGCTCAAGGGCGGCAAGCGCTCGAGCGCGCGGAGGCTGTTCGAGGAGGCGCTGTCCTTCGATCCCAACAACACCGAGGCGCTGATGGGGCTCAGCAACCTGAGCTTCGACGCCGCCAACTACGCGACCGCCGAGAAGTACGCGCGGCAGGCCGTCCAGCTCGCGCCGCGCAACGCCGACTACAACCTCCGCCTCGGCGACGCGTACCTCAAGCTCGGCCAGATCCCGCGCGCGCGCACCCACTACCAGCGCGCCGCCAAGCTCGGCCACCCGTTCGCGGCGGCCCGCCTCGAGCGGCTGCCCAAGGGCAAGTGACGACAGGCCCGAGCGGCCAGGCCCGAGCGGCCAGGCCCCTTCGGACATGTCCCCAGGGACATTATCGAGACCAGCTCCACGGCTTCCACCACCGGCGCCGCGGGCCGTCCGGCGCGAGCGGGCGCAGCGAGGCGACCACGCCGTCCAGGTCGGCCGCGAGCTCGGCCTCGGGGGTCGAGCGCGGGGCCGCGAGCGCGACGACCCGCGCGTCGCCGCCCGCGTCGCGCAGCACGCGGAGCAGCGTGTGCCGCGGCACCTCGCCGTCCTGGCGCACCGCCGCGCGCGCGCGCTCGGGCCCGTCGGGCGCGGCCTCGACCGCGACCCCGGTCGCGCCCGGCGGCACGCTCGCGCGCGCGAGCTCCTCCGCGAGCCGGGCGATCGCCGCCGCGTCGGCGCGGGGCAGCACCTGCGTCATGCGCGCGAGGGTCAGCAGCTGGACCCCGTCGGTGCCGGCGAACGAGACGCGGGTGAACTGCGCGACGCCCTCGCCGCGCTCGAGCCGCCGGTAGCGCGGCGGCGGCACGACGGCGCAGCCGAGCCCCGGCAGCTCGACCTCGCCGTCGACCGCGGGCGCGTCCGGCTCGACCACCTCGAGGTGCGCGAGCGCCCACGCGAGGCCCTCGCGCACCCGCGTCAGCGGGTGGTCCGGGAAGCGGGCGTCGTGCGCCGGGTCGTCGTAGTGCGCCTGGCCGAGCCGCCGCATCTGCGCGATCGGGTCCTCGCCCGGGCTCTCGCGCCCGGCGAGCATCAACAGCACGCTCTCCCGCATCCCGGTCGTCGCCGCGCGGCCGAACACCCGCAGCTCGAACAGCCCGGCCCGCACCGGCGCGAGCAGGTGGCCCATGATCACCTCGTGACCTGGCTGATAGGTCATCCGATGAATCACCGTCAGGCCCGGTCCGCCGGACAGCGCGCGCGGGGTCAGCTCGACCAGCGGCGACCAGCTCGGGTCGTCGGTCCGCAGCGGCCTGTCGCGCGGCAGCCTCGCCGACACGAGCACGAACAGATCGCGGGTCTGCTGCTCGGCGTCGCGGACCAGCAGCGCGTGGTGCTGCGGCTGCAGGTCGAGCCGGACATCGTGCACGGCGCACTGCCAGCCGAGGCCGTGCTCGACGCCCGTCCACGCGTCGCGCTCGTCGGTCTGCAGCTCGAACCCGGGGGGCGGCGCGAACCGGACGCCGCGGCCGCCGGCGCAGATCTCGGCGAAGAAGCCCATGCCCCAGCCTATCGCGCCGGCGCGGGCGAGTCGACCCGCCCGCGCCGTCCGTCCGCCGGCGGCGCGGATCATTGGCCCGGCGGGACGTACGTGATCCACTCGCCGTCGTCGAGCGAGTAGTCGGCGCAGCTCGGGCGCGCGCACGCGACAGTCGCCCCCGCGAGCCGCGTCGCGCCGAGGCAGACCGCGCCGGCCTGCGACCACACCGCCTCGACCGCGCCGACGGCCCCGCCCGGCACGAGCGTACCGGCGGCGTTCTCCCACTGCAGCGCCGTGCCGTTCAGCGTGTAGCTGTGCCCGTCGCCGCAATAATCGGCGGTGATCATCTTCAGCGTCGTCTGCCGCTGGGCGACGCTCGCCGGGTTGCCGTCGCCGTCGAAGTCGGACTGCGGCCCGTAGTTCATCAGGCGCAGCTTCGCGGCGGCCGAGCCGGCGCAGGCGATCGTCAGCCAGCGCGGGTTCGGCTGCACGGTCTTGGCGGCGAGGTCGTAGGTCTCGCCGCCGAGCACCACCGCCGCGCTCGTCAGCGCGTCGGTGATGTCGCCGACGCACACGTTGCGCACGCCGAGCACCGCGCTGACATCGGGATAGACCAGCGCATACGCCCCGACCTTCGGCGCGCCCGCGGCCCACGAATCGATCTCCTCGTAGCCGGCGATCGTGATCGGCACGACCGCATTCAGGACCGCCGGGTCGTTGACGAGGATCTGCGCCCCGACCAGCTGGGCGCCGCGCAGCGTCACGCCGGTCTTGCGGGCGACCAGCGCGTCGCCCTCGACGTCGAGCGAGAACGCGCCGATCTGACCCAGCGGCGGCACGAACCCGACGATCCGCACCCCCGCGCCGTTGGCCGCACCGTCGAGGTTGAGCTCGCGGATCGCCCGGCCGTTGACCTCCGCCGAATTGAAGCCGCACCGCCACCGCGGGCACGTGTACGTGTCGCTGCGGAGCGAGGCCTCGCTCGCCTCCTCGACGCCGTCGCACGCCCCGGCGCCGACGAGCGCGCCAAACATACAAAGAACACCGTAACGCCGAACCATCATCGCCAACGATCCTCCCCAGAACGGTGAGTCGACCAATATCATTAATCGAGGAAAGAAAACTGTGATCGACGCGACACTCGCAACAATTCTTACGGGCCGCGAATGGCGGCACCGCGCTCGGGGATCACCGGAGCCCCTCGGCCACGCGGATCGCCGCGATCTCGGCCAGGCGCCACGCGAACGCCTCGCCGGCGCCGGCGTACCATCGTTCGGCCCCCGCGAGCTCCGCCGTCGCGCGAATAACATCGTTCCCGTTCGCCTCGCCGGCGAGCAGCGCCCGCGCGAGGGCGACGCGCGCACGATTCAGACGTCGCACCGAGATCAGGTCCTGCGCGGTCGCATCGGGGACGTTCAATTGATCCACGGCGCTCGCCAGCACGTCCCGCGCCGCGGCCGGGTGGCCGTCGGCCAGCAGCAAGAGCCCGAGGCACAGCTCGATCTCGGCGCGTAGCGCCCTCTGCCACCATTCGTCACCCGGGGCCTGATCCGCCAGGGCCGCGCGCAGCGCCTCGATCGCCGGCCCGCGTGCATCGGCGAGCAACGCCGCGTGGCCGCGGATCAGCGCGACCTCGGCCCTGTACGGCGTCGGATCGCCGGGCCCGATCCGCTCGAGCAGCGCGGCGGCCTGCCGCCGGGCCTCGCCCGCCGTGCTCGCGTCGCCGGCCTCCTCCGCGTGCTCGCCGAGGTGCGACAGGCAGGTCGTCCTCTGAACAACGTTCTCTGCGGCAAATCGTTCGATCGCGGCGCAGCCCCGGCGCAGCAGATCGACGCCCTGCCGCGGATCGGCGGTCCGGGCGGCCGCGGCGATCCGCAGCTCGATCGTCTGCGGGTGCGCCGAGCCGAGCTCGGCCTCGGTGATCGCCAGGGCGCGCCGCGTCAGCCGCTCGCGCTCGTCGGCCTGCGGGACCACCATCGCCAGGTTGGTCAGCGTCAGCGCGGTGTCGAGGTGGTCCGGGCCGAGCGCGGCCTCGCGGACCGCGAGCGCCTCGCGGAGCAGCGCCTCGGCGCCCGCGACGTCGCCGGCGCCGAGGCGCACCGCGCTCGCGTTGTTGAGGAACAGGCCGCGCAGCCGGGCCGGCGACGGCAGGCGCTGGATCAGCTCCCGCGCGACCTCAAGGTCGTCGCGGGCCCGCGGCAGCTGCCCCGGCGAGATCCCGCGCAGGTACATCCGCAGCGTCAGCGCCTCGGCAGCGATCTCGTCGGCGCGGACTCCGAGCGCGGTCAGGTAGGCGCGCGACGCCAGGACGTCGCGCTCCTCCCACGCCTCCGAGGTCTGCATCGACATCCGCGCGCGCTCGAGCAGCGCCAGCGCGACCGTCGGCCGATCGCCGATCACCTCGGCCTCGGCGACGACCACGTCCGCGAGGTCGAGCGCGGCCTGCTGCCGCCCCGCGCGCTCGAGGGTCCTCGCGCGCTCGAGCTTCGGGGTCCACGCCGCGATCGCGGCGCGGACCGCCGGATCGCCCGGCGGCGGCACGTCGGCCTCGAGCGCCGGCAGATCGTCGCACCGCTCGAGGCCCGGCAGGTTGCGCACGATCTCGAGCGCCCGCAGCCCGACCTCGGCGTTCGCCTCGGTCAGCACCGCGATCGCCTCGTCGAGCGCCACCTTGCGCTGGGCCAGGCACGCGACGCGGCGGTCGAGCAGCGCGCCCGAGTGCTCGCCGCGGCGGTGCGCCTCGCAGGCGCGGCGGTACCCGGCCTGCCAATCGGCGGTGTAGCGATCGAGCGAGCCCTCGACCTGCGGCCAGAGCTCCTGCGAGAACGCCGGCCCGAGGGCATTCAGCGCCGTCTCGGTCGCGGCGCGGCGCGCCTCGGTCCACACCGCGCCGATCTCCCGCGCCCCGCCGCTGCACGGGTCCTCGGCGGGCCCGGCCCCCGGCGCGAGCGCGTAACCGCCGACCCCCGCGAGCGCCGCGAGCCCGAGCGCCGCGACCGCGGTCGCGCGCCCGCGGCTGCGCCGGCGATCGAGCGCGCGCAGCAGCTCGTCCATCGACGCGAACCGGTCCTTGATCTCCGGCCGCAGCCCGCGGACCACGATCGCGTGCAGCCACGCGGGCACCCGGGTCGAGCGCGGCGGGCTGCGCAGCTCGCCGCGCGACACCGCGTAGGCGATCGCGGCCGGCGTCTCGCCGGCGAACGGCAGCTGACCGTAGAGCGCCTCATATAAGGAAGCGCAGAAGCTGAATTGATCGGACGCGTGGCCGACCGCCTCGCCGTGGAACTGCTCCGGCGGCATGTAGGCCGGCGTGCCGACCACCTCCTCGCGTCGCGTCAGCCGGACGTCGACCTCGCCCTGGCGCGGCTCGCCGAGCACGTCGAGCGTCGGGTTCGAGTAGCACAGCCCGAAGTCGAGCACGCGCACGCGGCCGTCGTCGCCGAGCATCGCGTTGGCCGGCTTGAAGTCGCGGTGGACCAGCCCGGCCGCGTGCGCCGCGGCGAGCCCCTGACCCGCCTGCATGAACACCTCGACGATCTCCTGCCACCCCGGCTTGCGCTCGATCGTCCATGCCTGAAGGGTCAGGCCGCGGATGAACTCCATCGCCACGAACACGTCCCCGTGGTGCGTCCCGACGTCGTGGACGACGGCGACGTTCGGATGAGACAGCCGCGCCATCGCCTGCGCCTCGCGCTGCAGGCGGGCGTGCGCGCGGGCTGCCCGCGGCCCCTCGCGCACGCGCAGGACCTTGAGCGCGATCTTCCGGTCGAGCTCCGGATCGTACGCGGCGTACACGACCCCCATCGCGCCGGCGCCGAGGCGGTGCAGCACCGTGAAGCGGCCGATCGTCCGCCCCGGCTCGATCGGCTGCGGCTCGCCGGTCGTCCGCGGGACATCGGCGAGGGTCCGCTGCGGATCTCCCGGCTGCGGCGCCCACGTCTCGCGGCGCGGCAGGGCCGGCGGCTCGGGCTGTTGCAACGCCTGCCGCGTCGCCACGACCCGCGCGGCGATCTCCCGCGCGTCCTCGCCGGCGAGCGCGAGGTCGACGAGCACCTCCGCCTCGCGCTCGATCGCCAGCGAGCGCGCGAGGCCGTCGAGCAGCTCGTCCCACGCCGCGCCGTCGACGATCAGCGGCGGCCCCGGCGGCGGCTCGGCCGGCCGCAGCCGCAGCGCGCGACGGATCCGCCGCAGCGCGCCGAGGCCGAGCCGCCGCTCCGCACCGCCGCCGCGCAGGAGCCCGCGGACGCTCGCCGCGTCCGCCGGCTCGGTCAGCGCCGCGAGCAGCTCCTGCGCCCGCCGGGCCACCTCGGCGCCCGCGACGTCGTCGACCAGCGAGAGCCGCCCCGCGCTGCAACGGATCAGCGCGACGACCGCGGCGAGCACGTTGCGCTCCCCGGGGGCGACCCGCGCGAGCTCCTGGCCCGCCGCCGCGATCAACACCTCGGGCGGCCCGGCGTGCTGCTTGAGCGCCAGGATCCGCGCCGCGAGGTCGACGCGATGAACATCGACGTCCGAGAAGGCTGGCTGAGGGGCCGCGGCCGACGGCACATCTGCCGCGCTCGCGCGCAGTGGTTCGACCTTTTCCATACCCTCCGCCGTGACGCCGAGCGCTTGACAAGGAACCGCAAATCAATCCACTTGGCAAGCCTGCAATGTGCGCACGTCAGGTTTACATCGTTCCATCCCCGCGCGCGAATTCGTACCAGGCCGCACACCCACGCGCAGGCCCCTGGCGCGCCCCAGGAGCACGGAATTGCCGGCGAACGCTGGCGAAGATCGCCGACGCGGTGTAGTCACGGGGACCATGGCCTCAGGGGAGCGAATCCGCAGAGTCGTGCCGGCCGCGTGGTGGCGCGACGCGGCGGTCGAGGTGCGACGATTGGTGACCGCGTCGGTGCTGCTCGCGGCGCTCGGCGCTGCGATCGCGCCGACCCCCGACCGCCTCGCCCTCGCCGCCGCGCTCGCGGCCGTCGGCGCCGCCGCGGCCGCCGTCTCGGCCTCCCGCCGCACGTCGGCCTGGCCGGCCTGGCTGGCCGCCGCGCTCGCAGTCTGCGCAATCGCGGCGGCGCGCCTCGGCGGGTCGCTCGACGTGTGCGCCGCCGTGCTCCTCGTCCAGACGCTCGCCGCAGCCCTTGCGCCGACCCAGCG
>ERZ1066137.173-NODE-173-length-57948-cov-30.193443_pt1 | contig 57948 bp, 51 predicted proteins | sample MGYA00382784_ERZ1066137 | MGnify/ENA primary metagenome ERZ1066137 (study PRJEB33369, sample SAMEA5778367) | biofilm metagenome | biome: Industrial cooling water; feature: Water cooling tower basin; material: Biofilm | place: United Arab Emirates | collected... | reverse complement strand
GCAAGTGACTTCGTAGAGCCAAGAATCCCCGTCCTTTAGGACGGCGGAGTGTCAAAAATAAAAGCCAAGCTCAATCGCTAGATCGCCGTGGCATTGTTAGGGAATCATAACTTCATGCATCTATTAATTGCAGCAGCAGGCATGGGCAAACGGATGGGGGGCCAGCGCAATAAGCTCCTCCTCACCTTACTGGGTAAACCTATTCTGGGGTGGACTCTAGAAACAGTGGCCGCCGCCCAGTCGATCGAGTGGATCGGTATTATTGGTCAACCAGAAGACTTCCCGGACTGGCGATCGCTACTGGCAGACCTCAAGATTCATCAACCCATCCACCTGATTACGGGGGGCAGCACCCGGCAGGAATCAATTTATAACGGCTTGCAGGCTTTACCAGACCATGCCGATCGGGTGTTGATCCACGATGGGGCTCGCTGTCTGGCCACTCCAGAATTAATCGATCGCTGTGCTGCGGCTTTGGACATCTATGCGGGGTTAGTGGCAGCCATTCCCGTCAAAGACACGATTAAAGTGGTGGATGCCGTCGGTCAGGTGGCCAGTACGCCCGATCGCTCTGCCCTCTGGGCCGCCCAGACCCCCCAGGGATTTGTTGTGGAAAAACTCAAGCATTGCCACGCTGAAGGTCGTCGCCAGGGATGGGAAGTCACCGATGACGCGGCCCTGTTTGAAAAATTTAATCTGCCCGTCCAGATTGTGATGGGGGAAGAAACCAATTTGAAAATTACTACCCCTGTCGATCTGGCGATCGCTGAATTGATTCTGCATCAACGGCTTTCGACCTGACCCCCCCTCACAGCGGTTGCACCTGAATTCCCTGGTTGCACAACTGGCAGATCCATAGATCTAGATAAGGGTCAGCGATCGCCCCCCTCACCCCAGCGTAAATTGCTTCCGCCGCCGCCGCCGAGTCTGCCAGGGCAAAGACCGTTGGCCCGGAACCCGACATCATCGTTCCCAGGGGGGATTGGTTCGCAAACTGCTGGCGCAGGTATTCCACTCGGGGATAGGCCGGTAACACCACTTTCTCCAGGTCATTGTGGAGCAGTTGGCCAATCTGATCCCCATCCCGATGGGCGATCGCCTTCAGTAACGCTCCCGACCCCCCCTGTTGTCGCCGCTGTTCCTGCTCTTCTAAAGTTTGGGCATAGGAGGCTTGAAACTGCTGTCGGTAGGTCTGATAGGCCCAGGGAGTCGAAACGCTCAGATCGTGGTATTTGCCCAGCACCACATAAATGCCCTCCAGATCTGGTAAAGGGGAAAGTTGATCCCCCCGCCCCACCGCCAGGGAGGTTCCGCCGCAAATACAAAAGGGCACATCTGCCCCTAACTGGCTACCCAACTCCTGCAGTTCCAACTGGGTTAGCCCCAATTCCCACATCAAATTCAAACCCACCAGCACCGCTGCTGCATCCGTTGATCCCCCCGCTAAGCCCGCCCCGATCGGAATACGTTTATGCAGGGTAATTTCTACCCCAGGCTGACCGGGAAACTTCTGCCACATCAAGGCCGCCGCCCGGTAAACCAGATTTGTCTGGTCAAGGGGCACCTGGGGATGATCACAGTGGAGCAGGATAGGAGGATCTAAGCGGAGGGAACGGGCCTCACCACTGAGGGGATGGAGTTGCAATTCATCGCTCAGACTCACACTTTGTAACACCATCACCAGGCTGTGGTAGCCCGTGGGCTGGTCCTGTTGGAGGTGCTCACCAATAATTTGCAGAAATAAGTTAATTTTAGCTGGGGCGATCAGAGTATAAGCACGCATGGGTCTGTGGTTTGCAGGGGCAATCTTTCAGTTTAGGACTTCACCCCAGCCCACTGAAAGGTCAGATTAACCACCGTAATGAATATTTGTGAACCTTGTCGCCCCGTACCAAGTCCTGACTGATTTAACAACCGCAGCAATTGATGTAACTTAAATCCGGGTTCCATCCCTGAACTGGATCAATCCAGAAAACCCTGGCTATACTTCCGTGGGAATACGGTTGGAAAAGCTGGCGCTAAACAGCTATACCTGTAGCAGTGAGCTTTCCTCCTTCTAGTAGTTGAAACTCTATGGTTCAAACCTCTATGACCAACTCTCCTATTACCCAACTGATGCAGCGGTTACGTCACGGTTTTCAGGAATGGGTGCGACGAGAAATTATTGATTTTGATCCCTACGAGCAGGACAGCTATTCCCCTGAACCGATGGCTTACCAGAGTGAGGGGAACGATCCTCAAACAGACACCAGCCCCACCCCACCCCAGGGCATTGAAGCATCGGTGTCTTCTAAAGTAAACATAGAAAGTAATTTCCCATAGCCGAATATTATTTTCCTTGTTTTGCGCGTTCAGACACAACCTATGCCGACTTCTCTTACAATTGGTGATCCTGCACCCAATTTTCGTCTCTGTGGTCCAATTCCCCACCTGACCAGTTCAGAGCAGTGGAATGGACGAGAGTTAATTGATAAACCTCTGGTTATATTTTTCTATGAACCAGAAAGCTTAGAAGAAATTTTGGGATTTCGAGATTGCTTTAATCACTTCCAGAATCTAGGGGTAAATTTGGTTGGGGTGAGTTTGGCAACGCTCGAAACTCAGGCCGAGCTGATTCAACAGCATCATCTACCTTTTTTACTTTTAGGAGATTCAGATGCTCAGATTAGCACCGCTTTTGATGTCCTGCAACCCGGTATAGAACCCTCTACCCCAGCCCGCTTATCCCCTACGACGTTTGTTTTGAATACCAATCGTCGGATTGTTAAGCTTTACCATCAGATTGACCCCCATACCCATCCATTACAGGTGCTAGAAGATATCCAGCAATGGCTATCTCCCACTCCAGCGGTAGTGGTAACCATGCAAGCTCCAGTTCTAATTATTCCTGATGTATTTCCCAGGGAAGTTTGCCGGGAATTGATTCAACTGTGGGAAACCGGCCACACTCCCAGTCCTTCCAACCAGCAAGAAGGCGAAGAAGTAACAGCTGGGGTTAATTATCAGTTTATGCGGCGGCAAGAACATCGCCTGAAGCCGGGAAAGGTTAAGGAAAGGGTTAAACAACTGATCTGTCAGCGGGTACAACCGGAAATCCTTAAAGTCTTTAACTTTGCCGCTACCCGGTTTGAAGACCTGGCTATTGTTTGTTACGATGCCGCTGATGGTGGAGGTTATCTGCGGCCCCATCGAGATAATGAAGTTAGGGACGCTACCCATCGCCGTTTTGCGATCACAATCAATCTCAACAGTGAGGACTACGAAGGAGCCTATCTGCGCTTTCCCGAATACGGCTCTTATCTCTACCGCCCCTGCACGGGTAGTGCTATGGTGTTTTCCACCTCAGTGCTGCATGAGGTGACTGATGTAACACAGGGGCGGCGCTTTACCTTATTTGGCTGGTTACACAGTGAACAGGAAACCTCGCTTTCCCAACTCCATCAGCACAATCCGGGGGAAATGTTGCTCAATCAGCCGGAAAAGCTGGAACTGCTGGCTCAGCTCTTCTATCTAGGTATTGCTCCTACTCCCACTGTGCTTGCTTTAGTGCAATCCAGTTCCATCACCACTTTGGAGAAAGCCCTTGCCCATCTCCGCCTGGCCGAGGAGTTAGAACTGACGGATTGCCCCACAGGTTTTCTGATCAAGGCAATCAGCAACAACATTCCCGTCTGGGGGGAAGTAACTGTTCAGGAACAGTTGCAGCTGGCACGGCAAATTGGGTTAGTTCAAGATCTACGCTTGGTCAATGGCAAACTGATTATGCATACACCAGAGGGGGAGATCGTTTCCTGGGAGGAATTTACCACTATTTTGCGGCAGCTAGATATTGCCATTTCTTAAGATGATGATCCCAGTGTAGGGGGAACAACAACTGTAGGGGGAGCAACAACTCAGCGCAACCAGCTCCGCAGATGGTGGGCAATGGCAGAACGGCGCAGTTTCCCGATCGCTTTATTCTGGATCTGCCGCACCCGTTCCCTGGATAGATTGAACAACCCACTGACTTCCTCCAGGGTATTGGGTTCTCCACTGACCAGACCATAGCGCAGAATGATTACATCCCGTTCCTGTTTGGTCAGCACCAGATCCAACAGTTGCGAGATTTCCTGACGCATCATCACCTCTCCCATCTGTTTTTCCGGGGATTGGGTGGAGTCCGCTTCCAATAGATCCAGCAATTCCGTATCTTCTTCGCGCCCCACCCGTCGATTCAGCGATAAAGCCTGCTGTCTGGCCCGCTGCAACATTTGCAGTTGTTCTAGAGTAATTTCCAGAGCATCCGCCAGTTCCTGTTCCGTCGGATTGCGCTGCAGTTCCTTTTTGAGATGACGTTGCAGTTTTTTCAGCTTATTCAGTTTTTCCACAATGTGGATGGGCAGACGAATGGTGCGGGAGTCGTTGGCGATCGCCCGGGTAATGCCCTGCCGAATCCACCAGTAGGCATAGGTGGAGAACTTAAAGCCTTTTTCGGGATCAAACTTTTCTGTAGCCCGATTCAGCCCTAAAGCCCCCTCCTGCACCAGATCTAAAAAAGGCACGCCCCGATTGAGATAGCGTTTAGCAATGGAAACCACCAGGCGGAGATTGGAGCGGATCATCTTACTTTTAGCCACCTGCCCCCGATAGATACGGATCTGCAATTGTTGTTCCGTCAGGTTCATTGCCGCAGCCATTTCCGGAAGGGTAGCCGATCGGCCCAACTGCCGGCCTAACTGGTCCTTTAATTCACTCAATTCCACCAAATTTTTCACCCGTCGGGCTAGTTCAATTTCCTCGCTTGGCTGCAGCAGGGGATAGCGGGCCATGTCTTTCAGAAAAGCTCCCACTGCATCGTCTAAACCCGTTTTGCGATAGCCAGAGGAACGGGCTGCCAGGTTATCAATGTGCAGTTCTGCCATCACTGCTTCTGGATCTTCTGCCTCGAGGTCCAGGAAAGGATCCAGTAAGGGAGGATGCATCTCCAGAGGTTCTGGCGAGTCAACGGTCAATGGATCGTTTTTACTTAGCATTTCCGTAACAGGTTAAGATTCGCAAATTGGCCATGAACTTATCAATTGATGTAGCAATCCTGATAGAGGTTTACGATGGTTTAGTTGTTTGCTCCCCCACAATCTCATGCCTGCCTCATCTAGCTTCATCCATCAAGAGAAGGATCATCTCAGTCACTCTTTTGGTCGTAGGATTCCAAATCCTTTAGCCTAAAAAGGTGAGGATCGTCAGGATTCAACAGTCATCTATCTCACATGTGCAATCTATGTTTGATGTTCAACAGAGCCAGATAGGGATGACGGTGGCTGAATTGGGAGTAGCTTATCCTGGGCAGAATCAAAGCGGCTCCCCCCCTTGGGTAGAAACGCTGGTGGACTGTCCGGGGGCCCTGCAGGGGGTCTATACCTATGCCATCCCAGCGGGACTGACGGTACAGGCGGGAGATATTCTCAGTGTGGGGTTTGGGGCAGCTCAGGTGGGGGCCATTGCGTTGCGCTGTCTGAGTCAACTGCCTGCCGGGTTGGATCCCGCTAAAATTCGTCCGATCGAAGACATCATTAGCCCCAGCTTCTTTCCGCCCTCCTACTGGGTTCTGCTGGAGCGGGTCTCTGCCTACTACCACACCCCTCTGATTCAGACGATCCGCACCGCTCTTCCCCCTGGCCTATTACAGCGATCGCAGCGGCGGATCAAGTTATTGCGATCGGACATGCCAGCGGATATGGGTGCAGTGGCCCTTCAACTGCTGCAGGTGTTGCACCGGGGCAAGGGGGATTATGCCTGGAAATACTTACAGCAACAGGTCAAAAATGCCCAGCGGGGCCTGCAGGAGTTACGCCGACGGGGATGGGTGGAAAGTTACCTGCAGCCGATCGCCCCCACCCAAGCCAAACGGCAACAGGCCGTCACCCTCCTGGCCTGGACCGAACCTCTCAGTGCCCGTCAGCGCACCATTCTGGATCTGCTCAACCACCAGGGGGGGGAAGTATGGCTCCAGGACTTACTGCGGCTGGCCCAGACCAGTCTGGCTACCCTCAAAACCCTGGAGGACAAAGGTTGTATTGCCATCGCCCCCAAACAGCGGTTGCGCTTAGAAACGGGTAAACCCCAAACTCCCGATCGCCCCCAAACCCTGACCACTGCTCAAGCTGCAGCTCTGGCAACAATCCAGCAATTAGAGGGCTATAGCCAGGTCTTACTCCACGGCGTTACGGGGTCTGGCAAAACTGAGGTTTATTTACAGGCGATCGCTCCCCTGTTAGAGGCAGGTAAATCTGCACTGGTGCTGGTGCCAGAAATTGGTCTAACCCCCCAACTGACCGATCGGTTTCGTTCTCGCTTTGGCGATCGAGTCTGTGTTTACCACAGTGCGCTGTCTGATGGCGAACGCTACGACACCTGGCGACAACTGTTGGAGGGCACGCCTCAGGTGATCATTGGCACCCGCTCTGCCGTTTTTTCTCCCCTGCCGCGGTTGGGCTTAATCATTCTGGATGAGGAACATGATTCTGGCTTCAAACAGGATCAACTAAGCCCCTGTTACCATGCCCGCACCGTTGCCCGCTGGCGTGCCGAACTGGAAGATTGCCCCCTGATCCTGGGGTCGGCCACCCCTTCCCTGGAAAGCTGGACCAGAGTTCATACCCCCCCCTCATCTCCGCCCACTCACTACCTCAGCCTGCCCCAGCGGGTCCATGCCCGTCCCCTCCCCCCCATTGAAATTGTGGATATGCGAGCGGAACTGCAGCGGGGCAATCGTTCTATTTTCAGTTATAAGCTGGCGGATGCCCTGGAAAACCTGCAGGCTCAAAAGCAACAGGGGCTGCTCTTCATTCCCCGCCGGGGTCACAGTACGTTTGTTTCCTGTCGCAGTTGTGGCTATGTGGTGGAATGCCCCAACTGTAGCGTCTCCCTCACCTACCATTTCAGTTCCCCCACTGCCCATTCCCTCTTGCGCTGCCATTACTGCAACTACGCCTGCACCCATCCCCCCCAGTGCCCTGAATGCCAATCCCCTTATTTCAAATATTTCGGTAGTGGGACGCAGCGGGTGGAACGGGAACTACTAGAGCGCTTTCCCCAATTGCGCCTAATTCGCTTTGACAGTGATACCACTCGCAACAAAGGGGGGCATCGTCTGCTGCTGGAACGTTTTGCCGCGGGAGAAGCCGACCTGATGATTGGAACACAGATGTTGACCAAGGGATTGGACTTACCCCAGGTCAGTTTTGTGGGCGTTCTATCTGCAGATGGGCTGTTGAACCTGCCAGATTTCCGGGCTGGGGAACGTACTTTCCAAACCCTGACCCAGGTGGCGGGGCGGGCGGGGCGGGGCAACGAACCGGGCCAAGTGTTGCTGCAAACCTATACCCCTCATCATCCCGTCATCCAGGCCGTGCAGCGGTATCAGTTTGAAGCCTTTATGCAGGAAGAGTTGAACCAACGCAGCAGCCTCCATTATCCTCCCCAGGGCCAGCTGATTCTCCTGCGCTTAAGTGGCCTGCAGGAGGAGACCGTTGCTACCACTGCGATCGCCCTGGCGGATCAGTTACAGCACCATCTGGCTCAGGTAGATTTTCCCTGGGAATTACTTGGCCCAGCCCCAGCTAACATCCTGCGGGTGGCGAAACGGTATCGCTGGCAAATTTTACTGAAATTCCCCCACCAGCAAGAAGGAAGGCTACCAGCCTATGCCTTACCTGTAGAGGCACTGCGATCGAACTGCCCTGACTCAGTGCGCTTGACGATCGATGTCGATCCCCTGAGTTTGGCTTAAAGCAAGTAATCACCAATCTGTCACGGTAAATGCCGAGCTAAATAGCCGCCTAACTCCAGGCTCAGAAACCCCAGCACCGCACTGCCCAACCAGTAGACTAAAGCCACCCCATGCTGACTGGTTTTGAGCAGGTTGGCGGTATCCAGGGCATAGGTGGAAAAAGTCGTGTAGGACCCCAGAAAACCAACGGCAATCAGCAAGCGCAGATCAGGGGAGGTCATGGTCCGCTCCAGGGTGAAGGTGACAAAACAACCCATCAGCATGGCTCCGGTCAAATTGATCACAAAGGTGCCGTAGGGGAAGCCAGAACCAAACCAGTGGGTCAAAAGCAGGGTTAAATAGTAGCGGCTTAAGGCACCGGGGATGGCCCCCAAACTAATGGCCAGAGGGCCCCGCAAAGCTGGATCGATCGTTTTTAATAGACCCAGCAGCTTACCCGGAGTAAACCCTAACAGCATGGATGGAGCTAATGTCCAGCCCTCGCTTTGTGACGCAGGCTCAGCCCCAGGAGTGGAAATAAAAATACGGATAACATTCCTGCTCCCACCAATGCCGTCGCATTTTCCGGCAACATCCGCCCCGTACTGACCCCAATGTTGGTAATGGCAACCACCAGCGGCAGGGCCGTGGCCGAGAAAAGGGCCAGAGAGGGCAGATCCTGTTGGGGGAGATCCCAGCGATAGAGGAGAACGGGTAAGCCTCGGACTAGCAGGAACAGGAGCAGGAAAACCGGCAGTTTGAGCAGGGTGAGGGGATGGGCGGTCAGGGCCGAGAAATCAAAATTCACCCCTGTCGTCACAAAGAATATGGGAATAAATACACCAAACCCCAGTCCATCTAATTTCTGCCGCAGCACTTCTGCTTGATCTCCCTTAATCACCAGCGCGATCGCCATGCCCGCAGCAAAGGCCCCAATGATGGTATCAAACCCCAGGACTTGGGCGAGGGTAGTCAAGCCAACCAGGATCAGCACACACAGCCGCACAGGGAGTTGAGCAGTGGTATTGAGGGTACGACTGAGCATGGCAATCAGGCGGGGGGGTTGATACCGTAAAGACAGGTAGATGGAACCAGCGACAATCGAAATAAAAGTTAGCAGCAACAAGGGTTGTAACAGGTGATTCTGTCCTCCCGTCAACACCAGCATCATCATTAACAGGGGCCCCAGTTCTCCCATCGCCCCCGCCGCCAGTATAAAGCTCCCAAACCGGGTTTCAAGTTCACCCGCATCTCGCAGGACAGGCATCAGGGTGCCGATCGCCGTAGTGGTCAGGGCAGTGGCCAGCAGGAGTGAATCGCGCACCAACCCCAGCCTGGATAAGCTTAAAGCAGCGATGAGGGCGATCGCCAGGGAGAGCAACCAACTCTTGAGAGCTAAACCCAGGGGGCGGCCCCGCAGACGGCTAACATTAATTTCAAAGCCGGTAATAAAGAAAAGCAGAGCCATCCCCAAATCGCTAAAGTACTGCTCAACCACACCGCCCTGGAGGAGATTCAAACCGTGGGGTCCCACCAGCATCCCCAAGCCAATTTCCAACACGATCATGGGCAGGCGCCAGCGGGGATTTAATTCCACAATCAGGGGAGCCAGGACCAGAATCAGGGCGATCGTTAGTTTGGCCATATAGCAATCCTATTTGAGATTCAAATGGGGTAAAGGGGTGGAACCCCTTTTGTGGGGGAACCCCACACCCCCTTTTTCTCAACCCATTTAGGGTTGCTATAGTTCCGGTTCACTGCTCCAGCATGGACAAAGTTTTCAGTTTAGTCCCACAAACTTTACAAAACTGGGCATCTTGATCGTGCTGGGTCAGGCGGCAGGTTGGACAGAGGCTTTTGACTTCAGAACGATTTGTTTTCACCAGTTGACGGATCAAATCGCCCACCTGCCAGGGAATCAGGGCAATGCCCGTAAAAATCATCATCACCGTCAGCAATCGTCCTAAATCAGAGGTGGGAGTAACATCACCAAACCCCACAGTCGTCATGGTGACAACCGCAAAGTAGAAGGCATCCAGAAAGGTGCGGAAATTTTGAGGATTGACATCGTGTTCCGCCTGGTAAATCAACCCGGAATAAACAAAGACAATCGCAATTAAGGTGAAAACAATCCTAACAAAAATAATACCATCTGTGGTATTGATTAAGCCAAAAAAGGAACGGCCCTTGAAAAACCGCAACAGACGCAGAATTCTAAACCAGCGAAAGATGCGGATAAAGCTAATATTAACAGCACTGATAAAAAAAGGCAGAATGGTGAGTAAATCAATTAAAGAATACAGACTGAGGCAATAGCGCAGGCGATTTTCAGCAGCCCATAATCTCAATCCATACTCGATCGCGAAAATCACCAGAATACTATCATTAATGGTTTTCAGGCTGACGCGGATAGGCGAGGGGAGGGGATAGGTGTCTACCACAAAAATGGCCAGGGAAATCAAGACCAGAGCGGTGATTAGCAGATCGATGGCGATCGCTAAAGGCGTTTGGGTATCTTCCAGGTAAAAAGCAACCCGCTGGCGTAGCCCTTTGGGGGCAGGGGAATTCTCTACTGATTGAGCCATCGTTGCCAACGAATCTGCCAGGCCACATAGGCAGGGAATTGATAATGTTCTAGCAGTAACCAGAGGACCAGACCGAAATGGGTGGTAAAAACTAAACCAAGCCAGAAGAGGGGAAACCAGGAGCGGTGGGACGTGGGCAGGGGAGGAAAGGTGTGGTAAGTGAGCCAGATCAGTCCGGGGGGCAGCAGGGTCAGGGCGATCGCGATCAGCCAGAGGGTGAGGGTGACCTCGATCTCCTGGGAGCGCAGCAGTCGCCACCTATAGCCAGTCCATTGCCAGCGAAAGGGCTGATGACTATCTTCTAAATGCAGCGATTGGTCAGCCAGGTTAGCCGTAAAAATATGACGACAGAAGTTACAGGCAAATGCATCTACCATCAGCAAGCCACTGATCTGGCCATGCCGACAGACCGGGCAAGGATAAACCCCCTGGTAATCCAGTCCCATCTTCAATTCAGATTGATTTGCAACTGGGCGCTGGTTATTCATACCCCTATCACCCCATTTTTAGCTTCTAGCCTAGCAATTTAGGGCAGACGGTGGAGGAGTTGGCCCGTTTCCACCTGCCAGACATGAATCAACTGGTTTTCACTCACCCCTACCAGCACCTGCCCATTGTGGCTCAAAACCAGATTTACCATACTGGACTCAGGACTGCTGAGGGTTCGCACCAGGGTGCCACGGTTCAGGTTCCAGATTTTAACGGTACGATCGGCACTGCTACTGACCAGGGTTTGACCATTAGCACTGATTAACAGGGACAGAATCAAACCCTGATGTCCTTCCAGGGGCCGCAAGACTTTTCCCGTCAGCGCATTGCGTAGCAGGATTAGGCCTTTTTGGTCTCCACTCGCCAGAGTTTTGCCCTCAGGGGTAAGTGCAAGGGAACGGGTAAATTCCATCGGTTGCCAGTCCTGCAGATCGGGAAAGGACTGAACCAGTCTCCCCATAGGTAGCGCCCAGAGCTTGATATCCCCATTGAGACTGCTACTTGCCAACAAGGTGCCATTGGCACTGACGGTGATAATAGGGCTGGAACCCAGATCGTCCCTCAGGCTACGTAACGACTTCCCTGTTTGCAAATCTCGCACATTAATGTCTCCCGCCCAATTACTACTGGCGATCATGGCACTGCCAGGATGAATGACTGCAGAGCGCAGGGAAGAGGAGGAGTTCAAACTCTCTGTCGCAATCGCCTGTAGTTCTCCGGTTGCCAGATTCCAGGACATAATCTCGCCATCAGCAGCACTACTGAACAACGTTGTGCCATCCCGACTGATAGCCAGGGCAATCACCTGATCAGAATGACCGTGTAACGTTTGCACCAGATCACCCCGTGTCAGGTCCCAGAGTTGAATCGAGGCATCCTGTCCCCCCGTCACTAACAGTTGGCCATTGTGACTGATCGCCATTGCTCTCCGACGATTCAGGGATGGCATCCTGATAGCTTCTGCAGGAGGAATTTGAGCGGGTGGGTTCGGTTTAGAATTAATCTCCGCCAGGGTATTGCTACTGGAACCGGGCATAATCCAATGCTGCAGGTTCTGGAATACACCCGGCTGCCGCAGATCGCCAGGGGCAATCAGTAAACCGAGGCAGACCGCTGCCAGCATGAAGGCCGCTGCCGCCCCCAGTTCCTTTTTATTGCGATCGTAGAAGCTTTTGCGCCGGGTAACGGGAATCATAGCCATGGAGGATGGCCGCCAGAGGGCCGTACTGGAGAGCATCCGAGAGGAAGCAACAGCAGGTTTAGCCGGGGGTTTAGGCGGAATTTTCAGATCAAAGACATCCAGACCCAGCTTGGCTTTGCGTTCGCACCAGTAGCAACGACCATAGAGCCGATTGAAGTAATGGTTAGATTGACTAGAACAGCCTTGCAATACAGCAATAGCCGTACGGATCGCCTGCACCCACTCTGTAGCTGTGGGACGCAAATGGGGCTGGTGGTGTCCGTCTGTAAAACAGCGCCGAAAACAACTCTGTAAACTGGGATGGACAACCGCCAAAGGGATAGTACTGGGGCCCTCCTGAATTAGACTTTTGGGAGCATAGGGCCAGAATCCCTGGCGGATCAACTCCATCGGATTCGGCGGTTCTCCCCCTCCCATCCACTTGCCTTTAAAGGGATGATCCCCGAACAAGAGCAGATAAATCAACACCCCTAGGCGAAAGCGATCGTGAACCTCGGTTTGATCCAGACTGGAAAGATCTTTGCCCATCAATTCCACGGGGGTAAATCCCTCCGAGCCGACTAGACAGCGGTAGACCCGTCCGGTTTGGGGATCTTTGATCTGGAACGAATCCGTATCGATCACCGAGACAAGGGCACGGTTGTTGACCAGTAAATTCTGTGGTTTAATATCCCCGACCACATATCCCTTTTTATGGATCGACTCGATCACTGAAGCAATATTGAGAGCCGTGGTGTGCAGGTAATACCAGTTAAACCGGGGAGCTTTACGATTACGCAGGCGGGGATTGTAAATACTGGAGAGTTTCACACTATTTTTGATTGTCGGCATTAGAAAGCCCACTTCCTGCCCCTGGCGATTGCACAATAGTTCCTGTGGCCAGGCAAAGGAAATGTGATTGACCTTTTGCATCGGATCATGGGGAGGATAGGCAACCATCACCCGCAGCTTCTGTAACCGTTCAGGAGTGGGATCGTGATAGAGCTTGGCAAGATAGCCACTCAGGCTAGTTTCCCAGACCGTACCCTCCCCACTGCTGGCAATTTGCTGGGTCAGGGTCAGGGATCGCCCCGTACTGGCACAAGTTAAGACCTGTCCTACTGCCGGACTCATGCGGACTCCTCCTCGCTGTAATAACACAGGAGCAGGGTCTTATCATCATCGGTGCGGGCATTCAGCCGCTCAGATTCTAAAAAGTTCTGCACACAGGTGGCGGCTACCTCCGGATCAGTGCGTATCCACTCCACCAGGGGATGGAAAAAGGGAGGAAAGGGCACCCAATCCTGCAAACGAATCGCTACTTTTTCCAAGCCATCGGTAGCAGCACAAATAAACCGGGGGCAACTCCTATGAACCTTGACCTGCATCTGCTCCAGGGCGGCGGCAGAGGTGACAAAGCAGGTTTCGTTAATGTACTCACCTTTTGCTGGTTGGAAGAGTAATTCATAGTCCCTTTCTGCCGTGCCGATCACCAGAAATCCATCCCCGATCTGCATTGCGGCCATCCAGTTGGGAGTAGCCAGAAAAACGAGCAGGGTACAGGCCAGATCGGCAAGGGTATAGCCGTCAGTGCTCGCCTGGACTTGGAGAGCCTCCACAACGTTGACCACCGTATAGGTAAAGATTTGTTGCGCTTGGGCTTCTGTCAGCGTATCGGCATCGATCAGGTCAGCAAACTCTAGATCCGGTTGAGGCTGGGAGTTGTCCGACTGCGATGGCAAAAGAGGTTCACTGTCTACTCCTGCTACAGGAATCGTTCTCTCTGGCTCGATCAAACGCTGCAGGGTGGCCAGGGCCGTTTGCACCGCCAGTTTAGCGCCGACTTCGGCATGACGAGCACTCCCTGCCCCATCAGCTACGGCTCCCACCATCACTGCATCAGCAATGAAGTACTGGCCATAGTCCTGACAGGGAAGTTGCCGCTGATAATGGCGGGTTCCGATCGCGGAATGAACGACGGCTTTCCAGCTCACACCTTACCCTCACACTTGTTGGCCTCACTCACACTTGTTGGCCTCACTCACACTTGTTGGCCTCACTCACACTTGTTGGACTCACTTCCACTTCAGCCTCACTTCCATTTCAGATGCTTCTAGCTCAGGTTGTAATTTGTCCCCAGCCCACGGGTGGTAGGACCACCATCTCCCCACCGACGGTACTGCTGGAAACCCTGACCATCGAATCGCTTAACCACTGGAACATGGAGCGAAAATCTAAGCCATGGAGCAGCAGGGGAGGGCGTTCCGGCGGGGCAATTTGACTGAGTGTATTCATATCTGCCCCCTGGACTCCGACGGCAAAGAAGGACAGCTTACGCTCCCGTTCCGCATTTCTGATCCGATCGGCAGACTGAATCCAGGGAGAATCTCGATTTGGTGCCCCATCGGTGATCAAAAACAGCCAGGGGCGGTAGTATTGAATGCCATTGTTGCGATAGGCAACTTTACGATTTTCCAGTAAATCCAGGGCATAGTTAATCGCTTCTCCCATTGGGGTTAACCCCTGGGCTTTCAACTGGGGCGGGATGAACTGGTCGATCGTGATAAAATCTTGCACCAGTTGGACCGGGCCAAAGGTGACGATCGCCAGATCGACCCGCAGAGCAGCTTGCTCATCCTGGATCACAGCATCCTTAAAAGCTAGTAACCCGTTATTCAAAGCCTCAATGGGGGCACCAGCCATAGAGCCAGAGGTGTCTAGCAGTAGAATAACAGGGCAACGATTTTCAGGATTCTCAACAAATTCAGGTTGTCCGACGACCATAGCAGTTTGCTGGTTAAGTAAGCGCATGGGGAGTCACTCCTCACGTTTGGCAACATTGTAGAGCCTGAACCCGCAATGATAATAGGGGTAGGTTAAAACTTGCCGATTCAGGCCACGCTTTGGACTACTCCCACAGACCCATCCGGTGGAACATCTGGTTTGTAAAATGATTCAAGGTGTCTAAAGTTTTACGTTTTCCACTCCACAAAAATTCCCTTCCTTGCGTCAGTTTCTGTCCATGCCCTACTTTCCCTACCGCTTGGCAACCATCCGTCCCCCCCAGCTCTGTACTGCCCTTCTGCTTTCCGTCCTCAGCCTGGGTTCTATGCTGGGGAATGGCTCCTTCGGTTCTTTGTTTTCGGCGAGCTTCCCCCCGGCCCTGGGGCAAACCACTATCAGTACGGATCAAGTCAGCAGTTACGCCCGTGCTGTTCTCTCCATCGAGCCGATTCGCCGCCGCTACTACCAACAGGCCCAACAGGTGATGAAAGGGGCAGTCCCCAAAAATTCCTGCCTGGGGAACAACCGCGCCAACGTCCCTCAAGAGTTGGAAGACATTTGTAGCAGCTACCTGAGCGAGTCTAAAACGGTCATTGAGAAAAATAAACTTACGTTAGAGCAATTTAATGAGATTACGATGCGGGCCCGCAGTGATACGACGCTGAACAGCCGGATTCAACAGGAATTAGTGCGTCAACAACAGCTAGCCACACCGCCGAAGTAGTTGCCAGCATTAAACGCATCATCAAGGGTGGAGAGAGCCGCCTCAGATCTGCTGCAGGAATTTCAGTCCAGATGAGCCAGTCCATCAGGCTTCCAGCCCTCAGTAAAGCCAGTAATTGCCTTGCTCAACGCTGCCGAAGTGGCGCTGTTTTGGCCAGGTTAACCTAAAGCATTTGTACCTGAACTGAGCTGGCAATTTTTGCCCATCCCAGCAGGAGAACCCAAATTAGCTCCAGTCAAAAAGCTAGGTTAAGATCGATTCACCCTGATCAATGTCGTTCTGGTTAAGCATAGATGCAGACTCAGACTCCCAACTGGCAGAGGGCCATCCCCCAATTCCAGGCAATCCTTGGTAAATCCGCCGTGATTACTGCACCGGAAGACCTGGTCGTTTACGAATGCGATGGTCTGGCCAGTTACCGTCAGCGCCCCACCGTCGTCGTTTTTCCCACCACTACAGAACAGGTTGCCGCTGTGGTGCAGGTCTGCGATCAGTTGAATCTGCCCTTTGTGGCGCGGGGATCGGGGACGGGACTATCCGGGGGAGCCTTACCAACGGAGAACTCCGTGCTGATCGTGACCTCCCGCATGAATCAAATTTTAGAAATTGATTTAGTCAATCAGCGGATCGTTGTCCAGCCGGGGGTGATTAATGCCTGGGTGACGCAAGCAGTGCGGGGAGAAGGATTTTACTACGCTCCCGATCCCTCCAGTCAAATTATTTGCTCCATCGGTGGCAATGTGGCGGAAAACTCCGGTGGGGTGCATTGCCTCAAGTATGGTGTGACCACGAATCACGTTTTAGGATTGAAACTGGTCTTGCCGAACGGAGCGATCGTGGAGGTGGGGGGCAAGCTCCCAGAATCCCCTGGCTATGATCTGAGTGGGATTTTCGTTGGCTCTGAGGGAACCCTGGGCATTGCTACCGAAATCACGCTGCGGATTCTCAAAGCTCCAGAGGTGATCGAAGTTTTGTTAGCGGACTTCACCGCGATCGCCGCCGCCGGAGCCACAGTTTCAGACATCATTGCCGCTGGGATCATTCCGGCTGGGATGGAAATCATGGATAACCTCAGCATTAACGCTGTCGAAGATGTGGTAGCCACCCAGTGCTATCCCCGCGATGCCGATGCCGTGCTGCTGATTGAAATTGATGGTTCAGCGATCGAAGTCGCAACCCTGAGCCAACGGGTTAAAGATCTCTGCCAGCAAAATGGGGCCCGCAGCATCACCACAGCTAGTACAGAAGCAGAACGGTTGAAGTTGTGGAAAGGGCGGAAAGCTGCGTTTGCGGCCGCGGGTCGGCTCAGTCCCAATTACTTTGTCCAGGATGGTGTTATTCCCCGCAGCCAGCTACCCTACGTGCTGGACGAAATTGCTACCCTCAGCCAAAAATATGGCTACACCATTGCCAATGTCTTTCATGCGGGCGATGGCAACCTCCATCCGCTCATTCTTTATGATGAAAGCATACCCGGTAGCCTGGCCAGGGTAGAAGAGCTGGGCGGAGAAATTCTCAAACTCTGTGTCCGGGTAGGGGGCAGCATTTCCGGTGAGCATGGCATTGGTTCAGACAAGAAATGTTTTATGCCAGAGATGTTCACAGCCGCAGATCTGGAAACGATGCAGTGGGTTCGCCAGGTTTTTAATCCCAAACAACTAGCCAATCCAGGTAAAATTTTTCCTACCCCCCGCACCTGTGCCGAAGCGGCCCACAGTCATCACTGGCTCCAGGATGGGGTTGAGGTGTTCTAGAGAACTCACAAATTTCTTAACAAAGTTGTTAACTATTAATGCGATAGATTCCCAGGGGTTACGGTTTTTTGGTAAAAATTCACTCATTTACCACCTAATCCTAAGGAGTCAGACCTATGCTGATGCCAAGCTTACTCGCCACCGCCCCCACCACTTTAAGCTGGAGTCCCACCATTGCTGGGGTGATGATCATCTGCAATATTCTGGCGATCGCCTTCGGCAAATTTACGATCCAAAAACCCAGTGAAGCCCCCGCCATGCCTTCTCCAGAACTCTTTGGTGGGTTTGGTTTACCTGCCGTGATCGGCACTGCTTGCTTTGGTCATATCCTTGGAGCCGGCACAATTCTGGGCCTGGCCAGCATGGGAATTCTCTAAGTTAACTCAGACCACCCTATTAACTCAGACCTCCAGGCTTCAACCCCCTGAGACCATCAATGGTGTTCGGGGGGTAAGATTTTGGCCAGACAGTTGATTCAGAGCCGTTTGCAGATCGAGGGTTAACTTGGTTGCAGCCTGTTTACTGCGCTTAAGATCGTAATTCGCCAGGCTAAGGGGCGGCCCAATCTGGACGGCCACCCTTGATCCCCAGTGGGGCACAGGGTCACTGTACTGAATCCCCAGGGGCACAATTTGCACGTCCGGGATCGATCGAGCCTGAGCCGCCTGAATAGCAATCCGGGCCAGACCGGGTTTGAGGGGTTGCACAGTCGGAGTACGAAAAATATTACCTTCCGGAAAGATGACCAGGGCTTCCCCCGCTTTAAGCACCTCAATGCCGTATCGCAGCGTGGCAATAGCTGGTTGCAGGGTATCAATGGGAAAGCCGCCAAAGTTACGAATCACCCAACCCTGCAGGCCCAGCATTTCATCGTGGGACACCATAAAGCGCAAATCCCGCCCAGTCACGGGCCGCCCAGCCACATGGGGCACGATCAGGGCATCCCAGCGAGAACGATGGGTCGGAGCAAGAATGACTGGCCCACTCCTGGGGAGATAGTCCTGACCAGACACTTCAATGTGGCGAAAATAAGCGGGCAAGACAGCATAACCAGCCAGGGGATAGAGAATCCCGGTCAACCAGGGTGAGATAGGCGTTAAGATTGGCTGAGCAGGAAGATCAGAGCGCATGGGTAAGCTGTTTTGCAGAAATCCACCCCCTTACCTTAAAAAGCCTTCCCCAGACCAACACAAGACTGGGGACACTTCCCTGACTGGCACAGAAAATCTGGTAGTTAGCCGCGGAAAATGCTGATAGTCCAGACTCCCACACCTCGGCTGAGGGGAACATCTCCGGGAGCCATGATCCAGCCTTTGAAGTTATACATTCCCCCGGTGGGAGGATTTCTGACATTTGAGAGAATCACCCGCACGGGTTGACCAGCCGGAATCACTTCTGCCGGAACGATTTGAATCAGGTAGTTATCCGCATCCAGATTCACTTCACGCAGAGCAACTGGCTCACCAATGTCCCTTCTGAGGTTGAAAAATTTGTTGCTTTTAATGCCCCCTACCCGGACTTCGATCGCTTTGGGGTCAAAGTTGCCATCAAAGTAGTCTGGGTAGCTAATTCTCAGTTCAGAAATCGCTACATTCTGCACCCCGAATTCCAGCCGATAGGTATCCCCCATAAAGCCAGGGGTGCCATTGGTGAGGAAATAACTCAGGTTTTTAATATCCCGGGCATTGCCATCCCAGCGCCAGGTAAAACCGGGGTTGCTCTGGGCCTGGGTCAGCGTTGGAATACCTGCACTGAGCAAGCCGCCAATGCACACAAAGGGGAGCACACGTTGCCAGAACGTCTTTTTTTGAGTTGGGAAAGGCTTAGCCATAGGAGTAAAAGCAAAAAAATAACTGGGGTTAACGGGACAGACATCAAGCAAAACCTGTCTTTGGGGACAGCCATAACACCCCCCAGGTTCCCCCCATTCTACAGCAAACCTAAGGAAAATCTTAACAACGGGCAATTCCTTCCTGCCGAGCTGCTTGTTGAACTGCAGCCGCAACTGCTGTCACCACCCGTGGATCAAAAACGGAAGGAACAATATGCTCCCGGTGCAGATCGCTGGCTGGAATTAAAGCGGCGATCGCCTGGGCAGCGGCTAAAAACATCGGGGTGGTCAGGGTTTGGGCCCGACAATCTAACGCCCCGCGAAAGATGCCTGGAAAAGCCAGCACATTATTGATCTGGTTAGGATAATCACTCCGCCCGGTGGCAACCACGGCAACGTCTTCATCAATCAGTTCGGGATGAATTTCTGGAATCGGATTGGCCATCGCAAAGACGATCGGATCGGCGGCCATGGTTCGCACCATCTGGGGGGTAAGCACACCGGGGACACTCACCCCTAAGAACACATCGGCTCCCTGCAGAGCATCGGCCAGGATACCAGTAGTGGCAACGGCAAATTCCTGTTTTTCTGCCGTCAGGTCGGTACGCTGTTGGGACACAATCCCGCGAGAATCGCATAGACAGAGATGCAGGGCCCCCGCTTGGCGTAACAGACGAGCAATGGCTACCCCAGCGGCTCCTGCGCCATTGATCACAATCTGCACCTGACTCAGCTCTTTTTTCACCAGTTTGAGCGCATTGATCAAGGCCGCTAAACTGACGATCGCCGTACCGTGCTGATCATCGTGGAAAACAGGAATATCCAGTTCCTGCTTCAGCCGGTTTTCGATCTCAAAACAGCGGGGCGCACTGATATCTTCCAGATTGACCCCACCAAACACCGGGGCAATGTGCTTAACGGTGGCGACAATTTCATCCACATCCTGGGTGGACAGACAGATCGGAAAGGCATCAATTTTGCCAAATTCCTGAAACAGCATGGCCTTGCCTTCCATCACCGGCAGTGCCGCTCCCGGCCCAATGTTGCCCAGCCCCAGCACCGCACTGCCATCGGTGACGATCGCGACCATGTTACTTTTAATCGTCAGCTTGTGAACCTGTTCCGGTTCCTGGGCGATCGCTGTGCAAATCCGTCCCACCCCCGGGGTGTAGGCCATGGCCAGATCATCTTGACCCTGGAGAGGAATTTTGCTGCGAACCGTAATTTTACCGCCCCGGTGCAACTTAAAGGTGCGATCGGAAACGCTGAGAATTTTGGCTGAGGTGCGGTTTTCGATCGCCTGAACAATTTCTTCCTCATGGTCGCCGCTGAAGGCATTGACATTAATATCCCGGATCATCACCCGTCGGGTTTGTTCAACCAGGTTGATATGGCCCAAGTCTCCTCCCACATCAGCGATCGCCCGCAACACCTGGGCCAGCATTCCCGGCTGCTGAGGAATTTCTACCCGAATGGTCAAGCTAAAACTGGGGTTGGGAGTGAGATTTGCCATGAACTTACCCGCAAAATTGAATTGGATTGGACATCGCCTTAAAGACGTCGCTTGGAATTAGATTAACGTCAGCGGCAGACCAGAACTGTAGATTAACACACCAACCCCCACAGACCGATGAATTCCAGCCTGCCCACACAGGTTGTCGGGGGGACACGGGCGGGATACATTAGCAATTGTAGAGATGTGAGAACAGCAGCGATCGCATCACCCGCCGAGGTCATTCCCCATGCCCAGAACCCAGCGTAACGATAACTTTATCGATAAAACCTTTACGGTCATGGCAGATATTATTCTGAAAATTCTGCCTGCTAACCAGAAAGCCAAGGAAGCGTTTGTTTACTATCGGGATGGCATGTCTGCCCAGGCGGAAGGGGAGTACGCAGAGGCTCTCGACAACTATGAGGAAGCCCTGAACCTGGAGGAAGATCCCTACGATCGCAGTTTTATCCTCTACAACATGGGTTTAATTTATGCCAGCAACGGGAATCACGAGCGGGCCCTGGAACTCTACCATCAGGCGATCGAACTGAATGCCCGCATGCCTCAAGCCCTGAATAATATTGCCGTGATCTTTCACTACCTGGGGGATCAGGCCGCCGCCAGTGGAGACGGGGAAAAAGCTGAGCAATTCTACGATAAAGCAGCGGATTACTGGAAACAGGCCATTCGTCTGGCTCCTAACAACTATATTGAAGCCCAAAACTGGCTCAAGACCACAGGCCGCTCCACCATGGATGTCTATTTCTAAGCCTCAACCTTGCAATCCGGAACCCTATGCTGAACGAAGAACAGGTTAAAAAAGTTGCTCACCTGGCTCGCCTGGAGTTGTCTGGGGAGGAAGTCGCACAGTTTACCACCCAACTGGGTTCGATTCTGGACTACTTCCAGCAATTGGAAGAATTGAATGTCACCGATGTGCCCCCCACCACGCGGGCGATCGAGTCCAGCAATATTACCCGTGCCGATCAGCTTCACCCCTGGACAGAACGGGAGAACATTCTGGCCATTGCCCCAGAACAGGATGGAGATTTCTTCCGGGTGCCTAAAATTATCAGCACGGAAGAATAAATTAAGGTTTGGGCTTGATAAAGACGATCGCCTGTCGCCAGATAATCGTGGGTTGATTATAGTGATCCTGGAGACAGAGACAATTGTCGTCCTGCCAGATAATTTTTCCCGTGAGTAAATCCTTGGTAGTCACTACCAGTTCAACTTCTGTCTGGTTTTTAATCAGGCTCTGCACCTGCCGGATACTGGGAAGCCCGGTTTCAAATTCATCTGCCATAGGATGCCAACGTTAAAGTGCCATAATAGGGTCTATCGGATTGATATCCTTAGCAAGTCTAAAGCCTTGATTGGACTCTAACAAGGAATCTATAGGGAGGATTAAGAATTATTTTTGATGTCTGCACCTGCACTTGCTCTGCATCATCTGATTCCAGTGCAGCAACTTGTTTGCTCAACATTGGAGCGGGCCTGGCAGGTGGGGAGCTATCAAGCCCTAGCCGAATTTGAATCCAACTGCACATCCTATCCTCATCCTTAACGCAAACATCCTAGTCAGAACAATGAGTCTGCAATTTACTAAATATCAGGGTCTGGGCAACGATTTTATTTTGATTGACAATCGAGCCGAGGATACCCCCGTTCTGACCCCAGAACAAGCGGTTAAAGTCTGCGATCGCCACTTTGGTGTGGGTGCAGATGGGGTGATTTTCCTGCTGCCAGCCACAGGTGAAACAGACTATACGATGCGGATCTTTAACTCCGATGGCTCCGAACCGGAAATGTGCGGCAATGGGATTCGCTGTCTGGCCCGGTTTGCAGCCGCTCTGGAAGGCCATGCTCTGACCGCTACCCCCCGCTATCGCATTCATACTCTGGCAGGCATTATTACACCGCAAGTGCGATCGGATGGGCAGGTGACGGTGGATATGGGCCAACCCCGGCTATTAGCAGGTGAAATTCCCACAACGCTGAATCCTGCTACCGAGAAAGTGATTGCTCACCCCCTGGAGGTGGGAGGCCAGAGCTGGAGCGTCACCTGTGTGAGTATGGGCAATCCCCATTGCATTACCTTTGTCGAGGATGTGGCGGCGATCGACCTGCATACCCTGGGACCCCAATTTGAACATCACCCGGTCTTTCCCCAACGGATTAACACAGAGTTTATTGAGGTCATCCGCCCTGACTATCTGAAAATGCGGGTTTGGGAACGGGGAGCGGGGATGACCCTGGCCTGTGGCACGGGAGCCTGTGCTGCTTTAGTAGCCGCGGTCTTAAATAATTTGAGCGAACCACGGGCAACGGTGGAATTGCCAGGGGGGCCGCTGGAGATTGAATGGTCAGCGCCTGGAAATGCAGTGCTAATGACCGGCCCGGCAGAACAGGTATTCCAAGGCGTTATTTAAACTCCTGTCGCTGCTAATGTAGATCCTGAGTGTTAGTCTCAACATTACAGGAAGTGTTTTTTATGCAATTTTTACTGGAAAGTCTGGGGGTATTGTTCTTATTTCTGATTGCTGGTATTGCCCTAGCTATTTTGCTGCTGATCACGATTTTGATGCTGCTGTTCCGCTCCATTCCGGCAATTAATGCACTTAATGAAGAAATCAGTAGCTACATTGAACAAATTGTTCGCAAAATCACAGCTAATTGGGACTTGCAGCAGCTGACACAGGAGGCAACAGCCAAATTAGTTGAACTGTTACAGCCCACCCAACTGTCAGCCTACTCAGAACATTGTGCCCAGGAGTTGGGACAGCTCACTGGGTATGGGGTGGCTAGAGGTTCGATCCAGGGATTACCAGCCCTCAAATTTTTGCAACCCTTGATGAAATTATTCGCTAAAAAGGCTGATTTAGAAGCCAGCAAGAATTTGCTCATGGCAGAGTTTGTTTCTGCATCAGAGTTTGAAAAAGGAACGGCTCAATTTGAGTTTCAACTGCTCAATCGGGGGGAAGGATGGCTGGTTAATTCTCTCAGCATTACAGTAACTACCCCCACTACATCCCAGCCCAACGTATTGAGTTTGGGTAGGAAAACAACCATGGCTGATCTGGTTGAGGAAAATAAAAAAACCTTGAATCTGGAAAAAATGTTTTTAAAAGCCGATTAAGCGAAAATGGATTCACTTTAACAACAATTTGCCCAACGAAAGCCTCCATCCGCAAACCATTCTTTCTTCCAGATCGGTGCTTGTTGCTTCAGGGTATCAATGGCATATTGGCAGGCGGCAAAGGCTTCAGCCCGATGAGGACTACCGACGGCAATCAGAACGCTGATTTCACCAATGGTTAAGCGGCCGATCCGATGCTGAATCACGACCCGTTCCACACTGGGCCACTGCTGGCGAATCTGAACCGCAATTTGCTCAAACACTTTTAAGGCCATGGGTTCATAGGCTTGATACTCCAGCGCAACTACCGCCCGTCCCTCAGTTTGATTGCGTACCATGCCACTCATGACGACGATCGCTCCATTAGCGGGGTCATCCGCCTGCTGATAAACCTCTGCCAGGGAGAGGGGAGCCAGGGTAATCCCAAAGGTATCCCGTCGATCGTCTCCGCCAGCCTGGTGATGATTGAGGTGGGTTGCAGTTGGATGGCTAGTATGAATCATTGCGGTTTAGTCAATCTGGAGATCCTGGAGAAAGTTTCTAGGGCGCTTTTGCCAGGGAATATCTAAAAGTCCTTCCTCGGAGCGCCCGGTATCGGGATCGAGGGGGGGATCCTGGCGATCGCTCTGGAACAACGGACGCAGGCCATTCAATTCTGCCAACAAAGTTGCCCCATTGCTCAGACCAACGGCCAGAACCGGATGCAAGCCAAAGAAAATTCCACCCAGCACCGCGCTGACGTTGGGAACCACAACCAGAGCAATATTTTGCTGGATGATCTCGATGGTCTCCCGGGCCAGTTGAATCGCATAGAGTAAGCCGCGCAGATCATCGTCCATTAACACCACATCGGCAGTATAGCGAGCAATATCGCTTCCCCCTCCAAGAGAAATGGAGACATCGGCGTAGGCCAGGGCAGCGGAGTCATTGATCCCATCTCCAACGTAGGCAATCTTCAGACCTTCCTGGTGCATCTTTTGCAGCACTTCCGCTTTGCGTTCCGGTAAGGCTTCGGTGTAGATATGGCCCATACTCAGCCCCAGTTTGTAGGCCACTGCACTGGCCACCCGGTGGTTATCTCCGGTCAGCATATGGGACTCAATCCCTTGATCGGCCAGGTTACGAATCACCGTTGCAGCTTCTGGACGCAGGGCATTGCTATAGAAAATCACCCCAATCAGTTGGCGATCGCGAGCCACGTAAATAATAGAACGGTTACGGATCACCCCTTCTTTGCTACGGATATAACTCAGGTCTGGATTAACCCCAGCCACCTGTAAAAAGCGATTGTTACCCACCAGAATTTCCTGTCCCTTAATTTGGGCTGTAATCCCCATACCGATTTCAAAATCCCAGGTTTCGCACTCCCACAGCTCAACTCCCTGGGTCTGGGCATAGGACACGATCGCCTCCGAGAGGGGATGGGTGAGATAGCGTTCCACGGAAGCCGCCAGGGAAAGAATTTCTTGCGTCGATATATCGGGGGAAAGGGTTTCAATTCCCACCACCTCACCACGAGCTTGGGTCAGGGTTCCGGTTTTATCAAAAACCACTGTATCGATTTCAGCTAAGATTTCCAGAGCCCGACCACTGCGGATAAAAACCCCATTGCGAGCGGCGGAGGTAAGAGCCGATAGAATCGCCGTGGGAACAGAAATGCCAATCCCAGCCCCAAAATCCAGTTGCAGGGCCGCGAGGGCCCGGTGGGAATCCAGGGTAAACCCGTAAATCACAGCCCCTAGAGCCATGCTGGGCAGAATAGCCTGGTTACCCACCTCCTCAGCATAATTTTCGATCCGGGTGTCGTGGCTGGGAGCAGTGTTGAGTAAATTGACCGCTCGACCAGCGCGGGTGTCATAGGCTGTTTGTTCTGCCAGAATTAACAGTTGTCCTTTAGCAATCAGGGTTGAGGCATACACCTGCTGACCTTCAATACAGGGAACCAGGTCAGATTCGCCCGTGAGTGAATGCTGATCCAACAGGGCCGTCCCTTTCAGCACCCGACCATCTACGGGAATTGCTGCTCCAGTCACCACATTGATGCGATCGCCCGGTAGCAATTCTAATAAAGGCAGTTGCAGTTCTTTTCCTTCCCGTTCAATCCAGTAGAGCCGGGTATTGGTCAGCAGTTGTTGTTGGCGTTCCCCTGCCCGCGCGGTCATATCCCGTAAGGCTCCCCCCCCGCCTGCCATCGTAGCGGCCAGGACAGGAGCCACATATTGTCCCTCTAACGTATGCAAAATGGTCCAGAGGGACTCCATAATACTGACACTCAGGTGTTTGTGTTGCAGATTATGCCAGGCCTCTTCAAAGGTGGGCCAGACGGCCACCAGCACAAATCCGACCACAACCAGGTTCAGCAGTGGGTCAACGGGCATTAACAAAGCGATCGCCAGACTGAGACAGGGTAAACTCAACCGCTCCAGTAAGAGGGGCAGGTTTAGGGGGAGGCGATACTCATCCACAGCCGGGGTAACGGGGGGCCGGAGGAGGGGTTCAGTCTGAGCGGAGCCAGTTGCAAGGTCTGGGAAGAGCTGATGGAAGAGGGGTTCACCCAGCAGATCGGCTTCGTAATCGATCACCAGACAACGGGCCGCCAAATTGAACCGAATCTCCTTTACACCCCGCAGACGATTGAGGGACTGCTGCAAGTGATTGGCGTAGCCATCACCCTCTAGATCAGGAATCCGCAGACGAATCCGGCCGGGTACACGATGGATAACCTCAACCTCCAGGGTTGGGGAAGATTGATCCGCCGAGTGGGGAACATGGGACTGAGCTAAGGAAGGAAAGTTGACCGCTGACACTGTATACCTTCTATTGCAATCAAGGGGAAGAACGACCGGGTAAAAACGGAGATCAAGTTAAACTTATCCTGCCGAGGTTAATCTGGCAAACGCTAAGATTTGGTCAAAGGTATTGCTCTGCGCCGGGTTCGTTTTGCGTTAATTCAGTCAGAGTATGGCCGGGAGGAGAGAGAATTAAATCGGCAATATTTTGCTGAATTGTGGCACAAATACTGTCTAGAGGTAAATCGTTTACATCCTGCCCAAAGGGATCTTCAATTTCGACCCCAACCGCCTCTATGCCAAACAGGATCAGACAAATCAGCAACACGACCACTCCTGTCCAGAGGCGAAGGTGGGCTACCAATCCAAAGGGGAGGAGCAGGCAGTAAAGCAGAATTAACTGACGTAAATAGGTGGCGTAGGCCGGAGGAATGGGTGTTTTTAAAATCCGTTCACAACCACCCACTGCATCCATCAACTGATCGACCAGAGCATCCGCATAGGTGAGTTGATAGATATGGATTTTACCCAGTTTGTACTGTTCCTGCAGATAGTCCTCCAGCCAGAAGGCCAGCTTCAGAGGGGGATGGGGAGCAGCTTGCAGGGCCTCATACTGAATTGGGGAGAGCAGAGGTTGCAGTTCAGCAGTGACGGGTTGTTGTCGCAGGTGTAATTTGGTTGCGATCGCAAAGGCCACCAGCAAACGCAGAGCAGCAATTTTACTTTCTCGTTGTTTCTGATTGGCCAGCCGGGTACCTCCCTCTTCCTCAACCGCAATCCAAATCTGGCGACTCAGGTTACGTACGGTGTTGACGATCGTCCCCCAGTGTTTGCGTCCTTCCCAGTGACGTTCGTTGGCCGTATTGGTGCGGAAAACCAGCAGCATCCCCAGGACAACGGAGGGCAGGACCTTACTGAGGATGGGCAGGGAGAGCGGCCAACCCAGCACGTAAAGCAGGGAAACTACACCCCCAAACCCACCACAGAGACTGGCAAGGGGGAAAATTTTAGGAACAACCGAGCCACCCTTGAAGGTAATCGCAAACCATTGCTCTATCCTAAATTTCCACTTCACAGTACAGCTTGGATGGTGAATCAATATCCATCCTTAACTGAATGCTATGGTGATTTAAATTCCGGACTGCGTCAAGAGAGCGGTTCAGAGTTTGCTGCCACATTCAGGGCAAAAATTGTTGCTAGAAATGTTTTTGGCTCCACAACTGCTGCAATAAATTAGCTCAGAAGCTTTTTCTAGTTTGGACTGCTCGGGTAGACCCAACATCTGGGAGTTGGCTTTACCGGGAGCAACCATGGGATAGCAATTTTCATCGCGGGTGACATGGGCATCCATCAAGACTGGACCATCGTAGGCCAGCATCTCGGCGATCGCGTCCTTCAGCTCAGACCGTTGCCGCACCACCATCCCCTTAAGCCCAAAAGCCCGAGCCAGCAGGACAAAGTCGGGCATCCCCGTTTCCATGTTGGAGTGGGAATAGCGATCGGCGTAGAAGGTTTGTTGCCATTGCCGCACCATCCCCTGCCAGAAGTTGTTGATTACCACCGTCTTAACGTTAATCCCATACTGGGCCAGGGTGGCTAATTCCTGCAGGTTCATCTGGAAACTGGCATCCCCACTGATACAAATGACTTGCTGATCGGGGAGGGCCACTTTAACCCCCATGGCGGCAGGCATCCCAAACCCCATCGTACCCAAACCTGCACTGGAGATCCAGCGACGGGGACCATTTTTGAGGAATTGGGCTGCCCACATCTGGTGCTGACCCACATCCGTGGTGTAGTAGGCATCAGCAGCCTGGAGCCCTAATTCACAGATCACTTCCTGGGGAGAGAGCCGATCGGCAGGATAAGGTACTACTAGAGGATAGTCTTGCTTCCAACGGTCGATCCGCTCCAACCAGGCTCTCGTCTGTCCCGGTTTGGGGGGTTCTCCTTCTCGGGCCAGGCGCAACAATTCTGCCAGAACGGGCTGGACACTGCCGACAATGGGAACCTCGGGAACGCGGTTTTTACCCACCTCCGCCGGGTCAATGTCAATGTGAATTACCTTGGCGTGGGAGGCAAATTCATCCAGCTTACCCGTGACCCGATCGTCAAACCGGGCACCGACAGCAATCAGCAGATCACACTCACTCACCGCAAAGTTGGCGTAGGCGGTGCCGTGCATACCCAGCATTCCCACCGCCAAAGAATGATTTTCATCAAAGGCCCCTTTGCCCATCAGTGTGGTCGTGACGGGAATTTGAAACATTTCTGCCAGTTCCAGTAACTCCCCAGAGGTACCAGAGGCAATCGCACCACCACCGACGTAGAGCAGGGGACGCTGAGCTTCACGAATCAGTTTTAAGGCCTGAGGAATCTGGCGGGCATTGCCCTTGACCGTGGGGCGATAACCAGGCAGCTTGACGGAACCCGGCTGAACTGGCTCATAATCACATTCTTCGGTGCCCACATCCTTAGGAATATCAATCAAAACAGGGCCGGGCCGACCTGTACTAGCAATATAAAAGGCTTCAGCAACGATGCGGGCCATCTCTTTGGCCTCCCGCACCACGTAGGAATGTTTGACGATCGGTAAGGTAATGCCAAAAATATCGGTTTCCTGAAAGGCATCCGTGCCGATCGCAGGGCGGGGAACCTGACCGGTAATAATCACCATTGGAATGGAATCCATATGGGCGGTGGCAATGCCGGTGACCAGATTAGTAGCTCCAGGCCCAGAGGTGCCAAAACAGACCCCAACCTGGCCTGTGGCGCGGGCATAGCCATCGGCAGCATGGGCGGCTCCCTGTTCGTGCCGGACCAGAATGTGCTGGAGGTCCCCCCTGGCTTCAGCCCGATAGAGTTCATCATAAATAGGCAGAATTGCGCCACCAGGATAGCCAAAAACATGTTTGACACCATGACGCTTCAGACTGTCCATTAAGGCGAAAGCACCAGTTGCACGCACGGGGAAAACCTCAGAAACAAAGAAAGGTTGAAGGGGGAGGGGAGCGTTTAATTTCTAGTTGTTTAATATCTATAGCAATCCTATTTGAGTTCCAAACGGGGTAAAGGGGTGGAACCCCTTTTGTGGGGGAACCCCACACCCCCTCCTTCTCAACCTAATTTAGGACTGCTATAGTTGTTTAGTATCTAATTGTAAATTGAGAAATCATCTCTGTCGAGGCAACTGTAACAAAGCCGTAATGGGATGTTGAGGGAGACAAATCGTCGGGTTAAAAGTTACCGCTGCAGGGGCTAGGGCTTGATGAATGCGTTGGGACTGCGTTCGTTGTTACCCTTCCTGCTGATATTTTCCCCGTAAAGACTCAAACAGGGAATTCACAGAATATCCTCTAGAACGCGGCGGGTACTCTGCCAGGCCCAGACACCAGCTAAGGCAACAATTAAACCCATACTGACCAGGACAAAGCGCAGTCCTAACTTATCCGCTAGAATCCCCGCGATCGCCAGGGGCACACTCAGGGCAATATTAACAATATTATTTTGAAAACCAAAAACCTTACCCCGCATCAGAGGGGGAGTTTCCACCTGGATCAGGGTTTGCATGGGAACCCCAACCAGAGAAGATCCCACTCCCAGGATGACACTCAGGAGCAAGCCCAAGCCCAGTTGCCATTGGTAGAGGGTGGCAGGGTCTGGGGTTTGACCGACAGCACCTAACAGTAAACTTACCCAGAAAGAATTGACAAAACTGAATAACAACAGCACCGTCGCCATTAAGAGAAAGCCAATCAGGGGAAGGGGGCGATGGTGGAGACGATTTCCCCACTGGCCCAGAAAGCCTGCCCCGCCAATCAGCCCGATCCCTGCTGCGGCCAGCAAAAAGCCAAACTGAGTCGGTTTCAAACCAATTTCGCCAGCCAATCCCACCGCCAGGACCGTCAGGGCCGCAAACACACAATAGAGCACGGTTAATTGCACCATGGCATTGCTGAGGAGACGATTGCGGCGCAGGTAGCGAAAGCCTTCCTGTAAATCCTGCCAGGGATGCAGTTCGACCCGATCGGGTCCCAGCTCTTCCTTCAAAGGTAACAGTCCCAGAATGACACCGGCCAGAATGTACAGCCCTCCCACCAGCACCTCCCGCCCATAATTGCCCCCCCAGGCAGCCGACCAGCTCAGTAGCGGTTCACCGATCGCAAAGCCCACCACCAGCGATCCCATCATGGTGGTAATAAACAGGGCATTGGCGGTGAGCAAGTTGTGTTCCGGCACGACCAGCGGAATAGCGGATTGCTCGGCCGGGGCAAAAAATTGGGTCAGAATCGATTCCAGAAAGGCAATCAGTAAGAGGATAAGGAAGAGTTTGGGAAAGACTGGGATACTCAGCACCAGTAAGCCCCGCAGCACATTGCTACTACTGAGAATAATTCGCTTGGGATAGCGATCGACAAAAATACCGGCCGCTGAGCCGAGAAACACCGCAGGTAACGTATTGGCAACCATCACCGCCGAGTTCATGGAGTTTCCCAGAAAAGGGGGGGGATTGTAGTTGACCACCAGGGTAATCAGTAAGACTAGAAAAATCTTATCTGCTAGTTGAGAAATGATTTGTCCCCCCCAGAGGATCAGAAAGGCCCGATTGTGGAGCAGGGTACGAAAACCACTACCAGATGGGGAAGGGGTCAGCATAAAACCAGGGTGCTTTCGACAGAGACCTCACTGAATCTCAAGACTTTCAGTAGTTAGGGCATCCTCACTTTAACATTGCCTGGTCATGGGCTTAACCGGATGGTGAACGATTTCTAGCCCGACTGAACTAGCCTTAAGTTGGAGAGTCCTGTAAAGTTACAGGTATGTATGATGATGACGACCTCAGTCTGATTGACCCGGAAGCGGAGCTAGAAAGCCCTTTAGATCAGTTAACGCCGGTGGATGCCGAGGAGGTCAACCGTCCTGATCCAGAGGCAATGCTGTCCCTGCTGGAATCGACGGATGTGACCCAACGAATGCTGGCCACCCGAGCGTTCTGTGAACTACAGGATGAGCGGGCAACTCCCCATCTGATTCGCCTGCTGGCAGAGGGATGTCCCCTGGTGCGGGTCAGTGCCGCCTATGCCCTGGGGCGCAATCCCAGTCCTGAGGCGGTGGAACCTTTAATTTATCGCCTGGAACAGGATTGGAACGGTTATGTACGGAAGGGAGTAGTCTGGGCCCTGGGCAATTGCCACGATCGCCGGGCCCTGGAACCGTTAATTGATGCCCTGCAAACAGATATTTCGGCTGTGCGTCTCTGGGCCGCCAGTTCCCTGGGTCAGATGGGTGAAGTCAGTCCAGAAGCTGCCCAATTAGCCCTTCCTCCCCTGGCAGAAGCCCTGATTCACGATCCGATCGCCGCCGTCCGCAGCAACTGTGCCTGGGCCTTGGGACAACTCTGTCAGGCCATCCCCCTGGGAGATGTTTACACTCAGGCGATCGCGAGTCTGATCACAGCTTTATCTGATCCAGACATGGGCGTGCAGGAAGATGCCCGAGCTGCGTTGTTGAAACTGGGAGATCCGCGAGGTTTACAGGCGATCGAAGAATTGCAACTGGAACAGCTAGGTTAGCTCCTGCCAAAAAGGACAAACAGGTTAATCACAGGTTAAGCCGAGGAGAATTTCATGCTGAATCTACAGAAGCTTGCACTGGAGCATGACGTTCAACCCTACGGAGTCATTCATGTGGGTGCCCATGAAGGTCAGGAAGCGGCAGACTATGCAGCCATGGGGGTAAAGCAGGTTCTGTTTATTGAAGCTAATCCTGTAGTTTTTCAGCGCTTGCAGGCCAACCTGACCAACTATCCCCAGATGCAGGCGGTGAACTGTGCCATCAGTGATAGAAACACTCCGGTTAATCTGCACCTCACCTCTATGGATCAGAGTAGTTCCATTCTGCCCCTGAAACTGCATCAACAGGTTTATCCTGACATTACTGAAACGGCTCAAATTGTGGTGGCATCCAAAACCCTTGATGTCCTTTTACAAGACTTAGATCTCAATCCTGGCAATTTTAACTGGCTGAATCTGGATATTCAGGGGGCGGAACTGCTGGCCTTAAAAGGGGCTGAAAATTTGCTCTTTTATGTTGATGCGATCAATACTGAAGTCAATTTTACTGAACTCTATGCAGGCTGTGCCCTGATCGACCAGATCGACGATTTCTTGCGGCAACGGGGCTTTGAGCGGGTAGCACTCACCACGCCTTTCCATCCCTCCTGGGGAGATGCTTTCTATGTCAGACGACCGACGATCACCATGTCAACCCTGGGCAGCAATGGCCGGTTTGGCAATCAATTTTTTCAGTACGCCTTTCTAAAAATTTATGCTCTAGAACATCAATTAAAGGTCGAGACTCCGGCATGGATCGGTCAGCAACTATTTGGTCATTGCGATCCACCACTTTCCCTCAGATTTCCTGCGGTTTTAGAGGAAACTAATCAATTGAACCAGTCCCAAATTCCCTATGCTGCACCAGCTTATAAAAATATTGATCTCTGGGGTTATTTTCAGTTCCACACTCGTTACTATGCTCCCTATCAAGATTACCTGCGATCGCTATTTGAGCCGGTGCCAGAAGTCAAGCAGATCGTTGAAGCTGCCTTAGACCGGTTGCGCTCATGGGGAAAAACGCTGGTGGGCCTGCATCTACGGCGGGGAGATTATGGTTCAATTGAGTTTCCGATCGTCCCAACTGCCTGGTATCGGGAATGTTTACGGGGATTCTGGGAAACTCTGGACAATCCCATTTTATTTATTGCCAGTGATGAACCCCAGACCGTGCTGCCAGATTTTGCCGATTATCATCCCGTTACGGTTTCCGATCTGGAAATTGAACTGCCTCAGGCTGAGTTTTATCCTGACTTTTACCTGCTCAGCCAGTGTGATGCCATTGCTATTGCCAATAGTTCCTTTTCCCAGGCAGCCTGTCTGCTGAATCAACGGGGTAAATTTTTCTTTCGACCCCACTTCCCCTCTCAAAAATTGGTGCCTTTTGATCCCTGGCATAGTGAATGTTATCTAAATGATACAGAGGTGATTAGAAGCGTGCTTATTAAGACCAGACAACACCTGAGCGACCTCTGGCAGCAGCTTACACCCACGGAAGCCGAATTTGTTTACCTGCAACAGAAGGGAGTATGGCAATGGCTTGTCCAACATAGTTCGCTGCAAGACCAACCCCTGTCTCCTCAGCAGCAGGAACTGATCGATCGGGCCAAAGCAAATTTAACCAGAGGGGGAGTGGAGGACTGGCGATGGCTGCTGATTCTTATGCTATACGTAGGCGCAGAAGACCTCCCCTCGGTTAACAAATTAAACTTACCTCAATGGTTAAAGGCAGAGGTTCGGCACTATTTAGCGTGTACAATTCGGCAACAGCGATACGCCCAACTGAAATTGAGCAAAGAGCTACGTTTGCGACAAATTAACCTGATCCTATTTCCAGATTGGACTCAGGCAGAGGAGCTGCTGGTTCAAGCATTATGGCAGGTTTTTGAGGCGATCGCGGCTCACCCTCAAAGCACTCAGATCACCCTGTTAATTGCAGTTGATGCGGATTATTTCCCGACAATTGATTCACTCCTGTCTGAACTGGCTCTGGCTATGCTCCTGCAAGAGAATTCAACTTCTGATCTGAGTTTTGAAATCGCTTTAGTCAATCAACGGAGTGGGGAGCGATGGCGCACCCTGCTATCTCTGGTACAGGGGTATATTTGTTTGCCCTGGGAAGCTACTCCCCTGCCTGTTCGCGATCGGCTGGTAGCTTTACCGATCCTAACGATCAATTCACTTGCTGCTCACAGATTTGCTACCAGGTGGGATCACAAAAGAGATTGATCGTGATCTGATCCTGACCAGGGGGAACAGAACTGATACAACAGCGGGTTTCTCCACTCCCTTCCAGTTCCACTTCACAGGCCCCACAGGAACCCATCAAGCAACCTGTTGGGATAAACACTCCTGCCCGCTCGGCTACAGCCAGTAAAGATTCTCCCACCTGGGCTTCAATCACCAGCTCATCGGGCATAAATCTGATCAAAACAGTCATCAGAGGCTCGAACCGTTATAACAATGGTTAAAGATTTTACCTATGATAACGCCGTAAACCAGAGGAGCAGATCCTCTCTACCCCCCTGGCATCCATCGTCCTGGTTCTATCTACACGGTTTACTGAACCTGACCGGGGTTAAAAGTACCGGCGGGATTGACATTGGCTCCTGTGCGAATCGGTCCGTTATAGTTCACGCTGATTCTGCGATCGGGATAGACGGTGATCACACTTTCCAGATTTTGAGGTCCTGTGGGTGATCCGCCCCGGAAGGTAAAGGTATAGGAACCATCGGCGTTGTAAGTGTAGGGTGACTGGAAGGAGGGCCCATACATGGATAGGTCGGCCCGGTAGTTGTCCAGACCTCCATTGAGCCGTTCCGCGGTTTGCCGAGCCAGGTTTTGGCCCCGTTGGCGGGGAGTGGGGTCAATTTCCACATAGCCACTCAGGTTCTGCCCACTAAAGGATTGAGGTCCTTGAGCTGGTTGGCCACCGGGATTCATCTGCATCCCACTACCGGCAGGGGTCCCAGGCTGGTTCATCATGCCAGGCTGCATCATACCAGGAGACTGACCATAGTTCATCCCAGGAGTACCAGGCTGGTTCATCATGCCGGGATTCATCATGCCGGGAGACTGACCATAGTTCACACCAGGAGTTACAGACTGGTCATAGAAGCTGCCGGACTGACCATAGTTCACACCAGGGGTAACCGATGGGTTATAGAAGCTGCCGGACTGACCATAGTTCACACCAGGAGTTACAGACTGGTCATAGAAGCTGCCGGACTGACCATAGGGACTAGAGGAGCTGCCAGCTCCGTAAGGCGTTGGGGCCTGGACACCAGCACCGGACTGCCGTGGACCACCGTAGTCACTGTAGCCAGTTTGAGCACCAGCAGGCAGAGAACTAAGCCCCAGGGCGGCTAGCGCAATCGCAGATGTGAGGACAATTTTGTGATTCATAGGATAAGGTCTCAAAAACGTCTGTTATTTGTCGGCTGGGTTGGAAAAAGTTTGGTTGCTAAGGTTTATAGGCTTCTAGACACTGGAATATAAGCCCCACTTTGATATGTCTTGAATTTCCATAATACAATTTAACAATTTGTCTTTAGTTATGTACTCTCTCTGAAGTGAAACGGTGCTTAATTTTGATCTCAATCGATCGACAGAATCTGTCAGGCTCTATTTTCGTCCCGATTACTTATCCCTACTTCAGAATGATATGCAGATTCTTGCTATAGAGCGATGAATTAGCTTAAAAAGATATAAGACGATAGCAGCAGTGTGGTGCCGCATTAAATCCTTAATTGATAGAGCAATAGCTTATAAAAAATGTCTGGATACCCTTCAGCCATGAGTTCTCATGCTTAAAGTTCTCATGGGTTGACCATTGGGAAAATTAACTGTGTAAATATCATGAAAAACCATCCTTTATTCTTCGTTCCTGTTGCTGATCCCAGCCCTAATATTTATTCCTATAGCCGCAGCCAGGGATTATTTGCCGGAGTAACACTGTCTGGGTCTAAAGTTTCTTACGATGCCAGAGATACGGCCCGCTTCTATGGCCGCAGTGTTATACCCCAGGAGGTTTTCACTGGCCAGGTTCCCACTCCCCCGGCGGCGGTTGCGTTGCGATCGACACTGGATCAATCAATATGGTGCAGCAGCGTTGAGATAGGTTTTGAAGCATTCCTAATTACTGAGTCAGGAGCGACCCTAAGTAATGGTGGAGTAAGTCTGCCGGGTCGTTGTAAATGGGTAATTGATGGGGGTCAGTTAGTTCAATTGCCCCCCTTAATTGCTGATCACTAAACCCACCACAGCGCAGGGCAATGATCGGGATTCCAACAGCGTGGGCAGCCTGAATATCGTAAGGGCTATCCCCCAGCATCACCACCTGCTCAGAGGGCAACTGCAATCTGGCTAACGCGGTCTGAACAATGTCCGGGCTAGGTTTTGAACGTTCCGCATCCTCCTTGGTTGTGCTTTCCGTCAGCAGATCTTCCACCTGAGCAGCCTTTAGCAAAACCTTTAACTCCTCCTGGGTGGCAGAGGTGGCAATAATCAGTTTGAACTGCTCGGCTAATAGCTTCAGAACCAGATCTCTTGCCCCAGGAGCCGGAACCAGGGTAGGGCCATAGTGGTTGATAATAATGCGCTTCCGTTCCTCAGCAATCTCCTTCCCTTCTCCTGTTTGGGCGGAAAGGTGAGGCATTAATTGCGGAATCAGTTGATCGCCTCCCATGCCAATCAACGATCGTACCTGGCTGTACTGAATCGGGTGACCATAAGCTGCAAAAGCTTCAACCCAGGCATGGGCTTGGCTGTCATTACTTAACACCAGTGTGCCGTCGATATCCAGAATTACACCCTTGACCATGGCTTACCTCGATGATTTTCAATTCAGTCCTTGCCAGACCAATCACAAAATTGAGTGATTCGGATAAATAATTCCATCCGACGGTAGTCGTACTTCAAGGTTAAGATATGCTGCCCTTGCTCACCTGCCTCTCTAGAGACATTAGTAATCCCACTTTCGTCTTATTTCATTGGCAGGATGTAATTTAAGTATTTTCTAATCAAAATGATTTCTATTGGCTTTACGGAAAGCTTTACCAGATTCGATTATTCAGGAGTTCTATGGCTAGCCCGATCGAATTTAATTTATTTGCTCCTTACAACAAAGCTGCATCCTTGAAAGGATCTTTTTCGAACTGGAAAGAGATTCCGATGCAGAAGGGGAAAGACGGTTATTTTCGAGTCACAGTCGATTTGGAAGATGGCATTTATCAGTATAAGTATCGGGTGCAATCGAAATCCTGGTTTTTTGAACCGGATCAGTGGGTGGAGGTCACCGATCCCTATGCTACAAATATTGATGGCCACAGTTCAGAAGAGAACGGCATTGTGCGGATTAAATGTGGAGAGCGCATTGTTGATACCTACCTCTGGCAGCATGATGATCAGCCCCTCCCCAGCGATCGGGAACTGGTGATTTACGAACTGCATATTGCGGATTTTTCTGGAGGTGAAGCTGACCCATTCCAGCGGGGAACCTATCAAGATGCGATCGCCAAACTGGACTACCTGGGCGAATTAGGGATTAATGCGATCGAACTGATGCCCGTAAAAGAGTATCCGGGAGATTATAGCTGGGGGTACAATCCGCGCCACTTTTTTACCACCGAATCCAGCTATGGTTCAACTGCCGATCTGAAACAATTCATTGATGAATGTCACGGGCGGGGCATGCGGGTAATTATGGATGGGATCTATAACCATTCTGAAGCTTCTGCTCCCCTCACCCAGATTGACCATGACTACTGGTATCACCATGAACCCCGCGATCCGGGTAACAACTGGGGACCAGAATTCAACTACGAAAAATACGACGAAAATTTAGAGACCTATCCTGCCCGCCGCTTTATTGGAGATACGGTGCGCTACTGGATTTCTGAATATCACATTGATGGGATTCGCTACGATGCCGCCCGTCAGATTGCTAACTACGACTTTATGCACTGGATTGTGCAGCAAGCCAAAGAAACCGCTGGAGCCAAACCTTTTTACAATATTGCCGAACATATTCCTGAAACCCCCAGCATTACCAATGTGGATGGCCCCATGGATGGGTGCTGGCATGATAGTTTCTACCACTGCGTTTTAGAGCATATTACGGGGGAAAGCTTTGATCTGGAGCGGCTCAAGGATGTCCTGGATGCCAAACGGCAGGGCTTTATGGGAGCCACTAATGTCGTAAATTACCTCACCAACCACGACCACAATCATGTCATGGCAGAACTGGCCGATCGCGGCATTTTTGACGAAGCTGCTTTTCGCCGCCGCAAATTAGGAGCCGTACTGGTGATGACCGCCATGGGTATTCCGTTGATCTGGATGGGAGAAGAATTTGGTGAATACAAATATAAATCCCAAGATCAGGCCAAAATTGACTGGACACTCCTGGCGGGGGAACTCAATCGGGGATTGTTTGAGTACTACAAAGGAATGATCAGCTTGCGTAGATCCAATCCAGCTCTGCACACCGAGAATATTGAGTTTTTCCATGAGAACCCAGAGGCAAAAGTTCTGGCCTACACCCGCTGGAATGATCATGGCTCTCGGGTTGTGGTGGTCGCCAACTTTTCCGATGACTTTCTTGCCGGTTATACTATTCCTGATTTTCCCGAAAATGGCACCTGGCATGAGTGGACAGGCAACTATGATATTGAAGCTGGGGATAACCAGTTGATGACGGATCTGGGTGAGTGGGAAGCTAAAGTATTTGTCTGGCAATAGTTTGTCTGGCAATAGCTCTTCACAGAACTTTCAGAATTTAATTTGGCTGTTCAACATTCGCTGGGGGACTGCATCATGGTGATCGGATTTCAACTTTTTGCCCCTTATCGGCAGTTGCACTGATCGGCTGCTTTTCTAAATGGCAATTCAAACACCAGGCTGGGTCAAACACGCGGTTTTCTATCAAATTTTTCCCGATCGCTTTGTCGTCAGTCAGCAACCCCGCAAACGCTTACTCAGAAATCCGACCTGGGAAGACTGGGATGCCCCTCCCACCCTGCAGGGCTATAAAGGGGGTAACCTGTGGGGGGTGATCGAAAAATTAGATTATCTGCAGGATTTAGGCATTAATGCCATTTATTTCACTCCCATTTTTCAATCCGCCAGTAACCATCGCTATCACACCTACGATTACTATCAGGTTGATCCTTTATTGGGGGGTAACGCAGCCTTTCGTGAACTATTAGATGCCGCCCACGATCGCCAGATTAAAGTTGTCCTGGACGGGGTATTTAACCATGCCAGTCGCGGCTTCTTTCCCTTTCATGATGTCTTAGAAAATGGTCCCTATTCCCCCTGGGTGGACTGGTTCAAAATTGAGGGCTGGCCGCTCTCTGCCTACAATGGCGATTTTCCAGCTAACTATGAAAGTTGGGGAGGCAACCGCGCTTTACCCGTGTTTAACCATGACAATGCCGATGTGCGGGAATACCTCATGGAAGTTGGCGAATATTGGATTAAGTTTGGCATTGATGGCTGGCGCTTAGATGTCCCCTTTGAAATTAGAGCAGAAGGATTCTGGCAGGAATTCCGCGATCGGATCAAAGCGATTAACCCCGAAGCTTATATTGTTGGCGAAATTTGGGAAGAAGCGAAACAATGGCTGGATGGCACCCAGTTTGATGGGGTAATGAACTACCTGTTTACTGCTCCCACCATTGCCTTTACCGCTGGCGATCGGGTGATTATGGATCACGTTAAAGACCGCAGTTATCAACCCTATCCCCCCCTATTTGCCCCTGAGTATGCCGCTAAAATGCAGGAACTGTTAGCACTATACCCCTGGGAAATTCAGCTCACCCAACTTAACTTACTGGATAGCCATGATACCTCCCGTTTAATTACGATCGCTGGAGGGGATAGAGCCAGTGTGGAATTAGCCGCCTTACTGCTGTTGACCTTTCCCGGTGCTCCCAGCATTTACTATGGCGATGAAGTCGGACTAGCAGGGGCGATCGATCCTGATTCCCGCCGTGGTTTTCCACCCGAAAGCAACTGGGATCGAGAACTGTATCATTACCATTGCCAGTTGATCCAACTGCGCCACAGCCACCCGGCCTTAAGAACAGGAACCCTGCAGATTCTCTATGCCCAGGGAACTGTTTATATGTTTGCCCGTTGCCTGCCTGAGGAAGAAATACTCATTGCCGTCAATGTGGGAACGGCGATCGCTCCGGTTGATTTAATTCCCGCCGAATTGGGACTGCAATCACGGGTCGATCGGCAGCTATTTGGCCATTCGGAATATAGCTGGCAGCAACAGGACAGCCAACTGCATCTTCACCTTTCCCTTCCCCCCCGCAGTGGCTGCATCCTGGCTTGAAACCAGGCCAGAATGAGAGAAATCAAATATTAAATAAACTTTTCAAGCGGGTCTGAACCCAGTTAATAAACCCTTGATTGGAACCATTTTGAGCCAGTAAACCCAATTCCTCCAGTTGTTCTCGTAGGGGAGTATAAAAGTCTCTTTCCTTCATCAGCTCATCAGCAATGGCACTGGCCAGATAAGGACGGGATTGCAACAACCGTTCCAAATTAGCTTTAGGAATTACAAATAAGCTGGTTTTTTCGACCGCACGGGCAGTTACCAGATAGGGTACCCCCAACAGCAGTGGTGCTTCCCCAAACAATTCCCCTGCTGCATAGGTTCTAATTCTTTGCTTCAACTGACAGGAAGCCGTTTCTATTTTGCCGGAAAGCACCGCATACATTGATTCAGCCGTATCCCCCTCTTTAAACAGGATCTCCGACTCTGATAGCACTTTACGGTAGCCAGCTTCAATAATCTCCAGCATTTGTAAATCCGAGCAGGTTTGGAAATAGGGAACCTGCTGGAGGAGATGTCGCAGAGAAACGGTCGAAGCATTCATGACCGCAGTAAGGCTATTGGAGCTGATTTCTCCCCCTGAGTCTGGATCAGATTGCAAAACTTGAGGATTGCGAATCCATAGATCTCGCTGGGGAAAAGGAATACTGATTCCCTGCCGACGAAAGTTATAGTCAATGATAAAGTTTAACGAGCTTTTTACCATCATGCCTTCATCAATCCGCTTGATCCAGGTCCAGAGTTCAAATTCCAAAGCGTTCTCGCCAAACCCCTTAAAGATCACTTTGGGAGGCGGATCATGTAGTACGGATGAGTTCATGTAAGCAGAGTTAAGCAGGGTTTCTGTCACCACAACCGGATCGCTATCATAGGCAACACTAATCGGTAAACGGATTTTGCCCATAAAGTTTTTGTAACTCCAGTTCAAAACCTGATTGCCGGTTAAATTGCTGTTGGGAACCACAACATCCCCCCCATCAAAGGTCCGAATCACGGTGGAGCGAATCGAAATTTCCTTGATATAACCCACCAGTCCATCAAATTCAACCAGATCCCCAACCTGGAGCTTAGCTTCAAATAACAGCACCAAACCGCTGACCAGATTCTTTGTTAATTCCTGCAAGCCAAAACCAATCCCCACACTGAGGGCACCAAAGGTGACGGCCACGGTGGTCAAATCCAGCCCACTGACCTGTAACACCAGCAGACAGGCCAGGGCGCCTAAACTGTAACTGCATAAGGTGGAAATGATTTCCCGGTTTCCCTGGCTAATTTTGAACCTAACCAGCAGGCGATTTTTGAGAAAGCGCTTAAAAAGCTGAGAAATTAATATGATTAGAATCAGGGTCAGACCTAACTGCAGAATCCACAGGGGCGTAATCTGCTGATTCCCCACCTTAAAGGAGGCATTCATCACTCGATCGATATTAATTGGCATGGGGCGCAGAAACCGATCAGTTGTGCTGTTGTCAGAATACTATTATTCCAATAAATCCCTCCTGGTTGCCTGCTACCTTCCCCTGAGTTAAGCAAGACCCAAACCGGAGTTACAGCGTTTTCCGAGATAGTTAAACCCAGGCTGGGCACTGCAACGCCTATTGACTAGATCTGCTGATCTGCCTCATCCGAGGGGCAAACGCTGTAGCAATGGATATTGAGTCGGGTCTGTTAATCTGGAGATGTTCCTGTGCAGCTACTTTTATCGATATACATGCAGATATGACAACTCCCTGGCTCTGGTTAGTAACGGGTCTACTCCTCTGCCTGGCGGAAGTCTTTTTTCCGACCGCTTTTATGGAGATGGCCCTGGGAGTGAGTGCCCTGCTAGTGGCTCTGGTGGCTCTGGTTGTCCCCAATTTTGTTGTGCAGGCTGTGCTCTGGCTGGTTTTATCAACCGGCTTAGTCTGGCTGTCCCGTCCCTTTGTCCGTCGTCGATCGCGCCCCATACTGATGGATGCGGTTGAAGCCCAAACCCTGACTGCTATTCCCCCAGGCCGCACGGGCAGAGTGCTTTATGAGGGCAATTCCTGGCCGGCCCGTTGTGAAGACCACTTGCTAGAAATCCCAGTTGATGAAAAAGTTTATGTCGTAGGGCGGGAGGGAACCACGCTGGTTGTCCTGCCGGAGAGACTCATTCATTCCAGGAGTTAAGCGCTATGGGAGAATTTTTCGCTTTCCTGATTGTGGTTGCTTTAGGAGGTGGCACCTTTGCGAGCACCGTCAAAATTATTAATCAGGGCAATGTAGCTCTGGTGGAGCGACTGGGCAGCTATCAAAAGCGGCTGGAACCCGGGATGAATTTTGTTTTTCCTGTTCTCGATCGCATTGTCTACCAGGAAACCATCCGGGAGAAAGTCCTGGATATTCCACCTCAACAGTGTATTACCCGTGACAATGTATCTATTTCCGTGGATGCGGTGGTGTACTGGCGGATTATGGATCTGGAAAAAGCCTATTACAAGGTGGAGAACCTCAAAACCGCCATGATCAATCTGGTGCTGACTCAGATCAGGTCAGAAATGGGCAAGTTGGAACTGGATGACACCTTCACTGCCCGTTCTCAAATCAGCGAAATTCTGTTACAGGAGCTGGATATTTCCACCGATCCCTGGGGGGTGAAAGTCACGCGGGTAGAACTGCGGGATATTGTTCCTTCTCAGGCGGTACAGGAATCGATGGAATTGCAAATGGCAGCGGAGCGACGCAAACGGGCGGCCATTCTGACCTCAGAAGGGGAGAGAGAATCTGCGGTCAATACGGCGCGAGGAGCAGCAGAGGCCCAGGTTTTAGCAGCGGAAGCAACTCAAAAAGCAGCGATTCTCAGTGCTGAAGCGGAACAGAAGTCGATTATTCTCAAAGCCGAAGCCGATCGTCAGGATCGCATTCTCCGGGCCAAAGGGACCGCCGAAGCGTTGCAAATTATTGCCAGCCAACTCGAAGCTGATCCCAAGGCCAGGGAAGCCCTGCAGTTTTTGCTAGCTCAAAACTATCTTGATATGGGCACGACGATCGGCCGCAGTGGCAGCAGCAAAGTCATGTTTATGGACCCACGCTCAATTCCAGCTACGATCGAAGGAATGCGTTCCCTGATTGACCAGCCCCCCGCCTGATTTGCCAATATGCCCTACGAAAAGCTAAATCTGACCGCCCCTGCCCCCATTCTGTCCTGGGCCAACCATGACCTGGGTGCAGAAGAAACCCAAATGGCGAAGAACGTCGCTGCTTTACCCTTTGTGTTCAAGCACGTTGCTCTGATGCCAGATGTGCATTTAGGGAAGGGGGCTTTAGTTGGCTCTGTCATTGCCACCAAGGAAGCAATTATTCCCGCTGCTGTCGGCGTTGATATCGGATGTGGCATGAATGCTCTTCAAACCCCCTATAAAGCAGAACAACTGGAGGGCAAGCTGAAGCAAATTCGGCGGGAGATTGAAGCAATGATTCCCGTAGGGTTTGCGGAAAACAAAGAGGTGGAAAAGACCGTCACCAACTGGCAGGGCTGGCGAGACTTTAAGGATCTGCATGAGGGGGTGCAGCATTTAGAGTCTAAGGCGATGAAACAAATGGGTTCCCTGGGTGGGGGTAACCACTTTATTGAAGTCTGTGTGGATACGGCAGAGCAGGTGTGGCTGATGCTGCATTCTGGCTCCCGCAATATTGGCAACATGCTGGCCCAGCAACACATGAAAACGGCCCGTGAGCTGGTGCGGTTGGCGAGTGTCAAATTGCCCGATCCCGATCTGGCCTATTTTGTCCAGGGCACACCGGAATTCACGGCCTACTGGCACGATTTACAGTGGGCCCAGGAGTATGCGCGGGTTAACCGGGAAGTGATGATGCTGCGTTTTCAGCGAATTATTGAAAAGCATCTGGCGGGGGGCAAACCGATGAAGCCCCTGCTGCGGGTCAACTGTCACCATAATTATGCTGAAAAAGAAACTCACTTTGGTGAGGCGGTTTATGTAACCCGGAAGGGTGCGGTGCGGGCCCGAGAGGAAGACTACGGCATTATTCCCGGTTCCATGGGGGCCAAGTCCTACATTGTCAAAGGCAAGGGGAATTTAGCCAGTTACTGTTCCTGTTCCCACGGGGCGGGTCGATCGCTCTCACGCAATAAAGCAAAACTGCAGTTCAGCCTGGATGACCTGATTCAGCAAACCCAGGGGGTGGAATGTCGTAAAGATGAGGGGGTTCTGGATGAGATTCCAGCGGCCTATAAACCGATCGACACCGTGATGGCCAACCAGTCCGATCTGGTCGAAGTCGTCGCCACACTTAAACAGGTGATTTGCGTGAAGGGCTGATGTAGTGAAGATCATGTTTCCCAAGCCTTCTCTCTGGTTCAGTGGCTTAATCCTGCTCTTAGTGATGGGCTGTGGTGGGGATAAGCCTGCCCAGATTAATCGCCTCAGTGTTGGTGTCGTCAGCTATGACCAGGGGGCCCGATCGCTGCAGCAGTACGAAAAGTTTAAAGACTATCTGGCTGAGCGGACCGAAGCGGTGGTTGATCTGGAACCCACCTACAACGAACTGAATGCCCTGGATCAAATTAAGCGACGGGCCTGGACCCTCGTGTTTGCCCCTCCAGGTTTAGCGGCCCTGGCCATCGATCGCTACCAGTACATTCCCCTCTTCCCCACCCAGGGAGTGAATGATGTGCGTTCCGTAATTGTGGTAGCTGCCAATAGTCCGATCGCCAGCCTGAGCGACTTGAATAGCACCGTTATTGCCCTGGGCCAGCCCGGTTCCGCAGCAGGCTATTATCTTCCCCTCTATGACCTCTATGGTCTAACCCTGGCAGAAATTCGCTTTGCCCCCACCCCCAAAACCGTCCTGGAGTGGATTCATTCTGGCCAGGTGGCAGCGGGCGCCCTTTCTAAGGATCAATATCAGCGATATCGATCTCAGTTTCCGCCAGACGCTCTACGGATTTTACATACCAGTCGCAGCAGTCCGGCCGGCGTTGTCTTGCTGGGACCAACGATCGCACAAAATCAGCAAGAAGCAGTCACCACTGCCCTGCGCCAGTCCCCTTCTGCGATCGCCGATGATGCCGGTTTTATCCCCACCGCCCCCGTCCCTAACTACAGCGAATTCATTAAGTTAGTTAACAAAGTTAAACCGATCGAAGCCCATGTGCGCCAGAAACCAGCGGTGCTCACCCTCACTCCTTGAAAAATTTTGCCAGTTAGCTATTGCCATCGGTAGACTTTAGTTAGATTATCTCTACTAACCCCAGCTCAGGCTTTCCCCTCCCATGAGCGAGGATTCCCCTTCAGCCCCCTCCCTAATTGGTTGTTTAATTGGCGATCGCTATCGTCTGGAAAAACTATTGGCATCCGGCGGCATGGGCGATGTCTTTCTGGCAATCGATAACCGCCTGGGCAAACGGGTGGCCCTGAAACTTTTAAAGGGCAATCTGGTCGATTCGGAAAGCTTTCTGGAGCGATTTCAACAGGAAGTCCAGGTCTGCACCCATCTGGAAAGCCCCCATATTGTGCAGGTGAACGACTACGGCATTACAGGGGATGGGAAACCCTTTTATGTGATGGAGTACCTGCAGGGCGAAACCCTGGGAGCCTGTCTGCGGCGAAAAAAACAGTTATCCCTTAAACAATCTCTGCAGATTATCCTGCAAGTCTGTGCGGGTCTGCAGGTGGCCCATAGTGGCATCGATCTGCACCATACCGGCGGTAAAGAACGACGTAAAATTGTTCACCGGGATCTCAAACCGGATAACATTTTCCTCATTCCCCTGGCTTCAGGGTTACTGGTTAAAATCCTGGATTTTGGTATTGCCAAAATTTGCTACGAAGAACTGGCCGAACAAACCCGCAATCTAACGGGTAGTCAGGTTTTTCTGGGTACAGCCCGTTATGCCGCCCCGGAACAGATCTCCCGACAGTCCACGCTGGATGAACGGGTGGACATCTACAGTCTGGGGGTAATCCTCTACGAAATGCTCAGTGGCGTTGATCCCTTTGGATTTAATCAACAACAACCCAACTGGCTGCTCTGGGCGGTGGCCCATACTGCCAATCCAGTCGTACCGCTGCGATCGCAACCGGGTTGTGAAAATCTTCCCCCTGAGCTGGAGTCCGCCGTGCTGCGCTGTTTAGACAAATTTCCCCAAAACCGTTTTGCGACAGCTACAGAGCTGGGCCAGGCTTTGAATAAAATTTTCAAAACGGATCACTATGTTCCCACCCCTACCGTTCTGGAATTACCTGCCCTCCTGAATAACGCCAGCCCCGCCGCCTCGCCTCCCCCCCCTCAGACCTACCATCGCCCCACCGACCCACCAGAAGCCCCTGAACAGGAAAACCTGCCCACTGGTCTCACCCTTCCCGCCCAGATGCCTCCGATCCGGGCCGCTGCCGTACAAGCTCAACCTGCTGTCCCCCCTCCCCCCTCTACTCCCCCTTCTACTCCATCCTCTGTCCCCTTAACGGTTTCACCCGCCCTGCAGGACACCCTGGAACGAGTATTGTTGCGCATTATTGGTCCGATCGCCCCCGTCGTCCTGCAAGAAACCCTGCAAGAAACCCAGAACGTTGAGGAACTGACGGAGAGCTTAATCAAACAATTACCCCTGAGTGGGCAGATTGAGCTCCGCCAGGAGTTACAACGGTTTCTGTCCACCCCCCAGGTTCAATCCTCCCCTGCTTCCCCCCCCTCCAGAGTAGAGCCAGAGCGCACCCCCTCCCTCGATCCCGATTTCATTGCACGATGTGAGCAGGAGTTAGCCTACGCCATTGGTCCGATCGCCACCTTTCTGGTGCAGGATTTACTGGCGGAAGTTCCTCCCCCCTCCCCCCAAAAGTTGATCCAATCCCTGGCAGCAAACATTACTGATCCCAAGAAGGCAGCAGAATTTCGCCAACGGATGGCTGCAAGTCTGTAAGGGCTGCTCTGCGATCGCCTCCAGAACGATCCTCCAGCTGCGATCGAGCTGTTTAACCATCTGATTTATTGCGCTTACCCTGCCGCAATTGATCCAGCATCCGCATGGCCATGGACAAACTCACCTGCATCCGCGTAAAAGCCTCAGCTAACTTACCCACTTCATCCTGGGGTAAATGACCAAACTCCGCAGTCATCTGTCCAGTACTGACCTGTTCCGCCACCCGAGTGAGATGGGTAATCGGACGAATCACAAACCGCCGCAACAGCCAGTTCACCACCAGAATCATCGCGGCAAAGACCACCAGAATAATGCCTAGCAGCAACCATAGGGATTGCCCCGCCCGATTGACCACATCACTGGCGGGAACAGAAATAATTTGTGCACCAATAATTTCGTTCAACTTCCAGCCAAAGCCATTTTCACTGCCATAGCGTTCAATCAAGCTGGCCGGGGCCGCCTGGGGGGTGCTGTGGCAGACCAGACAGCTCTCTTGCTTGATCACCAGGGGGCGGGCGATGTAAAAAAGTTGACCCGCGGGAGTGTCACGGAACCCTCTTTCTTCCTGAAGGCTAGAATTTTGGCGGAACCGCTCGACGATCGCCGCTTCAAAACTATCTGCCTTATCCCGTAAATTGGTGGGATTCAAGGTTGCTTCTTTATAAAAAAAATCATTGTAGGGGGCTGATTGGCGGAAATTCTCAAAGACCTCACGGGCAGAATAGGCGGGTACGGTTTCCGGCAAAAATTCTGTAGCCAGACGGGGAGCGAGTTCTGGATTCACCTCCGTACTGGTGTAGTTGCGTACGGAATTCATTGTGGTTAGCAAAATGAGCGCCTGGGAGGTAATTTCATTCTGCGCCCCCTGGTTGAGAATATTGGCAAAGGCCACGCCACTGAGGGACACCCCGCCAATAAACACCAGCAGCAGCAACAGGTTAAATTTGTTGCCCAGCTTTAGATCCCTTAAAACCAAGCTCACTTGCCTCAACATAAGCTGCCCCTGATTCTCAATCTGCAGAAATGCCTCTAGCCTACAAAACTCCCCCTGTCCTGGCTTTTCTCAAGCAGGATTTTGGGGAAAAACTTAACATTTTCTCCAATCCCTCTCTTCCTCTGGCTGAGGGTGAGCCGCCCTATTCCTACCAGCCAGAATACCGTTGTGGGAAGTTGGAAATACAGACATCTCTTCTTAGTTAACCCTGACTGGGATAGACAGCGTATAATGTAATTCTGCCCTATGGCTAAATTTTTATTAAAGAGTCTGCCCTGGCAGTCTCAGCCCCTAGTCATCCCCGACTTTTTTTGAGAACCTGGATTTTACGGGTTATCACTACAATCGGGGGGATTTGGTATCCTACCCAAATATTGAGTCCCAACCTGACGTTAAATCAACGATCGCCACCTTCGCCCCTATGGATAAACAGCCTGGCCGTCCCGATCCCCTCCATGCTCCCAGTTTCCCCGATTACCCCTGGCTCCAGGAGGAACGAGATGCCTGCGGGGTTGGCTTCATTGCCCATCAGCAGGGAATGGCCAGCCATGAGGTTGTGCGTAAGGCTCTGCGCGGATTGACCTGTCTGGAACACCGGGGGGCCTGTAGTGCCGACCAGGATTCTGGGGACGGGGCTGGCTTAATGACGGCAATTCCCTGGCTGCTGTTTCGCACCTGGTTAGCTGATCAGGGGGTAACGGATATTCAAGCTGAAAGGATGGGGGTGGGGATGGTGTTTTTGCCCGCTGATCCCCAGGCTGCCAGCGAGGCTCGCCAAATCTTTGCCCGCATTCTGGCTGACGAATCCCTAGAACTGGTGGGCTGGCGATCGGTGCCGGTGGATGCCACGGTTTTAGGGGTGCAGGCGCGGGAAAACCTGCCGCAAATTGAACAGATTTTTATCCGCTCACAGAACCTGAGTGGCGAGCACCTGGAGCAATACCTTTATCTGGTGCGGAAACGGGTGGAAAAAGCGATCGCTAGCCTGGGTTCTGACTGGGGTAAAGATTTTTATGTTTGTTCCCTCTCCATCCGCCGCCTGATCTATAAAGGCATGGTTCGTTCGGCGGTGCTGGATCAGTTTTACCTGGATCTGCAAAACCCAGATTACCAGAGTGCCTTTGCGATCTACCACCGTCGCTTCAGTACCAACACAATGCCGAAGTGGCCCCTGGCCCAACCGATGCGTTTTCTCGGCCACAACGGCGAAATCAATACCCTGCTCGGTAACATCAACTGGATGATTGCCAGGGCCACCACCCTCCACCATCCCACCTGGCAGGAGCGGGTTGAAGAACTGAAGCCGATCGTCAATCCCCAGAACAGCGATTCTGCCAACCTGGACAATGCGGTGGAACTGCTGGTGCGCTCTGGTTGCAGCCCCTTACAGGCCATGATGATCATGGTGCCAGAGGCTTACCTGAACCAGCCGGAGCTACAGGATTACCCCGAAATTGTTGACTTTTACGAATACTACAGTGGTTTACAGGAAGCCTGGGATGGCCCGGCGCTGATTGTTTTCAGTGATGGCAAAGTGGTGGGAGCCACCCTCGATCGCAATGGTCTGCGCCCCGCCCGCTATGCCCTTACCCGCGATGGCTATGTCTTTGTCGCTTCCGAGGCGGGTGTCATTCCTTTAGAAGAACAAGACATTTTAGAAAAAGGCCGGCTCGGCCCCGGTCAGATGATCGCCGTGGATCTGCAAAGCCATGAAGTGCTGCGGAATTGGGAAATCAAACAGCGGATTGCCCGCACTCAACCCTACGGTGAATGGCTGCAAACCCATCGTCAGACGATCGACCCCCAACCCTTCTCCCCCACCCCTCAACTCGCCCCGCCCACCTGCCTGCAACAACAAATTGCCTTTGGCTATGGCACGGAAGACCAGGAAATGGTGATCGAAGCCATGGCCCAGGAGGGTAAAGAACCAACCTTCTGCATGGGTGATGACATTCCCCTGGCAATTCTGTCGGGTAAACCTCACCTCCTCTACGATTACTTCAAGCAACGCTTTGCCCAGGTCACCAATCCCCCCATTGACCCGCTGCGGGAAAAACTGGTCATGTCCCTCACCACTCAACTGGGCAAACGGGGGAACCTGCTAGAAGAAAAGCCAACCCACGCCCGCTTAATTAAACTCAACTCGCCGGTTTTGAACCAGAACGAGCTGGATGCCATTCGTCAGAGTGGACTGCCCACTGCTACCCTCTCCACCCTGTTTAATCTCAGTGCCGGCCCCTCTGGATTGAAGGCGGCGGTGGAAGCTTTATGCCAGGCAGCGGTGACAGCCGTGCAGCAGGGGGCCGAAATTCTCATCCTCAGCGATCGCTGTGATGTCAATGGCCAAACCTGCACCCTGGATGCGGATCACAGCTATATTGCTCCCCTCCTGGCCGTGGGTGCGGTTCACCACCATTTGATTCAACAGGGTTTACGTCTGCAGGTTTCTTTAGTTGTGGATACAGCCCAGTGCTGGAGTACCCACCATTTTGCCTGCCTGATTGGTTATGGGGCCGCAGCGGTGTGTCCCTACCTGGCCCTGGAAGCGGTGTGTCAGTGGTGGAGCAGTGAGAAAACCCAAAAACTGATGGCTCTGGGTAAAGTCGCTAACCAGACGATCGCCGCCGCCCAGGCTAAGTACCGCAAAGCGATCGAAGATGGCTTACTCAAAATCCTTTCCAAGATGGGGATTTCTCTGCTCTCCAGCTATCAGGGGGCACAAATTTTTGAAGCGATCGGCATTGGGGCTGAACTGATTGAACTGGGCTTCCGGGGCACCACCTCTCAGGTTGGGGGCTTGAGTGTAGCGGATCTAGCCCAGGAAACGATCGCCTTCCACCAGCAGGCCTTCCCGGAACTGACGCTGAAAAAACTGCAAAACTTTGGCTTTGTTCAGTTCCGTCCCGGTGGTGAGTACCACATGAATAACCCGGAAATGGCCAAGGCTCTGCATAAAGCGGTGGAGAAGCAAGATTACAACCATTACGAAGTCTATCGCAAGCAACTAGAAAATCGGCCGGTGACGGCACTTCGGGATCTGCTTACCTTCCGCAGCGATCGGGACTCTATCCCCCTGGAAGAGGTGGAACCCGCCAGCGAAATTGTCAAACGCTTCTGCACCGGCGGCATGTCTTTAGGGGCCCTCTCGCGGGAAGCCCATGAGGTGCTGGCGATCGCCATGAATCGCTTGGGTGGCAAGTCTAACTCCGGTGAGGGGGGCGAAGACCCGGTGCGGTTTAAGGTGCTGACGGATGTGGACGACAAGGGCCATTCCGAACTGTTGCCCCATCTGCGTGGCTTGAAAAATGGGGATACGGCCAGTTCTGCGATCAAGCAGGTGGCTTCCGGGCGGTTTGGGGTAACGCCAGAGTATTTAATGAATGCCCAGCAGATTGAAATCAAAATTGCCCAGGGTGCCAAACCGGGTGAAGGTGGGCAGTTGCCGGGGCCAAAGGTCAGTCCCTACATTGCCATGCTACGGCGCTCTAAGCCAGGGGTTTCCTTGATTTCTCCCCCGCCCCACCACGATATTTATTCGATCGAAGACCTGGCCCAGCTCATTTTTGACCTGCATCAAATTAATCCCCAGGCCCAGGTGTCGGTCAAGCTGGTGGCGGAAATTGGCATTGGCACGATCGCCGCTGGGGTGGCTAAGGCCAATGCGGATATCATTCAGATTTCTGGTCACGATGGTGGTACGGGAGCCTCTCCCCTCAGTTCGATCAAACACGCTGGAACTCCCTGGGAATTGGGGCTGACGGAAGTCCACCGGGTGCTGTTAAACAATCAACTCCGCGATCGAGTGTTGCTGCGGGTGGATGGTGGGATCAAGTGCGGTTGGGATGTGGTGATGGCGGCGCTGATGGGCGGGGAAGAATTTGGCTTTGGTTCGATCGCCATGATTGCGGAAGGCTGCATTATGGCCCGGATCTGCCATACCAATAATTGCCCCGTGGGCGTGGCCAGCCAGAAAGAAGAACTGCGAGCCCGTTTCCCTGGCATCCCTGAGCATGTGGTCAATTTCTTCCTGTTTATTGCCGAAGAAGTGCGATCGCTACTGGCCCATCTCGGTTACCGTTCTCTAAACGAGATCACGGGTCGCGCTGATCTGCTCCAGGTGCGGCCGGGGGTGGAACTGACCAAAACCACGAACTTAAATCTGGATTGCCTCACACAACTGCCGGATGTGCGTACAGACCGGAGCTGGTTAGCCCATGAAACCGTTCACAGTAATGGGCCCGTACTGGATGATCAACTCCTGAGTGACCCGGAGATTCAAGCGGCCATCCGGGATCAGGGTGAAGTGGTAAAAACTGTGGAAATTGTCAATACCGATCGGACGGTGGGAGCCAGACTGTCTGGAGCGATCGCTAAACGCTATGGCAACTCCGGGTTTGATGGCCAGATTACCCTCAACTTCCAGGGCAGTGCCGGACAGAGCTTTGGGGCGTTGATCCTGCCGGGCATGAAGCTAAACCTGGAAGGGGAAGCGAACGACTATGTGGGTAAAGGGATGCATGGGGGTGAAATTGCGATTAAACCCCCGGCGCAAGCTTCCTACGTAGCTGCAGACAACGTCATTATCGGTAATACCTGCCTCTATGGAGCAACGGGGGGATACCTGTTTGCCAATGGCCAGGCGGGAGAACGGTTTGCGGTGCGTAATTCTAAAGCCCAGGCTGTTGTGGAAGGGGCAGGGGATCACTGCTGTGAATATATGACCGGCGGTGTAGTGGTGGTGCTGGGTAAAACCGGGCGCAATGTGGGTGCTGGCATGACCGGCGGACTGGCCTACTTCCTGGATGAAGATGGTAGTTTCCCCACCAAAGTGAACCCGGAAATTGTTAAGCTGCAACGCATCTGTACCCAGGTGGGTGAACAGCAACTTCATGAGTTGATTCAAGCCCACGCCGATCGTACGGGTAGCCCCAAAGCTAAACAGATTCTGGCTAACTGGTCTGACTATCTGGGTCAATTCTGGCAGGTGGTTCCGCCCTCTGAAGCCAATAGCCCTGAAGCCAGCCCCGAAGCTGAAGCCGCTGAAAAGGTGCTCACTCCTGTGCAGTAGGTTGGGCGATCGTCGGTCAGATCAACCAGAGAGATAGTCGAAGCAACAACCGTCGAAGTTGTTAGCTTGCATCTCAAAGGTCATCGCTGCACTTCTAAGCTTGAGCGTTCAACCACTGAGCTTGGGCGATTCCCTGCAGGGGGCTGCACCAACGTGCTCTGAGCTTGACAGGCCGACAAAATTACTCGGAACCCCGACTTCTGATCTCGGACGATCGACCTCTGCGCTCGGAAGGCCGAGAAATTTACCTGGAAGGCCAACTTCTGAGCTTGAACGGCCAAGAAAATTAGTCGGAACCCCGGCTTCTGCGCTCGGAAGGCCGAGAAATTTTCTTGGAAGCCTGACCTCTGAGCTTGGAAGGTCGAGAAATTTTCTTGGAAGCCTGACCTCTGAGCTTGGAAGGTCGAGAAATTTTCTTGGAAGACCGACTTCTGAGCTCGGAAGGTTGAGAAAATTACTTGGAAGACCGACTTCTGAGCTTGAACGATCGAGAAAATTACCTGGAAGACCGACTTCTGAGCTTGAACGGCCAAGATAAAAGGTAGTTGGCTTGCCTAGCGGACTGAATTGCTGAACTTCTCAGGTCGATCGTTGCCTATGCTGTAGGAGTAGTACTTGTACTTGGCCTTGTATTTGACCTGTAAAACCTGCCGTATTTGATCCAGTAGTTTCCGGGGTTGGTCGCATCTATATTTCGTGGTGAAGAAGTGACGAATAAAACCCGTTTTCAGTACTTATGATCCCATGCTGAACCTATAGACTCGTCAAAATCTCGAAAAAAAGTCCTTGAATGGCCGGAATAGTAAGGATTTTGGTCACTTTACCTCTGTGTTTCTATAACCGCGGTTTGCTCCATTGACAATCCCTGCGTCGAATCGTAGGATAAATTAAAACGATTGCAAGTCTTAAGTTTCGGTTGATTAACAGCGTAATTACTTAAGTCTCAAAACGAGTACTAATTATAGTTAGGCGCATTGCTCAAAAGATAAGCATAATGACGAGGAACTAATTATGAGCGTCCGTGAGCGAGTTCAAGAAGCTGAAGTTCTTTGGAAGTCAAATAAAAAAGAAGGCGCTTGGATTCAATCGATGATAGCAACTGCCGCAACTGCGCGGAAACGCTATCCAAGACCAATGCCAGATAGTCAGTCATTTAAACAATATGTCAAGGATATTAGTTGGACAATTTTTACTGGATCACCTAAGCCACCAAACCTGCAAAACGGGCAAGTGTTATTTGTGCTCGGTGAAAGACCCTTTGAGGATATCCTTTATAGGGATTTCCGTTGTGCATGGGTTCATGAAGCAGGTTTAGAAGAAGCAGGATTAACTGAAACAACAATTGATGGAAACAAAGCAATAGAAACACTAGTTGTTGGAAAAAAGACTCAACTTCCTGATAACTGGGTTTTGAATTTGCTCAACGCAATCCGATGGTCACCTGAAAATTTTGATGAATTTGCAGAAAAATAATGTTGCTCTTGCTCCAGTCATCATGCCGACATTCCGCAGCTTGATACTGGCATAGTAGACAATGCTGGAAACCCTTATTCTGTAATAGTTCCAGAATCCATGTCAATCTCGCTCGTGAGACTGAAGTGAGACGAGTTCGTTCATTTAATAGTACCAATTAGTAGTCAAAAAGCTTGTTAAATAAGGTATTCAGAGTTCAAGATTTAAACTAAACTCTGTCTCATGTGCGGAATGTCGGATCAAGATTTGCGTTCCGTGAATGCGCCTAACAATGCGTGCAGCTGACGGTGGGTACGCGGCGCGTTTTGTGAGTATGTTTCTGGCTTAGAGATGTTCCCATTTCGAGAGCGAGTCCACCCTCCCACCCACCGAAGCTAACGCTCACCGTTAGGAATCAAAAGGTTGAGGAGCCTTCAAGTTCTTGACGTGCGATCGCCTCGACTTGAAGTTTTTTACATGATATAAAAGTTTCGAGTGTTGGGGTCTTCCTAACCAGGTCATTGCAGCGATCGGCACGAAAATTCCTGCCAGAGTAGCCTATTTGGGTCGATCGACCCTGACCTTAGCCGTTAGGCTTCGTATGATTGAGGTGTTTGAAGATTGTTGAGTCATTCGTAATGAGTCCACATCCTCAGTACCTTAACTGTTTTTTGCAGCTCATCTACTTCATATACCAGACGATGCTGTATGTTGATCCTTCGAGAATAGTATCCTTGCAAGTTTCCAACCAACTTTTCGTAAGGTGGCTCAAAGGGATTACGTTCCAAGATCTCGATCAACTTTTGGACATTACTCTTTAACCCGGAACCTGCTATTTTCTTGGCATCCTTAACAGCCTGTTTCGATAGGACGACTTTCCAACTCACCAATCAAAGTCCTCAATCTTGATGCACTCCTCAATCGGTTCTTGTGCAGCTTGCTGAATAGACTCAACCATACCAGGGATACTGTTAAGGTATAAGGTTTCTTGAATTGCATCCCAATCCTCCTTTGAGAGGAGAACCGCATTATTGCGCTTGCCAGCAATTAGAACAGGGTTATGGTGTTCAGCCACTTCATCAACAAGCTTGTAGAGATTGTCACGCGCTTGACGAACAGAAAGAAAATCCATGTCATCTCCTGGACTGGTACTGGTTATGGTACCACAATTAGCCTATCCTTACTTTGCCTAACCAGTCATTGCAGCGGACGGGCGATCGCTCCTGATGAGCCAAAGTTGAACTGCCGCCGCTGACCTTAGCCGTTATACCGATACGATAAAATTAGTCTGCGATCGCCCACTGATTTCGACCGTTATTTTTAGCTTTATACAATCCTCTATCTGCGCGTGATAATAGATTTATGCACTTTGGATCTGGCGGGGTAAAAAGGCTAATACCAAGACTAATTGTGGTACGAATCGATTCTCCAGAATTTAATTCAATACTCGTAACAGCCACATTCTCTCGAATACGTTCAGCAACAGTACATGCTTCTGGTAAGGGTGTGTTCAGCAGAAGTACAACAAACTCTTCACCACCGAAACGTGCAATTACATCATGGGAGCGCAGGGTAGATTCACAAACCTTAGCAATCTCTTGTAGCACAATATCTCCATTTCCATGCCCATAGCGATCATTAATTGACTTAAAATTATCAACATCAAGTATCAGTAGCGACATTGGCTCATTTGAGCGCAAGGTTCTCGCTGACTCAATCTCAAGACAATCCATAAGATAGCGGCGACTATACACCTTCGTTAAGGGGTCGCGGTTAACCATTTCTAAAAGTTGGGTTTGTAGATCCTCTAGCTCAAATAGAAGCTTAACAACGAAGTTGATCGCTAAAGGCGCAACGATTCCGGGGACTATGGCAGCTACCAGTAATGATTTGAGGAGTACATCTATCCCCTCCCACCAAAATACTGTCATTATTACAGCAGTAATTATGACCGACATCAGAACTGAAAATAAAGTAACTGCCAACACTGAGCGATAATGTCCCATGTCTAAAATTGCATTTCGCCAAGTCTTTGCTCTTTGGATATTATTGGCAGGCATTAAAGTAACCAAGCAAATGAAAATAAATAATAGGAAGCAGCGAAACGATTGTCGTCATTTAATCTGAGTACGATCGCTGCATAAAATATCATTGGACGGACAATACTGTGATGTTTTGGTTTGAGTCGGTGGTGATCATTTGCCGCTCAATTCAGCTGTTAAGCTTCTTCAGTTGCTGGTGAGGATAGCTTTGGAAAGTGATCGGTGAGTGTTTACGTATTAGCCTCACCACCATACCAGCGTGAAGCAAAATCGCAGAGATCATAAAGCGGTTTAGATAGTTCCTGACCGCGTTCAGTCAATTCGTAGGAAACTTGCGAAGGAATCGTGGATTCGTAGCTACGAGAGACAACTCCGATTTCTTCTAGCATTCGCAACCGTTGTGTCAAGACCTTTGGTGAGATGCCATCAACCTTGCGTCTTAATTCACCAAACCGCATAGCTCCATAAGTATCCAAGATCTACAAAATGTACATTGTCCACTGCCCTGAAATTTGCTTAAGCATCTGTTTGAAAAAGTAGATAACCGTCTACTCAGGGGTTTACAAGACTGAAATAAAGTAAAAGGGTCTACAGCGAGACCCCAAAATGATACGACAATCTTACGATACCGACCTGACGGATGAACAGTGGGAACTCCTTAAAACTGCCATTCCTGAAGCTCGACCGGGAGGTCGCCCTCGCAGCCTCAATCAGGTGAGAGAGGCGGCCGGCCGCCAGGCTCAACCGAGTGCTGGAAGTGTGGACAGTCAATCGGTCAAGACGGTTCGCGGTGGAGAAGGCATCGGCTTTGATGGGGTCAAGAAAGTCAAAGGGCGCAAGCGGACGATTCTAGTCGATACGATGGGACTGGTATTGGGTATCTGTGTGCACAGTGCCAAACGCTCTGACCATCAGGGCATGATTTTGCTTGCCACCTTTTGGGCTGCGCTGTGGACGAGTCTGAAGGGTGCGTGTCACCTCCTCCATAGAAAAATGGGTTACAACTGGTGATTGA
>ERZ1066137.162-NODE-162-length-60138-cov-41.380840_pt1 | contig 60138 bp, 49 predicted proteins | sample MGYA00382784_ERZ1066137 | MGnify/ENA primary metagenome ERZ1066137 (study PRJEB33369, sample SAMEA5778367) | biofilm metagenome | biome: Industrial cooling water; feature: Water cooling tower basin; material: Biofilm | place: United Arab Emirates | collected... | reverse complement strand
GCGACTCCGAATCCCGGCGGTGGGCCTGCGACTCCTGCGATTCCCGCGACTCCGAATCCCGGCGGTGGGCCTGCGACTCCTGCGACCCCTGCGACTCCGAATCCTGGCGGTGGGCCTGCGACTCCTGCGACCCCTGCGACTCCGAATCCCGGTGATGGGCCCGCGACTCCAGAGCTTCCGCCTCAAACCTTTTTGCCTGGTAATGAGTCTTCTCCGACGCTGGCTCCGCTTTCCCTTGCTCCTGTGATGGTGAATGTTCCGGTTGCACCAGTTGTGCCTACGAACGTTACCCCGGCCAATATGACTCCAGATTTGATGCGGGTACTTGCAGATACCCCTGCTTCTGCAACTCCGAGAGTGCCGGTAACGATTCAGCCCATTGACATGCCTGGAACTGACCTTACCAGGGATGACTTGAATGGACTAAATAACTCGCGCAACAATCTCCGAAATAACCCGGGGGATAACTCCAGAGGTAACTTCCGGGGGAATTCTGGCAATACTCCCGCAGTTAATGCTCCCGGGCAGCAAAACCGGCCTTAAAAGCCAGGCTCCCCTATCCAGGATTCTCTGGTGAGGGAGAGTATTAATTAAAACTACTGAAGGGAAAGCCCGACTGCTTTCCCTTCAGTAGTTTCAAAGGTCTGGTTGATTTTCTAAGCGAGATGGCGGTCAGGAATAGACGCTACCATCGGGCATAATGGCTCCCGACAATCTTGCGCCTACCAGTTTGACCATGACCCGATCGCTGGAGCCAACTTTTGCCCCGGTCAGGTTTGCTCCCCTCAGGTCTGCCCCACTCAAGTCTGCCCCGATTAAATTGGCTTCCTGTAAATCCGCCTGATTCAGGTTAGCTTCCAGCAGATTTGCTCGAAATAAATTAGCTCCTTTGAGGTTAGCCCCACTCAGGTTAACCCGATGTAAGAAAGCATCACTCAGGTTGGCATTGCTCAGGTTCGCGTTGCTCAGATTACGGTTGGCAAAATCCTTTTCCTTCAGATTTGCCCCACTCAAATCTTTGCCGCTCAAGTCGGGGTCTTGCTTCCGGGCTGGTTCTGGGGTTGGCTGGCTGGCCTGAGCTGACTGGCGGGCTGAGTTCTGGTAGTAATTGTGCGCCTGATAGCTGGAATAGGCCTGGTAGGTCGATCGCTGCTGATACCCGGTTGAATTTTGGGAACTGGAATTATTGGTCTGATGATTGCCGTTGTTGGGGGTCTGATGAGCCGATTGTTGATGGTTGCTGCTGGCGTGGGAGTGCTGATAGGGAGAATAGTGACCATAGCCCGTTGCCTGCTGACCATGGCCAGACTGACCATTGCTATGACTGCTATTGCTATGGGAACTATTGCTGTTGCTATGGGCGCTACTGTGAGTGTTGCCATGGCCAGCAGACTGACTATGATGTTGTCTGGCCTGGTAATAGTCGTGGGGACGGGGGTAGGGCCGATAGGTATGGCGTGTACTGTGACTGCTCTGAGGTTTGGGATTTTGAGCATGCTCCCGCAGCCGATCGCGGGCATCGTTTAACTCTTGAAGTTTGGCATGGGCCTTTTGCTGCAGCCGGGGATTATCTTTGGGAATCCGATCGGGATGCCAGATGAAGACCAAGTCTTTGTAGGCCTGGTTCACCTCCTCCAGAGATGCACCAGGCTTGAGTTCTAATACTTTGTAGCACCATTCTAGATCGCTCATTGCAACCACGATACCACCATTTTTTTAATTCAGGTTGGGAGAGAACGGCGATCCGGGGTGCTGTCACCTTAAATAAAAAGAAAGACTGAGCGGGGGAGTAATTCCTTGTGCTCAGGTCTTTCTTTCGGGGTAACGGGTTAGGCCGCTGTCCGGGCCAATAGAACCGGGCAATTGGCATGCACCCGAATATAGTCAGACAGGGAACTACCCAGCAACCGATCCAGGTCGGGCAACCCCTTGGCAATGGAGGGGCGGCGATCGGGAGAACCCAACATCAACAGGTCCACTTTCAAGTCTTCTACCAACTGGCAGATCTGCTCCCCGGGTTTACCGGAGCCGGAAATACATTGATAGGAAATTCCCAGTCTTTTCGCTTCAGCGATCGCCGGTGCCAGAACCGGATCGCTTTCTGCTTCAGCATTACTGCTCAGTGAGCTTTTACCGCCCAGATTGGGATCGATATGGGTGAGAACCAGCTGTCCGCCTTTGATGTCCCGCAGCAAGAACATGGCCAGCTTCAGGCACTCTTTGGCGGAATCGGACTTGTCCATCGCCACCATGACGCGGTTAATTTTCTTGACGTAAATATCATCGCGTACCAGCAGCATGGGGCGGGCAGACAGTTGAAAGACATACTGGCTGACAGAGTTCTCGAGAATGGACACCAGCCGCTTTAGCCCCCGCGACCCCATGATGATCAGGTCTGCGTCAATTTCATCGGCGACTTTCAACACGATGTCCTTGGGTTCGCCCTGCCGTAGCATGGCGGTAACATGGTTGGGATCAAGATTGAGAGATTGAATGGCTGATGCCAGAAATTTACCGCCCTCTTCCCACTTTTGGGTCATCGCATCCGATGAAACCTGGGGTGGCACAACATGCAGCACAGTTACCCTGGCTCTCTGAATGCCAGGAATTTCCATCAGGGCCTTCAGCATTTCTTCTGAATGCCCCGTACCAGAGTCTGCCAGCAGAATTTTTTCTATCATTGGTTTGCCTCACGACTTCGTTATAGATTCAGGTTCAGGATGCAATTAAGTCGCTGTGGAGTTTGACCCTACGATCGTTCGTATGCCAGCAATGCACTTGCCAGGAGTACCACTGCTGGCTCTTTCAAAGGGAAATTATACTCTTAACATCCTTCAATCCAGCGGTTTTTGTCACTTACCTTCTTGTGTAAAATTGTAAAGGTGGGAGCTAATCTAAGTGATTAGAAAGTTCAATTGTTTTCAAACTTAACAACCGCAATCTCATCACCTGTTGCCTTTACAAATCCCTGAACTGTTTAATGTGTAAACGTTACAGGACAACCTTATTTCTAGTTTATAACAGTTGATTTCGATTGAAACTGGTCTTCCACCTGATATTAAAACTTTCAAAGTCGGTGATCTTAACTAAACTCAATTGTTAATATAAAAGTTAATATTAATCTATTGATTTCTGGGACACTTTTGCATGACTAATGACATCCAGGAGCAACCCCGGTTAGAGCCTGCTGGTGCAATTCAGACTGCCCTCCAGGTAGCTCCCGGTAACTGGTTCGATTATCCGGTGCGGGCACAACCTCACCACACAGATTATGCCGGAATTGTCTGGCATGGCTCCTATATTGCCTGGATGGAAGAAGCCAGGGTGGAATGTCTGCGATCGATCGGCATTGAGTTTGCCGACCTGGTAGCTCTGGGGTGTGATCTGCCCGTTGTTGAGCTATCCGTTCGTTACCATCAGTCGATCCGGATGGGCATGGCAGCCATTGTCCGTACCCGGATGGCGGAGATGGAAGGGGTGCGGATTAATTGGGACTATCAGATCCAGTCTCCCGACGGTCAGGAGTTGTATTTAACAGCTCGGGTCGCCCTGGTGGCCGTAGACCGGGAAAAGGGTAAAATTATGCGCCAGTTGCCCCCGGCAGTGAAGGATGCTCTGGTCAAAATTATGGGTTAGGTTAACGACCCGTTACCATTTCAAAAATATTCCTGATCAGGGTAGTGATCTCCTGCCAGAGCTGGCCCGGGCCAATTCCAAAGAAAGCCAGCAGTAAGACAATCGCCGCGATCGTCAGAGCCGCACTGAGGGTCGCCTTCACCACTTTTAGCAGCCAGGTGAAGACCAGAAAGGCAATGACGATCGCGGCGATCAATAAAATCAGGTTCATGGTGCCACTAGGGGAGTCTGTTAAACAGAGACAACGGCATTGGTGCGATTTTGGCTGGCCGTTAGAACGGCTTCCCTGGCCCACTGGTCGGCGGCAATAATATCCTCTAAGGAGGGGGTCGCCCGATTCTGGGTCTGGTAGCGATCGCAGACCTGCTCAATCAACCGGGGAATGTCTAAAAACTGGATTTTTTCTTCTAAGAAGAGGGCGACGGCCTGCTCGTTCGCAGCATTCAGAACGGCTGGCATAGAACCTCCAGCTCGACCGGCAGCGTAGGCCAGTTGCATACAGGGATACTTCTGGTGGTCGGGGGCGCGGAAGGTCAGGTTGCTGATCTTAACCAGGTCGAGGGGTTCCCAGGTGGTGGGAATCCGGTCAGGATAGGAAAGGGCATAGAGCAGGGGTAACCGCATGTCAGCCCAACCCAACTGGGCCAGTACGGAAGTATCCTGCAACTCAATCAGGGAATGGATGATGCTCTGGGGATGGATCACAATCTCGATCTGGTCGTAGTCGGCTCCAAACAGGAAATGGGCCTCGATGACTTCCAGACCTTTGTTCATCAGGGTTGCGGAGTCGATCGTGATTTTCCGCCCCATAGACCAGTTGGGATGCTTCAGGGCATCGGCCACCGTGACCTGGGCCAGTTGTTCTACCGGTAAATCCCGGAACGCCCCACCGGAAGCGGTCAACAGAATGCGGCGCAAACCGCCCTGGGGCACGCCCTGGAGACACTGGAAGATGGCAGAATGCTCGGAATCGGCGGGCAATAGCTTGATCCCATGTTCCTGGATCAGGGGTAGGACGACCGGGCCTCCGGCAATCAGAGTTTCCTTGTTGGCCAGAGCAATATCTTTGCCGGCTTTGATCGCTGCGATCGTCGGGAGTAGTCCGGCGCAGCCGACAATGCCGGTTACTACGACTTCGGCTTCACTGTAGCGGGCAACTTCGATGACTCCCTCTTCCCCGGCCAACAAAATCGGTTGGGGGTCTACGGACGCGATCGCGGCTTTCAGTTCCGGTAACTTGCCGGCATCCCAGATCGCTACAATCGCTGGTTTAAACTGCTGTACCTGTTGGGCCAGAAGCTCTACGTTTCGTCCTGCGGCCAGACCAACGATGCGGAACTGCTCGGGGTGATGTTCGACAATATCAAGGGTTTGAGTACCGATGGAGCCCGTTGAGCCAAGAAGGGAAATTGCTTTCACGATCGCTGTAGTCCAGTTACACCATCACCATCTTACGATGAGCCGGTCAAATCTTAAGGAAATTGGAATATGTCGCTCCGTCCCAACCCCGGGAATTCAGAGTGGTTTCTTACCCCAAGTTTGGTCATAAAAATAGGGATCGGGTAAAACCCAATCCCTGAAGCCTATCTAACTGAAACGGTTGCTAGACCATGCCACCAGCAGCCTGGAAACGGGCTCTTGCCCGCTTAAAGGCCTGGGTTGCCTGAATCTGAACAGCCCGATCGTCACTCTGTTGGGCCTGGTTGTATTTGGCTTCGGCTTCTGAGAAGGCAGCCCGAGCGGCTTCTTTATCGATGGCATCGCCTCGTTCTGCGGCATTCACCAGAATTGTGACTTCATTGTTTTCAATTTCAGCGAAGCCACCCATGAGGGCAATAGGAACCCAGTTTTTCTCGGCCCGAACCCGCATGACACCAGTGTCCAGAGCAGTTAGCAGGGGAGCATGGCCGGTCAAAATTCCCAATTGTCCAGTCGTGCTGGGCAGGATCACTTCTTCTGCCTGAGAGTCCCAGACTGTTTTATCGGGTGCAATCACCCTTACGGTTAATGTCATAAATAATATCTCCCAGTGCTAAGTAATGTAGGTGCTTTTTGCTCAAGCCATGCCGGGGGAAGGGCATTATAGAGCCCCTCCCTCAGCACTCAGCACTTGCTTACTTCCCTTCAGACTTCAGCTTTTCACCTTTCGCGATCGCTTCGTCGATGCTGCCAACCATGTAAAAGGCTTGCTCGGGCAGCTCGTCCAGTTCACCGGAGAGAATCCGCTGGAAGCCCTTGATGGTATCTTCCAGACCAACGTACTTACCGGGGGAGCCGGTGAATACTTCTGCTACGAAGAACGGCTGGGACAGGAAGCGCTCAACCTTACGGGCCCGAGCTACCACCAGACGATCGTCTTCAGACAGTTCATCCAGACCCAGAATGGCGATGATGTCTTGCAACTCTTTGTAGCGCTGCAGGGTAGCCTGGACGGCCCGGGCGGTGGAGTAATGCTCGTCACCCACGATCGAGGGCTGGAGCATAGTAGAGGTAGAATCCAGGGGATCTACTGCCGGGTAAATCCCTTTAGCTGCCAGACCCCGGGACAGTACGGTGGTTCCGTCCAAGTGAGCAAAGGTGGTGGCAGGAGCGGGGTCAGTCAGGTCATCCGCCGGAACGTAAACGGCCTGAATGGAGGTGATAGAACCTTCGTTGGTCGAGGTGATCCGCTCTTGCAGATCGCCCACATCCGTACCCAGGGTGGGCTGGTATCCTACGGCGGAAGGCATCCGACCCAGTAGAGCGGATACTTCAGAACCGGCCTGAACGAACCGGAAGATGTTATCGATGAACAGCAGTACGTCCTGCTTGTTGACATCCCGGAAGTATTCAGCCATGGTCAGAGCAGACAGACCAACCCGCATCCGGGCTCCCGGGGGTTCGTTCATCTGACCGTAGACCAGAGCGATCTTAGACTCGCTGGGGTTGTCTTTGTCGATTACCCCAGATTCGATCATTTCGTTGTAGAGGTCATTGCCTTCGCGGGTGCGTTCGCCCACACCACCGAACACAGACACACCCCCGTGGGCTTTAGCAATGTTGTTGATCAATTCCATCATGATCACGGTCTTGCCCACACCAGCACCACCAAACAGACCAATCTTGCCACCCCGACGGTAGGGGGTCAGCAGGTCGATCACCTTGATGCCGGTTTCAAATACGGAGGGAGTGGTTTCCAGATCCGTCAGCTTGGGAGCAGAGCGGTGAATGACACTGGTTTGAGACCGATCGACATCGCCTTTGTTGTCTACGGGTTCGCCCAGAACGTTAAAAATCCGTCCCAGGGTGGCGGTGCCAACGGGAACGCTGATGGGAGCGCCGGTGTCAACGACTTCCATGCCCCGAACCAGGCCGTCTGTAGAACTCATGGCAACGGTACGCACCTGGTTGTCGCCCAACAACTGTTGAACTTCGCAGGTAACTGATACTTGCTGTCCGCCATCGTTGGTGCCTTGGATGGTCAGGGCGTTGTAAATTGCTGGCAACTTACCAGCAGGAAATTTAACGTCCAGAACAGGACCGATGATTTGCGTGATGTAACCAATATTTGTCTTTTCTGTCGTGGTGACCATGCTCGCGCCCTACTCTGTGATTAAGCTATCGTGATTCAGCGACTGCGTGCTGGAAGGATGGTTTGAACTTTTTGTAATGCCATTGACAAGCTTATCACCGAACGGGTTACAGATAATTAAGTTGGATCCCCAACTGTGGGACTAAAAAATTTGTCGGTTCTGTTCAATCGGTAAACCATTGATAAGGAAACCCTATTAATGCTGCGATCGCCCTACCGCTGGCTGGTCTGGTTCTTTCTGACTCTGGTGCTGTTACTGGGATGTCAGGGGGAACGGCGGGGGACGGCGATCGACCCGGGAGAACCGGAACCGGTCAGTGCCACCCTGACCAGTCGGCGGATCAAGCCCGGGGGCTCATTTATCTGGTGGGAGGCTGAAAACCCCGTTGTTACAAACTTTCCACCCTTGCAACAAAACCCCTTTGCCCCGGCTAATCCGACGGAAGCTGCGGCCCTATCGGAGGGAAAATGGATTGGAGTGGCCGATCAACGCGCGCAACCCCTGTTTCTGGAATATCAGGTGCGGCTCCCGGAAGCCGCAGATTACTTTTTTTACGCTCGCAAATTCTGGCAGCATGGGCCTTTTCGCTGGCGCTGGGACGATCAACCCTGGCAGGCTGTCGGCAGTAACGTCTATTTAATGGATGAAGTGGGTCTGCGGCAGTTTGTTGTGGCCAACTGGGTTAGCCTGGGCCAGGTGTCTCTGGCTGCGGGAACCCATACCCTGCGGCTGGAACTCACAGAACTGGAGGGGGCGGCGGCCTTTGATTGTTTTGTCCTGACCCGGCAGGCGTGGCAACCCCGGGGAAAACTCAAACCCGACGAACGTTACCACTCCGAAATTCCCGGCTGGTTTGTGTTTGATCCGGAGAGAGACTCGTTTCGTCCGACCCCGATCGACCTGCGGGCTTTAAATGAGGCCTTCGCCGGAGAACAGGGCCGGATTCAGGTGCGGGGGGAAGGCTTTATCCATGCTAAAACCGGTCAGCCTGAGCGGTTTTGGGCGGTCAATACGGGCACTGGTAGCCTGCAGATGCAGGACTGGGAAATGGCCTACCTGGCCCGATCGCTGGCCAAGCGCGGGGTGAATCTGGTACGTCTGCATGGCCCCCTCTGGGGGAAAGACTGGCGCAAAGCCGACCCTCAGACCTTGCAACGGGTGTTTGCCCTGGTGGCGGCTTTGAAAAAAGAAGGGATTTACACCGGGTTGTCTATTTACTTCCCGATGTGGCTGAAGTTGCAGGCAGCGGATGGGTTTCCCGGCTACAGCGGTCAGAATCCGGTGTCGCTGCTGTTTTTTAACCATGAATTTCAGGAGATTTACTACGGCTGGTGGCGATCGCTACTGACGACGGTGAATCCTCTGACGGGGCAAACTCTGGCCGCAGACCCGGCGATCGCCATGGTAGAGCTGGTGAACGAAGATTCCTATCTGTTCTGGACCTTTGAACCTTATAAAAGTGTTCCGGCGGCTCAGATGGAGCGGCTAGAAAAACAGTTTGGGGCCTGGTTGACGGCGAAGTATGGTTCTCTGGAACTGGCAGCAGCAGCCTGGACGGGCTACCAACTCAACCCGGAGCGGGGCGATCGTCCCCTGGAAGGACGTTTAGGGCTACCGGCCGCCGGGGAATTGGCTGCTCAAAAGGATTCCCGTCGGGCCCAGGATGCCGCCGCCTTTTTGACCCAGAACCAGAGCCAGTTTTTTCAGGCGGCGATCGGAGTTTTGCGCCAGGAGCTGGGCTATGGCGGGTTGATCTATGCCTCCAACTGGATTACGGCGGATGCTCAGACCCTCGGCCCCCTGGATAAGTACAGCAATACGGTGGCAGATTTTATCGATCGCCATGGTTATTTTGCTGGGGTGCATACCGGAGATGCCGCCAGCTATGCCCTGACTCCCGGGGATACCTACCGCGATCGATCGGCCCTGCTATTTAGCGGTGACAACGGTAAACTCGATTTCAATCTGCCCCTGGCCGACATTCATTACAATGGCCTGCCTTCTACCATCACTGAGGTCAACTGGCCCATGCCCAACCGCTTCCGGGCCGATTTTCCCCTGCTGGTTGCCGCCTATGGTGCTTTACAGGGTTCCGATGGCTTTTGCTTTTTTGCCCTGGACAAACCCTGGGAAGCGGTTCTGGGAAAATTTCCGGTGGCTACTCCGGCGTTGTTGGGGCAGTTTCCGGCCACAGCCCTGCTCTATCGCAAGGGGCTACTGCGGGAGGGAACAACCGTCGCTGATGTGCCCCTGAAAGTAGATGACCTGCTCTCTTTGCGGGGCGCGCCGGTGATGGCTCCGCAAAACCTGGATGCCTTCCGGGCCCAGGATGTTCCGGCTGGTCAGGTGTTGCAGACCGATCGGCCTGGATCGATCGACCCCCTATCCTTCGCCGTCGGCAAAGTCAATTTGCGGTTTGTACCACAGGCTGAACCGGCAAAGTTGCTGGATTTATCAAACTATATCGATCGCGATCGCAAAACCCTTCGCAGTTCTACCGGGGAGTTGTTCTGGAACTATGACCGGGGACTGGTCACCGTCAATGCCCCCCAGGTGCAGGGCATCACCGGGTTTCTCAAATCTAATCCAGCGGTGCAATTATCGGATCTGCACCTGCAGTCAGCCATGCCCTACGGCACGGTGGTACTGGTGGCGCTGGACAATCAGCCGATCGCCCGATCGGGCCAGATGTTATTGCAGGTAATGTCGGAAGAGCAAAATTTTGGCTGGAAGACCTCGGGCTATCCTGGAAAAAAGATTGAGAGTAAAGGAACCCCGCCTCTGACGATTCGCAACCTGCAGGGGCAGGTCAGTCTGCAACGATCGGATGCCGCCCAGCTAAAAGTGACCGAGTTAGATAGTAATGGCTACCGGGGAGAGGTGGTTGGTCGGGGCGATCGCTTTGATTTACGGCCCCAAACCCTCTATTACCTGCTGGAGAAATAACGCTTCCCATTTATACCAGCATCCTCTTACCTGGGGTCTTTCAGCCACATCGTAATAATTGCGCCAGATACACCCTGGGCGGGCACGATACTGAGAAACACCGTCGTAGACCCTTTTTTCAGACGATAGAGCGGCCCCCCGGCAAAAGTGCCGATGGGAGTAACCTGCTCAAAAATACTGGTGAGTTGGGGGGCGATCGTTTGATAGAGAGATTCTGGAGTCTGGCCAGCAATGATCTGGGGGGTGTTATCTAAATTAGGCCGTTTCTCTGGGACGGCATCGGGGTCATCCGAGGGCTTAAAGAATAAATCGGGTTCGGCAAAGTTTTCCCGCCGGGCAATACTGGTTGCCGAAGGATCATTGGGATCGGGGGGGGGAATGATTTGGGACAGTAGATCGTAAAACGCAGAGGGGACGATTACGGCTCCCCGGAGGGTTTCCAGACTTTGCACCGGTTGCGTGGCCAGGACATAAACGGAGGTCGGTGCATCGGCCAGCAAGCTCAGGTAAACCTGGCGATCGGCTTTGGTAATCTGCAAAATCTTGCGGCTCGCTTCGTCTTCGGCTACAGCAAATTCATACTTTTTGCCCGGTAATGCCTGCTTAAAGTGAGCCAGCAGGGTATTGATATCTGCATTGGCGATGCGGCAGTAATCTCCCAATCCTCGCCCAAAGCAGTCGGGGGTGGAGTTGGGATAGTGGGGAAAGTCAGCAAATGGATCCTTTTGATTACTGCCGCCCCCCTCGGGTTTGGCCGCAGCAGCGGGGGGTTTGGGAGTATTAGAAGGAGCACGTTTAACCCTGGGTACCTGCCGCCTGGCAGGAGGACGAGGGCTGGCGGCTTTTGCCAACTGAGTAATTTTGACCGCTGCCTTTTCTTCCTGTTTGGGTTTTGGTTTCTGCTCTCTTTGCAAGGGGTAAAACAGCAAAAGCGCATGCAGGCCCAGGGCCAGAAACATCATGGGACGCAAGAAAAATCGGACTGAGGCCGGTAGGGGCTGCAGGGTTGGCAGTTTGGGTTTAATAGACTTCAGCATGGGGCTGTCTGCGTAGTAGACCAGGAACGGGAAGCAGAAACATCGGGCAAAATCCGGGTACCAGGACTATTTTTCGGGTGTTAATCTGCGGGGATCCTGATTCCAGACCGAGACGATCGCCCCCAGAATGCCAGCCTGTCTGGTTGGAATTAGACTCAGGTAGGCGATGTAGCTGCCTTGCTTAAGACGGTAGAGGGGGCCACCGCCGTAATCTCCCACCTGGGTCACCTCTTCAAACACCTCCCGAATCCGTTGCTCACCATCAAAGAAGGTCTGAAATAAGATCTCTGGTTCTTCTCCGGGGGCAAAGATTGGGGAACTGGCTAACCCGGCTAAAGGTTCGGGCAGCAGGTCTGGTTCCGAGTTGGGCTTGAAAAATAGTTCTGGCTGCTCTAACGCTTCGGGCCTGATCAGGTTGGTAAAGGCCGGATCAAGTCGATCGGGAGCCGGTAACTGGGCCAAAATCTCATAGAGAGCTACGCCTGGCTCTGGTTTACTGGAATTGTTAGCGCTGGCTGCTGCGTTGGTGGAATCGCCTGAGGAGGGGGGCAGCGGTTGAGATGCAATATTGGGTAAAGAGTCAGAGCCAACGGCAGTAGAGGGAGCAGCTGAACTGGCGGCAGGAGTGGAAGGATTGGCCAATTTGGTAGAGGTAGTGGCCCTCGTCGCTTTAGCCTTCTGGACTTTGGCCAGGGGTTTGGCAGAGGGTGGTTTGGCCGTAGGAAGCTGAGTAATTTTCACCGGATCTTTTTTGTCGTCAGGCTCTTGCGGTTTGGGCTGCGAGGGAATGGGGGTAAATAGCAACAAAGCATGTAACCCCAGGGCTGCGAACAAAATCGGGCGAATTAAAAGTCGCACCGGGTTGATCTGAGGTTTTGGAAGAGAAATGTTGGTTGCCATAGTTGAAAAGATGGGCAATTAAAAGCCAGGGAAACTAGAAATGCCAGAAGTAATTACTCAAAAAAATACCGCAAATATGCTTTAGTTGCGCCGCCTCAAAAAGCATATTTGCTAATCAGTTTAATCACAAGTTCTAGCCATTACCTGACGGCTAAAAAAGTGGTCTGCTTTACCGGAACCAAGCATCTCATGACCAGAACAATTTTCGTGCTGGAGGTGTAAGTATCTTAAAATAAGGGTTTTAAGGAATATGTTAGGTTTCTCTAACTTCCTATAAATAGGGGAGTGGGTCGAAATCCATCTCAAGATAGGTCAAATATTTGACAATTTTATTTTATAAGAGGCCCGGGTACATTGTTGTTAGAAATATCTATAAAAGGGGCTAATTCCCTTTATTAAACAGATGTTAAACCAAAATTAACCGTTCATTATTTTTTTGTTTGTTTTCAGTTAACTCCGCTAGTTGTAGGGTTGTCATTGTTACCTCAGTAGCAAAAGTCACTGTTTGAGGACAAGGCACAATGGCAATTTCTGCGACCGCGTTTCGTCGCGCTGTCACCGTATCGGCAGTTTCAGCGGCGATCGCATTTGGACCTCTGTTTACAGCAATTGCTCAGGCGGTCAGTTTGACTGGTGCTGGAGCGACCTTCCCGGCTCTTCTATATGAGCGTTATATTGCTGAGTTTCAGAAGAAGAACCCTGGTATCAAAGTGAATTACCAGGCAATTGGTAGTGGTGCCGGTATTCGTCAAACCATTGCAGGGGTGGTGGATTTTGGTGGGAGTGATGCTGCAATGTCCGACGCTGACATTGCTAAGGTTCCCGGTAATAAGGGTGGGGTAATTCTCGTACCGACTGCTGGTGGTTCAGTGGTGCCCGTGTTCAATCTTCCTGGGGTTTCCAAGCTGAGACTTTCTCGTCAGGTATTGCCTGATATCTTTTCGGGTCGGATTACGCGCTGGAACGACCCGAGAATTGTCAAAGATAATCCCGGTGTTAATCTACCGAATGCTGAGATTAAGACCGTTGTGCGGGCCGATGGCAGTGGTACGACATTTGTGTTTGTGAACCACCTCAGCGCTGTCAGCCCCTACTTCAGAGGCCGAGTTGGGGTTGGCACGGCTCCTAACTGGACGACCAATCCGATCAAAGGTCGGGGTAATGCCGGGGTTTCGGCTCAGGTGTCTCGCACTCCTAACTCCATCGGCTATGTTGAATATTCCTACGCCGTTGAAAATAAAATCCCCGTAGCGGAGGTTCAAAACAAGCGGGGTGAATGGTTTGGCCCGTCCCTGGAAGCTACTAACCGGGCTATCTCTTCTCTGAAAATGCCTGATAACTTCCGGATCTTTGATGGTGATCCTGAGCAGGGCTACCCCATTTCTGGTTTGACCTGGATGATGGTCTACAAAAACTATGGGGATGCAGAGAAAGCCAAGGCTATGCGTACCTGGCTGGAGTGGGTTCTGACCGATGGTCAAGAGTTGAATGATGATTTGAATTTTGCGCGGATTTCTCCTGAAGATACTCAGAGAGTCCTACAGGTTGTGAGAAACGAAATCAAGCCCTAAGGCTGGGGAGAGTCGCAGATGCAAGCCTGTCTATGCGGCTCTCCACTGATCGGGTTTATCGCCTTCATGCAAGCAAGTTAGAGCTTTGGTTTTAAGGGGCCGGGGGCGTCATTCCCGATCGGGGGTTCTACTCTGTAGCGGCCGTTGTTAGTAACGCTTGACCTCCCAGTCGATGCTGGTTTGCTTCTTTGGCATGGGTTCTACTAATTGTTTTTGGATGTGAGGATTGACTCAATGACTCGGAATTATTGGAATCTGTTGTGGCTATCTCCGGCCATTCTGGGGGCAACAGCCCTATCTGCCGTGGCCCAAACCGCTGCCAACCCGGCGGCGGCTGACTCTGCCTCAACCATGGAGCAGGTGATTACTTACGGAGAAAATACCGGTAAAACTCGAATCGGTCAGGTGACTTCGGTGTCTCAACTGACGGATGTCAGACCTGGAGACTGGGCGTTTCAGGCGTTGCAATCCCTGGTTGAGCGCTACGGTTGTATCGTCGGTTATCCCGATCGCACCTTCCGGGGAAATCGGGCCCTGACTCGCTATGAGTTTGCCGCCGGTCTGAATGCCTGTATGGATCGGATCAATGAACTGATTGCTGCTTCTACCGCTGAACTGGTGAAGAAAGAAGACCTGGATGCCCTGAAGCGTCTGCAAGAAGAGTTTCGGGCCGAGCTTGATGAGCTGCGCGGTAAGGTGGATGCCTTAGAAGTCCGAACCGCCACCCTGGAGAAACAGCAATTTTCGACCACCGCCAAGCTGAATGCTGAAGTCATTTTGAATGCCGGTGGAGTGTTTGGGGATGATCGGGCTTTGACCTCTGACCAGTGGCGTACCTACGATCGACTGCCCACGGCGGCCGCCCGCAACACCTTCTTAAACGGAGCGCTGGGTCTGGGTGATAGCCGCAATGTGCGGGATAACGTGACTGTGGCTAACCGGGTACGACTGAATATCGATGCCAGCTTTAGCGGTCGCGATCGCCTGAGAACCCGGCTCCAGGCCAGAAACATTACCTCTTTTTCCGGGGCGGTGACCGGCACCAACATGAGCCGTCTCGGCTTTGATGGTAGCAACTCCAATGCCTTTGATATGAGCCGTCTGGAGTACCGCTTCCCGATCGGGGATCTGACCACGGTGTTTGTGGGTGGTGGTACCAATGACGGTCTGGAGTTTAACGACGCTATCCCGGTGTTTAACCCGCTGGAATCCAGTGGCTCTGGGGCGGTTTCTCGATTTGGTCGGTTCAACCCGATCTATCGGGTGGGTACGGGTACGGGGGTGATCATTAACCACCGATTTGGCCGAGAGTTCACCTTCGGTAACAAGCTGACCCTATCCCTCGGCTACCTGGTGCCGACGGGAGACGCCCAGAGCCCCCTGTCCGATCAGGGTTTCTTTAATGGTAGCTACAGCGCTCTGGCCCAACTGGCTTTCCAGGTCAATCCGAATATTAGCCTTGGTTTCACCTACGCCAACTCTTACTACAACACGGGGGTTGGGGTCTCAGGCAGTACGGGCAGCGGATTTGCCAACAACCCCTTCAATAGTAGTGGTACTCTGGCGGCAGCCACTAATGTTCCCACGGCAGCTAATGCCTACGGTTTACAGGCCAGTGTTCGGCTCAGCCCCGGTTTCATTATTTCTGGCTGGGCGGGGTTGACCGAAGCGGAAGCTCGCCTGAAGCGGGGTAGGCAGATCAACACGGTGACCACCGTGGGCACCTCCGGTGCTGGTACCGCTTCCTTTGGTAATGCCGCCGACCCGGTTGTGCGAGATGGAGATGATGCTACCCTCTGGAACTGGGCGGTCACCTTCGCCTTCCCTGACCTGTTTAAACCGGGGAACCTGGGGGGGATTGTGTTTGGTATGCCGCCTAAAGTGACTTCCAACGACTACGGCCCCCGGGGTAACTTCTCGACGGCCCTGGCCACTCCCCGGCGGCGGGATGAAGATACGTCTTACCACATTGAAGGGTTTTACCGGTTCCGGATTAGCGACAATATCTCGTTAACGCCCGGTGTGATTGTGATTCTCAACCCAGAACACAACAGCAACAACGACACGATCTACGTTGGTACACTGCGAACCACCTTCACGTTCTAATGCCTTTGGCTAAAACTTGGGGTGCTCCCAGCCCTGGGGGTACCCCTTTTGTCCTACCGTCCTACTAATTTTGCTGGTTCACTCCATGGGTTTTGTCAATTCTCAGAGTTCTTCCGAGCAACCGGGTCAGGGTTCAGGCGTTACTGATCTTGTGACGACGGAGTTGGGGACTGCCTGGCTCGATCGCGGCTTTCTCTGGCTGGTGCAGGCTCTGGCTCTGGTGACGGTGGTGCTCCTGTTCTGGATGGGATGGGTGATTTTTGAAAAGGCCTATCCCGCGATCAAACAGTTTGGTCTGGGGTTTTTGGTCGGCCAGCAATGGGATGTCAATGGCTTGCAGTTTGGGGCCTTGCCTTACATCTACGGCACCCTGGTGACTTCTATGCTCGCTTTAGTCTTAGCCTTACCCGTGGGGCTGGCGGTGGCGATCGTGAGCAGTGAAACCCTGTTGCCAGAGTGGGTGCGATCGCCGGTGGCCTTTGTCGTCGAACTGATTGCGGCGATTCCCAGTGTGATTGTCGGACTCTGGGGCATTTTTGTGCTGATTCCGTTTTTGCAACCGGTTCAACTCTGGCTGTTTAACCACTTTAAGCAAATTCCCCTGTTCAGCACCGAACCCTTTGGGCCGGGGTTGCTGGTAGCCGGGGTGATTCTGGCGATCATGGTTTTGCCGACGATCGCGGCCATTAGTCGAGAGGTATTGCTGGCGGTGCCACCGGAGTTACGCAGTGCCTCGATGTCTTTGGGGGCAACCCGCTGGGAGACAATTTTTGGGGTAATTCTCCCCGCTTCTATCCCAGGCATTTTAGGGGCGGCAATGCTGGCCCTGGGGCGGGCCTTAGGGGAAACCATGGCCGTCACGATGGTAATCGGCAACTCGGCTCAGATCAGTGCTTCGCTGTTAAATCTGGGCTATACGATTCCGGCGGTTCTGGCCAATGAATTTGCTGAAGCCTTAGATGATTTGCATATTGGGGCTTTGATGTATCTGGCTTTAATCTTATTCGCCCTGACCCTGGCGGTGAATGTAGTGGCAACCTTAATGGTACGGGTGCTGGGCTATGGAAAGTAGATTTACGGCAGAACTGACCAAACCCCTACCGGCCCTGAGGTCGTTGTTTAGCATCGGTATGACCGTTCTGGCGTTGCTGTTAACGGCCCTGGCCCTGTTACCCTTGCTGGCCATTCTGGTGAAAATTCTGCTGGAGGGAGTGCCCCAGTTGAAGTGGGAAGTCCTGACTTCCTTACCGGCTCCCGTCGGCCTGGAAGGAGTGCCCTCTGGGTTTGCCAATGCCATTCTCGGCACCCTGACGATGGTTGGCATTGCGTCCTTCGGTAGCATTCCGATCGGGGTTCTGGTGGCAATTTACCTGTCAGAATTTGGCAAACAATCTACCCTGGCCCGGTTTGTCCGATTTGGCGTGACCATTTTGAGCGGTGTGCCGTCGATCGTCGTTGGCGTGTTTGCCTATGGGGTAGTGGTTTTGAGCGAGTGGAAACTGGGTGATATTGTCTTGAAACAAAAGGGATTTTCGGCCCTGGGGGGAAGTTTTGCCCTGGCGGTCATCATGGTGCCGATCGTGGTTCTGGCAACGGAAGAAGCCCTCAAACTCGTGCCGACTCATCAGCGTTTAGCTTCTTCTGCTCTGGGAGCAAACCATTTCCAAACTACCTTTCGGATTGTGGTGATGGCTGCTCTACCGGGCATTACAACCGGCGTATTGCTGGCGGTGGCCCGGGCAGCGGGAGAAACCGCTCCTCTGATCTTCACTGCCCTGTTTTCTCAGAACTGGCCTGAAGGACTGTTTAACCCGACTCCGTCTCTGTCTGTTCTCATTTACAATTACGCCGGCTCAGCCTTTGTCGAGCAAAACCAGCTGGCCTGGAGCGCTTCTGTGATCCTGGTGGGAATCGTGTTACTGTTCAATATTTTGTCTCGTCTGGCTACTCGTCAGCGCGGTAAGACCCGGTAGTAGAGGCCGCTACCGGGTAAAGACCGATGAGCCATGGTTAACAATTCTGGAATTTATGGAGGGCTGATTTTTCAACTATGCAACCCAGGACTAACGACTTCTTAACTGGCTCGGCAGATAGAACTTCAGGTCTGGAAGCTAAACTTCCGGCTTTGCGAGTGCAGGATTTGAGTTTTTACTACGGCTCTCAAAAAGCCGTGGAAGGGATCTCAATGGATATCTATCAGGGGCAGGTGACGGCCATTATTGGACCATCGGGTTGCGGCAAATCGACCTTTATCAAGTCCCTCAACCGGATCAGTGAACTGGAAACCAGAGTGCGATTGGAGGGTAAAGTTGAGTTTTTTGGTCAGGATATTTACCATCCCAGGGTGAATATCAACCGGTTGCGGCGGCAAATTGGTATGGTGTTTCAAAAGCCCAACCCTTTCCCTATGAGCATTTATGACAATGTGGCCTACGGGGTTCGCATCTTCAGTCGGCCCTCCCGATCGCGGCTGGATGAAACGGTAGAATCTGCCCTGCGGGGAGCAGCCCTGTGGGATGAAGTCAAAGATAACTTAGGCAAATCGGCCCTGGGCCTATCGGGGGGGCAGCAGCAACGGCTCTGTATTGCCCGGGCTCTGGCGGTCAAGCCCCGGGTGTTGCTGATGGATGAACCCTGCTCGGCCCTCGACCCGATCGCCACGATGAAGATCGAAGAGTTGATTGACTCATTGCGTCAGGAGTTGACCATTGTGATCGTCACGCACAATATGCAGCAGGCTTCCCGCGTCTCCAACTACACGGCCTTCTTCAGCACCGATGAGAGCCGTATCGGGCATCTGGTAGAGTTTGGCCCGACCTCCCAGATCTTTATGACTCCCACCCATCCCCGCACCAAAGACTACATTGAGGGTCGGTTTGGTTAAGGAACGGGAATTTCATAAAACCCTACACTGATTTGGGTTCTAATTGCGATCCTAAGGGTTGCCCTGCCGCCAGAGGGCATCGGCGACCCGGCAGACATCCCGCATCTCTCGCACATCATGTACTCGCAAAATGTCGGTGGCCTGGGCGATCGCGGCGCAGCAGGTGGCAGCGGTGCCCCAGACCCGTTGCTGGGGGTCGGGCTGGTTCAGAATATGACCGATAAAGCTCTTGCGGGAGGTACCCACCAGTAAGGGGCAACCCGGCAGGCGCAACTCCGGTAACCGGCGGAGAATTTCCAGATTCTGGGCGTAGGTCTTAGCAAACCCAATGCCCGGGTCGATCGCAATCTGACTGGGGGGAATCCCGGCGGCGATCGCGGCGTCTACCCGTGCCGTCAGAAAGGTTCGCATTTCACCGATCAGATCCCCGTAGTCCGTCAACTGCTGCATTGTCTGGGGAGTGCCCCGAATATGCATCAGCACTACTGGCACCCCTAACTCTGCCACGGTGGCCAGCATGGCCGGATCGTAGGTGGCCCCGGAAATATCATTCACGATATCGGCTCCGGCGGCCACCGCTGCCCGGGCCACGGCAGCTCGGGTAGTATCAATCGAGATTGGGATGTCACTTTCCTGGCGCACCGCCGTAATCACCGGCAGCACCCGATCGAGTTCTTCCTGCAGGGAAATCTCTTCCGCCTGGGGGCGGGTAGACTGGCCGCCAATATCCAGAATGTCAGCCCCCGCCTCAACCAGGTAGCGGGCCTGGGCCACCGCCACTGGCAGGCGATTGAACTGCCCGCCGTCACTGAAACTGTCAGGGGTGACATTCAATATTCCCATCAGATAGGTTCGGCTACCCCAGGTCAGACGGTGGTTTCTGATCTGCCAGAACTGTCTGTTAGAAGGGTCGTTAGAGGTTGCAACGGACATGGCTCACCTGCTCCAGCCCTAGAGTTGGGGAGATTGCCGGTGCCATTCCGTAGACTGCTCGTAGGCATGGGCCACCTGGAATACCTGATCTTCCCGCAGCACATTGCCGATGATTTGCAGCCCGATCGGCATCCCCTGGTCATCGAACCCGCAGGGCACACTCATTCCCGGTAGACCGGCCAGATTCACCGGAATTGTCATCAGGTCAATCAGGTACATGCTGAGGGGATCGGTGGTCTTGTCTCCGGCTTTAAAGGCGGTGCTGGGAGCGGTGGGGCTGACCAGCACATCTACCTGTTCAAAGGCCTTTTCAAAGTCCTGTTTGATCAGGGTTCGTACCTTCTGGGCTTTCAGGTAATAGGCATCGTAGTAACCCGCTGAAAGAACGTAGGTACCAATCATAATCCGCCGTTTGACTTCCGGGCCAAACCCGGCGGCCCGGGTGCGGGTATACATATCCATCAGGTTGTCGGCATCGGGCACCCGACTACCATACTTCACCCCATCGTAGCGGGCCAGGTTGGCGGAGGCTTCGGAGGGGGCAATGATGTAGTAGGCGGCAATCCCGTAACGGAAGCGGGGACAGGAAATTTCGACAATCTCAGCACCCAGGGCTTTGAGCTGGTCGATCGCCCCCCGGACGGCTTTTTCAACGGCGGGATCCAGCCCTTCCCCAAAGGTTTCCTGAATCACCCCGACTTTTTTGCCCTTCAGGTCAGGTTTCAAGAACTGGGTGTAATCGGGAACTTCGACCTTGAGACTGGTAGAATCCTTCGGGTCATACCCGGCGATCGCATTCAATAAAATGGCTGAATCTTCGACAGTGCGGGCAAAGGGGCCGATCTGATCAAGGGAGGAGGCAAAGGCCACTAAGCCGTAGCGGGACACCAGGCCGTAGGTTGGTTTGATGCCAACGATGCCACAAAACGCGGCGGGCTGGCGGATGGAACCACCGGTGTCAGAACCCAGGGATACCACACACTCTCCCGCTGCCACGGCCGCAGCGGAACCGCCGGAAGAACCACCGGGAACACAGGCCGGATCCCAGGGGTTGCCGGTCAAATGAAAGGCAGAAGTTTCGGTGGAGCCACCCATAGCGAACTCATCCAGGTTGGTTTTACCAACCATCACCGCCCCCGCCGCGGCTAATTTCTGGGTGACGGTAGATTCGTAGGGTGGAACAAAATTCTCCAGAATTCGGGAAGCGCAGGTGGTGGCGATGCCTTTTGTACAGAGATTGTCTTTGATGCCGATCGGAATGCCTGCCAGCAAGCCAATTTCTTCTCCGGCGGCGATCTGGGCATCAACCTGGCGAGCCTGTTCCAGGGCTCGGTCTGCGGTCACCTGTAAGAAGCTATGGAGTTTGGGTTCAACGGCCTGAATCCGATCCAGGGCTTCTTGGGTAATTTCAACGGCAGAACGGGCTTTGGAGGTGAGTTGTTGGTGCAACTCGCGGATGGATGCCATGGAGCGACCTCTTAATGAACTTGGGCTGATCTGGTCTCAGTGATTTTCTGTCAGCTACTACCATACACAAGTCTTGGGCCGATTTGGCACTCAATTGCCAGGAATTGCCAGGGGCTCACCCATCGGATTGCCTACTCACAGGCGCGCACCTGCAACCTGCCTATGAATAGTTCTGTGGTCGGCGATTAACCGCGGCAATACTGGTTCACTTCATTCACCAGTTTTTGTTCCTGTTGAGCGCTGGCCTGAAGATTTTTGAGGGCTGTGTTGGCTCCTTTCAAATCTTTCTTTTTAACAGCATTGGCGATCGCCAGACTGCCCTTACCCGTTTGTTGATAGAGGGTTACAAATCGGGTCTGGAACCCCTGAAGTGTTTCATCCTTCACTTCAACGGCCTGCATCTCTTTCGCATATTTGTCCATGCTGCCAGAAACGCTGGTCAGTTGAGCCAGGCGGTCTCCTTTGGTGTTACTGGTAGCTGCCTGCAATTCCGTTGTTGCCCCATTGGCAACTTTAACAATTTTGTTACATTGAGAAACTTTGCTTTCACCGCAGCCTGTAGCCATAAACCCAAGCAGGGAAGCTACGGTCAGCAATCTAACACGGTGACGAACCGAGGTCATAAGTATCTCCTGAAAGCTTTTTAACTTCTCGGAAGTTACAGCCTGGGCTGATATAGTTCCAGAAAGTTTAGGGATCTTTCACAACTAGCGTTGGGTTTTGTTACAAACGGCAGACCGCAGGTAGGGGGTAGATACCCTGCCTGCGGCCCAGCAATAGCCCAGAGTTAAGACGGTTGGCTTAACCGAAAATACTGCCGAAAAACTCTACCGCTTCTTTCAACGCGGTGACAAAGACATCAATCTCCTCGCGGGTATTGTAGAAGTAGAGGCTGGCCCGCGCCGTGGATTGGGCCTTGAGGTAGCGGTGCAGGGGTTGGGTACAGTGATGACCGGCCCGAATCGCCACACCGGCCTGATCCAGAATGGTTGAGAGGTCATGGGGATGCACCTCCCCACAGGTGAAGGCCGCCAGGGCGGCCCGTCCACTGCCATTAGCGGCCGGTTGCGGGCCGTAGAGGCGAATGGTGGGTACCTTGTCAAGCTGCTGGAACAGGTAAGCAGTCAGTTCGGCTTCGTAGGCATGAATTCTGTCCATACCCACCGTTGTCAGGTAATCTACCGCTGCTCCCAGGGAAATGGCTTCGGCAATGGCCGGGGTGCCCGCTTCAAACTTGTGGGGCAGGTCGGCGTAGGTGGCGTGATCTAAAAAGACATCGGCGATCATTTCGCCCCCACCCAAAAAGGGAGGCATCGATCGCAGCAGCTCCAGCTTGCCGTAGAGGAAGCCAATCCCCGTAGCGGCGCACATTTTATGGCCGGAGGCCACCAGCCAGTCACAGTCGATCGCCTGCACATCGATCGGCATGTGGGGCATACTCTGGCAGGCGTCGATCAACACTCGGGCACCGTAGCGATGCGCTTCAGCGCAAATCTCCTGCACCGGGTTAATACAGCCCAGGGTATTGGAGACATGCACGACGCTGACCAGTTTGGTCTTGTCTGACAGCAACGACTGAAACTGGCCAAAATCAAATTCTTCCGTTGCCGTCAGTTCGACGAACTTCAGGACGGCCCCCGTCCGCTGGGCGACAAATTGCCAGGGGATGAGGTTGCTGTGGTGTTCCATCACCGAGAGAATGATCTCATCTCCGGCTTGCAGGTTGGCCATGCCCCAGGAGTAGGCCACCAGGTTAATCGCTTCACTGGCATTGCGGGTGTAGACAATTTCCTGGCGGGAGGCCGCATTAACAAAGGCTGCCACCTTGTCTCTGGCCCCTTCGTAGGCATCCGTCGCCCGCGAACTGAGGGTATGAACTCCCCGATGGACATTGGCATTGTCCCGTTCGTAGTAGTCCCGCAGGGCATTCAAAACGGCGATCGGCTTCTGGGAAGTCGCGGCATTGTCTAAATAGACAAGGGGTTTGCCGTGAATCTGCTGTTGCAGGATGGGAAAATCTGCCCGGACGGTGGTGGCGAGAGTTCTTTCCTGGGTAAAGGTCATAGCTCTAAACCTGGTTCCTAACGAGTTGGGAGAGAGAATCGCGGAGGGATGCCACGGGAATTTGTCCCAGGACATCGTAGGCAAAGGCAAAGGTCAGCAGTTTGCGCGAACTATGAGCGTCAATGCCCCGACTTTGAAGATAAAAGACTTCATCACTATCCAGCTGGCTCACCGTTGCCCCATGGGTGCATTTAACGTTATCGGCGGTAATTTCCAGTTGGGGTTTGGTGTCTACCCGGGCCTTGGGGGAGAGCAACAGATTACTACTGAGCTGGGCCGCATTGGTCAGTTGGGCGGCCTGAGGCACAAATACCTTCCCATTAAAAATGGCATGGCCATGGCCATCGACGATGCATTTATGAATCTGCTGGCTGCTTCCGTGGGGTCTGGTGTAGCCAATCAAACTGTGGGTATCAGCGGTTTGATCACCACTGATCATAGTCAGGCCATTCAGGGTGGTTTCCGTTTGTTCGCCGGTCTGGTAAACCTCTAAATGATGCCGGGAAAGCTCTGCTCCGAGGCTGACGGCATTACAGGTATAGCGAGAATCCCGGGCTTGAGAGACAGCGGTTTTACCAATATGGAAGGCCGCCTGACTCTCTTGTTGTAGTCGGGTGTGGTGAAGTTGAGCATTTTCCCCCAGCCAGATTTCTGTCACTCCATTAGTGAAATAGACTCCCGGGTTGAGGGTGACATATTCTTCGAGCAGGGTGGCACTGCTACCAGGTTCTGCCACTACCAGACAGCGGGGCTGGTTAATTTCAGGGGCTTCCCCGGGGGTGGTGACAAACAACAGTTGAATCGGGCTGTCGATCGCCTGATTACGAGCAAGCCAGACCACCGCTGCATCGGTCAGACTGGCCGTGTTCAGGCTGGTAAAGATTTCTTCGGCTCCCTGCTGTTGTCCCAGGTATTCGCTCAATTGGGGGTACTGGCTGGCAACGGTGGTTAAATTACCAACGATCGCCCCGGCCGGTAGCCCGCTGAGATCAGACAACTGGGGCGCGTAAACCCCATTCACAAACACCAGGCGAGTAGTGGCCGTCTCGGGATGGATGAAGGCGTTAATCTCGGAGACACTCGGAACCGGCCGATCGACCGCTACACCGACAAACTTCACCTGGGTCAGGGGAGTCAGGTCTGTAAACCGCCATTCTTCTTCGCGGGTGGTGGGAAGGGGCCGATCGGTCAGCAGTGCTTCTGCTCGATCGCGGCAGGTCTGAACCAGGGTCGTTGCTGCTCCCAGGGTGGTTGAGTCGAGGGAGGGACGGGTATTTACCAGGTCTTGTACATAACCCCCCCGATGGGAAGTTTTCAGGCCAACTCCGGGGTTGACAGAAACTTGAGTCGTCATGCCCCTGCTCCCACGGTTTCGGATTCCAGCACCCAATCGTAACCCCGGGTTTCCAGTTCCAGGGCTAGTTCCTTACCGCCGCTGGTAAGGATGCGCCCCCTGGCCATGACATGCACGAAATCGGGCACGATGTAGTTTAACAACCGCTGGTAGTGGGTGATCAGAACGATCGCATTGTCGGGTTTGGTGAGTTGATTTACCCCACCGGCAACGATTTTCAGGGCATCGATATCCAGACCGGAATCGGTTTCATCTAAAATTCCCAGGACGGGCTCCAGTAGGGCCATTTGCAGGATCTCGTTGCGCTTTTTCTCGCCCCCCGAGAAGCCTTCATTCAGACTGCGGCTGAGGAAAGCGGAGTCCATTTTGACCACATCCAGCTTTTGTCGTACCAGTTCATCAAAATCGAAGGCATCCAGTTCTTCTAAGCCCGCGTGCTGCCGCTTGGAGTTGTAGGCTACCCGCAGGAAGTCGAGGTTACTCACCCCGGGGATTTCGATCGGATACTGAAAGGCCAGGAAGATGCCAGAACGAGCCCGTTCTTCCGCTTCCATCTCCAGAAGATTCTGGCCGCGGAACAAAACTTCTCCCCCGGTCACGGTGTAATCGGGGTGACCTGCCAGGATCTTAGAAAAGGTACTCTTCCCAGAGCCATTGGGCCCCATGATGGCGTGAATCTCCCCGGCTTTGACTTCCAGGTTTAGACCCTTCAAAATCGGCGTGCCATCTACCTCAGCGGTCAGATCTCGCACCGCCAAAATTACTTCACTGTTCTGACTAATCACGACTCAACCTCTTAACTGCGTTCCCTAGCGTTGATTCATCAATGGGCTTAAAACTTAGCCCACACTGCCTTCTAGTTTCAGGCTGAGCAGCCGATCGGCCTCGACTGCGAATTCCATCGGCAACTGGTTGAAGACATCCTTACAAAAACCGCTGATCATCATGGAGATCGCGTCCTCCGGGGAGATGCCTCGCTGGGCGAAGTAAAACAACTGGTCTTCCCCAATTTTGGAGGTGGAAGCTTCGTGCTCAACTCGACCCCGATCGTTCTGCACCTGGATGTAGGGGAAGGTGTTGGCCTGGGCGTTGTCACCGATCAGCATGGAGTCGCACTGGGAATAATTCCGGGCTCCCGTGGCTTTCGGCCCAATTTTGACCAGACCGCGGTAGCTATTCTTAGACTTACCGGCGGAAATACCCTTGGAGATAATCGTGCTCTTAGTATTTTTGCCAATATGCACCATCTTGGTGCCGGTATCGGCCTGCTGGTAATGGTTGGTTAGAGCAACGGAGTAAAACTCACCAACGGAGTTGTCGCCTACCAGCACACAACTGGGATATTTCCAGGTGATCGCTGAACCCGTCTCTACTTGAGTCCAGGAGATCTTAGAGTTGACTCCCTGACAGAGGCCCCGCTTGGTGACGAAGTTGTAGATGCCACCCTTGCCATTGGCATCGCCAGCGTACCAGTTCTGGACGGTGGAATATTTAATTTCGGCGTTGTCCAGGGCAACCAGCTCTACCACAGCGGCATGGAGCTGGTTGGTGTCGTACATTGGTGCGGTACAACCTTCTAAGTAACTGACATAGCTGCCTTCTTCGGCCACAATCAGGGTGCGCTCAAACTGCCCCGAATCTCCGTTGTTAATCCGGAAATAGGTCGAGAGTTCCATGGGGCATTTGGTGCCCTTGGGAATATAGACGAAGGAGCCATCACTGAAAACGGCGGAGTTAAGGGCCGCAAAATAGTTGTCAGCCACGGGTACGACGCTACCCAGATACTTCTGAATCAGCTCCGGATATTCTTTGATCGCCTCCGAGATCGAGCAGAAAATTACGCCCTGCTCGGCCAGCTTTTCGCGAAAGGTGGTTGCGACAGAAACACTGTCAAAGATGGCATCTACCGCCACATTGGTTAACCGCTTTTGCTCTGAGAGGGGAATGCCCAACTTCTCAAAGGTGTCCAGCAACTCGGGATCTACTTCTTCCAGGCTCTTTTTCTTCTCTTTCACCTTGGGGGCAGAGTAGTAAACGATGTCCTGGTAGTCGATCGCCGGATAACTGGCGTTCTGCCAGGTGGGTTCCGTCAGTTTCAACCATTGCCGGTAGGCCTTCAGACGAAACTCCAGCATCCATTCCGGCTCTTCTTTTTTGGCCGAAATTAGCCGCACCACATCCTCACTCAACCCTTTGGGAATTGTGTCGGATTCAATGTTGGTGACAAACCCGTATTTATAGGGCTGGTTAACCAGATTCTGGACGGTAGCGCTCATCGGTAGTGTTCTCTCTCTTAAATTTTGGATTTACGATTTTGGATTTTGGATTCCGGTAAAACTCCAAAATCTCCAATCAAAAATTCCTTAGACCTGACCAGTGGTTGCCCGGATCTGCTCAAAGGTGATTTCCTGGCTATCTCCAGCAAAATCGTTGTCCGCCGTCAGGAACAGCATGCAGTGGCATTCTTTACGCTCCCGCATGGGCACACAGGGGCAGTTCCAGTAGGCCGCGGCCACCTCTGCCTCTTTGTCTTCATAATGACGACAGGGACAGAGGGGCGAGCCCAGCTCATCCTTGTGTCGGGCCAGTCCTTCGATTACCACTGCCGTAACACCCGGATCGACACAAAAATAGGTGCCCGTGCGTTTAGCATAGGTTTCGGAAAAGTGCCTCATAGCTTCGAGGCTTTTATCAGTAGCTTTTTTAGGTTGAGTCTCTGAGTTCATGCGGCAGCGCGACAAGACAACGGATCGATTCTATAATTAAAACAACATTGAAGTTGCTTAACTATATTCTACGTTACTTTAACAACAAAAAAGTTGCTAAAGTAAAGATTAAATTCAGGCGGTATCCTTTGGTGCCGCTCTACCTGTGGGAAGAGCATGACGACGACCCAACAGCACTCGACCAAGCAGGATATTCTGCGCTATCTCTTAAAGCAGGGACAGGCAACTGCTCAGGAACTTGCCGATCGCTTACAGGTTTCTCCCCAGGCTATTCGGCGGCACTTAAAAGATCTGGAGTCTGAGGGGTTAATTCTCCATCAGGCTGTCCAGACCGGCATGGGCCGACCAAACTATATCTATACTCTCAGTAAAGAGGGCCGCGATCGCTTCCCCGATCGTTACGATGAGTTTGCCGTATCCCTCCTGGATACCCTGGCCGAAACCGTAGGTAAGGATCAGGTCGGTTCCATTCTGCGTAAACAGTGGGAACGCAAAGCCCTGGAATATCGGGAACAATTGGGGGCTGGTTCCCTGGAAGAGCGGGTGGCAAAACTGGTAGAACTGCGGCGAGCAGAAGGATACATGGCAGAATGCTATCCCGTGGAGGATGGTTCCCTGGAGCCCAAATTTATCTTGACCGAATATAACTGTGCTATTTCCCAGATCGCTGAGTCTTTTCCCAGTGTTTGTGGCCATGAGTTAGAAATGTTTGCCATCGCTCTAGATTCTTCGGTCGAGCGTACCCACTGGCTGGTGAATAACGAACACCGTTGTGGCTACCTGATTCGGGCCAAACAGTAACTCCTGCGATCGAAACTGTACCCTGGGGTGTGGGGAATTTTGACCTGTCCCTGGGATAATTGGCAGGCAAAGCAATATTTTCACTGAACGACCAATGCAGTCTGGGCCCGAGTTTTTGACAGTAGAAGAATGTGCTGAAGTAGATAAAGCGCTACTGACGGCAAGGGAAAAGTTTTCTGCCAGGGTGGCGATCTATGCCCTGAGATCGCTAAAACAGATCGCCCAGGCGAACGGTACGACGATCCAGGCCTTACAACCCTCCCAAATTGTTGCCTGGGTCGAACAGGACGACAGCTTGCAGCAGGGAGTCGATCAGGAGTTCCGAGCTTTTTTCATTCAGCTGGTGATGGCTGCTCTGAAGCCCCTGAGGGAGATTGCTGCTACGGCTTCGACGACGATCGAGAACGTGACGGTGCCTCAAGTCGTAGCCTGGTTTGAGCAGGTGGCAAAACAACGCCTGGAGGAATCTGCCGGTTCCCCTTGAAGGTTAATGAGTTGCAGGTCACCGATCGACCCGGGAGGCTGGAGTTGTGGTCTGACCACTGGAATTTTGTTGGGGAGATGATTGCAGGTTGGTAAAAGCAAAGCCCAGCAGGATCGCTCCCCCAATCAGCGTGATCAAAAGGGAAGGGGTGGCTTTAAAGTCACGGCGAATGCGGGCCAGGGGATGGCTTTCTCGGCGCAGCATTTTGCCACTGGACAAACACTTGAGCGTGAAGGGATCCCTGACATAGTGGCCACTCCAGCTGACAACCAACCGTTCCCGGCAATACTGGCAGGTTAATAGACCCTTGAGAAGTTTGTGGGGTTTAATCGCCCCCGATCGGTGACAAACTGGGCAGGTTGGGGAATGCGTGTCAAAGAGATGACCATCCATTAGCGTTATTAGCGGGGCAGAGTTGGGTGGGCAGGGTCGGCAATAACGACGGGAACTACTAAAACTGGATTTTCTAAAACAGGGTCTTCTACTAAAACAGGGTCTTCTATAAGATTAGCCAGAAACTTGTCAGATCTACTACCCGAAAATTTATGAATAAATATGATCTTGAACCGGCAGAACCAGAGATGTTAAGAGGTTTATCTTAAGCCCTATAAGCTCACAGTTGGAGTGTACACTTGATATAGAGCGACTACTTTAATTTTTAAGTTAATTTTCTGAATTTTTACTTCTCGTTGCAGTTCTTGAAAGACTGGCTCCCGTGAGCGAACTGTGGCGAAGGTCAGATTCAGAGGCCATGGCTTTAAGAAACCGTTCGGGTTTGGGTGTTGCCTTGAATGGGGGTTCGGGTATCTGAGCAAGAGCCCGATTACTTGATGCTCAAATCGGATCTGCTGCAAGCTGAGCCTTGAGGCAATAGCTAACGAAAGGATTGCGGTAGGCTCTGCTCAGGATTGCTTTTTGATTCTGCTAATTTGTTCGTTCAGTTTAATCTATTGAGCGCAGGTAGCTTGCGGCCGAATTTCTAATGAAATTCCGTGGCGTCCAGGATATCTCGACTCCTCGACAAATAACTTGTCGAGGAGTCGAGATATCCAGCAGAATAAAGTTAAGCAATAAAAGTTAAAGTTTATCTCATTTTTATCTGATCCCTTCTAATGTCCGCTCGACTCTCCCCTGACCCAGTCCCGCTTGACCTGGGGGGCGTTTCTCCCCCCGCCGCTCCCCTGACCAGTATCCTGAATCGCTTACAGCCCTCGCCTGAAACTGTCGTACTGCTCCTGGCCGTGGCGATCGGGAGTGGTACTGGTCTGGCTGTCGTTCTCTTTCACTACCTGATCGAGATCGGCCATCACCTGATGCTGGAAGATCTGATGGGTCTGATTGGCCCCGGGCAGGCCTGGGCTTTGGCCCTGATCCCCAGTCTGGGGGGCTTAATTGTCGGGTTGATGCGCTGGCACTGGCGAGACTTTGGGCCGGGGCTTTCTTCCCTGATTGGGTTGGCCCAGGGGAGTGGTAAGGTTTCGCCTCTGAAGGCTACGGCGAAGGCTGGGGCGGCGGTGGTGTCCCTGGGGAGTGGGGCATCTCTGGGGCCAGAAGGCCCCAGTGTGGAGATTGGCGCTAACATTGGGGTGTTTTTGGGACAGGCCTTACAGGTTTCCCAGGAGCGGCGACGGTTGTTACTGGGGGCCGGGGCGGCGGCGGGTCTGGCGGCAGGCTTTAATGCACCGATCGCCGGAGTATTCTTTGCCCTGGAAGTGGTGCTGGGGACAACCTTTGCCACTTCGGCGGTGAGTGTGGTGTTGCTGGCAGCAGTGGTGTCGGCTTTAATCGCCCAGATTGGCCAGGGGGGGCAGCCCGCTTTTACCCTGCCCAGTTACGAAGTGCGTAGCCCGTTTGAGTTACCCCTATACCTGGGCTTAGGGCTATTTGCCAGCCTGGTGGCGATCGCCTACACCCAGGCAATCCGCTTAGCCCAGCAGGGGTTTGAGGGCCAGATTCCCTGTTTGCCCTGGATGGCAAAAATTCCCATGCCCCTGCGGCCTCTGCTGGGAGGAGTCTGTGTTGGTCTGGTGGCGCTCCAGTTTCCCCAGGTACTTGGAATCGGTTATGAAACCGTAGAAGCCATGCTGCGGGATGCTCAGTTTTCGATTCCCCTGCTGGTGGCCTTGCTGATTGTCAAACTGCTGATGACCGCCGTCAGTTTAGGGAGTGGGCTGGTAGGCGGCTTGTTTGCCCCGGCCATGTTTTTGGGTGCGTCCCTGGGGGCGGCCTACGGCAAGATTATCCCTCTGGTTTTACCGATCGCTCCCGGCATGATTGCGGCTCCTCCTGCCTATGCCATGGTGGGTATGGCTGCTGTTTTGGCTGCCAGTGCCCGTGCTCCTTTAACGGCGATTTTGTTGTTATTTGAGCTAACCCGTGACTATCGAATTATTCTGCCCTTGATGGCTGCCGTAGGTTTAAGTGTTTGGCTGGTTGAGCGGCTCAAGCCGATCGCCCGTAATGCCGAAACCTTACAATCTGCCGGTTTGAATGTGCAGGCCGATCAGGGGCAAGAAATTTTGCGGCACCTGTCCGTCGGACAGGCCATGCAACAAAATTTCTTGACGTTACTCGATTCCTTACCAATCATTCAGGCTGGCATGGAACTGACCCACCATCAATTTCCCAGCGCCCTGGTGGTGGATGAGGCGAATCAACTGGTGGGGATTGTCACCCTGCAGGATATTCACAAGGCGATCGCGGCATGGGAAACCAACCCGGCCAGTTCTCAGATGGCCGCCTCCAGGGCTCAAACCCTGGCCGATATTGCGACCAGTGACCTGCTCTACGCCTACAAAGATGAACCGGTGTCAGAAGCCCTGGCCCGCATGGCTGCCCGTGGCCTGAGGCAACTGCCCGTGGTGGATCGCAATGGCTCTCAGCGGTTGCTGGGGGTGCTGGATCAGGATCGGATCAACCTGATTGGAAAATTGGCCGTCATGGAGCGATCGCTCACTCCCTACCTGCAGCAAGATCCTGCGGAGGATGGAACCTCTGACAATCCTGATATTGCCCTCAACTTACCAATAAAAGAGCAGTCAGCGGCTTGAACAGCTGACTGCCAACGGAATAAGATTTGCAGATTGAAACTGATAACCTGGACTGATAATTTGGAAAAATTTGTAGTAGATAGGTCTACTTTTTCGTCGTCCAGATGCCGGTAAACATCATTAAGATGCCGCCGACAAAGATGAGAATCGCCAACCCACCAGCGGAAACATTTACCCAGTCAATGTTTTCCATCATCCTTCGTCTTCCGGTTGATCAATTTGCTTGAGATGGATATGTTTGCGGCCCAGGGAGATTTCAAACTCATCGCCCGGTTTCAATTCCATTTGTTTGGTATAGGCCGAACCGATCAGGAGATTGCCATTTGACTGCACACTAATCCGATAGCTGGCACTGCGTCCGCCCCGTCCATTGGCGTTTTGCTTGCCGTCTAATTCAATGCCTTCAGCATCGATTAAGGCATTCAAAAACTTCATCATATTGACGCGCTCTACACCGTTTTTCGTAACAGTGTAATAACCGCACTCCCTAGCCTTTTGCTCCTTGCTAAGGTTCTCGAGTTCCTTAACTTTCTTGAGCAGAGCTTCACCTGTGAGGGGCTCTATTTTTTTCTTTTTAGTCATTAACTTGACTCAAAATCGTATAGAGGAGGCTATGTCTGCCGACATTTATCAGAAGCTAAAAACCCTAGCTTGGTGTTAGCTCATTAGATAATGGTACACCCTCATCAGGTGTTTCCTCACATCTGGTTGATGAATTTATTAAAAATTGAATCCGGTGCATGGCTAACACAAATGCACTCTAGGAGATGGGCTTTCCCATTAGTTAGGTTGGATAAAGATGCCGGTTTAAGTATCAAAATCTTCCAGGGACATGACTGGTAAGTCGGGGGGAATCACGCTGCGATCGACACTCACTTTATGACTTTCTCTCTGGGTTGGCATCTCGACGGCGACGGCTTCAAAGCGAACGGCAAGACTGCCGAAAGGAACGGTTAACTGGGTGGTTGCTTCCAGTTCTCCGAAGCCGTTGGGGGAGAAATCAACTAACCAGCGGGGCGTATCCAGAAGTGAACGGGTTTGGCGATCGTTGATCCAGAGCTTGACATAAATTCGGGGTAGAAGATCGGGCAGTCGTACTCGAACATTGACAGGTTTACCGGCAGTTAATTCACCGGAGGTAATTTCTAAGGTTGGGGTTGGTACTGCTTCATCCTCCGGCAGAATCAGGGGGTTCGCTGTTTCCCCAGAATCGACGGAAGCCCCCGCCAGCGAGGTGGAACGGGATGGCTTGCCTGCTGCTGGCGCAACGGGTTCATCCTCAATCACCACAATTTCCGTGGCTAAATGTTTGTCCTCGAGGCTGGGAGGAAGCTGATTGCCATGATTAACACTGATGGAGCCGGGATGGAGGTTTGTTTTTAGCCAGGTTGAGAGTTCTCTGTCCGTTGCCAGGGAATTGAGCCGGGTTAAAAACCGATCCTGAAGTTTGAGAGCCTGAAAGGCCATTTGAATCGGGGAAGGCAGTTCAACCGCCGGGGGCTCCGCCGGGGGCGGCGGGGCGGGTTCTGGTTCGGGGGGGTGGGCGATCGTCAGGTCGGGGGCCGCAGGAACGGCTTCTGGGGCAATTTCGGCGGTGATTGTCTCCTGGTCTGGTTCCGGGGAGGCTTCTTCCCCGACCAGGGTTGCTCCGGCGCTTGCCTCTGCCGCAGTTGATTCGGGGGCAACCTGGGAAGGGTTAGACAAAACCAGTAACGGCAGTTCGATCGGGCGTTGACGGCTGGCTTCGGGGTCGGGGCGGTAGAGTTGCGGGGGCAGGGGTTGGCCGGCCAGGGAAGGAAAACGGGGTTTAGCTTCCACTGCTGGGGGTTCAACCTCGATCGGTTTTTTCAGGAAGGAAAGTTCCAGGGCTGGCAGGACTTCTTCCTCAGCCAGTTTGGCCAGTTCTACGGCTCCTTCCCCAGAGTCGCTGACATCCTCCGGGTTATGAGTCAGGACTTCGTTGAGCTTGGCCAGCTCATCTACCAGCCCGGTTGGATTGAGGGTAATGGTAAAAGCCTGGGTGGTCAGGGCAATTAACTGACCCTCGCGATCGGGTAAGGCACCGCAGAGCAGCACTTCTCCCAGTACCAGATGGGTTGAGAGATCCCCTGGGAGAGAAACGGTGAACTCGAAAGGGTAAGGGTCAATCTGGGCGACAAACGGTTGCCGATCGCTAAATAAAACCTGCAAACTCTGGGGATCGCGGAGGCAAATCTGTAATTCCTGGGGAGTTGCCTGCCGCAGGTCGATCGCGGGAGTTTCGGCTTCCCAGGGGTCGGGGATAATCTCGATACCCGCCGGTAGAGCCTGCTTTAGATAGGCGGAATCTGCCGGGTCTGCCTCGGTTTCGGGAGCTACCTGGCCAGCCACGACGATCGCCTCGTTGCCGTTGGCCAGAAAAACTTCCTGGTGCAAGCTCAGGGCAAACAGCATCCCTCTGGCCGGGTTGGGTTCCGGGGGCAGGGTGGTGGTTGGCGGCGAATCTGACTGGGGAATGGATTGCGGGGGTAAGGGCTCGGAGGTCAGGCTGGGTTGCAGCGGAATCGATTGGCTCTGGCTCAGATCGGGTAAGCCATCTCCCGCCAGGTCAAAATCCTTCAGGACTTCATCGACCAACTGGTTTGACATCTGCTCGGCGATCTGAAACAGCCGATCGATGGAGGCTCCTAAAATTTCTGCGACCTCCGGGTCAAGGGGTACCTGCACCGGATTTGTTTTGAGGGGTTCCAGGGGTGGACTGGGGGGCTGGGGGGAAGGCAGAGTGGGGAGATCGGCCTGGGTTGTCAGATCTGAAGAGGGGGTGGGCGCGGGGGTGGTTTGCTCCATTTCGGCTGCTTCAGGCCGATCGCTGGTGGTTGTCGGAGACCAATCGGGTTCCCATTCTTCTGCTTCTGAGTCGCGGGCTAAGACCTGCAACTGTACTTTGGCCTGCCAGCCTTCGCCGGTCAGGTCAGACATCACATCGCTGGAGGCACAGCGGAGTTCCCAGGTGCCGGGTTCTAGTCTGGTGAAGGGAATCACCACCATCAGCCCTTCCTTATTGGTGCGGCCATTCCGCTTCTGGGTGCGGCGTTTGGGGGGCATGGTATCCGTTGCCAGATGGCTGATCTGCACTGAAACCGAGGTTTCCGGGTGGCTGGAGCGGGCCACTACCCGATAGCGCCCCTCTAAAATTTCAACATCGGGTGAATCTAGCGGTAGCCAGGAGCGATCGCCGTCTTTTTGTAAGAGAAATTCCCAGTGTTTCATCTCAAACCTGCTTGGGAGGACACCCGCTAGATGCAAACTTTCTAAACGCTATATCTGGTAGAAGAAATGCAGTATGGCCGCTTAAAGTCCCAAATCATACCTAAATATAGAGTAGAAATGGAAAAATTTTAGATTCTGTTTCAAATCTGGTTCTCAGTCTATCCCAGTGATCGGACTTTGGCTGAATTTGCTCCGGGTTTTACCGAACTGCTGGTCCCTGGTCTGATTATTCAGCGCTCAAGAACAGAGGAGCGATCAGGGCGAATAGCCAGCCACCTAAAACAATTGCTTCAATCACTCGGAGGGGAAGGTTGGACATCATCAGATTTTTTTGTAACTCTGGAATGCTCTGGAATTTATTGCTGCCAGGGGCAGGCAGGGGATTGGTTTTTATCCCCTAGGGAGCGATCGCAGTTGTTGCAGCCAGGTTTGAAAGCGATCGGGCCAGTGGCTTGGGCTGTCTTCCGGGCGAAATTTAACATTGACCATGGCCAGTACCAGCGGCACCCCTCCGACCTTGATAATCATCAGCAGGTGGCAGGCCAGGGTGACTACCATCGTTGCCCAGGCAATCAGGTGGGCGGAATAGGCGAGGTGATACAGTTCTTTGGCGGGCAGCCATTCTTCTTTCATCATCCGTCCCGATATGGCTGCAAAGACGGCTGCCAGAAGCAGGGTGGTGTTGACCAGACGATGCAGGCTGAACCACCAGATGGGTTGACCCACCTGGGTTAACTGGCCCAGGGTTTCAGATTGTAATAATCGCTGTTTACCCGCATGGAAGGCGTAGAGGGCAAAGACGGGCAGGAGTAGAAAGAAGGTCAGCCCAAAGGTGCCATGGATTCCGATCAGGTCGGGAATGGGAGGCAGGGAAAGTTTGCCAAAACGGCCATCGTAGATGTCGTAGACCCAGAAGCCGGTCACGATCGCGGCCAAAATTAAAACAGCCTGGCTATTGTGCAGAATGCGTAACCAGAGCGGCAGGTAGGGTTTACTCCGGGACATGGTTATAGATTTGCAAGAGAAAGACTGAGTCCTGTATAGCAAAAAAGCAGGTTGAATTTATAGTTCAACCTGCTCCTTCTCTAAAAGCCGAGTGATTAGCTATCGGTGGCGGCGATCGGCTCAGGATCGTAAATTTCATAAAACCCGGAACTTGATTTTTGAAAGCACGACTCTGCCAGGCTTTCAAAAATTAAAAATTGGGGTTTATGAATTTGTACTTCTTAGAACCGATCGTGGAAGGTTCGCTGAATCACATCTAACTGTTGCTCTCTGGTCAACTTAATAAAGTTAACCGCGTAACCCGACACCCGAATCGTCAGTTGGGGATAGAGTTCTGGGTGCTCCATGGCATCCCGCAGGGTGTCTGGATTGAGAACATTCACATTCAGGTGAAAGCCGCCATCCCGGAAGTAGCCATCCAGCATGCTGACCAGATTGCTGCTGCGATCGTCAGCGGTTCTACCCAGGGCCGCTGGCACTACCGAGAAAGTATTGGAAATGCCATCCTGGGCGTAGGCGTAGGGAAGTTTGGCCACCGTTGCCAGGGATGCGATCGCCCCTTTTGTGTCTCGACCATGCATTGGGTTGGCTCCGGGGGCAAAGGGTTCTCCGGCCCGCCGACCATCGGGGGTGTTACCCGTCTTCTTGCCATAGACCACGTTGGAGGTAATGGTCAAAACCGATTGGGTCGGGATGGCATGGCGGTAGGTCGGGTGTTTCTGGAGTTTTTGCATGAAGCCTTTGACCAGCTTTACGGCAATCTGATCGACCCGATCGTCGTTGTTGCCATACTTGGGAAACTCCCCTTCGATCTGGTAATTCACCACCAGCCCCTGCTCGTTGCGTAGCGCTTTTACCCTGGCGTACTTGATAGCCGACAGGGAATCGGCCACCACCGAGAGCCCGGCAATGCCACAGGCCATAGTACGCAGCACATCCCGATCATGGAGGGCCATCTCCAATCGTTCATAGCAATACTTATCATGCATTGCATGGATCACATTCAAAGTATTGATATAGGTTTTGGCCAGCCAATCCATCATTTGCTCAAACTTGCCCATGACATCCTGAAACTCCAGGTATTCTGAGGTGACTGGAGCGTAGGCCGGAGCAATCTGTTCCCCTGACTTTTCATCCTTACCGCCGTTGATCGCATAGAGCAGACCCTTGGCCAGGTTGACCCGGGCTCCAAAGAACTGCATTTGCTTGCCCAGGCGCATAGCCGAAACGCAGCAGGCGATCGCGTAGTCATCCCCCCAGTAGGGACGCATCAGGTCATCGTTTTCGTACTGAATCGAACTGGTATCTTCCGAGATCCGGGCGCAGTAGCGCTTGAAGCTGGCTGGCAGTTGTTCTGACCAGAGCACGGTCAGGTTGGGTTCCGGGGCTGGCCCCAGGTTGGTCAGGGTGTGCAAGATCCGGTAGCTGGTTCGAGTCACCAGAGGTCTGCCATCATTTCCCAGGCCACCGACACATTCCGTCACCCAGGTCGGATCTCCAGAAAACAGGTCGTTGTAGTCCGGGGTGCGGAGGAAGCGAACCATTCGTAGCTTCATGACAAACTGGTCAATCAGTTCCTGCAATTCGGCTTCCGTCGTGGTGCCCTGGCGCAATTCCCGATCGCAGTAGATATCTAAAAACGTGGACACTCGCCCCAGGGACATGGCCGCCCCATTCTGTTCTTTCACCGCTCCCAGGTAAGCCAGATAAAGCCACTGTACGGCTTCCTTAGCGGTCTGGGCTGGTTGGCCGATAGCAAACCCATAGCTCAGGGCCATTTCTTTCAGTTCAAACAGGGCTTTGATCTGCTCGTTGATTTCTTCCCGCAGGCGAATGGTGTCGCTGTCAATTACATCCAGTTCCAGGGATTCCAGTTGCTGTTTTTTGTCTGCAATCAGAAAATCGACCCCATACAGGGGAACCCGGCGGTAATCTCCAATAATGCGGCCCCGTCCGTAGGCATCGGGCAGGCCAGTAATAATTCCCGAGTGGCGAGCCAGGCGCATTTCTTTTGTATAGGCGGCAAACACTCCATCGTTGTGGGTTTTGCGGTATTTAGTAAAGGTGGCTTCTGTCTCTGGATCGAGCTGGTAGCCGTAAGCTTCTAAGCCAGCTTTTACGACCCGAATGCCGCCGTAGGGCATGATGGCTCGTTTCAGGGGTTTGTCGGTTTGTAAGCCAACAATTTGTTCCAGGGCTTGATCAATGTAGCCGGGAGCATGGGCTGTAATGCTGGAGGGTACCTTAGTATCGGCATCCAGAATCCCCCGTTCCCGTTCCTGAGCCATCAGATCTTTCACCTTTTCCCAGAGCGTGGCCGTGCGATCGCTGATGGGTGTTAAAAAGGTTTCGTCTCCACTGTAAGGCGTGTAATTCTGCTGGATGAACTCCCGGACATCCACTTCCTGTTGCCAGCGACCGGGAGTAAAGCCTTGCCATTGTTCAAACATAACGGGTCCTCGGTTAGGGCAGATGAGGGGAGAACGGGAGCCGAACCGTAACGAATTGCTCAAAATTCCCCAGCTCATCACTACATTTGGAGAAAAAACATGAACCTCTGTTAACCTCCACCTTCCATTCAGCAGCAGCAATATGAGGAAGTTGTGAGCTTAGAAAAAGTTGTGGGGGAGAAAATCTCTTTGGTCTGGTTGATCGCCCCTGGTTTAACCCCGATCGGGCAGTTACCAGAGGAATCTTAGGAAATCAGAGGCAGGGAGAAGATTAGAATGAAAACCAGCTGCTTGCCGTTTGGATCGATCGCCCCATGAGTTCTTCTGCCGAAACCTGTCAGTCGGATAGTCTGAATACCTGTGTTCAAGCCCTGGGGCTGCCTCAGATCCAGCGCCATGTTTTTCTCTGTGCTGACCAGACCAAACCCAAATGTTGCGACGAGGCCACCGGTTTAGAAGCCTGGGATTATCTGAAACAGCGCTTAAAAGAACTGGGGTTAGACCAGCCCACCGCCGATCGGCCAACCTGTATTTTTCGCACTAAGGCCAATTGTTTACGGGTTTGTACCCAGGGGCCAATTCTGGTCGTCTATCCCGATGGGGTCTGGTATCGGAACGCGACTCCGCCTGTGATTGAACTAATTATCCAGGAACATTTGCTGGGCAACCGGGTTGTGCAGGATTACGCCTTTCTGGTGCGACCCCTGCCGGAAGTAGTACCCTCGGCTCAGACAGAATGATTAAATCTTGCTGAGATTGTCTGCCATTTCAACCAACCCGGGCATTCTCAGGGGTATGATGCCATGGGTTCTAATTGTCAGATATACAGACATTATTCAGGGGGTAGCAGGGGCAGAAAGTAGATGCGATCAGCCCAACCCAGTGCAGAGATTAAACTGTAACCATCAAACTTTCAGCCGTTCATCCCGCGAAAGGGGCTATATAATAGCACAGGGGTTTTTGGAGTCTGAGCTTCTACCTGAACCAGGGTGTGTTTTAAACAAAATTAAATTAAGCGATTTCCCGGTTGCTTCCTAGAATAATTGCAGAGGTTTCAGGTGGTCTTGGGTGGTTAGAGGTCAAAATAGAGTTAGTAGTGGTCAAACTCCATTATTTTCTACGGATTCTGTTTGATCTACAGGCATTGCTTCCCAAAAATTGGTGAGTCGTAATAAGGAATGGTGAGTGGCACAGCATGAAGGAAACCAGCGTAGGAAATCACAAGCGGTTGCTGCTAATTGATGATGATCCGAACTTAATTTTGCTAGTCAAAGACTACCTGGAATTTCGAGGCTATGAAGTAGTCACCGCCGAGAATGGTCGGGAAGCATTAGAAGTTTTAGAAAATGACATCCCAGACATGATTATTTGCGATGTCATGATGCCCGAAATGGATGGTTACTCCCTGGTGAAGCATGTCCGTGAAGACCCCCGGACAAGCTGGGTTCCAGTCCTGTTCCTGTCGGCCAAAGGTCAGAGCCAGGATCGAGTCAAGGGCTTAAACACGGGGGCCGATGTTTATATGGTGAAGCCCTTTGAGCCAGAAGAACTGGTGGCTCAGGTCGAATCTTCCCTCAAGTCGGCGGCCCGCATGGCAGAGCGTCCTGGCCGGGGTGGATCTGATGCCGCTCCCAAGATCCAGGTGCCGTTTGATGTCGAACTGACTCCCACAGAACTCCGGGTTGTGCAGTTTGTCGCCCGTGGCATGGCGAATCGGGAAATCGCCGATGAACTGAATGTGAGTCAGCGAACGATCGAAAGTCATGTCAGCAATATGCTGGGTAAAACTGGCTTACATAACCGTACCGAACTGGCCCGCTGGGCGATCGAAAACAATATGGCCTGATTCTGGCCCTGTTCTAAATGTCCATCAGCCAGGTTAGCGTGATTCTGGTTATGGGAGTGTCCGGTGTGGGCAAAACCACGATCGGGTTGCTTTTGGCTGAGCATTTGGGCTGGCAATTTCGGGATGGAGATGATTTTCACTCTCCAGAAAATATCGCCAGAATGGCTCAGGGAACTGCCCTCACCGATGTCGATCGCCTCCCCTGGTTGCTGGCCATGCAGCAGGCCATTGCTTCCTGGTTAGCTACCGATACCCTAACGGTATTGGCCTGTTCGGCCCTCAAATCCGAGTACCGTCAGCTCTTAACTCAGGGCAGCGATCGGGTGCAGGTGGTCTATCTAAAAGCCAGCTTTGAATTAATTCAGCGGCGGTTACGACAGCGCCAGGGTCACTACATGGATGCCTCCCTTCTGCCCAGCCAGTTTGCCGCCTTAGAAGAACCTGCAGATTCCCTGCAAGTAGATGCCAGTCAGAAACCGGCGGCGATCGTCACCGAAATTATTGCCACCTTAGGGGTAGGGCCTGACTCAGCAGCCCGGTGAGGTTGTCTGCTACTGGGCCAAAATTTGCCGAACTACCGTCAGGGCAGAATAGCTGACTCCTGCTGTCCCTTCCCCGGGATGGGTCGAGTCGCCCACCAGCCAGAGCTGCTGCACCGGAGTCCGGTTGGCAAAGCCAAAAGGCCCGAAGGTAGAAATTCGCTGGCCCAGGCCCCCTACCACCCCTCGATCGCGGCCAGTGTAGTGGGCAAAGCTGCGGGGGGTGGCGGCTTCCTGATGCAGCAGAGTGGTTTCATCCAGCCGAAAGAACTGGCCCAAACGGGCGATCGCCTGATCCGTATAGCGTTGCTTCATGGCCCGGTAAGTCGATTCATCCAGATTCCACCAGGCCGTTGGATCGGTGAAAGAAGAGGCAATGATCGTGGCTTTGCCCGCGGGGGCCCTGCCATCACCAGGGTGACTGACGGAGACAAACAGGGAGTTATTTTCGCCGATCGGGCTTGAGTAGTCGTAGAGAAATTGCAGGTGGGGGGGGCAGTCGGCCGGAATGGCCTGCTGATCAACCCCGAGATACAGAACAAAGGCCCCAGAGGCCGGGGGTAATTTTTCTACCCGATGCTGGTAACCCCGGGGGGTGGCCTCTCCCAGCAATTGCACCAGGTTTTGCACCGTGACATTGGCCACCACCTGGGATGTGGCCTGTTTCCAGACTTCCCCAGTTTTTTGATCCCGGATGGTGACGGCCTCCGCCCTGCCGGCTTGCGTGTGGATTTTTTCGACGGTGTGACGCAGCAGGAGTCTGCCCCCATCCCGCTCCAGAGCCGTGACCAGGCGATCGCTCAAGACCTGCATACTGCCCTGGAGATGAAACAACCCCTGGGGAGACTGGGACACACTCAGGGCCGTAGCGGCATAGAGCAGGGCCGTCTCTTCTGCGTTCACCTGGGAGTAGAGCTTCAACTGCAAATCTAAAAAGGTACGCAGGCGGCGATCGGCAGCCAGCCCATAGCGGCGTAGGGCATCGCCCACGGTTGAGAAGGTATGGGGTAGGGTGAGCAGGGTATCGGGCCGCAGGGCCTGAACCAGTTGCCAGAAATCCCAGGGATTGCGGGGGGGTAAAACCGGCTCCCGGGATTGAAAGGCCCAACTGTAGCGAAACAGGTCGGCCAGCAGTTGCCAGAAAGGTTCGCTACCGGGAAATTGCTGCTGCCGCTCGGCCTGCCAGCGATCGGGATCCCGGTAAACTTTGATCGGGCTGGTTTCGCCGGGCAGATAAACTGCACAGGCCGGATCACAGGGCGTGGCCGCCGGTATTTCAAGGTCGAGTTCCGAAAAAATCCGATGGTGGATCCCTCCCGGTTCCAGACCCGCGACCTGGGTGGCTCCCACATCAAAGGTAAAGCCCCGCCGCTTGAAGGTAGAAGCGCAGCCTCCGGGTAAATTTGCCTGTTCCAGCAGCAGCACCGGGTAACCCCGATGGGCCAGCAGGGCAGCAGCGGTCAGCCCACCAATACCTGCCCCAATCACAACGATGGGCCGATCGGTGGAAGGAGGGAGGGGATTACCTGACATACTTTTTTACACTTCTTAATAAATCCATCATACTAAGAAACTCCAGTTTCCAGCTTCCGAGCCTGCCTGCCGGTTACGAATCTGGGTGTAAAAGTTCTGAGCGGGGTTAGAACCCTCGAACCGGGGTTAAACCTCCTGGGTTCCACCCCAGGGATCGGATAATGTTAAATTTTTGTTACTTTTATGAGGGCAAATACTCCAAAAAATGTAAATAAATGTGAAAATTTCTTCAGATTTTTTTATCAAATTGTGTCAGATAGCTGCCGAAATCCCCATCTGGTAACGGTTTTCTGGTAAAACCTTTTTGTGTGCAACTTTAAAGCTGACGCTCTCATTGCATCTTATAGGAGCCTAACCGCATGTTCACTCACGTCAAGCCCACCATCAGACACGTCGCCCCAGACGACTTGCGGGGACGCTCTCTGCTTAAGGTGGTCTATGTCGTGCTGGAGCCTCAATATCAAAGTTCCCTTTCGGCGGCGGTAAGCTCTATCAACCAGAGCCATCCCAGTCTTGCCGTTGAAATCAGTGGTTACTTGATTGAGGAACTCCGCGATTCTCAAAACTACGAAGAGTTCAAACGCGACGTTTCAGAAGCAAATATTTTTATCGCCTCGTTAATTTTCCTGGAAGATCTGGCCGAGAAAGTGGTGGCCGCCGTTGAGCCTCACCGCGATCGCCTGGATGTGGCCGTGGTGTTTCCCTCCATGCCCCAGGTGATGCGTCTGAATAAGATGGGCAGTTTTTCGATGGCGCAATTGGGTCAATCCAAGAGTGCGATCGCCCAGTTTATGAAGAAGCGCAAGGAGAAGTCTGGCTCTGGCTTCCAGGATGCCATGCTGAAGCTCCTGAATACCCTGCCCCAGGTCCTAAAATACCTGCCCGTGGAAAAGGCTCAGGATGCCCGTAATTTCATGCTCAGTTTCCAGTACTGGCTGGGCGGTTCTCAAGAGAACCTGGAAAACTTCCTGCTGATGCTGGCCGACAAGTATGTCTACAAGGGCGAAGTCGGAGCGGCGGCAGAGTACCAGGAGCCGGTCACCTATCCCGACCTGGGTATCTGGCATCCTCTGGCTCCCACCATGTTTGAGGACATCAAGGAATACCTCAACTGGTTCAACTCCCGCAAAGATATCAGTGATGATCTAAAAGATCCCCTGGTGCCTACGGTGGGTCTGGTTCTCCAACGAACTCACCTGGTCACCGGAGACGATGCTCACTACGTGGCGATGGTTTCTGAACTGGAGTCTATGGGAGCGCGGGTGATTCCCGTGTTTGCCGGTGGCCTCGATTTCTCCAAGCCCGTGGATGCCTTCTTCTACGATCCGCTGAATAAGGCTGCTTCCCTGGTAGATGTGGTAGTTTCCCTCACCGGTTTTGCCCTGGTGGGTGGCCCCGCCCGTCAAGATCATCCCAAGGCGATCGAGGCGCTGCAGCGGTTGAACCGGCCCTACATGGTGGCTCTGCCCCTGGTCTTCCAGACCACCGAAGAGTGGCAGGACAGCGAACTGGGTCTGCATCCAATCCAGGTGGCGCTGCAGATTGCCCTGCCGGAACTGGATGGGGCGATCGAGCCGATCATTCTTTCCGGGCGGGATGGCACTACGGGTAAAGCCATTGCCCTGCAAGATCGGGTAGAAGCGATCGCCCAGCGGGCCATGAAGTGGGCCAACCTGCGGCGCAAGCCCAAGCTGCACAAGCGGGTCGCCATTACCGTATTTAGTTTCCCGCCAGATAAGGGTAACGTGGGCACCGCCGCCTACCTGGATGTGTTTGGCTCCATTCATAAAGTGATGGAGTCTCTACGAGATAATGGCTACGACGTGCAGGGGTTGCCAGAAACCGGTGAAGCCCTGATGCTGGAGGTGCTGCATGATGCCCAGGCTCAGTTCAACAGCCCCAACCTGAATGTCGCCTACAAGATGTCGGTGCCCGAATATGAGCAACTGACTCCTTACTACGAGCGGTTGATTCCCTCCTGGGGTGAACCACCGGGGCACCTGAACACCGATGGTCAAAATCTTCTGGTTTATGGTAAGTCCTTCGGGAACGTGTTTATCGGCGTGCAACCCACCTTCGGCTACGAGGGCGACCCGATGCGGCTGCTGTTCTCCCGATCTGCCAGCCCCCACCATGGTTTTGCGGCCTACTACACCTACTTGGAGCGGATCTGGAAGGCCGATGCCGTGCTGCATTTTGGCACCCACGGTTCCCTGGAGTTTATGCCTGGTAAGCAGATCGGTATGTCCGGCGACTGCTTCCCCGATAGTCTGATTGGCACCATTCCTAACCTCTACTACTACGCCGCCAACAACCCGAGTGAAGCCACGATCGCCAAGCGGCGTTCCTACGCTGAAACCATCTCTTACCTCACCCCGCCCGCTGAAAATGCCGGGCTTTACAAGGGGCTGAAGGAGTTGAGCGAACTGATCGCCTCTTACCAGACCCTGAAGGACACCGGCCGGGGGGTGCAGATTGTCGATACGATCATGGACAAGGCTCGTCTGTGCAACCTCGACAAAGATGTTTACCTGCCCGACCAGAATGCCGCCGATCTGAGTGCCGAGCAACGGGACAACATCGTCGGTAAGATTTACATCAAATTGATGGAGATCGAGTCTCGCCTGTTGCCCTGTGGTCTGCATGTGATCGGTAAGCCCCCCAGTGCTTCCGAGGCGATCGCCACCCTGGTGAACATTGCCGGATTAGACCGGGAAGAGGATGGGATTCTCAGCCTGCAACGGATCATTGCCAATAGTCTGGGTCGGGATATCGATGACATCTACCAGGGCAGCGATCGGGGTGTGCTGGCCGATGTCGATCTGCTCAATCAGATCAACCAGACCTGTCGGGCTGCGGTGACCGCCATGGTAGAGGCTCAGATCGATGAAGAGGGGCGGGTTTCCAAAACTTCGATGTTTGGCAACCTGTTTAACTTTGGTGGCAAAAAAGAGCCCTGGGTGGAAGCCCTCCATGCTGCTGGTTTCACCAATGTCGATGGAGAGCAACTCAAGCCCCTGTTTGAGTATTTGCAATTTTGCCTGAAGCAGGTGGTGGCCGATAACGAGCTGGGTGCCCTGCTGCTGGCTCTGGATGGTCAGTACATTCTGCCCGGCCCCGGAGGCGACCCCATCCGCAACCCGGATGTGTTGCCCACGGGCAAAAACATCCATGCCCTCGATCCTCAGTCGATACCTACCGCCGCTGCCGTCAAGTCGGCCAAGGTTGTAGTCGATCGGCTGCTGGCCCGGCAGGCTGCCGAAAACGGTGGCCAGTACCCCGAGACGATCGCCTGTGTTCTCTGGGGGACGGACAACATCAAGACCTACGGCGAATCTCTGGCCCAGATTCTCTGGATGGTCGGAGTCAAGCCCCTGCCCGATTCCCTGGGGCGGGTGAATAAGCTGGAACTGATTTCCCTGGAAGAACTGGGTAGACCCCGGATTGACGTGGTAATCAACTGCTCGGGGGTATTCCGTGACCTGTTCATCAACCAGATGGCCCTGCTCGATCGGGCGGTCAAAATGGCTGCGGAAGCTGACGAGCCCCTGGAAATGAACTTCGTTCGCAAACATGCGATGAAACAGGCTGAAGAACTGGGGGTTAACCTGCGTCAGGCCGCTACCCGGGTCTTCTCCAACGCCTCCGGTTCTTACTCCAGCAACGTCAACCTGGCCGTAGAAAACGGCACCTGGGAAAACGAAGAAGAGTTGCAGAATATGTACCTCTCCCGTAAGGGCTTTGCCTTCTCCGCCGACAACCCTGGCATGATGGAGCAGAGTGAAGACCTGTTCAAGGCAGCTCTGAAGACCGCTGAAGTCACCTTCCAGAACCTCGACTCTTCAGAAATCTCCCTGACGGATGTTTCCCACTACTACGACTCCGACCCGACCAAAATCGTGGCGCGGCTGCGGGATGACGGCAAAACCCCGGCTTCCTACATGGCTGATACCACCACCGCCAACGCCCAGATCCGTACCCTTTCCGAAACGGTACGCCTGGATGCCCGGACAAAACTGCTCAACCCCAAGTGGTACGAGGGCATGTTGTCCCATGGTTACGAAGGGGTGCGGGAACTGTCCAAGCGCCTGGTTAACACCATGGGCTGGTCGGCTACGGCGGGAGCGGTAGACAACTGGGTTTATGAAGATACCAACACCACCTTCTTCAAGGATGAAGAGATGTGTAAGCGGTTGATGAACATGAATCCCAACTCCTTCCGCAAAATGGTGACCACCCTGCTGGAGGCCAATGGCCGGGGCTACTGGGAAACCAGTGAAGAAAACCTCGATCGCCTGCGGGAACTCTACCAGGAAGTCGAAGATCGAATCGAAGGAATTGAATAATCCTGATTAATTGAATCTTTTCTATCGGGATGTTCTTCGGAGCGTCCCGATTTTTTATGTGGAGATAGCAGGGTATGGCTAGCGAAGGCTCTGGTGAAACCTTCTAAAATCTCCCTAACCCCTTCTCGGGCGGGCTTTCCGCCTGTAAAGTTCTGTTCTGCTACTTTTGGCCGATCGCTATGATTGGAAATGCCCGTTGCGTTCAATCCTGTTTCCATGAAACGTCGTCACTTCCTGCAATTTGCTACTGCCCTCGGTCTGAGCCAGTTCGACATTCAGCAGCAGGGGCTGCGCTATGCCCGGGTTCTGGCCCAGGGAACTCCCCGCAAACTGGCTCTCCTGATTGGCATTAATGACTATCCCGAAAGCAGTCAGTTTTCTGCTCTGCAGGGGTGCGTCACCGACATAGAACTGCAACGGCAACTGCTGATCCACCGGTTTGGCTTCAAACCCCAGGATATTCTCACTCTGACGGATGCCAGAGCTACCCGCCAGGGCATTCTTGCCGCCTTTGAAGAACACCTGATTAAACAGGCAAAACCGGGGGATGTGGTGGTCTTCCATTTTTCTGGCCATGGTTCCCAGGTCATCGATCCTGATAAAGATGCTGCCGATGGCCTCAACAGTACCCTGGTGCCGGTGGATAGTGTCTTGCCTCCGGGGTTCCCAGATCAGGGGGGGACTGTCAAAGACATCATGGGGCACACCCTGTTTCTACTTATGAGCGCGGTTCAGACCGAAAATCTGACGGTGGTTCTGGACAGTTGCCACTCCGGCGGTGGCACCCGAGGCAACCTGCGGGTACGATCGCGGGCGGGTGGGGGAATTCTCCAGGCGGATCCGGCGGAGTTGGAATATCAAAAACAATGGCTGGCTAAGCTCAATCTTTCTCCCGAAGCATTCCTGCGGCAGCGACGGGCTGGTATCGCCCGGGGGGTGGCGATCGCATCCGCCAAACGCGATCAGCTGGCAGCCGATGCTCCCTTCAGCGATTTTTATGCCGGCGCTTTTACCTACATGATGACCCAGTACCTGTGGCAACAGACAGGCACCACTCTGGTCAAAAATGCCATTCCGATCGTTGCCCAGACCACCACAAAAGCCTCCAGCAGCAGTCAGGAACCGATCTTTGAAGTCAAGCCGGGGAGTGACAATGGCAGTCAGTCGTTGTACTTTACGCCCAAACAGAGTGTGCCAGCAGAAGCCGTGATTACCAGGGTAGAGGGCGATCGGGCCGAACTCTGGCTGGGGGGCTTAGATCCTCAGAGTTTAGCGGCCTTTGAGCGCAATGCCATTCTGGTAGCTGCCGATGCCCAGGGAGATAGCCAGGGTCAGGTGAAGTTAGAGTCCCGCACAGGGCTGGTGGCTCGGGGTAAGTTACTCAGTGCGATCAAACCGGGCACGCCTCTGCAGGAAAAGGTGCGGGGGATTCCAACAAATCTCACCCTGAAAATTGGTTTAGATCCTTCCCTGGGGCAGGACATGAATGCTGCCAGACAGGGGTTGCAGGCGATCAAACGAATAGAAGCCCGACCCCTGCAGCAGGGAGAAGTGCAGTACATCGTGGGCCGAATCACCGAAACCTATCAAAAGATGCTGCGGCAGGCAGGTGCTACCTCGATTCCGGCGCTTGGCAGTACGGGCCTATTTGCCCCCGGGCTGGATCTGGTGCCCGAATCCTTTGGCCCGCCCACTGAGACGATCGCCGCGGCGATCGAGCGATTGCAATCAAAGCTGAAGTCCCTGCTGGCGGCCCGGATCGTCAAACTTACCTTAAACAGTAATGCCTCTAGATTAAATGTGGCAGTTTCCATGACCCCGGCGGGGAGTAATCAACTCCTGGCCAGCACCTTTACGGCCAGGGGGCTGGGTAAAGCGGCGAAACCCAGTAACCCCACCCCTGCGATAGATGCTCGCAGGTTACCCCTGGGGACTTCGATTCAACTGCGGGTGACCAATAATGACCCCCGTACCCTTTATTTCAGTGTGCTGGTGATCAATTCCAGCGGGGAGATGGCGGTGATTTTTCCCAACCAGTGGATGGCCTCGGAAGAGGTCATGCAGGTAGCCTCAGGGCAGACCTTAGAATTGCCCAAAGCCGGAAGGGACAACTTTCAGTTGGTCACCCAGGAACCGAAAGGTACCACAGAGGTTTTGATTATTGCCAGCAGCGCTCCTCTGCGTAATGCCCTGCGAGCCCTGCAAAATGTTGCTTCCCGGGGCGGTCAGTCGCGGGGGCCGGTGGGCCTGAGTGACCCCAATGATGTGATCAGCAATCTGCTGGAAGATATGAATACGACCTCCCGCAGTGCCACGACTGGAACTACCGGCGATCGCACCATTGATACCTCTCAACTGGCTACCCTGTCCCTCACCTTTGAAGTGGTTTAAGATGACAGATTCATTAAAACCGCGCTTTCAAACACTCATCCGGGGTTTATTGAATTCCCGCTCCTGGGAGTGCAAGGGGGTTAGAATGTCCCCTCTGGGGCCGTCAGTTCTAACCAGTCCAGGATGTGATTCAGTTGGGCCAGGGTGACAAAGCCGTACTGCCAGAGAATCATCGGTAGCAAATTGGGCATTGCTTCCCCCTGGTTCAGGACAACGGCCAGGTCAGCCCTGGGAATTTTCAGTTCTTCTTCTAAAAATTGAATCAGTGCTTGCCGTCGGGTTTCCATGATGCCTGTCTCCTGCCCTGATGGAGGGGTACGATGCCCTGATAGCGGTTCTGGTGAGGAACTTGTTTATGAGATTAAGTAAGAAATATGAGGAACTTGTGAGCCAGGCAATCCCTTTCTCTGAACCAAACTCTCTCTCAGGGCAGGAGAATCTACCTCTTTGGAAGATGAACTGGCTGGAAATTATGAAGCACGATGTTAATGAAATTAACAAACATGAAATCGATTTATGCAAGGCAACACTCTACAAGTTTCTGGAGTGCAGTCCAGCTCTCAAACAGTTCTTAAAAACGACTCTGATTCCTGTTCTTACAATCAGGCTGAAGAACTGTTTGCTCGTTTAATTGAAACTGAAGATTTAGATAAAAATCTACATAACTACACCGCTGAAGTAACTGCTTTTGAAACGGCCCTGGATCTGGCTTTACGTCAGGCTTACCAGCAGAATCAAGGCTCAGAGTCTGCCCACCGGTTTGTGCAACGGATTCTCTACCGGATCAATCGCCTGAATTTATTCTGGTACGACGATCTGCGGCACTATACCAACGAGCGATCGCCCTACCTTTATAAAATCCGAGATCAGATTGAAACAGTCTGGCAGGCCTGGGAAGCGCAACAGTTTGATCTGGAATCTTACAAGGCTCTGGAGGCGAAACAGGCGTTACGGGAACGGGCTGCGGCAGATTTGGATCCACCCCTGACCGCGGGCAGTCGCTATATGCGGGAAGCCATGAGCTTTGAAGGCTACCGCTATCTTCTGGCGATCGCCTCCTTCGATGGGCTGGTGGAGGCCAGTCGGCTGTCTAGAGTATTGGGTGGGGCGGCCAACGAAGTCCAATGCACCCTGGTGCGGGTGTTGCTGGAGGAGTACGGCAATGGACGGCTGTCTCGCAAACACTCTACTTTCTTTGCCCAGATGATGACCGAAGTCGGTTTGAGTACCCAGCCCGAAGCTTACTTTGACCTGGTGCCCTGGCAGGTACTGGCCTGCGCCAACCACAACTTCTTATTGACCGAATGTAAGCGCCATTTCCTCCGCTACAACGGTGGGCTGGCCTACTTTGAGGTGGCTGGCCCTTCGATCTACCGGACTTACCTGGCCGCTGCCCAACGCCTGGGCCTCTCCGATGCCGCCATGGGCTACTGGGATCTGCATATCAAGGAAGATGAGCGTCACGGTCGCTGGATGATGGAGGATGTCACCCTGCCCCTGGTGGATATGTACCCCAAACAGGCCTGGCAGATTGTGTTTGGCTACGACCAGGAAAAACTACTGGGCGATCGGGCCGGAGAAGCCGTCGTTCGGGCGATTCAACAGGCCGAACAGGAAGAACCCCTGCCGATCGTTTCTGCCTGACACTCCTGGGGGCGAAATTGGCGCAGGTCTGACCCAGACTGATTAGCTAAAACGCCCCAGAGCAACCCTTTCCCCTTGTTTTTGAATGTTTGGTTTCAAGGCCCAGTTCCCTGTCGCCCGTCGAATTTTTATGTCTATTTTTTCACGCTCAAGCGAGGTATTACTTTGACCGGAATGCTGATTCGTTCCCAGGGAACGCCAACCACCCTCTCTCAAGATCAGGTTTTCTTTTGTCCAGAAGAGTCTCACTTCTATTCCCACTGTTTAGAACGGCTGGTATTCAGTCAGAGCCTTGCGGGCACCCGCATCGTGGAATTTGGTTCTGGGGATGGTACCCCGGTGCTCAATTCTCTGGTAAGAAGCCGGTTTGATGGCAAGATTGATGGCTATGAGTTGAATCCGATCGCCTGTGAGGTGGCCCGTGGCCGAATTCAACAGGCCGGACTCAGCGATGTTTACGAGGTGCATAACCAATCGTTTTTTGAATCCCGCAACCAGCGAGCCAATTACCTGATCGCCAACCCGCCCTACTTACCCGCCCCCGACGACCAGATTTTGATGCCCCTGCTCCATGGCGGTATCGATGGGGCAGCTATTACCAACCGACTGCTGACCCTGAACCATGCCAACGTTATGGTGCTGGTTTCCAGTTATTCCAATCCCCTGGGCACGATCGACCAGGCCCTGGGGCAGGGTTACAGTGTGGCCGATTTCATGATCACGCCCCTGCACTTTGGTTACTACAGTTCCGAACCCAAGGTAAGAAACTGGATCGCCAAACTGAAGCAGCAACAGCAGGCGTTTTATTCCAACAATATTTACTTCCTGGCCGGGGTTTTATTTAGAAAGAGTTCGTTGTCGGAGGTTGATCTTTCAGCGGAACTGATCCAGGTGATGACTTCGCTTTAAGCCCAATCACCATCCTCTACCCGATGGATGCCCGCGACCGCGAACAGAGAAATATAATGGGTCACAAGTGGCTTCCGGAATCTGGAACCAACGGCCTGTTTTTGACTCTTTGTTTCTAGTCTGTCGATCGCCTCCCATCTATTGCCCCATGACCCCCACTCCCCCGCGTCAGCCTAAAACTCTTCTGGGTGCTATTACTCAAGCCGTCCAGACGGTTCAGGCCAAGGTCAACTTTTCTCAACTGAAACTCAAACCAAATGCGCGGGTACCCGAACTCTGGGTGCAGGATGCCGGAGCCGACAAGGCCGATATATACCCGTTGCTGGGCGATCGCTACCTGCTGGGCCGGAGTTCCCAGTCCTGTGATATTGTCATCCGCAACCCGGTGGTCAGCCAGGTGCATCTTTCCCTCATGCGGGATAGCAGTAAACCAGGAATTTTGGGCTATTTCTTCCATCCGCCGTTTTTCTTAAAAGACGAAAATTCCACCAACGGCATCTTTCGCGGCAAGCGGCGGGTTCGTACCGCTCGCCTGAAGCATGGAGCGGTGTATACCCTGGGGCCGGTGGAACTGGCGGCGGCGGTGCGGATTAAGTATATTGACCCACCCCCCTGGTATGCCCGGGTGTTTCAGTACGGCATGTATGGAGTGGGTGGCGTAACAGCCCTGGCCGTTCTGGGGGTGTTGATAGAATGGCAAAAATTTTCTGTTCGTCCTCTGCCGGCTTCGGTCCAGGGGCCGATCGTCGTCTATGCCCGGGATGAACAGACCCTGCTCAGTCCCAATGTGAATCGCACCCACACTGAGTTTAAGGATTTAAAAGAGTTTTCCCCCTACCTGCCCAAGGCGGTGATGGCCTCGGAAGATTCCCGCTTTTACTGGCACTTTGGGGTTGATCCGATCGGCACTCTGCGGGCCCTGGTGACCAACATTCGCGGTGGTGAGATTCGGGAGGGGGGCAGTACCCTGACCCAACAACTGGCCCGCAGCCTGTTTAGAGACTACGTGGGGACTCAAGACTCTGCCGCCCGCAAGCTGCGGGAAGCCGCCGTTGCCCTTAAGCTAGAAACAATTTACAGCAAAGATTTTCTTCTGCTCACTTACCTCAACCGAGTTTACCTGGGCAATGGAGCCTATGGGTTTGAAGATGCGGCCCAGTTGTATCTGGGGAAATCGGCGCGGGATCTGACTCTTTCTGAGGCCGCTACCCTAGCCGGAATTTTACCTGGCCCCAATAGCTTCAACCCGGTGCGAAACTACGAAAAAGCGATCGACCTGCGAGATCGGGTGCTCAACCGCATGGTGGAAATGGGCATGGTCAGCCAGGAAGATGCCCAGAAGGCCCGCCGTTCGCGGGTCCAGGTGAACCCAAAAGCCAGGGAACAACTGGAAAGCTCGATCGCCCCCTACTACTACAGCTATATCTTCACCGAGTTGCAAGAACTCCTGGGGGAGCAACTGGCAGAAGAGGGTAATTTTGTCGTAGAAACGGCCCTCGATCCCAAAATGCAGGCCACCGCAGAAGCCAGTTTGCGGGAAGGCGTGGCAACGATCGGGGCAAATGCCGGGTTTTCCCAGGGAGCCCTGGTGACGATCGATGCTCCAACGGGCGAAATCAGGGCACTGGTAGGTGGCACAGATTACAAACAGAGCCAGTTTAACCGGGCTTCCCAGGCGATCCGGCAACCGGGTTCTACCTTCAAAATCTTTGCCTACATCGCTGCTCTAGAGCAGGGGATTTCTCCCGGTACGGCCTTTTCCTGTGCGCCTTTGAACTGGGAAGGTCAGTACTTTGAAGGGTGCCGCAGTGGGGCGGGCAGTCTCGACTTCTATCCTGCTGTGGCCCAGTCTGAAAACGTCGTAGCTCTGCGGGTCGGGCAGCAGGTAGGCCTGAATCAGGTGATCAAAACGGCCCAGCGTATGGGAATTCAGTCAAAACTGGTTCCCAACCCTGGTCTGGTGCTGGGACAGAGTGAGGTGACTCCTCTAGAGTTGACGGGGGCTTTCAGTATTCTGGCGAATGGCGGAGTCAGTAACCGTCCCCATGCCATCCGGCGAATTTTGGATGGCGGCGATTGCCAAGATCGTAAAAATCTGAAGACCTGCCGTGAGATTTATGTGGCCAAGCAGGATTTGCCACAGAACCAGACGGTCTTACGGCCAGAGGTGGCCGATACGATGACGGATCTGCTGCGTGGGGTTGTGCAGAATGGAACGGGCAGGGCGGCGGCGATCGGTCAGGGAGAAGCGGGCAAGACCGGTACGACGAACGATAATGTGGATCTCTGGTTTGTCGGCTATATTCCCGGTGGTCTGGTGACGGGTATCTGGCTGGGAAATGACAAGAATGTAGCGACTTACGGGAGCAGTGGTCAGGCCGCTCAAATCTGGGGCAATTACATGGGCAAAATTGTCCGTTGAACTGTAAAGGTATTTTCCATTTTGATCCCTTTGCAGTTCTACTGAAAGGGGCAGCGATCGGGTTCATTCTGTTATTGAAACAGTTAATCCCCAGATAGCGAAAACTAAATAGCCTGGTTATAAAACTGGAGATCTTAGAAAGAAATTGTCAGTCTAAGATCCCTAACTGGGATCTTAGACTGACAATTTCTTTCTACTAATAGTTAGCTGTCACGAAATCCTCAGACTTGAGTATGGATAGCCCATCATTGCTTCAAAACATCCCAACACAACGTGAGGCAAGATGGCAGTTGCTCAAGGAGATTATTGCGGATTGGTATCCACCTCTGTCTGATGTAGACGGGTTTGATAATGCAACGATCGCACAAGCAGAACAAGAATTAGGCTTTAGTCTTCCTGTGGCGCTTAAGGAGTGGTATGGCTTAGCTGGTCGGCGAGCAGATATTTGGTCGAGGCAAGATGCGTTCATTGTTCCAGGTGAACTGGCTCGCTATCGGAGCTCCTTGTTGGAGTCTAATCTCCTCAACCCTCAAGAGCGGCAGAGCTGTCAAGATGCTCTCGTTTTCTATATTGAAAATCAAGTGTGTCAATTATGGGCAATCAAACTTGACGTAATTGCAATGGACGATCCACCTGTCGTTATCACTCCGGGAGACTGGAGCATTAACAGTCAGACGGTATCCGAATTTGCGCTTCAGCGATTTACCAGTGATATTAAGTGGAGTGATCCAGTGCGATGGGTACATGGTGTAGCAGAACCAGCATTACTGACTTGTATTGAGGAGAATGTGCCGAAGTTAGGACTCGCTGAATGGTGGTATTGGGGGAGGTCATACTTCTATGGTTTTCGCGATATTGTGATTGAGGTGGTAGAAGAGTCAGCAAGCGATGTTCGTATCTTTGTGTCTGCGCGGACACAGGTAGCCTTTGAAAGGTTTAAGCAGTTCATCTCCTCTGATAACTTCTATTGCGAGGCAAGTTGGGAGGATTGCACGTAACAGCTAACCCTTCGGTGCAGCGGATTGAGGAGGCGATCAGTGGGGTGGCAAAGGCGATTTACAACCGCTGACCTTTGACGTTAGGTGTCTAAGAATATCGTTGGGCTCGGAGGTAACAATGAAAAGAAAACTTCTTAGATTCTCCTCTCTTTTGCTCGCTTTTCTTTTGATTGCCGGGTATTTGATGTGGAACAACTTCACCAGTCCAACCGGGAGTCAAAAGGTTCTTTTCACCCCAGCTAATCCGCAGCACTTTACCGCCGGCAACTTAAATTACACTATTTATCGAGCAGAAAATGGAGTGAGCGATGACGTTATTTATCACTTGCATGCGAGAAACTTAGACGCTTCCATTTGGAACGACAACACTTATTTTACCTCACTGGTACAAGCTTACTGGCAAAAAGCATCAATTAAACCGCCGACTGTCGTGGTCGTTTCATACGGTCCCGTCTGGCTGTTAACTCCGAAGAATTCTCAAGTAGAAAGCGGATTATTGGATGACTTCATTGCCCGCCTGCCGGAAATTGAATCAAAAGTAGGCAAGCCAAGCCGTAGAATATTGCTCGGCGAGTCTATGGGAGGATTAAATGTCCTGATATTAGGGCTGAGCCACCCCGAAATATTTTCTAAGATCGCGTCCCTTTGCCCCGGAGTTTACGTAGAGTCCCCATTCTCTGATTATTCCACTCAGAGAGCAGCTATGAAGCGTACAGGCGCCGACCCCAAAGTAATATTCGGAGTAACACAACTGGCGAAGAAGTATGTTTCTAATAACGAAGAATGGAAGGCAATCAACCCAATTTCATTGATTGAGCGCGCCGATCAAACCTATCCTGAACTATATCTTTCCTGCGGTCTTTATGACAAATATGGAAATTTTGAAGGCACGGAAGCGCTGGCAAATCTTGCAATAAAAAGAGGAGTAAAGACTAGATGGCACCCCCTATACGGCGGACACTGCGCTATAGATATTACCTCATTAGCAGACTTCCTCGCCTCATTGTAAGGAACATAGAGGAGTTGCTGGCGGAGTAGTTATGCCGCTGCGCCGCCTAACATCGGCATGCAGCGGACGCGCAAATCAGCTTGTCCTGTCATCATCAAAGACCCATGCGCGCCGCTGATGCCAGGCGTTATGCCTCCAGTTGGTATTGCCGTAGTTCCTTATTCAAATCTATGACAAAGCTCACTATTCAAGTTCGCACAGCAGATAATCTTCTTGATTTGCTCAAAGCTAACAAATCAGGTAACTGGGTAGTTGCTCAAGGCAAGGAGAAGGAAATTACTAATGTTGAAATTGTCAGTTTTGATGGTACTCAGAAAATTGAGGGTACTTTCGATGCTGAAAATAGTTTCCGACTTGATGATGGTCGGTTAGTGATTGTATTCACAAATGCATGTATTCGGAATTGTAGTGTTAGCTTTGATGGGCGTAATCCTGTTCGATATTTTTAGCCATTTTAGTCTGTGATATGCTCAGAGGGTGCCGTAGTCTGAGCCCTATGAGCGGAATAAACCGTGAGATTTTTCTAGATCCCAAACATTCTCCTAAGCATCTACCAAACACACCTCAATCACAGAGATTATTGTTACGAGGGCGAGCAATTCATGTTTTCAATAATGAAGATACGATGTTACAAGTTGCTCAAGCTATAGAGAGGGGTGAATATATGGGCAACGTTCGGAATTACGAGCGCTATGGGCTATTTTTCACTGAAGAAATCGGTTATCTGATCAGCCCAGACGGTTTAAGAACTCCTTTGTTCTACGGTGAGGTAAAAATTGATGCAAACAACCGATACCACGCAATTCCCCGCACCCGACCTAGTGAAGGATGATTGGAACTTTTTAGAAGTTTGGATAGATTCAATGCAATCCCCCCCCTACGTCTTACTACTGCTAGGTGATAAACGGGAGGGTTGTTATGTTTTTGACCCCGCTGAGCATTATAGGCTTGTCAAAGCTTTTCAAAACTACGAAGAAGCTCAACTGTGGCTACTAGAAGATGAATACGAACCGATTGAAGGGCGGCTATCTAACTTTGATGTTCGTCAGAGTGCTTGAAGCTTGTTGGGCTACTTCAGTTTTCGGTTGGGGCAGTACAGCAAAGTTATCTGTTGGAAATTGAGTTCAACCTACTTGTGCAATCACTTGACCGATTTTTTGAGGGGTTGCACCTGTTGCCAGCATGGCCCGAATTAGCAGTTCAATAGAGACCGATGCATCACCATTTTAAGCTTTGGCAACACGGGGTTGGCTGGAGTGTAATTTACCTGCCAGTTCTGTTTGAGTCATTGATCTTTGCCGCCGTTCTTTCAGGTTACGGCTCAATGCCAGCTTAATTTCAATGAGTGTTGTCTCTTCTGGCGTAAGGTCTAAAAATTCCGAAACCGTTCCAACTTTCCAGCCTTTGTCCTCTAGTTTTCTTCTCTTAGCTTCGTCCATATTCCTAAGCCTCCTGGTCGTTGTCATACTTGCTCAAGCGTTTTTGACAGGTATTAATAATGTTGCACCCTAACAATTGCGGAGCAGTGGATTGACCGAAACCGTTTAGGTGGGATGCAAAGATTTCGGCAACCCCTGACCTGAACCGTTAGCCAACTTCGCTCAGAATCCTTGCGCTCTGTAGTTGGATGAATGTCATGACTAACGAGCAAATTCTTCGTTAGTTAGCCGAGCTATTTACCTGGGTATAGTAGAATAACCCTGATTTTTGCTCTACCATTCTGTGATTTTTGAGATCGCAACAAAGCTGTGTTGTGATTTACGGAGCATATTGTGAAATCTCAGCAAGACAACCCTAAATCTCAAGAAGACAAGAAATGCCGTTTTGCAGAAAAAGCTTTCTACGCTGTCCTTATAGGAATCGGCTTATTTGTCTTGCTGAGATTTTTGCTATTTGAACCTGTATCGGCAGAGTTAACCTGTAGCCGCTCATCTCAGAATTCGATCGCATGTACTCTAGTCCGAACTGCTCCCCTGCGCCGGATGAGTCCTATTCAAATCCTTGATCCCGTAGCGGTAGATGTGATTACCCATCAACGGAAAAGAACCTATTCCTACAGTGTAGAAATCCGAGCCGCCAACGTTCCTGACAAAGTACCAATTTTGTCAACCTACAACTATGATTTTGTTCAGGTTCCTGCCAACAAAGTGAACGATTTTCTTTTGAGATCGGATGCCGCTTCCTTCCACGGAAGATTTCCAGAGAAAACCGGGTGAATTGATAGGCAAAGGGCGATATAACCTCAACTGGGGAACACTGACTTTAATCCCGATCTTCGTAGCACGGTCATGATCAGATTAACTAGTCAGTCAATTGAACAGGCCCTTCCTAAAGTTCAAGCAGGTCTAATAAAATACTCTTGGTTACAAGAAAATTTATATAAGGTTGACGTTTCAAATCATAGGGAATTTCAAAGAAAGTACAACGGTTTCTATCGAGTTCGGAGAAACTCAATATGGCAACAGCCATACTTTAATTTGCTAGAGATTGCTAAGACCACTAAGCTTTCCTTTGAAGAAGCCTTAGCTCAAATCTTTATAACTACTGGAAAACTGGAAGCTTCTTTTGCCAGTAAGTTGGTTGCTACTGCCAATCCAAATTTGCCAGTTATTGATAAGTTTGTTTTAGAAAATGTTGGGTTAAAATTGCCCCCCTATTCTGCACAAGATCGAGAACTTGGAATTGTTGCTGTCTACAATCAATTAATCTCAAAATTCAATGACTTCGCCAATACCGAAGAAGGAAACCTATTGGTATCACGGTTTCAGGAAGTTTACGGCTCGTCAAATATTACAGCAGTCAAAATGATAGATTTAGTCCTATGGCAAACCCGGTGAATGGGCCTGAACTTCAACGTAGGGCGGGTTCACAAATCCTATTTGCAACTCACACGAATGACTGTAAACCCGACCCTGCAAGATACATCCAGAATAATCAGCAACCTGCGGAATGTCAGTTAACGATGCTCTAAGCCAACTGCTTCAGAGATCGAAGCCAATCCCTTTTCTTCCAGGCGTTCTACGAGTCCACTCAAAATCCGCCGAATCATCCAGGGCCCTTCATAGATCCAGCCGGTATAGACCTGAATTAAACTGGCCCCGGCAGTAATTTTTTCCCAGGCATCCGCCGCTGTAAAAATCCCACCGACTCCAATAATCGGCAGGGTTCCCCCCGTTTCCTTCCAGATGAATCGGATCACTTCCGTCGATCGCTGCCGCAGGGGAGCGCCACTGATCCCACCGGCTTCCGCTTCTACCGGGTTACCAGTTTTTTGCAGAGTGCGGGTCTTTAGCCCAGCCCGACTGATAGTGGTGTTGGTGGCAATGATCCCGGCCAGTTGATATGTCTTGGCCAGGTCTAAGACGGCCGCGATCGCTTCCCACTCCAGATCGGGGGCAATCTTCACCAGAATTGGTTTTTGCTGCTGGTTTTCTGCCCGTAATGCCGTCAAAATTAGTTCCAATTGGTCGCTCGATTGCAGCGATCGCAGACCAGGGGTATTGGGAGAGCTGACATTCACAACAAAATAGTCGCCCCAGGTCTGTAACAGGCGAAAACTCTCGCGATAATCTGCAGCGGCTTCCTCCAGCGGAGTAATTTTTGATTTACCCAGGTTGATCCCGATCGGGGCTAGAGGGCCGGTTTCAGAATTTTTCTGTCTTGTACCCTGCCATCGCTGTTCCAGGGTTTTTGCCATGGCGGCGGCTCCCCGGTTGTTAAACCCCATCCGATTCAAAACCGCTTCATCTTCCAGTAAGCGAAACAGGCGAGGCAACGGATTTCCGGGCTGGGCCTGACAGGTCACCGTACCTAACTCCGCAAACCCAAACCCAAAACTGGGCCAGATCCCGGAGGCTACGCCATCTTTGTCAAATCCTGCGGCCAGCCCGATCGGGTTACTGAACCGAAGACCCCAGAGGGTTTGTTCCAGGCGGGGATCTTGATAGCAATAGGTTTGTTGCAATTGCTGGTAAATCCAGGTAGGAGGTGGTTGGGTGCGATCGGCCCAGCTCAATAACCCCATTACCCTGTGATGAATCCATTCCGGGTCTACCTTCAGCCCAGAAAACAGAAGTGGTCGGATGGTTGAACGATAGATATCCAAAGTCGTGAGATGCAGAATACTGAATCAGTTACCCATTGTAGAAGCTAAATTTGGGCCTGAAGTGGTTTTCCAAATGCAAAAAGGCGCTCCCCAAGGGGAGCGCCTTTTCAGACTAAGACTGAATCAGAATTAGCCGTTGATGGCAGGAGCCTGCAGAGCTA
>ERZ1066137.154-NODE-154-length-62898-cov-9.703420_pt1 | contig 62898 bp, 48 predicted proteins | sample MGYA00382784_ERZ1066137 | MGnify/ENA primary metagenome ERZ1066137 (study PRJEB33369, sample SAMEA5778367) | biofilm metagenome | biome: Industrial cooling water; feature: Water cooling tower basin; material: Biofilm | place: United Arab Emirates | collected... | reverse complement strand
CGGGCCGCACGGCGGCACCGCCGGTGAGAATGGTCGCGAGCACGGGGCTCGCGGCCGTCGCCGCGGCCAGCACGAGCACGAGCCCGACCGCGGCGGCGATCGTGCGGGGCGCGCGCGGTTCGGGGCCGTAGACGGCGAGGCGCCGCGTCGGCGCCGGGGTTCGGATGCCGTCGAGGGCGACGGCCGCGGCCAGCACGATACCGAGAGCCGCCAGGCTGAGCGCCGGTGCTGCGTCGACGAGCACGGGCGCTCCATCGGCGACGGTCACCGCCAGGCCGCCGACCGCCCAGGCGGTGATGATGCCCAGGGCGGCGAGCACGAGCGGCAGCACCGCGCGCCGCGCGGTCGGCAGCGCGACCCCGGCGAGAGCGGTCAGCACGGCCGGGAGGGCGAGAGCGGCCACCACGATCGCGGCCCCGAGGGCCGGCAGGGCGGGGGCGACCGACGCGAGCGGCCCGAGCACGAGAGCCAGATCGGGCCAGCCGGTGAGAATACCGGTGGGCGCGAGCGGGGGCGGAGCCACGGGTAGCCCGGGGCTCGCGAGCAGGCCGAGCGGCGTGCCGCGGCGCAGCTGATCCGCGACGAGGGGCGCGAGGAGCGCGGCCGTCGGCACCGCGAGCGTCAACAGCCGGCCGATGCGGCGGGGCTGCGCGAGCATCCACACCGCCCACGCGATGACGAGGGCGGGCAGCAGCGCGGGAGCGCTCGCGACCACGACGGCGGCGGTGAACCCGGCAACGGCGGTCGCGCTCCACGACCGGGGAGCGCGGGCGGCGGCGACGATGAGCAGCGGCAGGGCGAGGTGCGCCACGACGGCGGCGGGGCGGCCATTGCTGAGCGCCGACAGCAGAGCGGGCGAGAGCGCCCAGAGGAGGGCGGCGACCGCCGCTGGCCCGGGATGGCGCACCAGCGCCGCGGCCGCCCACCAGCCGCCGAGCGCGGCGAGCGGCAGCGCCGCCACCCAGAGCAGACCGAGCACGAGCGACGGCTGCCAGGCGGTGAGGGCACCGAGGGCGGCGAGCACGAAGGCGAAGGGGTCGGCGGCTCCGTCGGCAGTACGGTGCAGCCCGTCGAGCAGCGCGGTCGCGTCGGGGGCGAGCGGGGCGAGGGCGCCGCCCAGCAGTGCGGGCGCACCCAGCAGGGGGGCGAAGGCGACCGCGCCGATGAGCGCGCTGAGGGCGACGACCCAGGCACCGCCGGGCAGGAAGTCGGGGCGCGGCGGTCGGTCGTCCTCGACCGCGCTCAGCGCGGCGTCGCGGGCGACCGCGCGACGGCGGCGCACCTCGTCGGGCGGCATGCGCAAGGGGGCGATGGCGGCCCAGCCGACGGTGCGGCTGCGGCCGAGGCGACGCCGGGCACTGGGCACCGCGGCACCCGAGAACGCGACGCGCAGCGCCGCGGTGAACTCGCCGCCCACCCGGCCCGGCTGCTTGCGCAGCAGCTGCCCAAGGGCGCGGGCGACGGCGAGCGGCAGCAGGCTGAGCCAGTGCAGCGGCACGGCGAGGGCGGGCGCGTAGACGAGGCGGCGGTGCAGCTGCGCGGTGCGGCGCTGGCGCGCGAGCGCGCGCTCGCTGGGCGCCCGGCCGGCGCCGGGCCGCGCGGCCTGCGCGCTGCTCTCGTGCACGAAGACCCGCGCCTGCGGCACGCCCACCACCCGGTGACCGGCGAGGCGGATGCGCACGCACAGGTCGAGGGCGGCATCCACCGCCGGCAGCGCGGGGTCGAAGCCCTCGACCCCCGCGAAGACCGAACGGCGCACGAGCATGGCGGCCTCGCCCACGGCGAGCACGTCGCTCGTGCGGTCGTGCTGGGCCTGGTCGAGCTCGCGCTCGGCGATCGCGATGCTCGCCCCGAGGCGCGTGAGGGTCTCGCCGTAGGAGGCGATCATCGCCGGCTGCGCGGCGTCCATCTGCTTGGGCCCCGCGACCGCGACGGAGGGCGCGATCTCGACGGCGGCGAGCAGGCGCTCCAACGCTCGAGGATCGGGCACCGTGTCGTGCCGCAGCAGCCAAAGCCACTCGTCGACCCCGCCGTAGGGCGAGCTGGTCGGCTCGGCGGCCGGCAGCGTGCCGAGGGCGCGGTGCACGAGCTCGCCGAAGCCGAGAGCCGAGCCCGCGGTGACGAACTGCGTGGGGTTGGCGGCGGCGAGCTGGGCGGTGGTCTCGGCGGCGGTCGACGCGTCGGATCCCCCCGCGTCGACGACGACGAGCAGATCGGGGCGACGGGTCTGCTGCGCGAGGGCATCGAGGGTCTGCTGCAGCGCGGCACCGCCCCGTCGGGCGGCCACGATCGCGATAACTCGGGCCTGCACGTTCTCGACCCTAGGCGGGTCGGGCTGCGTTGGCCGTCACACGCGCCGGGCTGCGGCGAACCCGCACGCGACCGAGGCGCACCGTCGTGCCGCGGGCTGCGGCGTCACGCACGGCGGCGCAGCTTGCGCCGCTCGCGCTCGCTCAGGCCGCCCCAGATGCCGAACCGCTCGTCGTTCTGCAGCGCGTACTCGAGGCATTCGGCCTTCACCTCGCACGAGGTGCAGATCTTCTTGGCGTCGCGGGTCGACCCGCCCTTCTCGGGGAAGAACGCCTCCGGATCGGTCTGCGCGCAGAGGGCGTCGGCCTGCCAGGCGAGGGCGTCGTCGTCGATGTCGCGCGAGCGACGAACGCCGGGCACGCCCAGTCGAACGGGATCGACGAACCAGTCGCCGGGAACGGTGTTCCGGTACTCGCTCATTCGTTCAACTCCCTCCCCCGCACGACCCCCGTTGCGCGGGATGCCCTAATTACACTCGTGTCATTCGCTCGCGTCAAGTCGCGGATAGTAAGAGGCTCAACCGTTGAACGAGAGTTGCGACGCGCCGCGGAAAGCGCTACGCGCGCGAGGGATGCTCACACCGAGCATCCCCCGCGCGCGCAGGGGGCGCGTCGAGCTCAGCAGTACTGGCCGAACAGCACGCGGTCGCTCAGCGCGCCGGGGCCACCGAGCCCGTAGACCTCCTTCGTGAGCAGCCAGATGATGTCGATGTACTCGTCGTCGCGCAGGCAGACCGGGCTCGAGAGATAGAGCGGCCCGTCGAACGCGGCCGCGAGCGGACCGCCCGCGAGGGCGTCAGCGAACCCGGCGCCGGTGGCGAGGAAGGCGAAGTCGGTGCCCAGCGGCCCGAAGACGCGGCCGTTCATGTCGCGCGCGGTGTCGTAGCGGTTCGCACCCGCGTAACGGGTGACCGTGCCGGCGGCGCCCAGGTGGGTGCGCAGCGAGGTCTCGGCGCCGGTCGAGATCGCTCCGGTGCCACCGGCCAGGTGCAGGTCGGGCTGGCCCAGGTCGGTGATCAGGGTGCGGGTCGCGGTGTCGGTGGTCGGGCGGCTGCCATCGATCAGCAGCACTGCTCCGCCGAGCCGCGCGGCAGCCGGCCCGGCCGCCAGCGCGTCGGGGAAGTTGCGACCCGTCGCCACGAACAGGGCGGGCAGCCCGCGCGGGAATGCGTCGGCGAGCAGCAGTCGTGAAGTCGCATAGCGATCGGCCCCGTAGATGCGGGTGACCTCGCCGCCGGCGGCCACGTACCCGGCCGCGGCCTGCTCGACAGCGGTCGAGACGACGGTCGGCCCGCCCACGATGACGATGCGCTGCGGCTCGAGCCGATCGAGCTCGACGGCCACCGCCGCCGGCAGGCTGGAGGGGGCGGTGAGGAGCATGACCCCGCCGCCTCGCGCCGCCGCGGGGCCGGCCGACAGGGCGTCGGCGTAGGAGGTGCCGGTGACGAGGTAGACGACGGGAGCCGTTTGACCCGGGCCGATGATGCTCTGCGAGATCGCGATCGCCGTCGTGTAGCGGGTGTCGCCCGCGATGCGGAAGAAGTCGGGGAACGCGGGCTCGAGAGTGACCGTGCCCAGTCCACTCGTCGAATCCTCGTTCACCGGCACCAGGTTCGACGCCGCGAACACCGGCTTGTTGTTCCAGTACTCGCGCATCGGGATGTCGAAGCCGTAGCTGACGAACTCAATGCGGTAGTCGCCGGGCGTCAGCCCCGAGGCGGTGAACTCGCCGTTCGCGCCGAAGGTGTCGACGTCGCGCTGCCAGATCCACAGCTCGGCGGTGTCGTCCCACAGCCAGAACCGCACCCAGCTGGTGCTGCTCGTCGCCGGGTGCGGGCCCGAGCCGTCGAGGTCGATGACCCGCAGGGTTCCGGTGACGGTGGCGGTGGAGGCCGGGCTGAGGCGTGGGGCCGCGTCGGTGGTGAGCCGACCGGTGGGCTCCGCATCCGCCGCAGCCGCCGCCGCGGGTGTCAACGTCGGCGGCGCCGCCGGCGTCTCCCGGGCGGCCGCCGGGGCGGAGACGAGCAGGGGCAGGGCGAGAGCAGCGGCGACGGCGAGTGCGCCGAGGCGTGTGCGAAGGGTGGAGGACACAGCGAAGCCTTTCGAGGTCGGGGTGGTGCCACCGCGACCGCGACGACGACTCGACGGTAACTCAGCTGCTCGATGCCCGAGCATCCCTCGTTATGGGGGTGAGGAAAAGTCGAATCGCTGGGCCTCAGACTGCTACGCGTCGCACGGCATCAGGATGTCGTGCACGGCTCGATGTCCTCCACGGTGGTGCTGAGCACGCCCGTTCCGCCGACCAGCGAGACACCGCTGAACAAGCCGTCGATCAGGTCATCGAACACGGCATCCGTCACGCAGTCGGGCTGCGTCAGATACACGGGAGTGGAGTAGGCGCCGCCCCACGGACCGATCGCCAGGGCATCGGCGAAGCCGCGGCCGTTGGCGAGGTACGCGTAATCGGCGTACGGGAAGTACTCGATCGCGATGGCGATGGCGGTGGTGTAGCGCGTGGAGCCCGAGACCCGGTTGACGACGATGCCCCGACCCGACAGCTGGTTCTGGATGCCCGCACTCACCACCCCGGTGCCGCCGACGATCGTCACGGGCACGTCGAGGCCGTCGATGAACGCCGCCGTCGTCGAGTCGAGCGACCCGAGCGCGCCGTTGACGAGCAGCACGGCACCGCCCACCGAGCCCGCGGCGGGCACCGCCGCGAGCGCGTCGGGGAAGCCCCGACCGGTGGCGATGAACAGCTCATTGATGGGCGCAGCGGTGTCGAGCGCCTGCACGACAGCGCGCGAGGTGGCGTAGCGGTTCGCTCCCGCGATGCGCGTCACGTTCTCGGCACCGCCGACGTAGGTGGCGAGCTGCGCCTCGACAGCGGCGGACACGACACCCGTGCCCCCGACGATCGTGATGGTGCGCGGGGTGAGCCGCTCGAGCTCGGCCACGGTGTCAGCCGGGATCGCGTTCGTCGTCACCATGAGCAGCGGTCCGCCGAACCGTGACGCGATCGGCCCCGCCCCGAGGGCGTCGGGGAAGTTCTGGCCGTTGACGATCACGATGTCGCGCACCGCGCCGTCGATCGCATAGCGCTCACTGACGGCAGCGGCCGTGGCGTAGCGATTGGCTCCGGCGAGACGCTCGGTGACGATGGTGCGCTGCTCGAGCACGACGTCGCCGAACGGGAACGCGGCGTCGTCGACCAGTGTCACGGTGTCGGAGCCGAGGAGGTCGAACTGGTTGTTGAACCACTCGCGCACCGGGAACGCGCGGGTGTCGCGGCTGATGAAGGCGACCGAGTACTGCCCGGCGGGCAGACCGGAATTGAGACTGAAGGTGCCCGACGGGGTCAGGAACGCGGTCGCTGCCGGTTCGAGAACCGGGCTGGACTGCGAGAAGAACTGCACCTCGCCGCTATTGGCCGGCACCGGCGAGCCTCCCCCGAACGGAACGATGAGTACGCGCCCGGTGACGGCACCCGACGTCGCGGCCGAGAGCTCGGGCGTGATCGGCTCATCGGTGGTGCGCGCCGCGGCGGGAGCGCTGGTCAGCGTGGCCAGGAGCGCCGCGGTGGCGAGGGCGGCGAGGAAGGGCAGCGGGCGAGGTCGGGTCATGCTCGAACGCTAAGCGAGAAGCGCTCGAGAGCGCTATAGGTAGTGATGAGAACGTGCCGCGCCGGGCGGGGTGGGCACGGAATCACTCGACGGAGGCCCTCCGGGCCTCCCACGCCGACCCCACCATCTCGGCGAGGGTGTGCCGCATGCGCCAGCCGAGGTCGCGCGCGGCGAGCTCGCCGCTCGCCACGATGCGCGGCGGGTCGCCGGGGCGGCGGGGCGCGAGCTCGGGGGTCACGGCGATGCCGGTGACCTCGGCCACCGCATCCATGATCTGGCGCACCGAGACGCCGTCGCCCGAGCCGAGGTTGTAGGCGGGCTCGAGCGGCTCGCCCGCGTCGAGCCGACGGGCCGCCTCGACGTGGGCGAGGGCGAGGTCGGCGACGTGGATGTAGTCGCGCACGCACGTGCCGTCGGGCGTCGGATAGTCGGTGCCGTTGATGCGCGGCTGCCGCCCCGCGGCCAGGGCGTCGAACACGAGCGGGAAGAGGTTGTGCGGGCTCGTGTCGCGCACCGTCGGGTCGCCCGAGCCGACCACGTTGAAGTAGCGCAGGCTCGTGTGCCGCAGCCCGGCCGCGACGGCCTGATCGCGCAGCAGCCACTCGCCGATGAGCTTCGACTCGCCGTAGGGCGAGGTCGGGTTCTTCGGGGTGTCTTCGGTGACGAGATCGACGTCGACCGCGCCGTAGACGGCGGCCGACGACGAGAACACGCACTGCTGCACGCCGTGCCGCTGCATCGCCTCGAGCAGGGTGATCATGCCCGTGACGTTCTGCTCGTAGGTGTGCAGCGGGCGCTCGACGCTCACGCCCGCGTACTTGAAGCCCGCGACGTGGATGACCCCGGTGACGGCGTGCTGCGTGAGCGCCGCATCCACCGCCGCCGCATCGAGAACGGATGCCCGCACGAAGGGCACATCGGCCGGAACGAACGCGGCATGACCGCTCGAGAGGTCGTCGAGCACGACGGCGCGCATGCCCGCCCCGGTGAGGGCGCGCACGACGTGGGCGCCGATATAGCCGGCACCGCCGGTGACAAGCCAGGTCATGCCGCCCAGCCTAGAGGGCGCGTCAGCGGGTGCTGCGCGGGTAGTCGTGGGCGTTGCGCAGCGCTGACGACGGCACCCACACGAGCCCGGAGGGCAGCGCCAGCTGGTACCAGGTGCGAGCGCTGCCGTAGACCTCGACACGGGTTCCCGCGGCGAGGGTGCCGACGGGCTCGGTGGTGTTGGCGTAGCGGTAGGTCGTCACGCTGCCGGTGGTCACGGCGTTGAGGTCGCTGTAGCTGGCGGCCACGCCGATCGGGCCGGTGAAGTGCTCGAACACCACGCGGCCGAGAGTGCGCACGCCCGCGGCGGTGGCCCCCTGGCTGCCCAGCACGGCGATCGAGTAGGTGCCCGCGGGGGACGACACGATGCCGGCATCCGAATGGAACCAGCCGCCCGGCGCCCACGCCGACCCCGTCTTGTTGCCGACGGGCACTCCCCGCTCGACGCCGGCCGGCAGCTTCGAGCGCCACAGCTGGGTCTCGAGCAGAGTCATGAAGTGCTCGGTCAGCTCGGGGCCGAGCAGCTCGCCCTCCTCCAGCCGCTCGAGCAGCAGAGCGAGATCGTCGGTCGTCGACGTCTTCTCGCTGTACGGAACGGTCGTGCCCGCCGCTCCCCCGTACCGGGTGCCCCGATACCCTTCGGCCTGCAGCTGGGTGGTGAGCGCCTGCGGCCCGAGGAGCGCGACGAGGTCGTAGTGGCACAGGTTGTCGGAGGTGTGGATCATCACCCGCAGGCAGTCGGCGACCGACACCCCGGAGCGCGTCGCCGTCGAGAGCGCGAGCTGACCGCGGTCGACGCGGTCGAGCACGCCGTACGCGACGAACACCTTGATGACGCTCACCGGCTCCTGCACGACCGCACCGTTGATGCTCACCCGCGTCTCGAGACCGTCATGCTCGCGCACGGTCACCGCGTAGCGCCCGGGCAGCGAGCGCAGGGCGAGCTGCAGCGACGCGGTCAGCTCGGCGACGCTCGCGGCGCGGTCGTCGGCCACCGTCGTGCACGCCTCCAGAGCGGCGACCCGCGGGCCGAGCACGCCCTCGCTGCCGAGGAGCGTGACCCGCTCAGCGTTCTGCCGGTCGACGATCGCCTCGCGGGCGACGCGAGGAAGGCAGGTCGGACCGGACAGATACAGAGGCGCCTGCTCGACAGCGGCCAGAACGGCGCCCGAGAGAGCGTCGGCGAAGCCAGCGCCCGTGGCCACGAATGCGCGACCGGCCTCGGATGCGGTCTCGCTCGCGATCGCGACGGCCGTCTCGTAGCGATCGCGACCGGCGAGGCGACTGACGGTGCCCACTCGCTGCGACAGCTCGAGCTCGAGCTCGGCAGAGACGACGCCCGCGCTCCCGGCGATGTGCACCGTGGTCGTGCCGCGAGCCTCGATCAGCGCGGCGGTCGCCGGGTCGAGTGCCGTCGTGCGACCGTTCACCAGCAGCACGGGAGCGTCGATGGCACCCGCGGCGGCCGCCGCAGCCAAGGCATCTGGGTAGTTGCGACCGGTGGCGATGAACAGCGTGCTTCCCGGCAGCGCGTACCGCTCGATGAGCGCGCGTGACGTCGCGTAGCGGTCGGGCCCGGCGACCCGGTCGGTCGTGAGTCCGAGAGCCTGCACCTGGGCCTCGACCTCCGCACCCACCACGGCCTCGCTGCCGACGAGCACGACCGTCTCCGGCGCGAGACGCCGCAGTTCGTTCACGACCAGGTCGGGGAGCGTGCGCGGCAGGGTGAGCAGCAGCGGGCCGCCGAGCGCGGCCGCCACCGGCGCCGCGGACAGGGCGTCGGGGTAGTCGAGTCCGTTGGCGAGGAAGACGACGGGCACGGGTCCAGCGAACGCGGTCTCCGAGACCCGCACCGCCGTGGCGAAACGGTCGGAACCGCCGATGCGGTCGACGTTCGCGACGGGCGCGGCGATCGCACCGGGGGCCGGCGCTGCAGCAGCCGGAGCGAGCGCGAGCGCGCCGACGAGCAGCATGCCCACAGCGGCCCTCGTGCTGGTCATGGCGCTCACCCCCCGGTCGCGTCAACTCCAGGGTACCCGGCGCGCGGCGAATCGGCCCGGCGGCTCAGGCGGCGGGGTGGTCGCCGGTGGCGATCACCGCGCGGCCGTCTCCGCGGATGCTCACAGACCGCTCGTCGCTGAACGCGGCCTGCCCGCGCTCGAGCACGAGCCGCTCACCCACCGTCACCCGCCCCGCGAGGCACAGCACGATGGCGCCGGCGTGAGCTTCCACGACGGTGCCCGCGCGAGCCCCCTCGGGCTCGACCACTGTCAGGGCGAAGTCGACCACGTCGGGCTCGAACCGCAGCACGCCCGGCGCCACCGCCCGCGGGACGATGCGGGGCTCAGGCACCGGGCGGGTGTCGAGCACCCGCATGAGCTCGGGCACGTCGACGTGCTTGGGGGTCAGACCGCCGCGCAGCACGTTGTCGCTCGCCGCCATCACCTCGATGGCGAGCCCCTGCTGGTACGAGTGGATGTTGCCGGTCGGCAGGTACAGCGCCTCGCCGGGCCGCAGCACGACCGTGTGCATGAGCAGCGAGAGCGCGATGCCGGGGTCGCCCGGGTAGTGGTCGGCGAGGCGGCGCACGGTGGCCCAGCACGCGCCGTCGCGGGGGTCGTGCTCGAGCGCGCGGGCGGTGGCGGTGAGGGCATCCACGATCGCGTCGACACCCTCACCGCGCTCGATCAGCCAGCGCACGACGTCGGGCAGCGCGCTGTCGCTCGTGAGCTGCAGCTTCAGCGGCAAGACCCCCGGGTGGTCGACGGCGGCGAGCTCGGCCTGCGACTCGGCGACCGGGCGAAACCCGGCGAGCGCGATGAACGGGTCGCTCAGGGCGTAGATGAGCTCGGGCTTGTGCAGCTCGTCCTTGTAGTTGCGCGTCGGGTCGTCGAGCGCGATGCCGGCGGCGTTCTCGCGCGCGAAGCCGTCGCGCGCCTGCGCGACCGTCGGGTGCGCCTGCAGCGACAGCGGTTCGGCGGCCGCCAGCAGCTTCAGCAGGAAGGGCAGGCTCTGACCGCGCGCCCGCAGCAGGGCGTGCAGGTCGGATGCGGAGGCCGCGTCGCCCGCCCCCTCCACGATGCGCGCGGGAGAACCCGGGTGGTCGCCCAGCCACAGCTCGGCCTCGGGGCGGCCCGACGGCACGGTGCCGAGCAGCTCGGCGATCGCCGTCGTCGACCCCCACGCGTAGTCGCGGGGTGTGTTCTCGATGCGCAGCAGCACGGGCCCTCCTCGTCGGGCTCTACGCTACCGACCGCGGTGAGGGGGTTTGTCGATGACCGGGGCGCCGGCCCGCCACCATGTCGGCCCGCCTTCCAGATCTGCGGACGCTCATGAAGCGCGCTCATGTCGATCCGCAGATCGGGAAGGCGCAGCCCGACAGCACCCGCACTGGTGTCGACGGACGGCAACGGCGGCCCACCGATCGCCGCACAGACAGCGTTCGTGCGGTCTCGACAAGGGGTGCGGGCCCCCGACCGGCGACGGTGGGGTGGCGCCACAAAGGGCGGGGGGCAGGATGCGGAGCCCGACTAGCCTCGCGCCATGACCTTCCCCACGCTCGCCAGTGACTTCTACGCCTTCGAGAGCCAGCTCGCCGAGCACGAGCAGCGCGAGCTGGTGCGCCTGCGCACCTTCCTCGAGACCGAGGTCAAGCCGGTCGTCAACGACTACTGGGACCGCGCCGAGTTCCCCCGGCAGATCCTGCCCGGGCTGCACGATCAGCAGGTCTTCGGCAACCTGTGGGACGAGACCAAGGCCGGCGACTTCAGCGCCGTCTACAGCGGCTGGACGGCTCTCGAGCTGGCCCGCGTCGACGCGAGCGTCGCCACCTACGTGGGGGTTCAGAACGGACTCGCCATGGGGTCGATCGGTGTCGCCGGCTCACCCGAGCAGCGCGCCGAGTGGCTGCCGAAGCTGAAGACCGGCGAGGTCATCGGCGCCTTCGGCCTCACCGAGCCGCTGTCGGGCAGCGACTCGGCGCAGGGGCTGCGCACGACGGCCACCCGCGATGGCGACCACTGGGTGCTCAACGGGGCCAAGCGCTGGATCGGCAACGCCACCTGGAGCGACATCACGATCATCTGGGCGAAGAGCACGGAAGACGGCCAGGTGAAGGGCTTCATCGTGCCGACGAGCACGCCCGGCTACACGGCGACGAAGATCGAGCGCAAGCAGGCGCTGCGCATCGTGCAGAACGCCGACATCGTGCTCGAGAACGTGCGCGTGCCCGAGAGCCACCGGCTGCAGAACGCGAACTCGTTCCGCGACACCGCGGCGGTGCTGCGCCTGACCCGCGCCGAGGTCGCCTGGGCGGCCGTCGGCACCGCGATCGGCGCCTACGAGGCCGCGGTCGACTACGCGACGACCCGCGAGCAGTTCGGCAAGCCGATCGCGAGCCACCAGCTGGTGCAAGACCTGCTCAGCCGCAGCCTCGGTAACATCACTGCGAGCATCGCGCTGTGCACGCGGGTCTCGCAGATGCTCGACCAGGGCGTGCAGCGCGACGAGCACGCCTCACTGGCCAAAGCGTTCGCGACCACGGCGATGCGCGAGACGGTCGCCCTGTGCCGCGAGGCGCTCGGCGGCAACGGCATCGTGCTCGACTACGACGTCGCGCGCTTCCACGCCGACGCCGAGGCGTTGTACAGCTACGAGGGCACGCGCGAGATGAACTCGCTCATCGTCGGCCGCGCCATCACCGGGGTGGGCGCCTTCGTCTGATCCGCGCGGCTCCGCGCGGCTCCGCGCACGAACGCGGTCGGCACCCGCGCGTCAGCGCAGCCAGTCGGGGCGGCCGTCGAGCGTGAAGACACCGGTGGCGCGCCGACGACGGCGCAGCTGCTCGTGCGCCTGCAGCGCCATGGGCGGCAGCACACGACGCCGCACCGGGCCGGGCAGCGCCCCGGCGACCTGCATGGCGGCGCGCATCAGCCGCGGTCGGCGCATGAGCCGCAGGCCCGACCGGTGGTATGGCGAGACGCCCTCTGAGATGGGGAGCATGCGCTCGATCGCCCAGGCGATGGTGCGGGCCAGGGCGTCATCGCGCGCCACGAGAGCGACGAAGTACTCCGCCGTCGTCGAGCGCAGCAGCCGCTCGGCCGCCGCCTCGGGTGCGGATGCCCCCGCCTGGCCGCCCGGATACACCGTCAGCAGCAGCTGCAGGAACACCAGCCGGCTGCGCAGGAAGGCGACCGACCCCGACGCGTTGGCATCGTGCGTGCGGTACCGCGCGCGCACGTCGAGCGCCGGGGCGATGCGCCACCCCGCGCGGAAGAGGCGGATCGCGAGCTCGTCATCCTCATAGCCCGACAAGCGCCGATCGAATCCCCGCTCGGCGACCAGGGCGCTGCGGCGCAGGATGCTGGCCGACGGCAGCGCCATGATGTCGGTGCGCACGAGATCGATGATGGTTCGGCGGTCGAGCAGCACCCCGGTGGTGGTGAGGTACGACTGCACGCGCGTGCTGCCCGACTCGTCGACGAGGTCGAAGTCGCCGAAGACCCACGCGAGGCGGTCATCCGCCTCGATCGCGGCGATAAGGCGGGCGAGGTGGTCGGGGCGCCACGCGTCGTCCTGGTCGAGGAAGGCGATGTACCCGCCGCGCGCGGCGCGGATGCCCGTGTTGCGTGCCGCCGACTGCCCGGCATTGCCCTGGCGGAGGATGCGCGGACTGAACGGCAGCGGAAGGCTCTGGATGCGCGCCACCGCGTCGTCGTGCGACCCGTCGTCGACGATGATCACCTCGAGGGGCGCGTGCGTCTGTGCCGCGACCGACTCCAGCGCCTCGACCACGTACCGCTCGCCGTTGTAGAGGGCCATGATCACGCTGACGCCGCCCGGCACCTCGTCGCGCTCGGCGCTCGCCCAGAGGATCGACTCGTGCTCGTGGCCCGGCATGGGCACGAGCGACGGGATCGCCTCGGCGCGCAGCGGCTGCAGGTCGGTACGAGTGGCGGCGAGCATCCGCGTCGCCTGCTCGGCCCAGTCGGGCGCGAGCCGCTCGGCGCGCACCTGCATGACGGCTTCGGCGATCGAGATCCACTGGGTGGCGCACCACCGGTCGCCGCGCGCGATGGCGGCGCGGGCCAGCAGGTGCGCACCGTCGACGGCCGCGACGGCCTGCTGCTCGGTGTCGCCCGCACCGAGCTCGCCGATGGCGTCGGAGATCGCGTCGAGACCGACGTCAAAGAGCTGAGGGCGCCCGAGGGCGTGCGCCTCGACGAAGAGCCGCACCGTCCACTCGGCGGCGTCGACCAGCTCGCCGGCCGCGAGCAGGCGACGCCACTCGGCGACAGCGGCCGCGGGGTCGCTGTGCAGCAGCGCCAGCAGCCGGTGGGCGCGCGACTGGGCGAGGATGAGCCGCGCGTCGCCGTCGTGGGAGTGGCTGCGACGGTTGTTCTCGGCGACGGCCGCCTCGGCGAGGGCGAAGTAGTCGACCGCCTGAGCCCAGTCGCGGCGGTGGACGACGCGCACCATGCCGGCGGCGAAAGCGGCGGGAGCGATGAGCAGGGGAAGGGTGTCGAGGGTCGGCAGCGCGGCCGCGAGGGCCGCCGGCGCCGCCAGGTCGAGGCCGGTCGTGGTGCGCACGCGCTCGACCATGTCGTGCTCGACCGCGGGCGCATCCTGCCCCAGGTTGACGAGGGCGCGGTAGTGGCGCACCGCCATCGCGGTGGCGAGAACCGGCGGCGACGCGGGGTCGGTGACGAGAGACTGCAGGAAGGTCGCCACCTCGGCGGGCTGAGGGCCGCGGGCGCGCGCATCGAGCGCTCGATCGGGCTCGATCGTGGCGACCGCGGACATGGCCATGCCGTCGCGAGCGACCGCGACCGAGCCGAAGCCGTGACGGCGCAGGAAGTCGGCGAGGGCCGGCGCGCTGAACAGGAAGACGTGGCCTCCGGTGCCGACCGCCTGCATGCCCTCGACGGCCGTTGCGGGGGTGATGACCTCCGCTGCGGGCGTGGTCAGCACCAGCGTGCCGCCGGGCGCGAGGTGGTCGCGCAGCACCGTGATGAACGCACCCGGGTCGCTGAGGTGCTCGACGACCTCCGAGGCCAGGATGACGTCGAACCGCTCGTCGAGCATGGTGTCGGCCGTGACGTACTGGCCGAGAATCTCGACGCCCAGCTCGCGCGCGCCCCGCCGGCCCGCATAGGAGGGCTCGACACCGACGGCGCGCCACCCGAGCATGTCGCGCGCCCAGCGCACGCCGAAGCCGTAGTTGGCACCGACGTCGAGGAATCGGGCCGCGGCGGGTGCGTCGACCCGGTAGAGGTTCGCGACGATCGCGTCGATACCGCCCTCCGCCTGCAGGTAGCGGTCGATGAAGGGGTCGTCGGCCTCGTACTCCATCTCGGCGCCGTGCACCGTCACCGACCCGCAGACCGTGCACCGGGTGCCGACGACAGGCACGTCCTCCGCGGTGCGCGACTCGAAGACCCGCTCGCTGTCGCGCACCCTTCCGCAGGGAATGCAGGGCTCGACGCCGGCGCCGGTGACCCAGGTGAATTCCACTCGACCACGGTAGCGGGCCAGGATGCCGGCGTGACCGCGCGAGTAGGCTGGAGCCCATGACGTGGCTCCGCGACCGGCGCGTGGCTCTCGCCACGCTGACCATGTTCACCCTGCTCGCGGGTGATGCGTGGCGCTACTCGATCAGCTGGTATGGCTGGGGTGTCGTCGTGGCGATCATCGTCGCCGGCTGGGTGGCCGTGGCGGCGCGCCATCGGCTCGATCTGCGGCGCGTGCCGATCGCGCTCGGCACCCTCGCGGCCCTCATGGTGGCCTCCATCGTCTGGTCGGCCTACCCGGGGGCCTCGGCGCTCGGTGTGGTCACCACGCTGCTGACCATGTTCGTGGGTGTCGTCATGGCGCACACTCTCGACCTCGCGCAGCTGCTGAGGGCGCTCGGCATGGCGCTGCGGTGGATCATCGGCCTGTCGCTGGCCTTCGAGCTCGTCGTGGCCGCCGTGCTGCAGCGGCCCGTGCTGCCCCTGTGGGTGTCGTACGACGAGCCCTTCCCGCGCGCCTACTACTGGTCGCGCGCGCTGCTGCTCGAGGGCGGCCGCATCCAGGGCATCCCCGGCAACGCCAACCTGCTGGCGTTCGCCGCCCTGCTCGCCGTGATCGTGTTCGCGATCCAGCTCGTCGAGCGCCGGGTCGGTCAGGCGGCCGGCTGGGGCTGGGTGGCCGCGGCGGTGCTGACCCTCGCCCTGACCCGGTCGTCGACGGTGCTCGTCGCGGGTGCGGCTGCCGTGGTCGCGCTCGGGGTCGTGCTGCTCGCCCGCCGCCTCACCCGCCGCGGCCGCCTCACGCTCTACGGGCTGACGGCCCTCGCCGCGGGCGCCGTGGTGGCGCTCGCCCTCGCCTTCCGCGCGCAGCTGCTCGACCTCGTCGGGCGCAGCGACGACCTCACCGGGCGTCTCGACATCTGGGATGCGGTGCTCGGGCTCGTCGAGCAGCGTCCGGTGCTCGGCTGGGGGTGGGTGAGCTACTGGGCCCCCTGGGTCGAGCCTTTCGACGATCTGGTGGTCATCAACGGCGTCACCTACCTGCAGGCGCACAACGCGTGGCTCGATGTGCTGCTGCAGCTCGGAGCGGTCGGGCTGGTCGTGTTCAGCATCCTGCTTCTGACGACGGGCGTGCGCGTGCTGTCGTGGTCGGTGGATGCCCCGCTCGGCGACGCGCCCGCCTCGCCCGCCCTGCGCACGCTGCCGCCGCTGCTGCTGACGTGCTGCTGGTGCACAGCCTGGCCGAGTCGCGGCTGCTGATCGAGGCGGGGCTCGTGCTGCTCGTCTACCTGGCGGTCGCGAGCCGTGTGCGCGGCGTCACCCTGCCGGTGCGCCGCGCGGGGGCGGGAGCGCGAGCGTGAGCGCCGCATCCGGTGAGGGCGCGCTGAGCGCGCGCGACGCCGCCCGCGCCTTCCTGGGGTCGCCGCGACTGACGCAGGCGCTCACCGAGGTCATCGTCGGCGTGGCACTGGCCGCCTTCGCCGTGCGCGCGCTGCTCGGCTGGCCCGGCAGCGTGGCGGTGGTGGGCGGCCTCGTGGTGCTGGCGGCGCTGAGCCTGGCCGCGCAACCCGAGCGCATCGAGTGGCGCGGGGTGCTGCCGCTGTCGCTCATCGGCCTGTTCTCGCTCGTGACGGTCAGCATCATCTGGAGCCAGTACCCGACCCAGACGGCGGGCGGCATCATCTACGCCCTGGCCTACGCCTTCCTCGGCGTGTATCTCGCGCTCGTGCGCGACCTCATCCAGCTGGTGCGCGCGGTCGGCAACGCGCTGCGGGCGATCCTGACGGTGTCGTTCGCGCTGGAGGTGCTGAGCGGCATCATCCTCGACACCCCGTTCACGTGGATCGCGATCACCGGCGACCTGGCCGCCGGCGGGCCCGTGCAGGGTCTGGCCGGCACCCGCAACGCGTTCGCCTTCCTCGGCGCGCTCGCGGTGCTGAGCTTCTGGATCGAGTTTCGCACCCGCTCGGTGTCGCGCGGCCTCACGGCCTACTCGCTGACCCTGGCGGCGGCGACGATCGTGTTCGCCCGGTCGCCGGTGTCGCTGCTGGTGCTCGCCGCCGTGCTGCTGGCGGGGCTCGCGCTCGTCGTGATCCGCCGCCAGGAGGCGGTGGCGCGGCGCGCGACGCAGTCGGTGCTGCTGATCTCGGTCGTGGTCTTCGGGGTGCTGGCCTGGTTCTTCCGCGGCCCGCTCGTCGGCTTCGTGGATGCTGCTGCCGACGTCGCCGAGCGCACGAGCGTGTGGTCGGAGGTCGGCGACCTCGTCGCGCAGCAGCCGGTGCTCGGCTGGGGGTGGGTGGGCGTCTGGCCCACCGACGTGTACCCGTTCTCGAGCCTGCGGTCGGTGACGGGCGTGCACCCCAACTCGGCGCTCAACGCCTACGCCGACATCTGGCTGCAGCTGGGGCTCGCGGGAATCCTCGTGCTGCTCGCCACCCTCGGGCTCGCGTTCGTGCGCGCGTGGCTGGTGGCCTCGCGCCGGCGCAGCACCGTCTACGTCTGGCCCGCCCTCACCCTCGTGCTGCTCGCCACGGTGAGCATGACCGAGAGCTACCTGCTGTTCGAGGGCGGGCTGCTGCTGTTCGTCACCTCAGCCTTCGCGGCCGCGCGCAGCGGATCGTGGCGCGGCCGCTTCGACTGACGCCTAACCAGCACCGGAACGATAGCGGCGGGCGTCGAGCACCGAGTCGAGAATCGCGTCGAGCCCGAAGCGCGCACGCCAGCCGAGGTCGGCGGCGATGCGCGAGACGTCGGCCACGACCGCCGCCGGGTCGCCGGGTCGGCGGGGCCGGATGACGGCCGCGGGGGCGTCGGAGAGACGGCGGCGGATGCCCTCGACGACCTCGCGCACGCTCGAGCCGACGCCCGTGCCCACGTTGTAGACCCGGTGCGGCTCGGCCTGCGCCGGCAGCGCGGCGAGCACGGCCAGGTGCGCGTCGGCGAGATCGTGCACGTGCACGAAGTCGCGCACGCACGTGCCGTCGGGGGTCGGGTAGTCGTCGCCGAAGATGAGGGGGGCGCCGCCCTCGTCGAGCTCGGCGAGCACCATCGGCACGAGGTTGAGCACGGCCGTGTCGGCCAGCTCGGGCCAGCCCGCGCCGGCGACGTTGAAGTAGCGCAGGCTGGTGACACGCAGCCCGTGGGCGCGCGCGGCGGCGGCGGCGAGCCACTCGCCGGCCAGCTTCGACTCGCCGTAGGGGTTGACGGGCACGGTCGGAGCATCCTCGCCGACCACCCCCGCGGCGTCTCCGTAGACGGCGGCCGAGCTTGAGAACACGAGGTCGCGCACGCCCGTGGCGATCATCGCCTCGAGCACCGCGGTGAGGCTCGCGCCGTTCTGCCGGTGGTACCAGAGCGGCCGGGCCACCGATTCGCCGACCTGCTTGCGGGCGGCGAGGTGGATGACCGCGTCGACCCGCTCGGCCCGCATCAGCTCGGCGAGCGCGGTGGCGGCGCCGGGCTCGGCGAGGTCGAGCTCGTGGGCGGGCATCCCGGCGATGCGGTGCCGCAGCCCGAAGACGAAGTCGTCGACGATCACCGGCTCATCGCCGCGCTCGGCGAGCATGCGGCAGACGTGCGCTCCGATGTAGCCGGAGCCCCCGGTGACCAGTACGCGCACGGGGCAAGTCTAGGCGGGCGCCTGTGCGCCCGACCGGCGACCGACGCCCCGCCTGCCAGAATCAGCGGGTGACTTCGACGCTGCCGCCCGACCACCGTGCGAACAACCTCGATGTGCTGCGCCTGGTGGCGGCGGTGCTGGTGGTGCTGACGCACTCGTTCGCGGTGGTGGGGCTGGCCGAGCCGGCGGCGGTGCTGAACCCGGCGGGCGGCACGTGGGGCGGGGTGGGCGTGCTGGTGTTCTTCTCGATCAGCGGGTACCTGATCGCGCAGAGCTGGCACCGCGACCCGTCGCCCGGCCGCTACCTGCTGCGGCGTTCGAGCCGCATCTTTCCGGCGCTGGCGGTGATGACGGTGGTGACGGCGGCGGTGCTCGGCCCGCTGACGACCGACGTGAGCCTGCGCGCGTACGCGTCAGACCCGAACACCTGGCTGTACCCGATCGTGAAGACGCTGCTGTTCGTGCCCGGCGACGTCGACCCGCCGGGCATCTTCGCCGGGCTGCCGTACGACGGCGTGAACCCGTCGCTCTGGACCCTGCCGGTGGAGTTCGCCTGCTACACCCTGCTGATGGTGGTGCTGCTGCTGCGCCTGCCGCCGCTGTGGGCGACCGGGATGCTCACTCTCGGTGCCGCCGCCCTCAGCGTTGCCGCCCTCTGGGCGTGGACGCCGCTCGCCGGCCTCATCGGCAGCGCCCTGTTCGGCCAGGTGATCCTCGTGGTGGGCACGTTCTTCGGCGGTGCCCTGCTGTTCCACCTGCGTGACCGCGTGCGGCTGCATCCGGTGGGCGCCCTCGTGGGTGCTGCCGCGATCGTGGTCGCCGGGCTGGTGCCCGGCGGGGTGGCGCTGACACCGCTGCTCTACCCCTACGTGGTGCTGTCGATCGCGCTCGCGGTGCCGGTGCTGCCCCTGCGCTGGCTGCGCGGGTGGGATCTCTCGTACGCCATCTACCTCTACGGCTTCCCGATCCAGCAGCTGGTCGTGCACCTGACGGGCACCGACTCACCGTGGGTGGTGCTGGGGCTGGCAATGCTGCTGCTGGTGCCGATCGCGGCCCTCAGCTGGAACCTCGTCGAAGCCCCCGCCCTGCGCTGGGCGCGCGGTCGCCTCGCCCGCCGACCGCGGCAGACGCAGTCGGCCACCGCGTAGGCCGCGCGCCGGGCGTCGGCGACTAGCAGGTGGTGAGGTCGCGCGCCGCATTGGCGACGACAGCGGCACTGCCGAACACGATGACCTGCGACGGCCCGAGGTCGAGAATCTGGTCGACGATCGCGGGCGGAACGCAGCCCGTCGGCGTGATGTAGAGCGGGCCCTGGTCTTGACCGGCGATCACGCTGCCCGACAGCGCGTCGGGAAAGTTGAAGCCGTAGGAGAGAAACACCTTGGGCGCCGACACCGGGTACGCGATCTCATTGATCTCGACCGCTGTGCCGAACCGGTCGGAGCCGCCTGCGCGTTGAACGCTGGTCGTGCTGGCGAGGTTCACGAGGCTGGTTCGGATGCCCTCGGTGACAACGGCGGCGCTGCCCGCGATGAAAACCTCGCTGCTGCGCAGCGTGCTGTTGACGAACGTCGCGGTGGTCGGGTCGAGGGTCGAGCGGGCACCGTTCACGAGCAGGATCGGAACGCCCTGCCCGGCTGCGGCCGACCCGGCGGCGAGGGCGTCGGGGAAGTTGCTGCCCGTGGCGACCCAGAGCTTGCTGCCGGTGGCGAGGCCCTGCGAGAGCATCCGCGCCGCGATGAGACGAGAGGTCTCGTACCGGTCGGAGCCACCGAGGCGCACGACGTCGCCCGTGGTGTAGGCGGCCGCGGCGATGCGCACGGCCTCGCTCACCACGCTCGGGCCGCCGACGATCACGATCTCTTGCGGGTTCAGGCGGTCGAGCTCGGCGGCCACCGCTGACGGAAGACTGCCAGCGGGGGTCAGCAGCAGGGGCCCGCCTTCCAGCTTGGCTGCCGGACCCGCACTGAGAGCGTCGGGGAAGTTGGCGCCGTTGGCGAGATACACCACCGGCACACCGCCGACGACGGGGCCCGTCGGCGTCGAGGTGCCGGGAAACCCGTACTGCGAGATGACGATCGACGTCGCGTAGCGGTCGCTTCCGGCGAGTCGGGTGGCGGCGGCCTTGAGGAATCGGCCGGTCGTCGCGGCACTCTGCTGAACGCCCGACCCCCAGCTGGAGGTGAGGCTGTAGGTGCGGGTGCCGTTGGGCACCGCGCCCAGGTTGATCGACCAGGCTCCCGAGGCGTTGACCTCATCGGTGAGCGGCCCGCCGAGGTCGAGCGCGAGCCTCACGTCGTGCCGCGTGCCCGCCCCTGTCAGGGTGCCGCCGATGCTCGACTCGAGACGGTTGGCGCCGCCGGTCGAGACGGTCGGCCGGGCGAGCCCGATCAGGGGCTCCCAGGTCGGATAGAGGTCGGTGGCCTTCTCGTAGAGGTCATCATCGAGGTTCGCAAAATAACCGAACCCACCCGAGGAACAACTACCAGAACCGTTTGTCGCCGAGCTAATCCCAACTGCGCGGCTGCCGACGAGAGCAGGACCGCCACTGTCGCCGGGTCGGAGACAGATCTGTGCTTCAATCGCGCCCACGCAGTAGCTTGACGCGCCAAACATCGTGCCGCAGTAGTTGTCGTTGTTGGTCCAGCATCCGTCCGTAACCGGATCGGGCGTCGCATTTCGATCACATACAGGTGCGACGATGGCGGCCTGGCGGATCGTCCCGCACGTCCAGCCCGTCGTCGCCCCGGACTTGCAGATCGTTGCTCCGCTCAAGGCCTCACCCATGTCGCGGACTACGAGGGGTGGTGAAGCGAGCGGAGCGCCCGTGGTGCCTCCGCCCCACGTCACAACCTCCGGTCGTGGTGTCCAGCCTGGCGCGGTCACGTTCACGAAGCCCAAGTCGTAGTAGAGAGGGGTGCTCTCGTCCGGGTATTGGTCTGTCACGTGCAGACCCGCAGGTCCGATGTCCGGCATCTGGGCCGAGTTGGGATCTGCGAGCACGTTCGGGGCCGAGACGATCATCGCCTCTCGAAGGCCACCTTCGGTTCCCTCGCAATGACCGGCCGTAATGAGGACGGGCGCATTTGCGTTCCCCGTGTCAATGCCGTTGAAGCCGATGGAGCAACGTGCCCCCGGTGGGAAGAAGTACGGCATGCCACCACGCAGGTCGTCTGCGGGCGAGATTCCCTCTATGGGCTCGCTAAGGCGGTCAAGCTCCGGGCCGATCTCGGCGCGGGCTCCGACGCTCTCGACGACGGCCGCGTCGGCGGTCGAGCCGACGGTGACGACGAGCTCGAGACCGTCGAGACGCGCGGCACGTACGTCGACGTGGTCGCGCAGAGCATCCACCACCTCGACGCCGACCGCGCTCGCCTCAGCCTGCGCCAGCCACTCGGCACCGGTCATGCCCACGTCGCGGGCCAGCGCCTGCTCGAGCTGCGGCGGCAGCTCGGCGGCTTCGGCCGCGAAGTCGGCCACGCGCACCTCGGCCATCGGAATCAGCGGCTCGACCGGAGCCACCAGTCGAGCGGTGGCACGGACATCTCGGGCAGAGCCCTCAGCGGGCGCCGCTGTCGCCGCCGTGACGGGTGCGGCGAGCAGCGCGCCCGCGATGATCAGCGACGCTGCGGAAAATGACCGGTTGGTGCGCACGGCGTCTCCTTCGACGTCAACCGCAGGTGAGGAATTCGGTGACGGTCGAGCGCAGCACCGGCGAACCGCCGACGAAGCCGACCCGCTGAACTCCGGCGGTCACCAGCTGCTGCAGCGAGGCCGTGGGAGTGCAGACGCCGTTCGAGAGGTGCAGAGGGGCATCGAGTGCTCCGGCCGCAGCCGCAGCGCCGAGCGCGTCAGGGAAGTTCATGCCGCTGGCGATGAACCCGTGTGTGCCTGCCCCGAAGATCCTGGTGTTGATGGCCGCCGCCGTAGCGAAGCGGTCGCGACCCTCCAAGCGCTCGACCGTGATGATGCCCGGCAGCGCGCGCAGCGCGGCCTCGAGCTCGGCCGTGACCACGGCCGTGCTTCCGGCGATGTACACGGTCGTGACGCCGAGGCGCGCCAGTTCGTCTGCTGTGGCTTGATCGACGGTCTGCTGGGTGCTGCGCACCAGCAGCACCGGCCCGCTCAGGTGACCAGCGGCGGCACTCGCCGCCAGGGCGTCGGGGAAGTTCTCACCCGTGGCGAAGAACGCCGTCGTGGCCGACGGGAAGCCCCTCTTCGACAACTCGATGGCGGTCTGGTAGCGGTTCGAGCCGGCGTCGCGGTCGATCACGACGCCCGGCAGCAGCGCGCGCAGCTGCTGCTCGATGGCCGGGTCGACGACCGCCGCGCTACCGGCGATGACCACGCGCTCGGGCGCGAGGCGCTGCAGCTCGGCCGCCACGGCCGAGGGAATGGCGGTGCGGGCGACCAGCAGCAGCGGCCCGCCCTGCATCGTGGCCGCCGGAGCGGCAGCCAGACCGTCGGGGAAGTTGCTTCCGACTGCCAGGTACACAACCTCGGCACCCGTGGGGTAGGCGTACTTCGACACCTCGACAGCGGTGCGGTAGCGGTCGGAGCCCGCGAGTCGCGCAGTCTGCACGCCGCTCGGCACCAGCGTCGTCGGGCTGCCGAACCAGTCGGTGTACATGCGCCAGAAATTGCGATTGCCGTAGCTCGAGCATGTGTCCGGGACCCCCTTCCCATACAAGTTCGCGAGAGCCGGGGCGTCAGGCTGGTACGGCGTGTAGTAGTACAGGGATGCAGTGGCCTTGTTCCGGATCGTTACGGCTCGAGACCCGCATGCTGCGTTCGGATGGAACCGAATAGAGACAGGAGTTCCGACCGGAAACCAGTTGTAGTTCGTGTAGAACTCAGTTCCCGGGCCAGTGCCAGGGGGCATGGTGTATCGGTCGAAAGCTCGAGCACCCCAATACAGCTGATCGGCGATGCCTGCGAAGCCGGGGTCGCACGGTGCTGTGTCAGGGCACGAGTACCCCATCGCTTTATTGAGGGTCGAGTCTAGTGGGGCACGGTTCGTGACGAGCCCTTGCTCTTTCTGGAGCGTCACCAGAATCACCTTCGCACTGACGCCGCAGGCGACCTGCACCTTGTAGATGATGCGCGCGATCGACTCGGATGCCGCACCCGCGTACCGGGAGCACATCGGGTCGGCGACTTGCGTCGAGGTGGGCACCGACAGCACGTTGAGGCACTTGCCGTTGAGACACGTGCCGACGCGCTCGTCGAGGAACGCCTGGATCTCGGCCTCGGTCATGGCCGCACCGTTGAACATCGCGTAGTCGCTGATGATGTAGCCGGGGTTGAAGTTGGCCGCCACCGCGGCGGGCTCGATACCCTCGCCGGCAGCGACGCGGGCCGGATCGAGCGTGGTGTCGCTGGAGGTGTCGCGACTGCTCGGCGGCGGGGCGCTCGGTTCGGTCTGCGCGGCCGCGGGCGCGGTCACGCCGAGGCCGATGACGACTGCGGTCGCGGCGACGAACGCCGCGAACCACCGTGTCGGTCGAACCCTGTCGGTGCTGTGAATCATGATGCGAGTACCCCCCGATAAGCGCGCGCGATCGCGCCCCCCACTCTCAGGGTAACCCTCGACCATCACATGAGGGTGATTCGTGGTGCTCGGCGGGTTCGATTTGCGACTGCCGAGCATCCCGGGTCAGGCGCGACCCAGGAACGCCGCGAGCGCCGCCGCCGTCGGCCCGCCGCTGTGCGCTGCCGCCGTGAAGACCGGGCCTTCTGCCGCGATCGCCCGGTAGTGGTCGCGCCGCGCGACGGCATCTCGCAGCACCTGCTCGAGTGTGCCCGGCGTGGCCGAGACCATCGGAACCTCGAGGCCGAGCGTGTCGCGCACCACCGCGCGCACCTGCTCATGCACGTGCGCAATGGTCACCCGCCCCGCCGCCATGCCCTCGACGGAGGCCACCGAATAGCAGCCGGCACCGAACTGGTCGAGCACGATGTCGGCATCGCGCACGTGCGAGGGCATCTCGGTCGACGGCATGGAGGGCAGGCGGCGGTACTCGATGATGCCCTCGTCGTGCAGGCGCTCGAGAGTCGGTTCGATGAGCGCCGTGTTCTTCAGGTACGGGTTGGTCGGCGCATGCACCACCACCGGACGCTCGCGCTCGAGCACCGGCACGCCGCCCGCCCATCGGTCGAGATCGATCGACAGCGGAATCCAGGTGGCCTCTGGCCAGTCGAGCAGAAGCTCCTGCGTGGTCACGAACAGCGGCACCCCGGTGCGCTCGAGCAGCGAGCGGAATCGCAACGCCACCCGCTCGAGACGGGCAGTGTCGGGCCAGCGATCGCCCGCGTACGGTGACCACTCGTCGAGCTGCACGTGTCGCGAGGGCAGACGCAGTTCGCTGCCGTGCGCGATCATCGCCACCTGCACCCCGTGCTCGCGCAGCGCCTCGATCTCTGCCGCAGTGCTGTGATTGAACAGCTTGCCGAACATCGGGAAGCCCGACTCGATGATCACGTGCGTGTAGTGGTCGGCGACGCGACGGAAGTGCTCGCGGCGCCAATGGGCCGAATGCTGAAACACCTGGCGGCTCACCGTGCGGTCAGCAGGAAACCCGTACTTCTCGTTCGGCCCGAGCAGGTGCAGGTTGATCGCCGCAACCCCGTCGAGACGCTCAGCCGCCCGCGCGAACCAGTAGCCCTGAGCCGCGTAGTTCGCGTGGCCGATCAGAAGCCGCACATCGCCATCGAGAATCGGCACCGGCTCGGGCTTCTCGGCCAGCGGGTAACGATAGGCGGCCGGCCGCAGCGCGAGACTGAGCGGTTCGGGAAGGGCTTCGACCGTGCGACCCAGAAACGTGCGGAGGCGAGACATCACCCAGGCAGTATGCCAGGGGCGAGCATCCGACCCGGGCCGCCGGGGCGAAGTGCGCCAACCTCAGCGCGGCGCGACGATCGCGGTGATCGCGTCGATCCAGCCCTGGCTCTGACGTTCGGCGGCAAGCGCCGGTGCAGCCGCGTGAGCGGCACGCTTCGCGGCGTCGATCGCCGCCGGCTGCAGCGACTCGAGCACCTCGGCGAGTGCCTCGACCGTGAAGTCGCGCGTCACCCACCCGAGGTGGTGCTGCTCGACCAGCTCGGCCATCTCGGGTGTCGGGCCCACCACGATCGCCAGACGCGCCTGCACGAAGTCGAAGAACTTGTTCGGCAGCGCGTGGGCGTAGCTGAACGTGCGCGGCGGCAGCAGGAACACCCCCGCATCGAAACCCGCCAGCGTCGACACCAGGTGCGGGTACGGCACCGCATCGTGGATGCGCACGCCGGGCCCCGCCGCCGCTCGCAGCTCGGCCAGCAGCGCCGGATCGGTCGGCACCAGGTAGAGGTCGAGCGTCATCGGGCGCGACAGCCGGGCCATCGCCGCCACCAGCTCTTCAAGCCCGCGGTTGCGCAGGGCGGCCCCCGAGTGCACGAGCCGGATCGGCTCGGACGTCGGTGTCGGCGCGAGATCGGCGAACGGCGTGGCGTTCGCGACCAGAGCGGCGTCGATGCCGAACACCCGGCGATACTCATCGGCGAGACCGCGCGAGACCGTCGTCACCGACGCCGACCGCGCCGCGAATCGCTGGCACAGCCAGGCGTAGTAGGGGCCGTAGATGCGACTCCAGCCCGGAAGGTGCTCGCGCATGCGCGGGCTGTACTCGTGCAGGTCGGCGTGGATGCGCGTGCGCGGCGCCAGCGCGAAAGCCAGGGGCAGCGATTCGGGGTCGTTCGCGAGCACCGCATCCCACGTCTCGCCGCGCAGGGCCGCGCGCGTCCAGCGCACCGCCGACTGCCGCCAGTAGGCGAGGCGAAACTGGCGGGCCAGCAGCAGGCGGCTGTACGGCTTGGCGGCGGTCATGCCCGCCGGAACCTGATGGTGCCCCGCGACGCCCTCGGGCGCGGGGCCAAAGCCCACCGTCACCACGTCGAAGTCGTCGCGGAACAGCGCCACCTGCTTGAGAACCCGGGCGTCACGAGCCAGTTGCGAGAACGAGAGGATCAGCAGGCGCGGGCGGGACGAGGGCGACGGCACGGCCTCGACGGTAGCATCGCGCCGCACGGTCATCGCGCCGCGTCCGCGTACAGCTCGCCCAGCTGCTTGGTACTCTGCGCGAGGCTGCGATTGGCTACGACCCAGTCGCGGGCGGCATCGCCAAGCCGCTGTCGCTCGGCGTCCGACAGCACCATGATCTGCCGAATAGCGTCAGCGAGAGCGGTGACGTCACGGTCGGGAACGACGAAACCTGTACGGCCATCGTCAAGCATCTCGGGAGCGCCGCCCGAGTCATACGTGATCACCGGTACGCCGCAGGCCTGCGCCTCGAGAAGGACCAGTCCAGCCGCTTCACGGGCCCCGTTGTTGGCCGTTGTTGGAAGCACGAGAACGGTTGCGTCGCGCATTCGAGCGCGCACCTCCTCCCGCTCGAGGCTACCGACTGGTTCGATATGCGGGTACTCGCGCGCGGCATCACGAACCGTCCCTTCGAGCGGTCCTCGGCCGATCATCACGAGGCGATGCGGGACACGGGGAATGAGGCCTGTCGAAGCGCTGATCAGGTCGACCACACCTTTCGGGTGAGAGAGGGTGCCGACGAAGACGATGCTCGGGATAGCGTCAGACGCGCGCGGGGAGGGAGACCTGGCCAGCTCGGACCAGGCTGGCGCGAAGAATTCGGTGTCGACACCCTGGTAGTGCACCTCGATCCGGGCAGGATCAGCACCCGCCGCGATAGCTCGGTCGGCAAGGTAGCGGCTGACCGGCAACAACCTCTGCGCTTGCCGGAAAACGCGGTCGACCGATGCGTGATGCCACGCGAGCATCGGGCGGTCAGAGAGCGGTACCGCGCTTAGTGGGCGAAGAGCAGCGAAGACATCGGATCCATGCAAAGTCACGAGTAGCCGCGCGCCGGATTGTTGGCTTGCGTCTACTGACGGCGTCGACCACGTAGCAAAGTGCTGGTGAATAACCTCGGGGGCGAAATCGATGATGGCTCTCGTCATGCGACCGAACGAAAGTGGCATCGTCAACTCACGATGACGGAACGAGGCCCACGGAAAAATCGTGATCTCCCGAATGTCGAGTCCGCCGTTGCGAACGCTCGGGTCCGTTATGTCCACTGCCATCGCGAAAGTGCGAATGGCAAGCCTTGTGTCGGGGTTGGCACGACTGTTGCCGAGCAGTCGCTCAGTGTGCTGGATCGCGAAGTAGGTCGGGGGAATTCGCAAGGTGCCTTTGGTCACCGCGACGCGTGTCATGACGCTTCACCCGGCAGCAGCGGCGCGACGAGCTCGCCGATGACCGCGGCGTCGGTCTCGAAGCTCAGCTCGCGCGCCGCCGCGGCGCTGGCGGCCTTGAACGTGCGCACGGCATCCGGCGTCAGCGCGGCGAGGGCGCGCACGACGTCGTCGACCGCGAACCCGTCGGCGACGACGCCCAGACCGTGCTGCTCGACGAGCCGCTGCATCTCGATGGTCGGCCCGACGACGATGCCGAGGCGGGCCTGCACGAAGTCGAAGAACTTGTTCGGCAGGGTCAGCCGCGCGTTGGTGTGCGTGGGCGGAATCACGAAGACGCCCACGTCGTAGCCGTTGAGGGTGGCCGGCAGGGCGGCCGGCGCGACCGGGTCGCGGAACCGGATGCGGTCGCAGCCGGCCGCGCGCTGCTCGAGGCTGCGCTGGTAGGCCCCGCCGTCGCCGCCCGGCACGAGGAAGAGGTCGAGGGTGAAGCGGTCGTCGAGCACGCGCACCGCGTCGATCATCGTCTCGAGGCTGCGCCCGTGCACCGCCGCGCCGCTGTGCACCAGACGCACAGCGTCGTCGGCGACCGGCGTGGGCTCGAGCGGCTGCCAGGGGTTCGAATTGCGCACCACCGCCGGCCGCACCCCGAAGTCGCGCTCGTAGAGCTCGGCGATCGACCGACAGACCGTGCTCGTCGCGGCGCTCAACGGCAGGTACCGCGCGCACAGGTGGCGCATGAGCGGCGCCACGAGCAGCCGCCAGCTGAGCACGTGCGTGCGCTCCTCCGGCGCCCACTCGTGCAGGTCGGCCCATACGGGCGCGTCGCCCGCCACGGCGTGGGCCAGAGCGAGCACCCGCGCGTCGTTCGCCACCACCAGGTCGAAGCGCTGCCCGCGGAGGGCATCCAGCGCGAAGCGGATCGCCGGCGCCGCCAGCTCGGCCCGCCGCCACCGCCGCAGCGCCAGGGTGGCCACGCCGCCGACCGTCTGCGGCAGCGAGGGCAGCTCGCGCGGCACCGCGATGTGCTCGGTGGCCCCCTCGGGGTGCCCGCCGTAGCCGAGCGTCGTCACCGAGCCGAGCGTCGCAAGCACCCCCACCTGCCGCAGCACCCGCGCGTCGCGCTCGATCGGCGACAACGAGATGCACAGGATGCGGGGCACCCGTGAATCCTACGGCCGCACCCGCGCGTGGGAGACTGGGCGACGGCCCTGCCCGCGCTTGCCGCCGCCCCCCGAAGGAGACCGCCACCGTGGCCGACGCCGTCGCCCCCCACCTGCTCTACGTCGCCTGGGGCTACCCGCCCGGGCGCGGCGGAGGCTCGTACCGCGCCCTGGCCACCCCCAATGCCTTCGCGCGCGCAGGCTGGAAGGTCACCGTGCTGACGGGTCTGCGCGAGACCTTCCTGTACTCGACCGGAATCGACGAGCGGCTCGAGCAGCGCATCGACGACCGCATCACCCTGCACCGCATCCCGTTTCCCGCGGTTCCGTACGAGGTCGACCTCCGCCGCTGGTCACGATGGCGGGCCCGGCTGCCCGAAGTGCACAACGCCTGGCGTGAGAGACGCGCGCGTCGGGCGTTTCCCGAGCGGGTCTACGGCGAATGGCGGAGGCCGCTGGAGCGGGCGGCGAGGCGCATCCATCGCGAGCATCCCGTCGATCTGACGATCGCGACAGCCAACCCCTACGTCGATTTCACCGCGGCCGCAGCCCTCCACACGCACGCCGGCGTGCCCTACGTCATGGACTACCGCGACGCCTGGCAGCTCGACGTCTTCAGCGGAGAGCGCTCGACACCCGCCGGCGGTTCCGTCGATCGCTGGGAGACGCGCCTCATGGCCGGCGCGCACGAGATCTGGTTCGTCAACGAGCCGATCCGCGCGTGGCACGCCGCGCTCCATCCCGAGCGCGCCGACCGCATGAGGGTGGTCGCCAACGGCTACGACGCCGAGCTGGTCGGCTTCACCGATGCCGTGCGCCCCGACCGGGCCGACGGCCTCGTCTTCGGCTACATCGGCACGATGTCGCCGAAAGTGCCGCTCGAACCGCTCATGGAGGGCTGGCGGCGAGCCCGCGAGCTCGAACCGCTCGTAGCGCGGTCGACCCTCGTCCTGCACGGCGACCTCGGCTACGCGGGCAAGGCCAACGAGCACTGGCTGCGGCTGCTGCGCGAGAACGCCGCCCACGGCGTGGACTACCGAGGGCCCGTCTCGAAGGTCGACCTCGGCGGCACCTACGCCGGCTTCGACGCCCTCGTGCTGGCCCTCGGAACCGGGGCCTACGTCACCAGCGGCAAGGTGTACGAGTACTGCGCCTCGGGCCTGCCGATCGCCTCCGTGCACGATCCCGGCAACGCCGCGAGCGATGTGCTGCGCGGTCACCCGGGGTGGAGCCCTGCCGAGGGGCTCGCCGCCGAGCAGGTCGCCGAGGCGATCATCGCCACAGCGCGACGCGCCGCTGCGCAGACATCGGCCGAGCGCGCCGCAGCGCAGCGATGGGCGGCGCAGTACGAGCGGCAGGCGCAACTGGGCCCGCGCATCGCCGACCTGACGGCCGCTGTGAGGGGAGGGCAGGCATGAGCATCGTCGTCGTCGCTGCCAGACCGTCACCGCTCGACACCGCGGTCGACCAGCTCGGCTCTGCCCTGCGCGATCAGGCCGTGACCGCGATCGTCGCCGGCGTCTCGGCCGCCGACCGTGCCCGTCTCGAGGCGGCCGGGCTCACCGTCATCGGAGTCGCCGCCGTCGCGCCGCTGACGATCGAACGGCCGTTGCGGGGCAGCGCGCTCGGTCGAACCCTGCTGCGCCTCACCCCTGCCGATCGCGGTGTGCGCCTCGCGCGCCGCGTGCGGGCCGATGCCGCGGCGCGCCGCGCACTCGACGGGGCCGAGGTTCTCGTGGCCGCCGAGCGCGACGCCATCCTGACCGTCTGGCGCGCGGCACGGAGGGCGCCCGGGTCGACCACCGCGGTCGTGGGGCTTCCGGCGCTCGCGGCCATCATCCGTCGCCGCGTCCGCGACGGTAGCGTGACCCCATGAAGGTTCTGAGCGTCGTCGGGGCCCGCCCCCAGTTCGTGAAGCTCGCGCCGATCGCCCACGCTCTCGCTCCGGCCCACGAGCACGTGGTCGTGCACACCGGCCAGCACTACGACGAGCTGATGAGCGACGTCTTCTTCCGCGACCTCGGCATCGCCGCGCCCGACGTCAACCTCGCTGTCGGTTCGGGAGCCCACGGCGCGCAGACGGCCGCGATGCTCGCGGGGCTCGAGCCGATCTTCGAGCAGCAACGCCCCGACTGGGTGCTCGTGTACGGCGACACCAACTCGACGCTCGCGGCCGCGGTCGCGGCGGTGAAGCTGCACCTGCCGCTCGCGCACCTCGAGGCGGGACTGCGCTCGTTCAACCGCCGCATGCCCGAAGAGCACAATCGGGTGCTCACCGACCACGCCGCCGATCTGTGCCTCGCCCCCACCGCGGTGGCCATGGGTCATCTCGCCGACGAGGGCCTCGCCGACCGGGCCGTGCTCGTGGGCGACGTGATGACCGACGTGCTCTACCAGGTGCGCGACCGGGTGAGGGCGGCACCGCCGGCCCTGCCGTGGGAGGGCCCGACCGGCATCGTCGCCACCATCCACCGCGCCGAGAACACCGACGACCCGAAGCGGTTGCGGGCGATCGTGGATGCCCTCGCCGAGCTCGACCGCCCTGTTCGACTGCTGGCGCACCCCCGCCTGCTGGCCGTCGCCGCTCGCGAGGGCATCGCGCTCGACCGCGGTGCCGTCACCGCGACGGCTCCCCTGCCCTACCCCGATCTCATCGCGGCCGTGCTCTCGAGCTCGGGCGTCGTCACCGATTCGGGCGGGCTGCAGAAGGAGGCCTACCTGCTGCGGCGCATGTGCACGACCGTGCGCACCGAGACCGAATGGGTCGAGACCGTCGACGCCGGCTGGAACGTCATCGCGGGCGACCGCCTCGACGAGCTGGCGGCCCTGGTCGCCCGGCCGATCGCCCCCGAACCGACCGACAACCCCTACGGCGACGGGCATGCCGCTCAGGCGGTCGTCGACACGCTCGCCGAGCGAACGGCGCGATGAGCCCGCACCTGCTCTACGTCGCGTGGGGCTTCCCGCCGTCGCGCGGTGCCGGCATGTACCGAGCGCTGGCCACGGTCGCCGCCTTCATCGACGCCGGCTGGCGGGTCACCGTGCTCACGGCCGACCGTGCCGCGTTCGAGACGCTCACCGGCGTCGACGCGGAGGCCGAGGCGAGCATCCCGTCTGCCGCCACCGTGGTACGGGTACCGTTCGATGCCCGCCGCGGCGAACGCGACCTGGCCCGCTGGAGCCGACTGCGCATGAGCTCGCCCCTGCTGTGGAGCGGGCTGCGGCTGCTCGTCGAGACGGCGAGGTTTCCCGAGCCCGGCTACGGGCACTGGGCGGCGCCGATCGCCGCCGAAGCGCGCGCCATCCACCGTCGCGACCCCATCGACCTGGTCATCGGCACGGCCAACCCGAACGTCGACTTCGTGCCCGGTGCCGTCGTGCATCGTGCGGCGCGCGTTCCGTATGTCATGGACTACCGCGACACCTGGCATCTCGACATGTACGCCGATCGTCGACGCGGCTCACGGTGGTCGCGTTCGGCGCGCCGCGAGCGCCGCCTGCAGCGGCGCGCCCACGAGATCTGGTTCGTCAACGAGCCGATTCGCGACTGGCACGCCCGCGAACTGCCGAGCGCCGCCGCCCGGATGCACGTGGTGCAGAACGGCTACGACCCGACCTTCCTCGCGCCCTCCGCTCATCAGGCTGAGCAGCGCGGGCGCGACCGCCCCCTGACTCTCGGGTACCTCGGCACCATCTACGGCCCGATGCCGATGCGCGAGACGCTCGACGGCTGGCGGCTCGCGCGCGCGCGGTCACCGCTCGCCGCGGCCGCACGGTTCGTCATCCGCGGTCGCCTCGGCCACTACAGCACCCCCGACGCCGCCACGGCCGCGCTGATCGACGAGTACGCCGACGACGGGGTCGTCTACGGCGGGCCCGTGAGCAAGGCGGAGGTCGCGGGCGTGTACGCCGAGTTCGATGCCCTCGCGCTCATTCTCGGCAGAAGCCCGTACATCACCAGCGGGAAGGTCTTCGAATACGCGGCGACCGGGCTCCCCGTGGTGTCGGCCCATCATCCGCAGACGGCATCGACCCGCGTGCTGGAGGGGCATCCCTCCTGGTTCCCGATCGAACGGGTCGACGCCGAGGCCATGGCCGACGCCATGATCGGCGCCCTCACCGCGGCCGTTGCTGCCGACGCGCCCGCTCGCCGCGCGGCCGCGCGCCGCTGGGCCGAACACCTCGAGCGCGATCGGCAGCTTGCGCCCCGCATCCAGGCCCTGCGCGCCGTCGTCGAGGGAGTTCGCCCGTGAACGCCGCAACCGTCGTGATCGTCACGAACGGACGGGACCCCGCCGACGCGATCGCCGCGGCGCGCGCAACAGCCCCGGTCGACGAGGCTGGAGACGTCACCGCCCTGGTCTGGGGCTCCGCACCCTCCGATGCCGACAGGGGGGCATCCCTGACGGTGCTCCGGCTCGCCGAACGGCCGGTTGGCGCGCGCGATCGGGTCGTCGACGCCCTCATCCCCCCCGCACTCTCGCGCGCGCTCATGGCGACCGGCCCCGGTCGACTCATTCACAGCCTGCTTCCCAGCGACCTCGGGCGTCGGGTGTGGCGACGGGTACGACGCACGCCCGAGGCGGTCGCGCTGCTGAGCGGCGCACGGCTCGTCATCGCCGCCGACCCCGGCGGAGTGCGCACGGCCTGGTTCGCCCTGCACCGCCTCGGTGCCGAGCGCGCCGTGATCGCCGGGCAGGCCTGACGCCCCGCCTCGACTATCGAGCACCCTCCGACTGGTCACCCAGACCGGCGAGCGACGCCTGCGTGGCGAACTCGGGCACCGCCCGGCGCACCTCATCGAAACTGCCCTGCGCCACGAGCCGACCGTCGGCGAGGAAGACGATGCGATCGTTGTCGCGGATCGTCGCCAGTCGGTGCGCGACGGAGATCACGGTCATCTCGCCCTGCAGCGAGCGGATCGCCTGCACCACATCGGCCTCGGTCTTGGTGTCGAGCGCACTCGTGGCCTCGTCGAGCACGAGCACGATCGGGTCGTTGTAGAGGGCCCGCGCGATGCCGAGGCGCTGCCGCTGCCCGCCCGAGAGCGCCATGCCGCGGTCACCGATACGGGCGTTGACACCGCCCTCGCGCTTCTCGACGACCTCCCACAGCTGGGCGCGCCGCAGAGCCCGCTCGACGCGCTCGAGATCGGGCCGCCCCTCCCAGGCGAGCGCCACGTTCTGGGCGATCGTGCCGTCGAACAGGGCGACATCCTGCGGCACGTAGCCGACGCGGCGGCGCCAGGCGGCCATGACATCGTCGAGGTCCTGCGCGTTGAGCATGATGCGCCCCTCGGTGGGCGAGAGCAGGCCGAGCAGCATGTCGACGAGGGTGGTCTTGCCCGAGCCCGACGAGCCGACGATGCCGACCGAGGTGCCCAGCGGAATCTCGAGATCGATGCCGCTGATCGCGGGCACCTCGCTCGACGGATACGTGAACGCCGCCGCCTCGAAGCGCAGCACGGTCGGCTCGCCGACGATCGGCTCGTGCCCGATCACCTCAGCCCGCTCGATGTAGACGCGCGACTGCGCGATGTCCTCGAGCACCGCCTGCACGTGCGGCGAGTTCGCCTGCGTCGTGGTGAGGATCGATTGCAGGCTCGTCAGGGACGGCACGAGCCGGAACCCCGCGACGCCGAACAGCGCGACCGCCGAGAGGGCCCCCGACGGGCCGCCCAGGAGGTACGCCACGCCGCCGACCAGCAGGAAGCCGCCGATGAGCCCCGCATCCAGCACGAAGCGGGGCACGGCAGAGATGAAATGGATGTTCGCCCGCGCCCGCGTGGAATGGATGCGGTTGGCGTGCACCACGGCGGCGACCTCGCCGGCCTTGTCGCGCAGCGTGATCTCCTTCAGCGCCGTGACCATGTCGGTCATGAGGCTGGCGACCTTGAACGAGTAGTCGCGGTTCACACGGCCGGCCTGCACGGCGCGCTTCGAGATGACCCGCGCCTGCAGCGCTGCCAGACCGCCGAGGTAGGCGACGGTGACGAGCGCGGTCACCGGATCGGCGATGACGATCACCGCGACGACCGAGACGCTGGTCACCAGCAGGGTCGGCAGCGTGAGCACCGGCAGCAGGAAGCCGCCGATCGTGTTGCCGATGCCCACATCAGCCAGCCGCACCAGTTGCGCGGTGTTCTTGCCCAGGCGGTCGGTCCACGGCGCTCGGATGTACGCGTTGAAGAGCTTGTCACCGACCTCGAGCTCGAATGAGGCGAAACGACGGGTCGCGTACCACTGCAGGATGAGGTTGAGAGCGGCCTTGAGGATGACGACGAGCGAGAGCGTCAGCAGGAACCACACGTAGGAATCGGGACCGATCGTGCCGATGACGGGCAGCTCGATGTCGCGCCCCGTGACCATCGACCCGAGCGAGAGCGCCAGCAGCGCGATCGCCACGACGTCGACCAGGGCGAGAAGGGAGGAGGCCAGCGTGTAGCCGATGATGAACCGCTGGGCGCGCGCGGGCAGCAGGGGCACCAACTGGCGCATGGTTCGCAGGATCAGCAGCACGGTGAGTCAGCCTACTGCCGCGCGCCGAGGGCGGCCGGGCTGTCGAGCGCCGCGAGGATGCGCTGGGCACTGACGCGGCCGTCATGCAGAGCGCGCACGTAGGCCGGGCCGGTCGCCGCGATCTGCGCCGCCGCCTCGGGGTCGTCGAGCACCGACCGCAGCACCGTGTCGAGCGAGTCGGGGTCGGCCTGCACGATCGGCAGCTCGACACCCTCGGTCGCGCGCAGGTGCTCGCGGTACGACGCGGCGGCGTTCGACACCACGACGCGGCCGGCCGCCATCGCCTCGCACGCCGCCGCGCCGTAGCCGCCGATGCGCAGCGAGTCGATCATGATGTCGGCACGACGGTACGCCTCGCGCACCTGGTCGTGCGTGACGCCGGTGAGGCGCTCGTAGCGCACCCGGCCCTCCTCGACGAGCTGCCCCACCACCTGGTCCACGATGTCCGACCCCTTGATCGCCGCCTGGCTCGGAGCGTGCACGACGAGCGGCAGCTCGGCACCGCTGAACGGCGGTCGGTCGACGGCCCAGGCGTCGGGGTCGACCACGACCGGCACCCAGGTGCCCTCCGGCAGATCGAGCAGCACGCCCTGCGTCGACCCGAGCACCGGCACCCCGGTCGCCCGGATCACCCGGCGCCGCTCGCGCGTTCGCCGCTGCATGGCCAACACGGCCGAGGCGAGCGGCTCGACGAGGTACGGCGAGTGCGGGTTGCGGGCGTTCAGCGCCTCGACGTCGCGCACGTCGCTGCCGTGGCAGAGCACCGCCACGCGAATGCCCGCGCGCTGCAGCGCTCGCACCTCGCGCTGCAGGCTGTGCCGCACGGCGGGGCCGAAGATCGGCAGCCCCGACTCGATCACGACGTCGGTCGCCGACAGCCCGCGCACCCGCAGGTGCTCGCGCTGCCAGTCGCGAGAGGCACGCTGCACGACGGCCGGGATCGCCTCGTCGCTCGCGAACGCGAACCCCGCCTCGACCGCCGAGACGTTGACCGCCGAGACGCCCGGCACCGCGCGCACGGCAGCGGCCCAGCGGTGCGCCTGCCCGGCCGTATTCATGACGCCGATCAGCACGCGGCGCTCGCCCGCGGGCATCGGCGCGATCGGCGGCAGCTCGGCCGGCATCCCGCGGTAGTGAGCCGGGCGAAGCCGACGCCCCACAGCGTCGGGCAGCGCGGCGAGCAGGCCACCGACAGCGGCACTCACCCGCGGCGGAATCAGGTCGGCGAGGCGCATCAGGCCCTCCGGTCTTCGGCGCGGGCGACCGCCGCGACCGCGGCCGCCGCGCGACGCGCGACCGCGGCGAGGTCGACACGGGCGCGCGACCACTCCGCCTGCGCGTGCCGGTCATCGGCCGTGGCGGGCGCCGACAGCAGAGAGCGCAGCGCGTCGGCGACGGCAGCGGGGTCGTGGGGGGCGGCGATGCCGAGCGGGGCATCCTGCGCGAACGACGCACCGGGGCCCTCGCCCGAGAACAGCAGCGGCGTGCCCGCCGCGGCCGCCGCGTACAGCTTCGTGGGGAACGCGAACTGGTAGCCGCCGTCGGGCTTCACGCTCGCGAGCGCGACCGCCGCGCCGCGCAGCCACCGCGCCACGAGCTCTGGCGCGGTCGTCGGCAGAAACGTCACGCGGCCCGCGGCCACCTCGTCGGCCCGCCGCTGCAGCGCCCCGAGCTCGACTCCCGCACCCATGAACACCAGCCGCGCCTGCGGCACGAGCGCCAGCGCCTCGACGAACACTCCTGCGCCGTGAACCTCGGATGCCGTACCGGCGTACAGCGCGTACCCGGGCTCGGCCTCCGCCGTCGGGCCGTCGGGCGTGAACACGCTCGTGTCGATGCCGTTGCCCACCTCGACGATGCGGGCCGCGGGCACGCCCAGCTCGCCCAGCCGGGCCGTGACGCTCGGCGACACGCTGAGCACAGCGGCCGCGCGCCGCCACACCGTGCGCTCCATCCAGCGCACCACCCGCACGACTGCGGCCGGGCTGCCCGCGCTCGCGGCGGCATCGGCGAGCACGTCGGCCGCGTAGTAGACGACGGGCGTGCGCCGCAGCCAGGCGGCCGCGATCGCGGCCAGGCCGGTCGTCGGCGGCGGCTCGACGACGAGCACGGCCGAGCGGCGCGCCACCAGCAGGCGGAAGAACAGCGGGATGTCGAAGCTCAGGTACGGCACATAGCCGCGCACCGCCCCGCTGCGGTCGCGCAGTACGGGGGCGCGGCGGATCGTGAGGCGGGCATCCACCGCTGCCGCAGCGCCGGCCGCCGCCGCCGCGTCGGCCCGGCGCGGCAGGCTCGACGTCAGCACGGTGACCTCATGCCCCGCATTGGCGAGCGCCGCCGCGAGAGCCGCGAGCCGAAACGAGGCCGCCGCCGGCTCGGGCGCGAAGATGCGGCTCGCGATCGTGACGCGCATCGTCAGAAGCTGACCGACTCGCCCGTTCGCGCCGACTGCAGCAGCCCCTCGACCACGACGAGGGTGCGCAGCCCCTGCGCCATCGTCACCACGTCGGTCTGGTGCCCGAGCACCGCATCGCGGAACGCCTCGAGCTCGACCCGCAGCGGCTCGCGCTTCGGGAAGGCGTAGCGGATCATGTCGCCCTCGCTGACGCCGCGGAACGCCGTCACCGACTCCCACTCGAGAGGGAACGTGCCGTTCGCGTAGAACGTCAGGTCACCCGTGGCCGTGTCGGCGACGAGCGCGCCCGCCTCGCCGGTGGCGATCGTCACGCGCTCCTTCATGGGGCTCAGCCAGTTGACCAGGTGATTGACGATGACGCCGTTCGCGAGACGGCCCGACGCGATGATCATGTCTTCGTGCTCGCGCCCCGACTTGTGGGCGGTCTGCGCGAACACCGTGCGGTAGTCGCTCTGCACCACCCACGCCGTGAGGTCGATGTCGTGGCTGGCGAGGTCCTTTCCGACGCCGACGTCGGCGATGCGCGCCGGGAAAGGCCCCTGGCGGCGGGTGACCACCTGGTAGACCTCGCCGAGCTCGCCCGCCGCGATGCGACGGCGCAGTTCCTGCAGCGCCGGGTTGAAGCGCTCGATGTGGCCGACGGCACCGACGAGACCCGCCGACGCGAAGGCGTCGACCATGCGCTGACCGGCCTCGACGGTGTCGGCGATCGGCTTCTCGACGAGCGCGTGCACCCCGGCAGCAGCGAGCCGGAGCGCGGCATCCTCGTGGAATCGCGTGGGAACCGCGACGACCGCGATGTCGACGCCGACCTCGATGAGCGCGTCGATGTCGGGCAGGATCGGCAGCTCGCCGGCGACACCGTGCGGGTCGCCGCCCGGGTCGGCGATCGCCACCAGGTCGACGCCGTCGAGCTCGCGCAGCACGCGGGCGTGGTGCCGGCCCATCATGCCGACGCCGATGAGGCCCGCGCGCAGGGCGGCCATCAGGCGCCCGCCCCCGCCACGGCGTTGACAGCGGCGATGATGCGGTCGAGGTCGCGCCGGCTGAGCGACGGATGCACGGGCAGCGACACGACCTCGCGCGCAGCCTTCTCGGTCTCGGGCAGGTCGAGCCCGGGCGCGAAGGGGGCGAGCGAGGGCAGGCGGTGGTTCGGGATCGGGTAGTAGACGCCCGAGCCCACGCCGTGCTCGTCGCGCAGGGCCTTCACGAAGCCGTCGCGGTCGTCGGCGACGCGCACCGTGTACTGGTGGAAGACGTGCACGGCGCCCGGGGCCGTCACCGGCGTCGGCACCGCCGTGATGCCCGCGCTGAGGTAGGCGGCGTTCTGCTGGCGCTTCGCCGTCCAGCCATCGACCTTGGTGAGCTGCACGCGGCCGATCGCGGCGTGGATGTCGGTCATGCGCGCATTGAAGCCGATGACCTCGTTGTGGTACTGCACCTCCTGCCCCTGGTTGCGCAGCAGCTTCACCGCGCGCACCAGCTCGGGGGTGTCGCAGGCGACCATGCCGCCCTCGCCGGAGGTCATGTTCTTCGTCGGGTAGAGGCTGAACATCGCGAACCGGCCCCAGGTGCCGACCGGGCGGCCGCCCAGCGAGGCGCCGTGCGCCTGCGCGGCGTCTTCGTAGATCTCGAGGCCGTGCTTCTGCGCGATCGCCTCGAGCTCGACCATGCGTGCCGGGTGCCCGTAGAGGTGCACGGGCATGATCGCCTTGGTCTTCTCGGTGATCGCCTTCTCGACCGCCGCCGGGTCGAGGCCGTAGGTCTCGGGCTCGATGTCGACGAACACCGGAGTCGCCCCGGTGAGCGCCACCGAGTTGCCGGTCGCGGCGAAGGTGAACGAGGGCACGATGACCTCGTCGCCGGGGCCGACACCGGCCGCGAGCTGCCCGAGATGCTGGCCCGCGGTGCCGCTGTTGACGGCCACGCACGCACGGCCCTGCACGAAGTGCGCACCGAACTCCTGCTCGAACGCCGCGACCTGCGGGCCCTGGGCGACCATGCCCGAGCGCAGCACGCGGTCGACCGCCTTGCGCTCGGCACGCCCGATGAGCGGCTTCGCCGCGGGAATCAAGGGCTTGGCCATCTAGCTCTCCTCACTCAGGGCGCCGTCGCGCTCGACGTAGCGCGCACCGGTCTGCGGGCAGACCCAGGCACCGTCCTGCTCGACGAGCCGAACGCCCGCCTTGCCCACCCACCCAAGGCGGCGTGCGGGCACACCGGCCATCAGAGCGAAGGCGGGAACATCTTTGGTCACGACGCTGCCCGCCGCGATCGTGGCCCAGCGGCCGATCTCGACCGGGGCGACGCACACCGCACGGGCGCCGATCGCGGCGCCCTCGCGAATGGTCACGCCGACCGGCTGCCAGTCGTGCGCCGACTTCGGCGTGCCGTCGGGGTTCACCGCGCGCGGGTAGGTGTCGTTGGTCAGCACCACGGCGGGCCCGATGAAGACCCCCGCTTCGAGGTGCGCCGGCTCGTAGACGAGTGCGTAGTTCTGCACCTTGCAGTTGTCGCCGAGCTGCACGCCGGTGCCGATGTAGGCGCCGCGCCCGACGACGCAGTTGCGGCCGAGCACGGCCTCCTCGCGCACCTGCGCCAGATGCCAGATCGACGAGCCGGCGCCGATGCGGGCACTGGCGGCGACGTCGGCAGAATCGACGATGCGGACGTCGGCAGAATCGGTCACGAAGGCGCGCTTTCGACGAGACGGGATGCGCGGGCACGCGCCGAACCAGGGTACCCGGTTCTGACACAATGGGCCGCATGGCCGACGCTCCCTCGACCCCCGCCGCGGCGGCCGCGACACCCGTCGTCGAGACGGACGGCGTGTGGATCGTCATCCCGCTCTACAACGAGGCGACCGTCATCGCCGGCGTCATCGCCGAACTGCTCGCCGTGTTCCCGCACGTGGTGTGCGTCGACGACGGCTCGACCGACGACTCGGCGCGGGTCGCCGAGCAGGCCGGCGCCCGCGTGATCCGCCACCCGCACAATCTCGGCCAGGGGGCCGCCCTGCAGACGGGCATCAGCTACGCGCGCAGCCAGGCCGGCTGCCGGTACATCGTCACCTTCGATGCCGACGGCCAGCACCGCCTCGTCGACGCCCTCGCCATGCTCGAGCTCGCCGAGCGCGAGGGTGCGGCCATCGTCTTCGGCTCCCGGTTTCTCGACGACCGCACCAAGCCGGGCCTCGCCAAGAAGATCGTGCTGAAGACCGCGGTGGCGGTTACCAACCTCTCCACCGGGCTGACCCTGACGGATGCCCACAACGGCTTGCGCGTGTTGCGCGTCGACGCCGCGCACGCCGTCAACCTCAAGCAAGACCGCATGGCGCACGCCTCCGAGATCGTCGTGCAGCTCGGCCGCTCGGGGCTGCCCTGGCGGGAGTTCCCCGTCGAGGTGCTCTACACCGACTACTCGAAGGCCAAAGGGCAGTCGCTGCTGAACTCGATCAACATCCTCGTCGACCTCATCATCAACTAGCGGAGGTCTGCCATGTGGTTTCAGGTCATCCTCATCGTCGCCCTCGTCGGCATCGGCATCTACCTGGTGCGCTCGACGCCGAGCCCGCGGCACCTCGCCATCCGGCGCCTGCTCGTGCTGCTCGCGCTGCTCGGCGGCGTCGTCGTGGTCGTCTGGCCAGGGCTCCTCAGCGCGCTCGCCCAACTCGTCGGCATCGGCCGGGGCGCCGACCTGCTGTTCTACCTCGCGATCGTCGCGGGGCTGCTCTACGTGGTCAACGAGTACAAGCGCTCGGTGCAGCTGCAGCGCGCCAACACGCAGCTCGCGCGCGAGATCGCCCTCACCGAGGCGCGGCTCACCGACCGCATCGCCGAGCTGGAGGCGCGGCTCGGCGAGCGCGAGCATCCGTGAGCCGCATCGCGGCCCTCGCCCGCACGGGCGCCCCCGAACGGCACCAGCGCTGCCGGTAGGCTTCTCCGGTGAAGATCGCCGTCATCGCTCTCGGAAAGATCGGCCTCCCGCTGGCCGTGCAGTTCGCCTCGAAGGGCCACGAGGTGGTCGGGGTCGACGTGAACCCCGACACCGTCGCCCTCATCAACGCCGGCACCGAGCCCTTCCCCGGCGAGGCGCACCTGGCCGAGAAGCTCGCCGAGCTCGTGCCGGCCGGCGCGCTGCGCGCGACCACCGACTATGCGGATGCGGTTCCGGGCGCCGACGCGGTCGTGCTCGTCGTTCCGCTCTTCGTCGACGACGAGGCCCGCCCCGACTTCGGCTGGATGGACGCCGCGACGCGCTCGCTCGCCGCGCACCTCACCCCCGGCACGCTCGTGGCCTACGAGACGACCCTGCCGGTGGGCACCACCCGCACGCGCTGGAAGCCCATGCTCGAGGAGGGCTCGGGGCTCACCGAGGGCACCGACTTCCACCTCGTGTTCTCGCCCGAGCGCGTGCTCACCGGCCGCGTGTTCGCCGACCTGCGCAAGTACCCGAAGCTCGTCGGCGGGCTCTCCCCCGCCGGTGCCGCCGCGGCCGTCGCGTTCTACCAGGCCGTGCTCGACTTCGACGAGCGCCCCGACCTGGCCCGCGGCAACGGGGTGTGGGACCTCGGCAGCGCCGAGGCCGCCGAGATGGCGAAGCTCGCCGAGACCACCTACCGCGACGTCAACATCGGCCTCGCCAACCAGTTCGCGCAGTACGCGGCGACCGCGGGCATCGATATCTACCAGGTGATCGAGGCCAGCAACTCGCAGCCCTACAGCCACATCCACCAGCCGGGCATCGCCGTCGGCGGCCACTGCATTCCCGTCTACCCGCGGCTCTACCTCTGGAACGACCCGGCGGCCAGCGTCGTGCGCGCCGCCCGTGAGGCGAACGCCGGGATGCCCGACTACACCATCGGCCTTCTCGAGGGTGTGCACGGCGACCTCGCCGGGCAGCGCGTGGTCGTGCTCGGCGCCGCCTACCGCGGCGGGGTGAAAGAGACCGCGTTCAGCGGCGTCTTCGGTGCCGTGTCGGCGCTGCAGGCGCGCGGCGCCGAGGTGCTCGTGCACGACCCGCTCTACACCGACGACGAGCTCGCACGCTACGGCTGGCAGCCGTACCACCTGGGGCAGCCCGTCGACGCCGCCGTCGTGCAGGCCGACCACGCCGAGTACCGCGCGCTCGCACCGGCCGACCTGCCGGGCATCCGCACGTTCGTCGACGGCCGCCGCGTGTCGAGCGCCGAGCAGTGGCCGGGCGTCGCCTACCGCGTGATCGGCATCCCCGGAGTCTGAACCGCAGCGCTCCTCGGCAGCCGACGCTCTACGCCGACGCCAAAGCGGTCGCCGCCGGGCGGCCCAGCTCGCGCACGACGATCCAGGCCAGCAGCGCGTAGGCGAGCGAGCCGAGCAGCCACACCGCGTTCGGGCCGACCGGCCCGACCCACCACCACTCGGCGCCCGCGTCGAGGTTGACGCCCGAGGCGTCGATGCCCGTCACGTAGCGGCGGATGTTCAGATGCAGCGCCACGAAGTGCGCACCCGCGAGAGCGGCGACGAGAGCGAACCGCTGCGCGCGCGTGAAGGTCAGCTCGCGGGGAGTGCGGGTGAGGGCGAGCATCCCGCCCAGCATGATGATGAGCGGCAGGAGGTAGCGCGGCTGCACCTGCTCGCCGACCACGTCACCGCCCGCCTGCAGCACGTACACCGGCAGCGCCACAAGCACGACCACGAGCACGCCCAGCACGATCGCCTTGCGGCCCCAGAGCCGCCCGATGCCGGCGAACCCGACCGCGACGAACGCCGCCACCGCGGCGGCCGAGACGATCGCCGGCATCGACGTGTCGAGCCAGCCGAGAGCCCAGTCGCCGAGCGCCCCCGTGAAGAGGAACGGCACGTTGAGCAGGTTGTAGGCGAACAGGCCGAAGCCGGTCAGCGCCGCCTCGGGCTCGAGGGGCATGTCGCCGCCCGTCGCCGCTCCGGGAACACCGGTGCCGCCCCCGAACCCGCCGAGGCCGCTCTGCGACTGCCGGGCCGAGAGGAAGAACGCGAGCGCCACGAGCCCCATCACCACGGGCAGCGCGGCGTCGCGCAGCCACGGGCGCCACGCGGCCGCCGGCGCCGACCCCGCCGCGCCCGACCCGCCCGACGGCGAGAACTCTGCGCCGCGACCCGGCATCGTGAGCACCAGCACGAGAGCCATGCCCAACCCGGAATACAGCGCGGCATCACCGCGCGAGCCGGCCGCCATCAGCACCGTCACGACGAACAGCGCGCCGAGCGCGAGCTTGCGGCGGCGATCGGTCGACCACGGTGACGCGAACCAGCCGAGCAGCGCGAGCCAGCTCGACGCGACGCCGATCATCGCCCACGCGCTCGGATTGTTCGTGCCGAGCAGGAACGCGCCGAGCGGCACGGTCGTGATCAACCAGCCCCAGGCGAGCGGGCCGCGCAGGCGCTCGGGCAGCAGCCGCCACAGGGCGACGAGCAGCGCCGTGAAGAGCGCGACCGTCAGCAGCCGCATCGCCAGCGCCGACAGCTGGATGTCGCCTCCCGTGAGCGCCCCCATCACCGCGTAGAACACGGGCGGGTAGGCGCCGATGAAGTTGCCGCGCTCGCTCACCACGAGCTCGTCGATCGACCACGACCAGTCCTCCCCCTGGCAGGCGGCGCTGCTCGTGGGGTCGTAGGCGAAGCAGTCGATGTCATCGAGGGCGGCGGGCACCTCCCGCTCACGGGGCGAATCGGTCGGCAGGCAGGTGGCGTCGGCGGTCGGGCCCGCGCACCACGCGCTCACGAGGTGGAAGTCGTCGTCGGGGCCCGCACCGATCGGCGAGGCGAAGCTCCAAGCGGTGAGGGTCAGCAACGCGAGAACGGGTGCCCATGCGATCAGCGGAATACGGCGCAGGCGGGCGATCACTCGAGCTCCTCCGCGCCGTCGGCCTCGTCGTCGAACGACATGAGCTTCACGTACTCCGCCACCATCGGCACGGTGCGGCGCACGGTCGCGAAGTCGCCTTCGGCGACGAGCCTGCCACCCTCGATGACCGCCACCGTGTCGGCCCGCTGCACAGTGCTGAGGCGGTGGGCGATGACGATGATCGTGAGCTCGCCGCTCAGGGAGCGCAGGGTCTGGCTGACGATCGCCTCGGTGGCGGCATCCAACCCGCTCGTGGCCTCGTCGAGCACGAGCAGCTTCGGGGCCACGTAGAGCGCGCGCGCCAGGCCGATGCGCTGCACCTGCCCGCCGCTGAAGGCATCGGACTGCTTGCCGACCGGGGTGTCGATGCCCTGCGGCAGGGCATCGACCACGTCGAGCAGCTGCGCTTGCCCGAGCACCGCCCGCACGCGGTCGCGGTCGATCTCGGCGGTCGGGATTCCGAGGGCGACGTTGTCGGCGATGGTGCCGCTGACAAGCCCGGGCTTCTGCGGCACGTACGAGACCAGTCCGGGGGCGGCGGCGCGCAGCGTGCGCGGCTCGAGGCCGCCGATGGTGATCGTTCCACTGTCGGGCTCGCCGAGTCCGATCATGAGTTCGACGAGGGTGGTCTTGCCCGCTCCGGAGGGTCCGATCACGGCGGCGAAGCTTCCGGGGCGGATGCTCAGGCTCACGTCGTCAAGAACTGCCGCGGCCGCGCCGGGGTAGCGGTAGCAGAGCCCGCGCACGTCGACGCCGAGCGGGGCGTCGGCGCTCGGCACGCTCAGGTGGGCGGGCAGGGCGGGGGCGGGCATGACAGGGGCGGTGCGTAGCTCGCGCAGCAGGTCGCGAGCGGTCTCCGACTGCTCGGTGTTGACTTTGAGCGCGGCGACCGCCGTCTGCAGGGGCAGGATCGCGCCCATGATGCGCACGGCGCCGGCGAGGAAGACGCCGAGCGTGGCGAGGCCGCTCGCGAGCTGCCCGGTGAGCAGCTGCTGCCCGACGAAGACGACGACGCCGAGAATGAGCGCGGTCTCGACGACGTAGCGTGGCATGCCGCCGAGGAACGCGAGGGTGGCGCCCGAGCGGGCGGCGCGCTGGCGCGAGCGGTGGATGCGGTCGAGGAAGAGGCCGCTGCGCCCGAGCACGGTGAGCTCGCGGTAGGTGTCGAGGGTGTCGCCGAGCGCTCCGAGGGTCAGCTTTGTTCCTTCGGCGGCGTCTTCGCCCGCACGCTTGAGCACGCGGGCGATGCCCGCCTGCATGCCGACGACGATGAGCGCGAAGTAGCCGAGGGCGAAGACGGCGACGACCGGGTCGACGACGAAGAAGGCGACGGCGACGATGACGAGCAGGAAGCCTTCGACGACGATGCCGGCGATGTTGTTGAGCAGGCCGGTGAAAGTCCACTTGATCGACTCGGTGAGGGCGAACTGCAGTTCGTTGCGCGAGAAGCGCCGCACGTGCGCGAGCGATCCGGTGAGCAGGTGCGCTGCGAGAGCGTCGGCGTTGCGCGATTCGATGCGCGCGATGAACGCGGTCAGGGCGCGCGACAGCCCGATGGCGATGCCGGCCTTGACGACGAAGACGCCGAGCACGAACAGCACGAGCAGCAGCAGCCCCTGCCCGTCGAGGGCGGGCAGCTCGATGCCGAACACGACGGTCGCCCCGTCCGCTTCGGCGAACTGGGTCGCCCCGAGTGCCGCGACAACGCCGACGAGCAGGATGCCGAAGACGTCGAGAAACCCGACGATCGCCCGAGCCCCGACCAGCGCCCAGTAGCTGAAGCGCTCGCGCGGCGTCAGCAGGGCGAGAGCATCACGGGCGGCGAAGAGCACCGGTTCAGCGTACCGGGGCGCAGCGATCGTGCTCGGCTCCCCCGCCCCGCGCCCGCGCTGCGCCCATGCCGTCGCCGCGCCCACCCGCACCCGCGCCGCCGCCGCACCCACGCGCGCATCAGCACCCACGCGCGCATCAGCACCCACGCGCGCATCAGCACCTCGAATCCCGCGGATACCGTGCGGGCAGTGATGTGGTTCCGCCGCACTCGCGAATCCACGGAACTCGTCCGGTGTTCCGTGGATTCGCGAGTGCGCCGAGTCGTTACCCCTGGGAGGGGCAACCGGACGATTGGCGAACAGGAGGGGGAGGAGGGCCGGCGCGCAAGAGGGCCGGCGCGCAAGAGGGCCGGCGCGCAAGAGGGCGAGCGCGCGAAGGAGGGCCCGGCGGGGTGACGCAGCGCGCGAGGCGGAGTGAGTCAACGGGCCGGTTCGGGCAGGCGGACACGGCCGGGCGAGGCCGGGCGGGTGCGGGCGGGCGCGGGCGGGAGCGGGAGGGTCAGCGGGCGGGTGGGGCGCGTTAGCGGGCGAGGCGGCGGCGGATGCGGGAGGTCACGCCGCCGAGGCCCTCGGCGCGCAGGTGGTGCCACGTCATGCGCAGGGTGTGGCCGACGCCGGCGGTGCGGCGGGCGCGCGCGCCCACGCCCATCGCGTCGCGGCCCGGCGTCGCGTCGGCGGCGCGGCGCGGGCGGGCGACCGCGTCGAGCACGGGCTGCAGCACCACCTCCCACACGAAGCGCTCGCGCACGCGGGCAACATTCGCGCGCCAGCTCTGCACCTCGGGCGAGTCGGCGAGAACGCGCACGAGGGCGTCGGCGAGAGCATCCGCGTCGTTCGCCGGCACCACGATGCCGAGCCCCTCGGCCTCGACCAGCTCGGCGAAGCCGTCACCCTCGGTGACCACCATCGGCAACCCTGCCCACAGGTAGTCGAGGATGCGGGTGCGGAACGAGAACGTCGTCTCGACATGCACGTGGTGCGTGCTGACGCCCGCATTCGCCTCGACCAAGTACGCGCCGCGCCGGTCGTACGGCACCCAGGAGTCGTTGAAGATGACCTCGCGGCCCTCGACGCCGAGCGCGGTCGCCAGCTCGAACGCCTCGCGCACGATGCCCATCTCATCGACGCCCGGATGCCGCGTGCCGAGGAAGAACAGACGGATGCGCGGCTCGCGCTCGCGCGCGCTCGCCACCGCGCGAATCAAGGTCAGCGGGTCGAACCAGCTGTAGACCCCGCCGCCCCAGATCAGCACCCGCGAGTCGGCGTCGATGCCGGGCACCACGCCGCGCATCCCGCCGCCCGCGTCAGCCGCGGGAGGGTTCGGCTCGAGGCCGAACGGCACCACGGCGAGCAGCCCCCGCAGGTCGGGGTCGGCGGCATACGTCGACGGGTTGAGGCGCCCGAGGCCCGCCAGCTGCCCGAGGTACAGCAGCCGCTGCCGCTCGCTCGCGCACAGCACCAGGTCGGCGCGCCGCAGCTGGTCGTTGAGGGCGTCGCGGGCCGTCGACACCCGCAAACTCCAGGTGGCGGGCGGCAGCTCGCGGCCCTGCTCGAGCATCTCGAGGTGCATCGGGTCGTACGCGTCGGCGATGAGCATGCGGTCGGTGCGCGCGATCGTGCGGAACTGGGTGTTCGCGTAGCCCTGGAACAGCACCACCTCGGCCCAGCGCTCGTGCCCGCGCATGCCGCGCTCGTCGCCCGCCGCGACGTGCAGCATCGCGAACGGAGGGGCGGGATGCTCCGCGCGCGTCGTCGACACCAGCCGCACCTCGTGCCCCGCCGCCTGCAGGGTGAGCCCCATGTTGTACGCCCGAATGGCCGGGCCAGCCATCGCCGCGGCCAGCGGGTCGCCCGTGATGATCAGCACGCGGGTCATGCGGCACCTCCCGCCGCCGAGCCGGAGGGCCCCGCGGGCGCGCGCGTCACCACGGGCAGCTCGCCCGCCGGGGTCGTGAGGTCGCGCAGTGCATCCATGGCGCCCCGACTGTAGCGGCCGTAGCGGCCCGCGGCCACGCCGGCGAGCACCGCGGGCACGCGCGCGAGCCGCACCCGGGGCAGGCGCGCGCGGCGCGCCTCGTGGTCGGCCTTCGCGTCGAGCTGCGCCTGCACCGTGGCCGGCAGCCCGAGCGCCCGACCCCGCTCGGCGAGCAGCGCGCTGCGACGGGCGAGGCGCACGGCGCGCTCGGCTCGCGGCTCGCGCAGGCGGGCGAGCTTGTCGGCGAGCGTCGGGCGGCGGGCGCCGATCTGGTTGGCTCCGTGCTGCCGGTAGTCGATGAGCGTCTCGGGCACGAGCCGCACCCGCCCGGTCGCAGCGGCGACCGCGGCCAGCCACTCGTCGTGCACCCACTCCCCCGGAATCGGGAGGGCGGCCTGCAGCAGCGAGCGCCGCAGCATCACGGTGGCGCCGGTCACCAGGTTGCGCCGCAGCAGCACCGGCAGCGCCTCGCCCGCGGCGAGGCCGGCCCGTTCGCTCGGGGTCGCCTCGAGCGCCTCGAGCAGGGTCAGCCCGAGCGGTGCGCCGGCACCGTCGACGAGCCGGGCGTCGGAGTGCACGAGCAGCAGCCGCTCGTCGGCCGCGAAGGCCGCGGCGAGGGTGGCCAGCTTGCCGGGCATCCACTCGTCGTCCTGGTCGGAGAGCGCGATGAGGTCGCCCTCGCACGCGGCGAGCGTCGCCGCGAAGTTCGCCGTCACGCCCAGCGCGGGTTCGCGGCGGATGATGCGCAGCGCGGTCGGCAACTGCGGGTCGGCGGCGCGCGCCTCGGCGTGCACGCGCGCGATGACGGCGAGCGTGTCGTCGGTCGAATCGTCGTCGCCGACGACGAGCTCGATCGGCGCCGGGCGCTGGCTCAGGATGCTCGCCACCTGCCGCGCCACGTGCGCGCCCCCGTTGCGCGTGCCGAGGGCCACCGAGATGCGCGCGTCTGCCACCGCTCCAGCCTAGGGCGGCCGACGCGCGCGGCTAGGATCAACCCATCATGAGCGGGGGCGACGAGCGACACGAGGCGACCGCGGCGGGGCAGCAGACCGCGGCTTCGCACGGCGCGACGGCGGCGGTCGCCGTGGTCACGGTCGCCTACCGCTCGAACACAGTGCTGCCCGGGTTCTTGGCGTCGATCGCGGCGGCGAGCGCGCATCCGGTGACGACGGTCGTCGTCGACAACCGGCCCGACGCCGAGTCGCAGGCGGCCGAGCTGGCCGCCGCGCACGGTGCCGGCTATGTCGCACTGCCCGCCAACCCCGGCTACGGCGGAGCCGTCAACGCCGGTGTCGCCACGCTCGACGCCGCTGTGCGCTGGGTGCTGATCAGCAACCCCGACGTCGTGCTCGACCCCGGGCTCATCGACGCCCTGGTCGCGGCCGCCGAAGGCGACCCGACGATCGCGGCGATCGGCCCGGCCGTGCGCAACCCCGACGGCACCGTGTATCCCTCGGCTCGGCGGGTGCCGAGCCTGCGCACGGGAATCGGGCACGCCCTGTTCGTCAACCTGTGGCACGACAACCCCTGGACGCGCCGGTACCGGCAGGACGCCGCCGAAGCCGTCACCGAACGCGACGCCGGCTGGCTGTCGGGCGCGTGCCTGCTGGTGCGGCGCGCGGTGTTCGACGAGCTCGGCGGGTTCGACGAGGGCTACTTCATGTACTTCGAGGACGTCGACCTCGGGTACCGCATCGGCAGGGCGGGCTACCGCAACCGCTACCTGCCGTCGGTCGGCGTCACCCACATCGGGGCGCACACGGCGTCGCGCGACTCGGCGGCGATGATCCGGGCCCACCACGCGTCGGCGCGACGCTTCATCGCGCGCAAGTACTCCGGCTGGTACCTGTGGCCGGTGCGGGCGGTGCTGGCGGTGGGGCTCGGAGTGCGCTCGCTGCTGCTGCAGCGCCGGGCCCGCTGAGCGGGGGCGCGGGCCGCGGCGGGCATCCGCGTCAGTCTTCTTCCATCTCCGCCGTCGGCAGGTTGCCGTCGTTGTCGGCGAGGGAGGCCTCGTAGGCGTCGGCCACCTCGTGCGACTCGCCCAGCTGCCGCAGCCGACCGTTCTCGAGCCACGCCACCTGCTGGCACATGCTGCGGATCTGCGGCAGCGAGTGCGTGACGAGGATGACCGTGCGGCCTTCGCCGGTGAACTCGAGGAACTTGCGGCGCGACTTCTCGCGGAACGCTCCGTCGCCGACGGCGAGGATCTCATCGACGATCAGGATGTCGGGCTCGGTGTGCACCGCGACCGCGAAGCCGAGGCGCACGTACATGCCCGAGGAGTAGTTCTTGACGGGCTGGTCGATGAACGCTTCGACCCCCGAGAACTCGACGATCTCGTCGAAGCGCGCCGTCACCTGCTTCTTGCTCAGCCCGAGGATCGAGCCGTTGAGGAAGATGTTCTCGCGCCCGCTGAGTTCGGGGTGGAACCCCGAGCCGACTTCGAGCATCGACGACGCGCGGCCGTTCATGACCACCCGGCCGCCGTCGGGCTCGTAGATGCGGGCGAGCACCTTCAGCAGCGTCGACTTTCCTGAGCCGTTGCGCCCGATGAGGCCGAAGGTCTCGCCGCGCGGCACCTCGAAAGACACGTCGCGCAGCGCCCAGAACTCGTCATGGTCGCTCACCCTCCCCCGCAGGAGGGCCGACTTCAGCGTCTGGTTGCGCTCGCGGTACAGCCGGAAGCGCTTCGACACCTGGTCGACGGTGACGGCAATGTCGCTCACAGCAGCTCAGCCAATCTGCGCTCTTTGCGCGAGAACACCGCGTAGCCGACGGCGAAGGTGACGAGGGCGAACGCGGCGCAGTACAGCAGGTCGACACCGTCGGGCAGCCGGTTGTCGTAGAGCAGGTTGCGGAAGACCTCGACGAAGCGCTCCATGGGGTTCAGGCGGTACACGAACAGCACCCAGTCGCCCTGCCGCTCGGCGACGTCCTCGACGAGCGAGATCGGGTAGATGATCGGCGTGAGGTACATCCACATCTGCAGCACGATGCTCATGAAGTGCTGGGTGTCGCGGAAGTGCACGTTGAGGATCGCCAGCAGCATCGCCAGGCCGGTACCGAAAGCGGCGAGCAGCACCATGACGACGACCACGACGGGCAGCAGCAGGAGGGGCATGCCGCCGAGCAGCAGGATCGCCAGCGTCAGCACGGCGAGCTCGATCGACCAGGTGAATGCCGTCGACAACGTCACCGACAGCGGCAGGTGCATGCGCGGGAAGTACACCTTCTTGACGAGGCCCGCGTTGCTGACGATGGACGAAAGGCCGCCGTTGACGACCCGCGTGAAGAAGGTCCACGGCAGCAGCGCGCACATGAGCCACAGCGGGTACAGGTCGAGGCCGCTCGGATCGCCGGGCGGCGGACTGGCGCGGAAGATCACCGCGAACACGATCGTGTAGACGATCATCGTCGCGATCGGGTTGAGAATCGACCACAGCTGACCGAGCACCGTGCGCCGGTACTGCCCCTTGACGTCGCGCATCGTCAGATTGACGAGCAGCTCGCGCGTGGCGACGAGCTCACGGAAGTACGACATCTTGTCCTTGCATCGGCGCGGTTTCGGGTGAGGTAGCCTCGTCGAGTCTAGGCCGCCCGGTCGCGGGGTCGGCCGCCGTGAAGGGGATCGGGACTGTGCGCGTACTCGTGGTGAACCACAGTGCTGCCCGGCACCTGGGCGGCTCGGAGCACTCGATGCTGGGCCTCATCGCCGCCTGGCGCGAGCAGCGCGCCGGCCTGGAGCCGGTGCTCGTCTCGCCCGCAGCGGGCTCAGCGATGGAGCGCGCGGCCGCTGACGCCGGCTGGCAGACCATCGTCGCGCCCTACCGCGGCTGGGTGTCGTTCGCCGAGCGCGAGTCGGCGGCGCGCCGCCGGCTCGAACGCGCCGACGCCGCCGAGCAGGTCGCGGTTCTCGGTGCGGTGCTCGACACGGTGCAGCCCGCACTGGTGATCGTGAACACCGTGGTCACGCCGTGGGCGGCGGTCGCGGCGCACGAGCGGGGCATTCCCGTGGCGTGGTTCGTGCGCGAGTTCGTCGACGACCGTGCGGGTTTCTTGCTGCGGGAAGGCCGAGCTGCGACGCTGCGCCACGTCGACGCGCTCGCGACGCGCGTGCTGGCCAACTCGGAGGCCGTGCGGCAGAGCATCGCCGATGTCATCCCGGCCGAGCGGGTGGGTGTTGCCCACCCCGTCATCGACCTCGCCGCCGTGCGGCACGCGATCGAGCATCGGTCGCGGGTGCGAGAGCGCCACGCCGCGGCATCGCACGGGGCGCCGTCGACCCGCCCCGGGCGGCCGGCAGGCCCCCGTCTGCGCATCGGCCTCGTCGGCCGCGTCACCCCCGAGAAGGGCCATCTGATCGCGGTCGAGGCGCTCGCCCGCCTGGTGGAGCAGGGCGTCGACGCCGAGCTCGACATCGTCGGCGGTGTGATTCTGCCCGGCTTCGATCATGAGCTGCGCCGCCACGCCCGCCGCCGCGGTGTGGCCGAGCGCGTGCACCTGCTCGGCGAGAAGCAGCGGCCGCTCGAGCACCTCGCGCTGGCCGATGTGAGCCTCGTGCCCTCGCCGCGCGAAGCGTTCGGGCGCGTCACCCTCGAGAGCCTCGCGCTGGGGCTGCCGGTGGTCGCATCGACGCGCGGCGGCGCCCCGGAGATCGTCGAGCACGGTGTCTCGGGCGCGCTCGTCGACGTGAGCGACCCGGCGGCCGTCGCCGACGCACTGTCGCTCTACGCGCACGACCTCGCGCTGCTCGCCGAGCACCGCGCGGCCGCCGCCGATCGCGCGCAGCAGGTCATCGCGGGCCCGCACGGCGCCGCGGCGACCATCGCCGAGCTCGAGGGGCTGATCGCAGCGCACCCGCCGCGCTCGGCCGACGCCCCCACGGGGGCGGATGCCCGCACCTCCCTGCTCGCCGGTGCGACCCCGCTCAGCCCCACCACGCGGGCCGCGCTGCACCTCGCCGACCACGTCAGCACCACCGCGAGCCGTGTCGGTCGGCTGCTGCGCGACCCTCGCACGCCGCTGCGCCGCCGCTGGGTGGTGCTCAGCGGGCGCGCGCGGCGGCTGAGAGAGCGTCGGCGAGCGCCGCGGGGCTGATGCGCCGCACGCTCGGCAGGCCGGAGGGGAACGCGCGCCGCAGCTGCTGCTCGGCGGCGGGCGCCCGGAGGGCATCCTGCGCATCGCCCGGATCGACGACGAGCACCAGCTCGGCGCCCGGAGTGCGAATGGTGCCCGCGAGGCTGAGCGCCGCGGCGGTGGAGAGCGCCACCACGACCGGGGTCTCGAGCACGTCGCCCGGCACGACGTCGACCAGGCCGCCGGCGGCGCGGGCGGCGCGCACGACGGTGATGAAGGGCCCGGTGGCCGGGCCGGGTTGCGGTTCGGGCGCGTGGTGGAGCGCGACCGGTGCGGCAGCACCCCGCAGCGCATCGAGCGCGATCGGCAGGCGGTAGCGCGCGACCGCGGCCGCGCTCGCGCGCCCGTCGGCGACGAGCACGGCCGAGACGGGGCCGGTGCGGTTCTCGCCGCGGACGATCCACGGGTGGGCGGGGAACGGCCGCTCGGTCGGCGCGCTCTCGAGCCGGGGCGCACGTCCGGCGCGCTGCTCGGCGGCCAGCCAGTGGGCGTGCGCGTCGGCGTAGGCGACCCGCGACGGGTGGGTGTAGCCGTCGCGCAGGTCGGCCCCGCTGAGGGTGGAGGGCCGAAACCGCACGAGGCTCAGGGGCGCGGTCGGGTCGACCAACTGCACGGCACCCTGCGTCTCGAGCCGCAGCCGATAGCCCGAGTCGGCGGCACGCCGCACCGCGTCGAAGTATCCGATGCGCTCCACGGCCTCTCCGCGGCGCATCATGAGCGACGACTCGGTGAGCCGCAGGGCCCGCCCGCGGCCGTGCACCGCCTCGAGCCGATCGGTGACACGCAGGGAGGCGCACAAGGTCGCCAGCGGCGGGTCGGCGGCCAGCAGCGGCGCGAGCTGGTGCTCGAGCCGGCGAGGGTGCGACCAGTCGTCGCCGTCATGGAAGGTCACGATCTCGCCCTCGGCCTGCGCCAGAGCGTCGTTGCGGCGCACATAGGGCCCCGTGCTCTCGGCGTGTCTGATGAGCCGGATGCGCGGGTCGCGCTGCGCCGCCTGCGCCAGCACGGCATCCGCCGTCGAGCCCGACCCGTCATCGATCAGCAGCAGCTGCCAGTGCGCGTAGGTCTGGGCGACGATCGAGTCGACCGCGGTCAGCAGCTCGTCGCCGGGGTCGCGCACGCTCATCACCACCGACACCAGGGGGCCGCCCGCCAGCGCGCCAGCGGGAGCATCGCACACCACGCGGTCGAGGGCGTGCCCGACGCCGTCTCGCACCCGCACGGGCTCGAGACCAGCGGTCGTGAACAGCGAGGCGAACCCGCGCGCCCATCGGGCAGGGTCGCCGCCTGCGCCGGTGAAGGGGTTGTCGAGGTCGAGGGCGACCAGCCGCGCGCCCGCCCCGCGGCCGATGCGCGGGCCCAGCAGTCGAGCGGCGCGCTCGCGCTCTCCGGCCTCGATCAGCAGCTCGATGAGCGTGCGGCGCGCGGGGCTGTCGAGCTCGCGCCGGGGCCAGCGCTCGTGGGCGTGGACCGCTCCGGCGCCGAGCACGGTCGGCTCGTCGCCCTCGTCGGGGTGCGTTCTCGCCACCCTGAGCAGCTCGACGAGGCGCGGCGCCCGCAGCGGCAGGCGTGCGGCGCTGCCGTCGAGGAGGGCCTGGCGCAGCATCCGCCAGTCGGCCGCGCCGCGTGTGGCCCGCACGGCCAGGACGTCGCGCAGCAGCGGCGACCCGGTCGCCAGAGCCAGGTCGAGCAGGCAGGCCGGGCCGATCGCACGCAGCGCTTCGGCCGCCGCCATCACGGGTTCGGGCACGTCGCCATGGCGCGACAGCCGGGGGTGCCGGTAGTGGCGCTCGCGGCGCTGCGCGGCCCGCGCCCGGCCCTCGGCGAGGGCACGGCGCAGGGCGGCGGCGGCGGTGTCGATCACGCCTCCACAGTAGGCGCAGGCCGTGCCGCTGCCGCGCGGGTACAGTGGGCGGGTGAGCAAGACCCACGTTACGACGAAGCCGACGACCAGCGACCGACCGCTCACGGTGGTGATCGTCGGGCAGGGCTACGTGGGCCTGCCCCTGGCGCAGGCGGCTGTCGCCGCGGGGCTGACGACCGTCGGCCTCGACACGCGCGACGCGGTCGTCGCGGGGCTCAACGCGGGTCGATCGCACATCGACGACCTGAGCGACGCAGAGGTCGCCGCGATGGTCGCGGCCGGGTATCGGGCATCCACCGATCCTGCGGTCGTCGCCGAGGTCGACGTCGTCGTCATCTGCGTACCGACACCGCTGTCGGTCTCGGGCGAGCCCGACCTGGGTGCGGTGCGCGGCGCGACGTCGAGCATCGCGCCGCACCTGAAGCCCGGAGCGCTCGTCGTGCTCGAGTCGACCACGTACCCGGGCACCACCGACGAGGTCGTCAAGCCGCTCATCGAGCAGACCGGTCGCGTGGTCGGTCGCGACGTGCTGCTCGCCTACTCTCCCGAGCGCATCGACCCCGGCAACACGGTCTACACGATCCGCACCACGCCGAAGATCGTCGGCGGCATCGATGAAGCCTCGACCGCGGCTGCCGTCGACTTCTACGGCCGATTCGTCGATCGCGTCGTCACCGCGCGCGGCACGCGTGAGGCGGAGACCGCGAAGCTGCTCGAGAACACTTATCGGCACATCAACATCGCGCTCGTCAACGAGATGGCCCGGTTCTGCCACGAGCTCGGCATCGACATCTGGGACGTCATCGCCGCGGCCGAGACGAAGCCGTTCGGCTTCCAGGCCTTCCGCCCCGGGCCGGGTGTCGGCGGCCACTGCATTCCGATCGACCCGAACTACCTCGGCTACGAGGTGCGCCGCCGCCTCGGCGAGCCGTTCCGCTTCGTCGAGCTGGCCGAGGAGATCAACAGCGGCATGCCCGCCTACGTGGTCGAGCGCCTGCGCCGCGGACTGGCCGCGCGCGGCCACGACCTGGCGGGGGCGCGCGTGCTGCTGCTCGGCGTCACCTACAAGGCGAATATCTCCGACCAGCGCGAATCACCGGCACTCGACGTGGCGGCGCTGCTTCGGGATGCGGGGGCCGAGCTCGCCTTCCACGACCCGCACGTCGCCACCTGGCAGCTCGACAGCGGCGCGCTCGACCGCGTCGCCGACCTCGACGCCGCCATCGCCGACGCCGACGCCGTCGTGCTGCTGCAGGCCCACCGCGCGTACGACCCCGAAGCGCTCGCAGCGGCCGCGTCGTACCTGCTCGATACCCGCGGCGTCACGCGCGGCGCAGGGGTCGACCGGCTCTAGCCCTCATCGCCGGGTGCCGCGAGCCCGTTCAACGCGGTCCCCCATGTGACATCGACCGTCGATGCTGCGGCGGCGCCGACCAGCAGCGGCAGAACGTCCGCGATGAGCGCCGCGCGCAGTTCGCCGTTCGACTCGCTGATCACGCGAACCGACGTGGCGTCGATCGCTCGGTCGCGCTCGCCGAGCCCGAGCAGACAGCGGTCGCCAGCGATGACAACGGTCCTCGCGGTGACAGCGTCGGTCGCGATCACCTCGACGACGGCACCACTGCTGATCAGTCGCTGAAGCTCAACGGCAGTCGCCTCGCGCGCGCCGCCCCGGGCGATGTCCTCCAACCGCCGGAGGCCGATACGCAGCCCCATGTCACTCGCTTGGCGAACCAGACCGGCGAGACGATCGCCGCCGAATGTCGACGACCTTCGCGTGTCGCCCACGATCACCAGGTCGAACGCTCGCGAGTCGGCAGGCTCGCCCGTGAGGTGGGGGTGAGCGGGGAATGGGCGCTCGGTCTGTGGGTGATCGATGCGCGCAGCACGACCAGCATCGAGCCGCTCGCGCAGCCAATGCAACATGGCCGAGCGGTACGCGACGCGGGCGGGGTGCATCCACTGATCGCCGAAATCCCCGCCGCTCAACGAATCGGCCCGAGACCGGACGAGCGTCAAAGGGGCACCGACGCGGACGATTGGCAGGCGCTCACCGACGACAGCCTCCAGCCGCAGCCGGAACTCGCTGTCGGCCGCGCGGCGCACAGCGTCGTAGAACCCGATCGCCGATATCACCGGTTCGGCGCGGAACATGATCGTCGCCTCCGTCAAGCGCAGGCCCGACGCTCGCGGCTGCGCGAACCCGAGGTCGAGGTCGACACGAAGAGACTCCGAGACGTTGGCGAGAAGGCCGGGATTCGCCTGAAGGTGACGCGCCTGCACTTCGAGCCGCCGGGGGTGGGCCCAGTCGTCGGAGTCATGCGCGGTAATGAGCGAACCCTGGGCGAGCATCATCGCCTCGTTGCGGCGCAGGTAAGTTCCGGTGTTGCGGTCGGACCTGATGACTCGGATGCGCGGGTCGAGCGCGGCCACCTGTTCGAGAACCGAATCCGCGGTCGTCGAGGCGTCGTCCATGACGAGTAGCTCCCACCGCGACCAGGTCTGGTCGACGATCGAGCGGGCGGCGGAGAGGATCGACTCGCCGGGCTCGAAACACGACATCACGACGCTGATGAGCGGGTCGTCATCGCCATGCGCAACCGGGGAGGCGCTCGACTGCAGTCCATCGAACGGCGACGCAGCCGTCGGATCGAGAGTGATCGGTTCGAGGCCGGCCCGCTCGAAGACAGCAGCCAGCGCCGCCATCCAGGCCTCCGGTGTCAACTCGCCCGCGGCACGGGCGATGTCGATTCGGAGGAGACGGGCTTCGGGATGATGCGGGTCGAGCCGACGGAGCCACCGTCGCGCCGCCTCGTGATCGCCCTGCAGAACGAGCCCGTGAGCGAGGCGTAGGCGTGTCGCATCGCCGGCCGCCCGGTCTCCGCCTTGCTCGACGATAAGGCGGGCGAGCACCGCGCCGGCCCGTCGTGCCTCTGACCGCGGCGAGGCCATCAGCCACCGCGCGAGGACCGACCCGGTCTCGCCGGCGATGGGCCCGACCACGTCATTGATGGCGTCATCCGTCGAGGGGGATGCGAGCAGATCGATGAGCCTCTCGAGCGGTAACTGTCCCCGCGTCGCTGCGGCAGCGAGAACCTCGGCGGCCAGGAACGAGCGAGCGTGCGCCGCGACCTCGAAGGATCCGCGCGCGACCCAGGGCTCGGTGGCGAGAGCCTGGAGCGCGCGTACCCGTCGAGCGGCGGCGGTGTGGACGAGATCGCTGTTGTCCGCGGCGGTACCGGCAACGACCACGAGGTCGGCTCGACCAAGCTGCGACCCGGAACCATGCGGCTGGGCCGCGGAGCGTCGTCGCAGTCCCTGAACCGCGAGGACTCCGACATAGAGCAGACCGATTGCCATCGAACTCAGAGCGATCAGGGCCGCCGCGCGCACTTGGTCGAGCAGGAGGCCCAACAGCATCGCCACAACGACTCCCAGCGCGGTGGCGGCGACCGCGATGACCGCGCGGCGACGCGACGACCATCGACTGAGCAGAGTCACAATGAACCGGAGCACTCTGCGACGATAGTGGAGCCGACCCTCGGCCCGGAGAGAACGGACCCGCGATGCGCGACCACGCCCCGAGCTTCGCGGCGTCACTCGGGAACGCACACGCCGCAAAAGAGCATCCGGTCGCTCGGCGGATGCTCGACAAGGTCCGCTGCCGCCACCTGCTGGAAGAGCTCGGCGCCCCCGTAGTCGAACGGTTCAAGGTGCTCGACAGCATCAACGTGCTGCGCCCCGATCACCTTGTGACCCCGACCGTGATCAAGCCGCAGAGGGGTTTCAACAATCGCGGAGTCATGGCCGTGAGACCGGTCGGCGCCGGGCTCTGGCACAACGTGCTGACAGGCAAGGAGCTCGACTTCGAAGGAGTGCGTGGCACCCTCGTCGCCGCGGCCCTCCGCCACGGCCTCGCCGACGGGTGGATCATCGAGGACCTCGTCGAGGGCTCTCGCCCCGGTGCACCTGTCGATGACATCAAGCTCAACATGTTCGGTGACCGGCTGGCCTGCGGCTTCGTAAGGTCGAACGCGCCGCGCGGCTACCGCTGGTTCGACGAGAACTGGAGGCCAGTCGACACGGGCGTGCACGCCGCGCACCTCGAGCCGAGCATCCCCGTGCCGGAGTCCGCAGCCCGACTGACCGAGATCGCGCAGGACGTCGCCCGACGCCTGCCGGTGCCCTTCGTGCGCGTCGACTTCCTCGTGGGCGCCCAGCAGGCGGTCATCGGCGAGCTGACCCCCTACCCGGGGTGGTACCGGGACTTCTCCCCTGAATGGGACACAATTCTCGGTATGCACTACGACCGCGCCGCCGCCGAGCTCGCCCGGTCGGGGCGCGACCTGACCGCCGTCACCAGGATCACCGCCTCGTGAGCCTCTGGAAGCGTCGACCCCGACGATTCAGCACCGCGGCACTCGAATCCGCGCTGGCTGAGGCGCTGCGGTCGATCACGGCGCTCGAGGCGCGGACGGAACGCCTCGAGAAGTCGCTCACGGCGGCACGGGCAATCGCCCGCAGCGGTGACGAGGTACCCGCCTGGATCGAGCTCGCCCGACGGGTTCCCCTCGGCTCGGCGGTCTTCGAGCGTGCCGTGGATCCGCGGGCGGTGCTGGCCTTGCTCACGCACGCCGAAGGGTTGCCCGAGGGCACTGCTGTGCTGATCCTCGCCGACGACGCTACCGGATCGATCGCCAGCCGAGCACTGCTCGCCGCTCGGCCCGATCTGCGGCCGGTGATCATCACCAGCAGCGACACTGCCGCAATGCGCGATCTCGCCGACGACCCGCGCATCGAGCTGCGCCGCGGCGAGGTGACCGTCCGGTCGTTCGGCGATATCGCCGGGCCCTGGTACCGCCCGGAGGACCTCACCGGTCTCACCGGCGTGCCTCTCGTGCTCGTGGCGGGTCCGTCGCACGCGCACGGTCCGGCGGCGCGGCACGCCGTCGCCGCGGGAGTCGGAGAGCTGACCGACCGCGCGGTTCTCGTCGTCGCGCGACCCGCTGACGGCCCGGTAGCGCGAGCTGTGAAGCTGTGGGGCAGCACGTCGCAGCAGACTCTTGCGGTGACAGCCCTGTCACCGTGGGAGATCGAGCTCACCGCAGCGCGGTCGAGCTAACGGCTCAGCAGCCGTCGCAGATATTCACCGTAGCCGCTCTTGGCGAGCGGACCCGCGAGCGCGGCGAGCGCGGCATCATCGATCCAGCCCGATCGCCAGGCGATCTCCTCGATGCAGCCGATCTTGTACCCCTGCCGATCTTCGATCACCCGCACGTACTCGGAGGCCTGCATCATCGACTCGAACGTGCCGGTGTCGAGCCACGCGGTACCGCGCTCGAGCACGTGCACGTTGAGCCGGCCCGCCTCCAGATAGTGGGCGTTGATGCTGGAGATCTCGAGCTCGCCGCGCGCGCTCGGCGTGATCGACTTGGCCACTTCGACCACATCGCGGTCGTAGAAGTACAGGCCGGGCACGGCGAAGTCGCTCTTCGGGCGTGCGGGCTTCTCCTCGATCGAGATCGCACGCCCGTGCTCGTCGAACTCGACGACGCCGTAGGCCTCCGGGTTGGCCACCTGGTACGCGAAGATGAGCCCGCCGTCGATGTCGCGGTACTGCTGCAGCGCCGAGTCGAGGCCGGGCCCGTGAAAGATGTTGTCGCCCAGCACGAGCGCTGCGGCGTCGCCCGCGAGGAAGGTCTCGCCGATGATGAACGCCTGGGCGAGCCCGTCGGGTGACTCCTGCACCGCGTACTGCAGCTCGATGCCGAGATCGCTGCCATCGCCGAGCAGGCGCTCGAAGGCCTCGTGGTCGTGCGGGGTCGTGATGACGAGGATCTCGCGGATGCCCGCCAGCATAAGCGTCGACAGCGGGTAGTAGACCATCGGCTTGTCGAAGATCGGCATGAGCTGCTTCGAGATGCCCTTGGTGATCGGCCACAGGCGCGTGCCCGATCCGCCCGCGAGGATGATGCCCTTCATCGCCCAGCCCACCTCTCGTCGAGCTCGACCGTGTACGCCGTCGCCGCCTCCCACGTCGGCAGCAGGCCGGCATCGCGGGCCTCGGCCAGCGTCGGTGCCTCGAGGTCCTTCGGCGAGAGCACGAGCTCATCGCGGGCGAAGGGCAGCTCGAGCCCCACCGTCTCGTCGAGGGGAGTGATGCCGTGCTCACGCTCGGGTCGGAAGACCTCGCTCACCAGGTACGAGACGACCGCCCCGTCGGTGAGAGCGACGAAGCAGTGCCCGAGCCCTTCCGCGATGTACAGCGCACGCCGATCGACATCGTCGAGGCGCACGGCCTCCCACCGCCCGAAGGTCGGCGAGCCGACCCGGATGTCGACGACGTAGTCGAGCACCGCGCCGTGCGCGACCGTCACGTACTTGGCCTGGCTGGGCGGCACATCGGCATAGTGGATGCCCCGCACGACGCCCTTGCGCGAGACCGAGGTGTTCGCCTGCCGCAGGTCGAGAGGGTGCCCCACCGCCTCGGCGAGCGCGTCGAAGCGGTACCACTCGAGGAACACGCCGCGATCGTCGGGGAACTGCCGCGGGGTGACCTCCAGGGCGCCGACGATACCCAGTTCGCGGATCTGCACCCGGTGAGTCTAGCCGCGCTCGAGGGCGGCCTGTCGGGCCTGCGCCAGTCGCGCCACCGCGCGGAGTGCGCGCTGGCCGCGGCGGCGGGAGTCGGTGATCGGTGCGTGCAGAGCGGCCGCGAGCCACGCCGACGTCGCCCCGCGAGCATGGTCGAGCCTGGCGGCGACACGATCGGCCCGGTCCGGTTCGCGGAGCCGATCCAGCAGTCCGCTCAGTGCCGCAGCGTTGTCGACACGATCGACCGGCAGCGTCCATCCCGGCTCGCCGAGCACGTCATAGAGGCCGGGGATCTTGTGGCCGTGCCCCGTCAACGGGAGGCCCCCCGCGGGAGTGCCGGCCGCGATGGCGAGCACGCTGCCGTGGAACCTCGAGGTCACGAGGAGGTCGTGCGCGGCGAGCAGGTCTTGAGCCTCGTGAGGCGTGAGTCGATGCGCATCGACGAAGTCGACCGGGAGTGGGTTCGATGACGATGCGAGGGCCGCCTGCGCTGCCTGCATCAACGGAAGGTCCGAGCTGGTCTGGGCGATGAGGGTGACGGAAGAGACTCGTTCGTCGGCGCGCAGCAGCTCGACGAGCGTGAGCGTGGAGCGGAAGGAGGTCGATGTGCGGAAGCCCGCCGCTTCGTGCTCGGCCAGCACCCGCTCGCTCTGCTGGCTGCCCGCGCGCAGCCCGTAGCCCTCGAGTCGCATGCTGATCGCCGCTCGTCCGGCTCCCGCAGCGGGAGTGGAGACCGGTCGGACGAAGAACGCGGGATCGAGCAACGCCGCGATCGGCCTCCGACGAAGCGCTTCGGCCGCCGCAGCGCTGATGCCGTCTCGGGCTGCGATCGCGTCCGCCGAACGGATGAGTGCCCCGACCACGGCGGCGTAGCCGCGATGCTGGAACGGACCGAACGTTGAGGGCAGGATGATGAGCCGCCTGCCCGTGGCTGCCGCAGCCAGCCCGGGAAGCATGCGCCACAGAGCGAGCGGATGCACGGTCGCGAGATCGGCGGGCGCGTAGAGGTGCTCCCCCGCATGCAGCAGCACCGTCTCGAGTCCGTCGACACCGTAGTTGCGGAAGAGGCGCTCGGGGTGCTCGACGTACTCGAGCAGACTGTCGATCGACATCGCATCGGCCGACAGCATGGTCGTCCGCACGGCGCCCGGCAGGCTGTCCTGGGCGGCCTCCAGGTTCGCGCCGCGAAGGGG
>ERZ1066137.143-NODE-143-length-65773-cov-11.062342_pt1 | contig 65773 bp, 66 predicted proteins | sample MGYA00382784_ERZ1066137 | MGnify/ENA primary metagenome ERZ1066137 (study PRJEB33369, sample SAMEA5778367) | biofilm metagenome | biome: Industrial cooling water; feature: Water cooling tower basin; material: Biofilm | place: United Arab Emirates | collected... | reverse complement strand
GTCATAAACGTACCCGCACCTACCATTGGTGCCATCCAACTTTTTGCACCTTCCGTGTACGTGTTTAATGCTTTCACCTTGTTGTCATACTCCTGGAGCATGGGGTTGCGTAGGTCGATGGTACGCAATACACTGTCCAGGCTAATCACCTGAGCATTGCCCGTGGTGACTAACCCGAAACAGATCCCTGTAAACAGTATCGTTATTTTAGTGATGGACTTCATAAACTTCCATTTTTCCGAATTTTCTGAGTTCATATTCTTTAGTCATCAAAAAGATGAGTGGGGTTACTAGCAAAATGTGTGTAGAGGATGTGAGCACACCGCCAATCATGGGTAACACGATGGGCTGCATTACATCACTGCCCACACCGGTTGCCCATAGTACAGGCACCAGGCCAAACAAGGCCACGCATACGGTCATTATTTTTGGACGAAGGCGCTTTGCGGCACCAGCAATTACATACTCCTTCAATTCTTCCATTGAAATGGTTTCGCTAGAGTTACCCCGAAGTTTCACCAATTGTTGCATAGCATCGTTTAGATAGATCACCATCACCACACCTGTCTCCACTGCAATACCAAATAGGGCAATGAACCCAACGGCCACGGCCACAGACAAATTCACACCGTAGAAGTAAACCATATAAGCTCCACCAATCAAAGCAAAGGGCACGGTAATCAAACTGAAGAATGCCTCGCGAATGGATTTGAAGGCGAGGTAAAGGGAAACAAAAATGATAAGTAGTACGATGGGCAAAATCATCATTAATGTTTGTTGTCCGTGAATCAGGTTTTCATACTGTCCGCTCCATTCTACATAATAGCCATTTGGCATAGTCCCCATTTTTGAGTTTAGTGTTTCAATAGCCTCCTTCACAGTGCTGCCCAAATCGCGGTCGCGTACATTAAAGAGTACAGCCCCTCGCAGCATGGCGTTTTCGGAGGTAATCATCGGTGGTCCGTTTTCAAATTTTATGGTAGCAACAGAAGAAAGTGGAATGGTTCCTAACGCAGGGGTTTTAATAGGTATTCTATTGAATTGCTCAATGCTGTTTCGGTAATCTTGTGCAAGTCTTACGCTGATGGAAAATCTTTGGCGACCCTCAATAGTTTGGCCGATGGGAGAGCCACCAATGGCAGATTCTACAATCATGTTTACATCGTTCACGCTTAATCCATAACGACCAAGTGCTTCGCGATTAATGTCAATCGTCAAGTACTTTCCGCCTGTTATGGGGTCTACATATAAATCCTTTACTCCTGGAATTCCTTCTAACGCAGTCTTTACTCGCTCTGATAAAACATAGATGCTGTCCAGATTTTGGCCATATACCTTCACTCCTACATCGGTACGAATGCCCGTAGCGAGCATGTTAATACGATTGATAATAGGCTGTGTCCAGCCGTTTACAACGCCTGGTATTTGCATCTTGGCATCTAGCTCATTAACAATATCCTTTTTGGTTATACCCTCGCGCCATTCCGATTTTGGCTTGAGCATGATAATGGTTTCGATCATGCTGATGGGTGAGTTATCGGTGGCCGTGCTGGCGCGACCTGCTTTGCCTAAGACCTTGTCAACTTCGGGCACGGATTTGATAATCTTATCCTGCACCTGAAGTATTCGTTTGGCTTCTTCATTTGAAACATCGGGTAGTGTTACAGGCATGAACAAAATGGATTGCTCATCCAAAGGGGGCATGAATTCTGAACCGAGGCTCATCAGCAGCGGAACACTTACCAACAAGGCAAGTATATTGATCCCAATCGTTGTCTTGCGCCACTTCATACAGGCACGTATGATGGGTTCGTATATTTTTTCGAGAAAGCGGTTGATGGGATTCTTACTTTCATCTGCGAACTTCCCTTTCATAAAAAAGGAAATGATGACGGGTGCCAATGTTACTACCAGCAGTGCATCTACCAACATGATAAATGTTTTGGTATAGGCGAGCGGATGGAATAATTTACCCTCCTGGCCAGTGAGCATAAACACCGGAAGGAAGGATGTAATGATGATAATCGTGGAATAGAACACCCCGCGAGAAACCTGCTTGCTTGACTTTTCTATTATGTCAAGCCGTTCCCGTTCATCAATTCTATTATAGTTGCGCGAAAATAATTTTTTAATCATAGCTTATTTCTTTTCTTCTGGGTTCAGTTCAGCAAAGCGATGCGACAGGTTTTTGTAGGAGTTCTCGGCCATGATAATTCCATTATCTACAATAACACCAATAGCCAACGCGATACCCGTTAAGGACATGATGTTGGACGTAATGCCAAAAGCATTCAATAGAATGAAACTCGTAGCAATTGTAATGGGAATCTGGATGATGATGCTGGCAGCACTCCGCCAATGGAATAAGAAAATGATAACGACCAAAGACACTACAATCATTTCTTCGATGAGCGTGGTTTTGATTGATGAAATTGATTCTTCAATAAGCTCACTCCGATCATATAAAATATTGAACTTCATACCGTTCGGGAGTCCTTTCGCCACTTCGTCCATTTTTTTCTTCACGGCTTTAATCACCTCATCGGCATTTTCGCCATAGCGCATAACCACAATGCCCCCAACTACCTCTCCCTCTCCATCTTCATCGAAAATACCGAGACGTGTTTCACCTGTCATTTGTACAGTAGCTACATCTCGTACTTTTATTGGTGTTGCGTTAACTGTTTTGAGCGATATATTTTCAATCTCCTCTACAGACTTGAGGTAGCCTGTGGTTTTGATGATGTAACCGATGTCATTGATTTCAAATTTACGCCCACCCGCTTCGTTGTTATTATTGCGCACTGCCTGAATAACCTCAGGTACCGACAGGTTGTAGTAGATGAGTTTGTTAGGATTGAGCGTTACTTGATATTGTTTTTGAAACCCACCGAAGGAGGCTATCTCGCTGACACCAGGCACATTCTGCAATCCGAATTTTATGTACCAATCTTGTAGCGCACGTTGTTCGCCTAAATCCAAACCGGGTGCATCTAGTGTGTACCATAGTATATGGCCAACGCCAGTTCCATCTGGACCAAGCGTGGGTGTAACTCCTTGTGGTAACAAGCGGGTAGCATAATTCAGTCTTTCCAACACCCTCTCTCGTGCCCAATACACATCGGTTTCGTCATTGAAAATCACATAGACAAAACTCATCCCGAACATGGATGAACCGCGAACATATTTAACCTGTGGCAGACCTTGTAGATTGGTGACCAGCGGATACGTAATCTGGTCTTCCATAATCTGGGGGCTGCGTCCCATCCATTCGGTGAAGACAATCACCTGGTTTTCGGACAAGTCAGGAATAGCATCAATTTTATTGATGCGTACTGAATAAATTCCCCAGGCAAACAAGCCAATGGCAACCAATAATACGAGAAAGCGGTTGCGAAGGGAGAATGAGATTAATCCTTCAATCATGATGTAGAAACTTAAGAGAAATTGAAAATCAGGAGCCGCTTAATTAAAAGACGGTCATAAAAAGAGCAGATAGCTCTTTAAAAAGGAGAAAAAATCAAATCAGGAAAACCTGGTGGGCAACCGTCAGGTCACACGCTCGCAGTGGAGTGTCGTAATTGAAGTGTTTTACTTTCGATAAGTAATTAACAGGGATAATCTCTGAAAGAATAATAGCAGGAGAAGCAAGAGCTACAAAATAAATTGAAGGAACGCTTACTTCTGAGTAAGAAGCATTGAAATCCTCGCCTTCGTGAACGATTGCTTCATCATCGCAGCAAGGAACTTTTTCATGACGGTGGCAAGGAGGAAGATTTCTTTCTTTTTCACAGCCTTCCGCTTTAGAGAACAACGCAATGTTCTCAATCTTGCCACTGCAAATGTGCATACCCACCATAAAACTGGTGGACGAAACGAACACCAACAAGGTAAGTGAAACAGATGCTATAGCGCGAATTCTTTTCATGACTTGCCAAATGTAACGATTTTTCTTGGATTTGGGTTTACATAATTCTTGTTATTATTTACAAGATACTCGAAATTGAGCCTATTTACGCAAATTTTAGCGCATCGATTTCACTCTCGACTCATTTTGCAACCCTATTGCATGGTTTTTTCGTTTATGTTTGTGCTGTGAGAGTAATACGCTTTCTTTTCGCCATGTACCTTATTGCGCTGTCGGTTTATCCGTGCAGCGATAAGGAAACGTGTGCGGATGAGTTAAAAACAAGTAGTCTCGCTGTAAATGTGGCCGACCATAATCATAGCGATAATGAAATGGATTATTGTACGCCCTTTTGCATTTGCGCCTGCTGTGCCGCACAAATTCAGCTCAATCAACTATCGGAAGTGTCTCTTTCAAATCCGATTCATAATACGCAGGTAGTAACCCTTTATTTCGAAAAGCCTTTGCTAAACAACGCAAAGTCTATTTGGCAACCGCCTAAACTTGCATAATACTTCCCTTACGGAATGACGTCCCCGTTATTCTGACAATCTGATTTTTACATTTTAAAGTTTGCGCTATACGCAAGACAAGGCTTCGTTCACTATTCTGAACGACAATAGACATTTTAGAATTTAATCAGGCATTTCATCCTTTATCAATTCTAATAGCATTTATGTTAGACAAGATCATTCTATACTCAATAAAAAATAAACTGGTGATTGGTTTACTCACACTGGCATTGGCTGGATGGGGAACGTATTCACTCACGCAGTTGCCTATTGATGCCGTACCAGATATTACGAATAATCAGGTGCAGGTTATCACGCTAAGTCCTTCACTGGCTGCACAGGAAGTGGAGCGGCTTATCAGTTTTCCGGTAGAGCAAACAATGGCCACAATACCGGAGATAAAAGAAATCCGAAGCATATCACGCTTTGGTCTTTCTGTAGTCACTATCGTTTTTCATGATGACATTGATGTTTTCTGGTCAAGGCAGCAGGTGAATGAACGGCTGGCAGAAGCACGGAACCAGATACCAGATGGAATAGGTAATCCTGAGATGGCTCCTATCACTACGGGTCTTGGAGAAATTTATCAATACCTCATTCGTCCAGAAAAAGGATTCGAAAAAAAATACGATGCTGCCGAACTGCGAACTATTCAGGATTGGATTGTGCGAAGACAATTGCTTGGCACACCTGGCGTAGCAGATGTTAGCAGTTTTGGAGGATTTCTGAAACAATACGAAGTAGCCTTAGACCCAGATAAACTGAGAAGTTACAATTTGGGTATTGCTGATGTTTTCACTGCGCTTGAAAAGAATAATCAAAACACAGGTGGTGCTTATATCGATAAAAAGCCCAATGCCTGGTTCATTCGTAGCGAGGGTTTAATCAGCTCCATTGAAGACATCGGAAAGATTGTTGTAAAGAACACGTCCGCTGGTGTTCCTATACTCATTCGGAATGTGGCAGAAGTGCGCTTTGGCTATGCAAATCGTTATGGCGCCATGACTTACAACAACGAGGGTGAAGTGGTAGGCGCACTTGTGCTGATGTTGAAAGGAGAAAATTCCAATGCAGTTGTTACACGTGTAAAGGAGCGCATGGAGCAAATCAAAAAAACGTTGCCGGAAGGTGTAGTCATTGAGCCATTCCTTGATCGTAGTAATCTTGTCAATCGTGCTATTGGAACAGTGGAGAAAAACCTGATTGAAGGTGCGTTGATTGTCATCTTTGTGCTGGTGCTTTTCTTAGGTAATCTTAGAGCGGGATTAATTGTAGCTTCTGTAATTCCTCTGGCGATGTTGTTTGCAGTCTCGCTCATGCACTTGTTTGGTGTGTCTGGAAATTTGATGAGCCTCGGTGCCATCGATTTTGGATTGATTGTGGATGGCGCAGTAATCATTGTAGAAGCAACCATGCACCAACTTGGCCTAAGAAGCATATCACGCAGGATGACACAAGAGGAGATGGATATTGAAGTGTATGATTCTGCATCCAAAATCAGAAACTCAGCTGCCTTTGGTGAAATTATTATCCTGATTGTTTACTTACCAATACTCGCGCTGGTGGGTATTGAAGGAAAAATGTTCAAGCCAATGGCGCAGACGGTGAGTTTTGCAATACTCGGTGCCTTCATTTTTTCACTGACATACGTGCCCATGATGTCGGCACTCTTCCTAAGTAAGAACCCACAACACAAGCGTAACTTCTCTGATAAGATGATGGACTTCTTTCAGCGTCTGTATCAGCCCATCATCAATGGTGCATTGAAAAGAAAAATGTTGGTGATTGCCATAGCCGTTGTACTCTTCGTTGGAAGTTTGTTCCTATTCGCGAACATGGGTGGGGAGTTTATTCCCACGCTCGAAGAAGGCGACTTTGCTGTAGAAACGCGTGTGCTTACCGGAAGTAGTCTTACGCATACAGTGGATGCTTCTTTAAAAGCAGGAGAAATACTCATGCGTGAATTCCCGGATGAGGTGAAGGAGGTAGTAGGCAAAATTGGAGCAGGCGAAATTCCCACCGACCCTATGCCTATTGAAGCATGTGACTTAATGGTGATTCTGAAAGATAAGAGCGAATGGAAAAAGGCTGATAATCGTGAAGAGCTCGCTGAGAAGATGGGGGAAGCACTGGAGGCAATACCTGGCGTGACATTTGGATTTCAGCAACCCATACAAATGCGTTTCAATGAATTAATCTCCGGAGTGCGGCAGGATGTAGCGGTAAAAATATTTGGTGAAGATCTTGACGTGCTAACAGATTTATCAAAACAAGTGGCAGGCATTGCCGCAGGTATTGAAGGTGCGCGTGACTTGTATGTTGAAGAAGTTACAGGTCTACCTCAAATTGTTGTGCATATTGACCGCGATGAGGTGGCCAGATTTGGACTGGACATCGAAACCATTAACCAAGCCATTAGCACTGCGTTTGCTGGACAGAGTGCGGGCGTGGTGTACGAAGGCGAGAGGCGTTTTGATCTCGTAGTTCGGCTGACAAAAGAAAATCGTCAGGGCATCGAGAACGTACAGAATCTTTTTATTACGACACCAACAGGTAATCAAGTTCCGCTTGATCAAGTTGCCAGTGTTGAATTTAAACTTGGCCCCAATCAGATACAACGCGAAGATGCCAAGCGCAGAATCATAGTAGGGTTCAATGTTCGTGGTCGAGATGTGGCCAGCATTGTAGAGGAGCTTCAGCAAAAAATAGAAAAGCAAATTGATTTTCCTCCAGGGTATTATCCAACGTATGGAGGACAATTTGAGAATTTGAAAGAAGCGCAGGCAAGGCTTTCGATTGCTGTACCCGTTGCTCTTCTGCTGATTTTAACCTTACTGTTTTTCACGTTCGGTTCATTGAAACAATCCATTCTCATTTTCATGGCTATACCAATGGCAGCCATTGGAGGAGTGTTTGCTTTATTGTTGCGTGGAATGCCGTTTAGTATTTCGGCAGGTATCGGGTTCATCGCATTGTTTGGTGTAGCGGTACTTAATGGAATTGTGCTGATAGCCGAATTCAATCGGCTGAAGAAAGAAGGGCTTACTGACTTATACGACATCGTAAGAAAGGGCACTCAAATTCGTCTTCGCCCTGTGTTAATGACGGCTGCTGTTGCATCCCTTGGCTTTTTGCCAATGGCATTGGCCACCAGCGCGGGTGCCGAGGTACAGAAGCCACTGGCTACTGTTGTCATCGGAGGATTGATCAGTTCAACTGTGTTGACATTGATCGTACTTCCATGCCTTTATATCTATTTCGAAAAAATTAATATTTCTATGAAAACAATCAGATTGATTTTAATCCCTGTATTGCTTTCTGTGGGTATTTCCACTCAGGCACAAGAGGGAATCAAAGAAGTAAAATTGTATTCAACACGCGAAGCCTTTGTTAAGGATAAGCCTTATAAAGTTGTTCGGGTAAAAGATTGTAAAGATGCTTTGAAAGAAACACCGAATGCTAAGCTGACGATTAGTGGAATTGATGAAACGCTAACGATTCAGTATGGATCACTTGCCGGATACAGTATTGGATCAGACCGCTACAGGGCTTTTGGAAACAAGGGTCTTTTCAAATCGTATGGTTACTACAAAATACTGGACGATTCATGTCTCGTGACATACTCAAAGCGGGTCTATCATTACAAAACAGGACGTGGGCTAAATTACTACTATAGTAGGGATTTGGATTCTCCCATTCAGCATCTTTGGATGAAACCCATTCGGGAGGATTTTACCGACAAGCCTAAGTTTGTTCAAAGTGTAAAGACCGTTTTTAAATCTTACTATCCCTCACTCTATTTAAGCGATAAGTCGTCAGGAATGGTACTGTTCAATAAACTCTATTGCGACTCCAATCTTTAAGTTATGAAGAAATATTTTTTAGCAACACTATTCCTGCTTATGACCCTGATAGGGAAGTCGCAGCAATTGCTTACACTCGAACAGGCTATAGAATCAGCACTGCAAAAAAATGAAGGTGTTCAGGCAGCAAGCTACAACATAGAATCACAAAAAGCCTTGAAAAAAACGGGGTTTGATCTTCCGAAAACAAATGTGTCTTTGCTCTATGGCCAATACAACAGTTATGCAAAAAATGACAATAACCTGACGGTTACACAAACTATTCCTTTTACTGTCTTTGGTAGTCAGGGTGCGTTGAACAGATCCCTTGTGGCATCCAGTGAATTGAAAAAAGCTGCCACGGAGAACGAACTGATTTTTCAGGTGAAGCAGGTCTATTACCAGTTAGCTTTTCTGAGAGCTAAACAAAAATTGCTAGAGCAACAGGATAGTATCTACGGGGGTTTTCTGAAAGCTGCATCACTTCGATATAAAACAGGCGAAGCTAATTTGCTGGAACAAGCTACTGCGGAATCACAACGCAATGAAGTTAGAAACTTGCTGTCAAAAAATCAGGCTGATCAGTTGGTGATTCGTAACCAATTGAAAACACTCATCAATAGCGAAGAGTTGCCAGACATAACCGATGCTGAGCTGAACCAAATTTCGTTTAGCAATACACCGGATAGTGTAGCCGTTCAAGCCAATCCATCGGCAAGGTACATGCAACAGCAAATGCAGGTGGCAAAGAATGAGAAGAAAGTAGAGGCTGCTAAGGCTGCTCCTGAAGTCATGCTTGGTTTCTTTACGCAAACGCTAATTGGCATACAAGACACGGAATCTGGTTCAGGGGCAATAGCCTCTTCCAGCGATCGATTCACCGGCTTTCAAGTTGGGCTTTCTATTCCATTATGGTTTGTTCCGCAGCAGGGGCGTGTCAAGGCTGCTGAGTACAACCGACAAGCAGCAGAGAGTAATTACCATTACTATCATAAAACACTGCAAGGACAATACCAGCAAGCCATGCAGGAGTACACTAAAAACAAAAACAGTCTGGAATACTACACTACATCGGCATTACCCAACGCAGAACTTATTCTAAAGCAAACATTACTTGCCTTTAGCAATGGGGAGATTGGGTATGCTGAATATTTGTTAGGTGTTCAAAAGGCTATCGCCATAAAAGAAGGTCACCTCCAAACACTGAACGATTACAATCAGTCCATTATTTACATTGAATTTTTGTCGGGCAATAAATAACAGAACAAAATGAAAACCATTTATAAATTACTAAGTCTTTTACTATTATTCTATGTATCAACCTTGCTGATCTCATGTGGTAACAATGCCACGGAAGCGGCAGTCGAGGAGCATCATGATGAAGAGGAGAATACCGTAGAACTCACACCTGAACAGATAAAGACCGCAGGTATTCAATTCGGTAAAGTTGAACAAAAACAAATCAGTGGAACCATTAAGGTCAATGGTGTACTCGATGTTCCTCCACAACAACTGGTAAGTGTTTCAGCTCCATTAGGCGGATTTCTTAAAAGCACTGTGTTGCTTCAAGGTTCAAGAGTTACCAAGGGACAGTTGATTGCAGTAATCGAAAATCCTGAATACATTCAACTACAACAAGACTACTTGGAAGCTAAGAATCAGTTTGATTTTGCGCTGGCTGACTATGAACGGCAGCAAGAACTTGCTAAGGAAAATGTGAATGCGCAAAAAACCTTGCAACAAGCAAAGACAACCTATCAAAGTTGGTTAGCTAAAAAGAACGGTTTATTAGCCAAACTCAAACTAATCAATATTGATATTGTGACCCTTGAAACAGGAACAATCTCCAGCACATCAAATATTTATTCAACAATTACAGGCTATGTTACAGAAGTAAATGTGAACATCGGCATGTTTGTGAATCCCAGCGACATACTCTTTGAGATTGTGGATACAGAGCATTTGCATGCTGAGTTAATTATTTTTGAGAAGGATGTTCGTAAAATTAAAATTGGGCAAAAGGTAAGGTTTACGCTTGCCAATGAAATTACGGAACGCATGGCTACTGTGTACTTGATCGGAAGGGAGATTAGTTCTGACAGAACCATTCGTATTCACTGTCATATTGATAAAGAAGATAAAGATTTGTTGCCAGGCATGTACCTAAAGGCTATTGTAGAAACAGGTGGCGCTGCGGTATCTGCATTGCCGAATGAAGCTATCATCGATTACCAGGGGAAGAAATATATTTTCATTAAAACCAAAGAAGGTCATGAGCATGAAGAAGAAACAAGTACAAACGAATCGCAAAAAGGTGCTGAGCACAAAGAAGAGGGTCAGCACTTTTTAATGCAGGAGATAACCGTTGGCAATAGTGAATTAGGATATACCGAAGTAATCGTATCAGAAGTATGGAATTCTGAAAATGAAGTTGTTGTGAAAGGGGCTTATGCCATTCTTTCAAAAATGAAAAATAGTGAGGAAGAAGGACACGCACATTAATATGAATATCAGATTACAATATTGTTTAGATATGCCTCTGGATGAAGTCTGGAGCCGTGTAATGAAGTTGTCCACGCTCCATTATGTTGCCAACCCAATTTTAAAATTTGAAGCAGTAAATCCCAAGATTCTACCTGAGGAATGGAGCGATGGAGATTACGAGACATCGTTGTTTCTATTCGGGCACATTCCCTTCGGACGTCAACACATTGTAATTGAAATTCCAAGCACAACATCGAATAATACAAAAGTATTGATTGATCATGGATATGGTTCGATGGTTCGAATCTGGAAGCACACTATTACCCTTACTAAAAAAACAGATTTACAAACGAACTACCAAGATGAAGTAATTATTCAAGCTGGAGTGCTCACACCATTCGTATGGGCGTTTGCCTGGATTTTCTATCGTTGGAGAAGACGTAACTGGTTTAGATTAATAAAATCAAAGCAATGAAACTGTATTGGAAAATGCCTGATGGTTTGAAGGTTCATTATCATCAGGAGCTTAACGACTACAAGAAGGAATTGGCTAAGGGGAATTTGCAAGTAGCCTGGCGGCACCTGGAACGTGCACATATTCTTGGACAACCCTGGCCGATAGAGCATTCCGAAGTACATTGGGTCATGCTCAAATTCGGCATACGGATCAAAGATACAAGAGAGATTATTGGTCAAATACCCAGGCTTCTGGTTGGTGGGGTTAAATCATTTGTAGGTACTATTCCCGTGGGTAACACAGGTGGTGCCGATGTACCACCCTTGCGGCCTATGGAAATACCGGAAGACTTGCAGGCTATTTTGAAACCCTATCGCACTGATAAATGATAACACTCATTGCAGGAAGTTTAACACTGAGTGTGCTCCATGCACTTATACCTAACCATTGGTTACCAGTACTCGCCATTGCCAGAAAGGAAAACTGGTCGGTAAATAAGGCAACGAAGGTTACACTCATTGCTGGACTGGCACATGCGTTAAGTACTGTACTTATCGGGTTTATTATTGGTGTTGCGGGTATTCAGTTAGCAGCCAATCTGAATTACTTCACTGCATACATTGCACCTTCTGTATTAATCGCATTAGGAGTCTTTTTTATTTATCAGCATCATACTCATAAACACTTTCACCTGCACCGTCATAAAGAGATTGTTTCAGACAAAAAAGTAATAGTCAGTTTAGTCGTAGCCATGTTCTTTTCACCCTGCTTTGAAATTGAAGCATATTTTCTAATGGCTGGTGCTCGTGGATTGTGGCTGGTGTCATTGATTGCTTTACTGTACACCGTTGTAACTGTTGGTGGTATGGTTATTTGGGTGAGTATAACCTATAGAGGATTGCTGAAACTTAACTGGCATACCCTTGAACACAATGCAGGAATTATAACAGGTATCACATTGGTGTTAACGGGTATCCTTTCATTCTTCATTCATTAAAATTTTATTTATGGCTGAACATCAACACACAAATATTCAATCGGATGATGGTTGCTGCACCCCCGAACAAAAAACTGTGCTGCAAAACAAACAATCCAACCAAACAGAAAATGAGAAGGGCATCAATAAAGAATGGCTGTCGGCCATCGCCAGTTTTATTCTACTAGCCACAGGTCTGCTACTGGACAATTGGATACAACCCTCATGGTTCGAAAATATGTTTCGGTTTATATGGTATGCCCTTGCTTATCTTCCTGTAGGGCTTCCGGTCTTAATAAAAGGAATCAAATATGCATTTCGGGGCGAAGTATTCACGGAGTTTATTCTGATGAGTATTGCGACTATTGGAGCTTTCTATATTGGTGAGTATCCGGAAGGTGTTGCAGTCATGGTTTTCTATGCTATAGGAGAACTATTTCAAAGTGCGGCAGTAAACCGTGCGAAGCGTAGTATCAAGGCGCTCATGGATGTGAGACCGGATGTAGCTTCTGTCTATCGAAATGGTAATGTTGTGAATGTCGACCCAACTGAAGTGAAGGTTGGTGAAACTATTTTCATAAAGGTTGGCGAACGTGTACCGCTCGATGGAGAAATGTTGAGTGAGGGAAGTTCATTTAACACTGCTGCGCTCACGGGCGAAAGCAAACCTACTACGTTAGAAAAAGGTGAAACGGTGCTGGCAGGAATGATCAACGAATCAAAAGTAGTTGATTTAAAAGTCACAAAACTCTTCAACGAAAGTTCCCTTGCCCGAATCCTTGAGTTGGTGCAGAATGCAACAGGCCGGAAAGCAAAAACGGAATTGTTTATTCGAAGATTTGCCAATGTCTATACACCCATTGTTGTATTCCTTGCGGTAGCACTAACACTTTTACCTTTCTTCTTCGTGCAGGAATATGTCTTTGATCAATGGCTCTATCGCGCATTAATTTTTCTGGTCATATCTTGTCCGTGTGCGTTGGTTGTTGCCATCCCTCTTGGATACTTCGGAGGTATTGGCGCAGGTTCTCGGAATGGAATATTGTTTAAGGGTTCCAATTATCTTGACTTGATGACACGTGTAGATACGGTTGTCATGGACAAAACCGGAACACTTACCAAAGGTGTTTTCAAAGTGCAGCAAGTTGTGAACAAGGGCATGAGTGAAAAAGAATGGATTCCGCTCGTGGCAGCATTGGAATCCAACTCAAATCATCCGGTTGCAAAAGCAGTTGTCGAGTATGCGAATGGGAAATTCGATAAGGTCGGTGTTGATAGCCTTGAAGAAATAAAAGGGCATGGTCTGAAAGGAAATGTACAGGGTAAGGAGGTTCTTGCTGGTAACGTTAGGCTCTTGTCTAAGTTTGGTGTTCAAGTAGATCAAGACACTATTGCTGTAACAGATACAATTGTTGCAGTGGCGGTAGACAAATCGTTTGCCGGATATTTAACAATCGCTGATGAAGTAAAGGAAGATAGCCCAGGTGCAATTAAGCTTATGCAATCTTTGGGAATTAAAACCATTATGCTTAGTGGCGACAAACAAGCAGTAGCTGATAAGGTGGCCAAATCATTAGGCATAGACCAAGCCTATGGCGATCTCCTTCCCGAACATAAGGTTGAAAAAGTCGAAGCAATAAAGAAAGATAAGAAAGAAGCTGTGGCATTTGTTGGCGATGGGATTAACGATGCTCCTGTCCTTGCTTTAAGCGATGTGGGCATAGCAATGGGTGGCCTGGGTAGTGATGCAGCCATTGAAACCGCTGATATTGTTATACAAACCGATCAACCTTCGAAGATTGTAACCGCTATTAAAATCGGAAAAGCAACTAATAAAATCGTTTGGCAAAACATCGCCTTAGCTTTTGGAGTAAAGGTAATTGTAATGGTACTGGGCGCAGGAGGATTGGCCTCCATGTGGGAGGCAGTGTTTGCTGATGTGGGTGTAGCATTGCTGGCAATATTGAATGCCGTAAGGATTCAAAGAATGAAATTTCACTAAACACTTAATTCGAATCAACGAAATTTAACTTACTCCAACTTTTTTTGAAAAGTTTTAACTCAATCTCAACTCTATTTTAACCCGCAGTTAGCTGCAATGAAATCTTGAAATCGTAAATAATCATTCACAATGTTTCACAATCCTTTAAAAGCTTTAAGGGTGATTATTGTCGTTGCCGATATTGCTCCCAAAACAGAAGAAATGAAAGTGAAGGAGGCAAGCGAGACTAAAAAAGAGGAGGTGTTTATTTTAAGACCTTTTAACCACAAACAGTTAGCACAAATGTATGGCGTGAGTTGGTTGACCTTCCAGAATTGGATTAAAAAGGTGGAAAAGGAAGTGGGAAAGAAAACAGGGCACTTTTACCATGTGCCTCAAGTGCGAAAAATCTTTCAACTTTTCGGGATACCAAAGAAAATCAACGTTTCCGTTAATGATGTGGAGGAATTATTTAAGTCAGATAACTAAGATTTCTTGAGTTGTTCTTTTAGCAGCACCATGTCGCCTTCCAGTGCATTAATTCTTTCGTACAATCCCGAAGGTTCTGGTGCCTGGCGGGTGAGCTTGATTTTGAATTTCCAAACCTCCTTAATATTTGCAACAGGTAGGGGGAACGTTGGATACTGTGGGTCTTTGTTATCCGATTTACAAATAATTACGCCTCCTTTATCCAGGTAGTTCAGGCAACGTTTCAATACTATATTATCAACCTCCTGGGCATTGTTTACTAAAATGTAAACGAAGCCATCTCGTATGTCTTCAAGCTTTTCAACATATTCGCCCACCACAATATCTCCAGGAAAAAATCCTGTGCGATCAGCTAACATGCTGTATCCGCTTACTTCAAAAGCACGATACGTTCCGTGGTTCAAACCAGGAAGCCAAAAGCTTGGAAGATGCTCGATGTATTCAGGTTGTTGCGCTCCTTGCAGGTATCCGGCCTGTGCTTTAATTGGAACCAGCACGATGTTATCCCTTCCGGTTTTATCTACAGTAGTAACTAAAGTCCTGACGGGAGCTATGGTCATTTCTGCCGACCTTTTTCCATTTGCATGTCCTACCAGATTATCCCAACTTGTTGAGTAATACTTAACTATCTTATCAATTGACTCCAGAGAAGGGTACATTTGGCCACTTTCAATCTGCGAAACGGCTGAACGGCTCAAATCTACCGGAGCCCCAAATTCCTCCTGAGAAAGCCCTTTTTCCAGCCTTAAGACCTTGATTTGGTTTCCTAAGACACTCTTTGTCAGCATAAATTTATTTGTTTAGTAAAACTTGACAATATTAGTAAGCAATACTTAACATTGCAAACTGGCTGAGAAAATTATAAAGAGAATGTATATGAAGCGTGAAATCACAAAAACCGAGGAAACCGGACACAAACCAGAAATTTTCGTCTTGAGACCATACAATCACAAGCAACTGGCGGACTTCTACGGAGTATGTTGGTTGACGTTTCAGAGATGGGTGAAGAAGAATGAAGACCAAATCGGAAAGAAGACTGGACACTTTTACAGTATTAACCAGGTGCTTGTCATCTTCAAGATATTTGGTATGCCTAAACGATTCAAGGTTTCGTTGTCAGAGGTTGAGGAAATGTTTAAGGCTGCGTGATCATTTCTGATTGTTGAGAATGGATACCTTTGTCTGGTAAATACTTAAGTCTACGAAATGATCCGTTCATTCCTCCAATTGAATCTTCGAAATCTATTTCGAAAAAATAAGCTATTCACAATAATAAATATCAGTGGGTTATCCGTTGGCATAGCTAGCCTTCTTTTAGTTAGCCTATTCATTTATGATGAATACTCTTTTGATCAGTACCACAAGTTTAGCAATCGTATCTATAGGATTGTTCTAGATTTTTCAAGCGATGGTGTAGTCACAAAATGGGCCAAGACCAGCGCTCCAATAGGTCACTATTTGAATGGTGCATATCCCGAAGTTGAGCAGATCGTACGAATCAGAAAAAATCCAGGTACGGACTTACTGAGTAATGGAGAGGCTCACTTCTATGAGGATCAGCTTTATTTTGCAGATAGTTCGCTGTTAAATGTTTTCGACTTCAAATTGAAGTCCGGAAATCCTGCTGAAGTATTAAGGGAAAAAAACTCTATTATTATTTCAGAACAATTAGCCAGGAAATATTTTAAGAATGAAGACGTAATTGGCAAGACCCTTCGGTACAATAATCAGCTTGATTTGAAAATTACAGGGATACTAGAAGAGATACGAGCCAATTCCCACTTTGTCAGTGATGCATTCATTACATTTTCTTCTTTGGAGGATTTATTGGGAGAAAAGCGATTATCGCATTGGGGGCAGTTCGATCACTATACCTATGTTCTCCTGAATAGTGATACTAAACCAGAGCACTTAGAGCTTAAATTTCCAGATCTGCTGAAGAAAAATGCTCCTGAATGGGTTGCGGAAAAAGAAACTCTTTTTCTGCAACCGCTTACTTCCATTCATTTGCATTCTAATAGGAAGGATGAAATAAACCCCAATAGTAAAGAGACCTACTCTTTTATACTTGGTACGATAGCCTTCTTTATCCTGATTATGGCTTCAGTAAATTTTATCAATTTATCTACTGCCATGCAGGCATCTCGCACTAAAATTATTGCAATTCAGAAAATACTAGGAGCGAATAAAAATCATCTTACCATTTATTTCTGGATTGAATCGCAGATTATAAGCCTTCTAGCATTACTGCTTTCCTGGATAATAGCCTATTTTACACTACCTTACTTCAATCGTATATCCGGAAAAACTATTTCAATTTTTGAAAACGAATGGATAGTTATTATATCGATAATTCTTGCACTTGTAATTGGTTTACTCTCTAGTTTAATCCCAACCCTCCAAGCAAGCAATTTAAATGTTTTGCAGGCTACAAAGCTTCGCCAAAGTTTCGCAAGCAGGTCGATCATTCGATCCATTCTAATCACGTTTCAGTTCTCAATTTCTATTCTGTTGATTACCGCAACCTCTATTGTGACATCACAACTCTCATTTCTAAAATCTTCTCGATTGGGATTTGAAAGCGATGATAGAATTGTTATTCCCGTGAAGGACCGGACACGGAACGATAAACATCGGGTTGTTACCAATGAGATAATACAATTGCCAGGAGTGGAGTCTGCAAGTTTTTCGTCAAGCACACCTGGGAGCAATAATTCACTCACCTATACCTACAATTTCCCCGGAACTGACATAAAGGACAGGTCAATGGCGACCTTTTTCGTTGATGAGAATTTCTTTGACCTTTATGATATTAAGTTAAAGGAAGGCCGTTTTGGTACCTTTGAAAGTAGAGACACCCTCAATGATATTTTATTAAATGAGGCCGCTGTTCGGGAGTTGGGGTTGTCTCAACCTATTGGACAAGTGGTAACAGGAAAAGTGAAGGGGAGAATTGTCGGCATAGTTGAAAATTTTAATCACACATCCCTCCACACCAAAATCGAACCTCTAATTCTGTATACGTTCTCTTCAACTTTCCGATTTGTTTCAGTAAGGTTTAGGGAAAATGAAATACAGAGTGGGATTGCCTCCCTCGAAAGAAAATGGCCTGAACTCTATGAAGGCTACCCTTTGGAATATTCATTTCTTAATGATCAAATTCAAGAATTATACAAAGGCGAATTTCAATTGAGCCGTGCCTATTCCGCTTTTTCAATTATTGCGGTTGTTATTGCAGGGATTGGTTTAATCGGGTTAACCACGTATTTAATGACAAGAAAAGTTAAGGAAATAAGCATCCGAATGATCTTTGGATGCTCTCCGCTTCGACTCATCCGGTGGCTGTATTCAGACTATATAAAAATAGTTTTGATTGCTATTCTTGTCTCATGGCCAATTGGGTTTTATTTGATGAATAACTGGCTGGACGGCTTTGCTTATAAAGAAGAAATCAGCCCGCTTTATTTTCTTTTCCCAACAATAGCTATGATATTCGTTTTGCTCGTAACAACTGGATTTCAAACTTACCGCGCATCAAAAACTAATCCTGTGGAGAGTTTAAGAGAGGAGTAGTTTGTGTATGCACGAATTCCCCAAGTGTTATTGCTAGTCGGATTAAGTCAAAACTGCATTGTGATCGTAGCTAATCATTAATAATTAACTAAAATCATTCATATTTCTGTACGATCATTAATAATCCTTAACCTTCCCTTAGTACCTATTCTATTTTCGAACAGAATATCAAAGGATGAAGGACAAGTCGATTATAAAGGCGCAATTTCTACAGCATGTTCGAAACGAACTGGATGCTAAGAATAAGCACAATAGAAAATCTATTGAGCGCATTGCCTCGTCTTACGGAATCACTGATAAATCTAAAGTAAAAGAATACACTGAACTTGCTATCGTTCTAAAAGCAAGAAGCATTTCACTTTCATCATTAACGGCTGAAGAAAAATATTGGAGTATCGTTGAGCTTTACAAAAGCCAGGTAAATATTTCTCACCGCACAAGTCAGAGTATCCTATTACAACAATACAGTACTCCGGCTCCCATTTCATTTCTTGCCGGAATTTTCACTAATGCAGAGCAGAACATTTCAGTGTTTGAACCTTCAGCAGGAAATGGTCTACTTACCATTGCTGCTAATCCTTCCAGAGTTATTGTCAATGAAATTGATGAGCTAAGAAGATCGAACTTAGCTGACCAGGGTTACAGACAAGTATTAAATCAAGATGCCACAAATCCTTTCAAAGGTTTTGAAAAGAAGTTTGATGCGGTCATAACCAATCCTCCTTTCGGATTATTAGACAAGGAAATTAAGTACGAGACTTTTACTATTGAAGTCCTCGACCACTTAATGGCCTTACGTGCTCTGGATTGCATGAAGGATAATGGTAAAGCGGCAATCATTATTGGAGGACATACACGCTATGATAAGAAGGGAAGAATTCAAAAGGGGAAAAACCGCTTCTTCTTTAATTACCTCTTCAGCAGATATAGTGTAGTCGATGTCATTCCCATTGATGGTTCCAAACTCTATTCCCGTCAGGGAACTTCGTTCGATACGAGGCTAATGCTGATTGATGGCCGAAAATCTCAACCCTCTGGTGCAGCTCTTTTAAGAAATGCAGAACGCGATGCAGTGGTTGATTCCTTTGAAGAGTTGTATGAACGTGTGATGAGCGTAACAACACCAAGACAAGAATTTACAATGACAAAACTTGAATTAGAAGCTCAGGCACTTGCCCTGGAGCTTGAATTAATGAGCTTCGATGAACTTGGTATGCCATATACTCCGGCATCAAGCAGTTGCTTTGTTCTCAATACGGTAGTACCCGACTCAATGGGATTCGAGACCCACAGTGCATTGCAGAGAATTAAGGAAGCAGTAGGTGGTGATATAGATGAGTATGTACGAATCAAACTTAACTACCGAAGCAATGTAGAACTCTGCAAAGCATTATCAGCCGAACAGATTGATGCAGTAGCGATGTCAATTTACAACATCGAAGAAAGAGGCGTTGGTATGATTATCGGAGACCAAACCGGAATTGGTAAAGGTCGAATCGCTGCATCTATTATCCGTTATGCAGTTGAGCAAGGAGTTCAACCAGTCTTCATTACTGAAAAGGCAAATCTGTTCTCTGACATCTATCGCGATTTGTCAGCCATTGGTTCCTCTCATCTTGTTCCTTTCATTGTCAATGGTCGCGAGAGCAAGACCGACATCAAGGATGAGGATGGAAACATAATTCACCAGGCACTTCCAGCAGCAGACCAAAACAGAATATTTGAAGGACAGCGCATACCCAGAAACTTTCATTTTGTGGTAGCCACTTATTCACAGTTTAATTCCCCTGAGAAGAAACCAACAAAACCTGCATTCTTAAATGCGATAACAGAGGACAACATTGTCATCATGGATGAAGCTCACAATTCATCCGGCTCTGGCAACACCGGAAACTTCATGCAGTCTGCATTATCTAAATCGAGAGGTGTTGTCTTTTTGTCGGCAACTTTCGCCAAGCGTCCTGATAACATGCCCATCTACGCGATGAAGACTTCTATCCGCGATGCAAGTATGACAAGGGATGCGCTGATTGAAGCAATTACTAAAGGTGGAGTAGCCTTGCAAGAAATCCTGGCGAGTCAGCTTGTAGCAGAAGGTCAGATGATAAGAAGAGAGCGTTCATTCGAGGGTGTGGAAGTGAACTATATTACCCTTGAGGATAAAGAGCAGGAGCATAAAGCCATTGCAGACAATATCACTTCCATCATTCGGGACATCATCAAGTTTCAAACTACCTATGTGGATGAGATTGTTGAAGAGCTTGATGACATTGCAGTAGCAGAGGGAAAGCAAGTAGAAATTCGAGAAGGAACATCACAAGCCGGAGTAGATAACCTGCCATACTTCTCCAAAGTGTTCAACGTGATTAATCAAATGCTTTTCAGCATCAAAGCGGAAGCCGTTGCAGAGCGAGCTATTGCACGATTGAAGGAAGGCAAAAAACCTGTTGTCGCTTTCGCCAGCACGATGGGAAGTTTTATTGAACAAATGGAGAATGATGCAGGTCTCGCTGTTACCGATGGTGACACCATTAATGCAGATTTTTCTGTAGTGCTTCAAAAGGGACTTGATGGAATTTTGCGTTACACGGAAACAGACACGGATGGTCAAAAGGTTTTCAAGAGGCTTGAAATCTCCGACTTCCCTTTAGAAGCCCAGGGAGAGTATTACCGCATTAGTGAGAGAATCAAAGAGGCATCAACTGGAATTACCATTTCTCCTATTGATGTGATTGTCAGAAAAATTACAGAAGCCGGATTCAAAGTGGCCGAAGTAACTGGTCGTAAGTATGAGCTTCAAATTAATGCTAGGACAAACAAAGCTTTGGTGATGACACGTAAGCGTGTAAACACCAATGATGCTTTCCGACAATTCAATAATAATGAAGTCGATGTTCTCTTAATCAATCAGTCGGGAAGTACAGGAGCTTCCGCCCATGCTATCGTCACTCCAAAAGTTTCCAAGGATAAAGTGAAGCAGAGGGTGATGATTGTATTGCAAGCAGAGCTTGACATAAACACGGAGGTTCAGAAACGAGGACGGATAAACCGCACCGGACAGATTTTTAAACCTATCTATGATTACGTTAATTCTGCTATCCCTGCTGAGAAGCGATTGATGATGATGCTCCAAAAGAAGTTGAAATCCCTGGATGCAAACACGACCTCTAACCAAAAGTCATCTACAAAAATTCTGGATGTTCCTGATTTTCTAAACAAGTATGGAGACAGGATAGTAGCTGAATACTTAAAGGAGAATGTAGAGGTAAATATGCTCCTCGATGATCCATTGGGTCTTTCAACACGCGAAGTAGATGGAGCAGAATTGGAGGATGCTGCGCACAGAGTTTCCGGAAGAGTGGCAGTACTTTCTACCCTTATGCAGCAAGACTTCTATAATGAAATCGCTAACCGTTACAGTGAGTATGTAGAGTATCTCAAACAGATCGGTGAGTATGACCTTGAAGTGGAGGCGATGGATCTTCAGGCAGAAACACAATCTTCCAGAACCGTGATTGTCGGCAAAGGCGGAACAAGTGAGTTTGGGGATGATAGCATTTTGGAAACAGTCATGGCTAACGTTCTCAAGAAACCATTCTCTATGCAAGAGTTAAGCAACCTACTTGCAGAATCACTCCAGGGAAAAGACGGAAGGGAATTGCAAAAGGAGGTGAAGCTGGAGTATGAAGGCTACATGGAGGCGCAGCTTCAAAAGGAAATCGCAGATAATGTGGCATACTATGAAGACCTGATGCAGAAGGTTCCTCAAGAAAAAAAGATTCAAAAACTTGTAGAGAAAGGCAATGCTACTGAAGCACAAGAGGCCATTAAAGCCAGAACCACTGAGCTTCACAAAGCGATGATTGATTCGGAGGAAAAGATAAAGCGGTCATTCAACAATAGAAGACAATACCTGGAATCCATTTTCACCTCCTTCTATGTAGGACGAAATCTGAACTATCCTGTAAGCAGTTATGAGGGAGGTCAGGAACTTGTACCTGCTGTTTTCCTGGGGTTCATCATTGATAAGAAAAAGAAAAATCCGTATGCGCCAAGCTCTATGCGCCTTCGCTTTGCATTGGCAAGTAGTAATAAGTACATCGCCATTCCTGCGAGCTACGCACAGGACGTAAGAGCAATCATTGGTGCAAGTGTTGGATTACCGCACCTTGAAAAGGAATCGCTTTTGGCAAAGTGGGAAGCCTCCATTAAAGAGAGTACCGTTGACAGAAAGATGCGGCACATCATTACCGGAAATGTGCTTCAAGCTTTCAGTGCCTACAAAGGGAAACTTGTAAGCTATACTACGATTGATGGAGCAGTCAAGAAAGGAATCCTCATGCCTGAATATTGGGAGCCAGGAAATGATGTCGGGCAAAAAACAGTGGTGCCTATTTCCAGGGCAATGAAGATCATCCGGTCTTTAACGATTGGAGCAAGTATCACAACAAAGAATGGAGTATCCATCTTCCGGCAGCCGGGGAAATTCAAGATTGTAGTTTCCTCCTCACGGTCGAAGGGTGGTGATACTTACCTTGATCCTGACCTCTTGAAGATTGTTGACGGAAACAATTTTGAAAAGATTTCTGACCGGATGGCGGCATCATTGGGTGAAGGAAGAGTTGATGAGTTTGTCCAAGTGCTTCAGGAGAAGTTCAATGATAGCGTTTCGCTAAGTCCTCAGCAGTATGAAGTAATCAAAGGAGAAATTCCGAAAAAGGAACCAAGGTCAAGGCCTACCATCGTAATGCTCCCTAAACAATCACAATCACAATCTGAAATGGAGCAATTGGAGCTTGAAGCTCTTGCTCTGGAACTCGAATTAGAACTATTAAACTTTGCAGCCTAATGACAACAACTGGGATAACAGCTAGTAATTATTTTATTGAAGTGGAGCGGATCGGTATAGAGACTTTGCCGGAAACGCTAAAGAAAGGACATGACCTGGTTGTGAAGAGTACCTCCAATGGAACAAATTGGGCGAACTACCAAAGCAGTGAAGGCATTAAGAAAGTGATAGACCTGTATTTTCAAAAGTTGAATGAGTATGCAAATACAGTCAGTCCGAAAAGCATAACCCCTGAGGCATCGAAGGCTAAAAAACCTCCAGTCAAAAAGGCTGAACAAAAGGTGAAGGTGAAAAAAGTTAAGGAGACTAAAGAGCCAAAGAATGTAAAACAAGTTGAACATATCCGTGAGGAGGTGAAGTTCATTAAAAGGTATGTCGGGTTACACAACAAGGTTAAGTCACCCAACACCATACTTGCTTTCATCAAAGCCTTGCAACGTTCCATCGTTCAAAAGCTTATCCGAAAAACCTCACCATTGTCGGAAGAAATTGAAATGATTCAGAACAAGCTTGTTCAGGCTTATAACAAGATGAAGGGAGATGAATCTTTTGCGATCAATGATAAAGATCTGAATCACCTTGTCGCAATCGCAGGTGGTGAAAAGGTGTATCAGTCGATAACCGCTATTAAACGCTATATCGGTCTCCAAGGAAAAGATGACCAGAAGAAGATAAATGATTTCATCAAGTACCTGGAGAACCTGGTTGACAAAAAGAAGCTCACCAATAATGATCCCTATGCCGATAAAGTAAATGCTATTTACAAAAGCCTACGACAACGGTCGAGTACTAAAGTCTCAATTTCAAAAGCTGAACTAAATGGATTGGAAGGAATCGTAAAAGCTTGTGGATGCAAAAATGAGGTAGGTAGAATTTATGATACAGGTGGAAAGAAGCTAAGACCATGCAAGAGTAAAACCTACTCCGATGCAAGTCGCGGAGCTTGTTCGCACAACAGAGGACTAAGCGGAGTATTAACTGCGGAAGAAATGGCAACCCGTAAACTTGATTTACTTAATTTCTTTTCATTCTGGCATTCCCTGTTCGGAAATCCGGCAAGGAACTTCACTATGATGTTTCATGGCGAACCTCATAATGGAAAAACTATCTTCCTGCTAAAGCTTGCGCAATACCTTGCTGAGAATTTCGGTGATGTGCTGTACGTGTCATCGGAAGAATTTGCTTCGCCAACCATGACCAAGAAGGTGAACGAATTTTTGAATCCTCTGCCATCAAGGTTGCACTTCGCTGAAAACTTGCAAGACCCTGACCTTTCGGATTATCAGTTTATCATTCTCGATTCAGTGAATGACCTTGGATTGAAGATCAATGAATACAAAGAGCTTCGGAGGGAGCATCCTGACAAAGCATTCATCTTTATCCTTCAGCATACCAAAGCAGGAGATTTCAAAGGAGGAAAAGATTGGGAGCATATTGCTGAGATTGCAAGTGAGGTACACAAAGGTGTGGTAAACATAACCAAGAATAGGTATGCACCTAAGAGCACTTTGGATTTCTTCCGGCAATTCGGCATCCAATGGCAAGAGCCAATGGCCAAGCAAAAATTAAAACCTTATCCGATCAATGGTGACATGACTACTAAGGATAGTCAGCATTACTAAACAGAATTATCTAACAATTAAATACAAAAAAATGGAGGCAAGTGAAGTTGGTAAAAAGCCAGCTATCGGAGGATTTTTGTCTAAAATTCTCGGAGCTGGAGTAAAGGAGACAGTTGATTCCATTGGAAATGCAATCGACAAAATCGACAAGTCAGATGAGAAGCTTGAGCTTCAATTGAAGTACAAGGAACTTCTCATGAACATGGAAGGAGCTTGTATTGATTATGAAAGCAAGCTCCTGGAGACGAAATCAAAAATCATTGAATCAGAAACGAAAGGTGAAAGCTGGTTACAACGGAACTGGAGACCGTTACTCATGTGCATCTGCATGTTTATCGTATTCAATAACTACGTGCTTGTTCCATACTTCAACCTTCCGGTAACGACTCTTGATGATCACATCTGGACTTTGATGGACTTGGGTGTTGGCGGTTATGTGGCAGGAAGGTCTCTTGAGAAGATTAGTGAGAATATCGCACCAGTACTTTACAATCTGAGAAAGAAAAAACGCTGAGATGGTGAATCTCAGCGTTTAAAAAATTGAATCTTATAAACTGATACCATTCAAATGGGTTTTGGAATTCTTACCGTTTTCTAAAACCCGTTTGTAGTATTTATGCGCTTTTGATATGTGACCTTCCATCGACCTTTTATTTGGAAACGGTCCTGCTTCACACTCTGGACACCAATACTCAACAACCTTCTCTTTGTCCGCCTTCAATCTCTTGTAGAACAGTTCACTTAACTGCCACACCGCAAGGGAGTGGCAGAAGCATATGAGAAAACTGATTGTAGCTAATTTGATATTCAGCATTGATGGCTCCTGAAGCGCAAGGAACCAATGGTCATAGTAGAAGGCATTAATAAAAAAGCTAACAACTGCATAGAACTTTCCAGTTGTTCTATAACCGTTGATAATGAAAACTAAAATTATGAATTCAATAATACTGGCTAACGCAATTCCATAAACCCAGTTTAAAATTGAGAAACCGAAAATGGTCATATCTAAGTGTTCAAGATTCTTAAAAAGGTGACCAGCATGTGGGACGTAAAGAATGATGAGCATAAGTGCTCCGTGAAAAACAACTTCTTTGCTTTCAAGGTATGTGACAATCTTATTCATTAGAGTAACGGATTAAAGTTGAGGTTAAGAATTTTGATTTATTATAGGAGCTATTGATTTTGTATTGAGCCTATTCCGGAGATTCTTCATGTCCTCGCTCACTTTCAAATCAAGGATTTTTGCATAGTGTTGGGTAGTCTTTAGGTTTCTATGGCCTAGCATCTTACCCACTGTTTCAATTGGCACACCATTCGAAAGCGTAACAGTAGTAGCAAAGGTGTGTCGAGCTGTGTGAAAGGTCATTTTCTTAGTGATGTCACAAGCATCTGCAATCTCTTTCAGATAGGTATTCATCTTTTGATTACTCAAGACAGGCAACAACCTTCCTTTGATGGCGCATTGAGGGTCATCTTTGTAGCGTTCAAGAATTTCAAGAGCTTGGGATAGTAGCGGAATTCTGGTCGCAGTATCAGTCTTCTGTCTACTTGTCCAAATCCATTTCTCACCATCAATTCCAGTGGTGATTTCTTCGCGGGTTAGTTTTTCAACGTCTGCGTATGCTAATCCGGTATAACAGCAGAAGATGAAGATGTCGCGCACCTGGTTCATGCGTGGTGCTACGAATTGTTTGGCAATAATTCGTTTTAGTTCTTCATCCACCAGAAAGGGACGTTCTACTTCCCGTTTTGTCATCTTGAATCCAACAAACGGATCGCGCTCAAGCCATCCGTTTTTAATACAGATGTGTACAATCTTCTTGAAATTAGATAAGTACTTGACCGAAGTATTATGGTCGCATTTACGCTCAGACTTTAGCCAAAACTCATAGTCGGCAATAAATTCATAGTTGAGCTTCTTAATATCGATGTCGCCAATTTTGAACTTCCATTTAAGATACGCCTCAGTATGTCGGTACGAGGTTTCATAACGTTCGAGTGTTAGCGGTGAGAATTCACGATTGACAAGAGCTTTCATTTGCTCATTGTGCTGTTTGAAAACCTCCATCAGCATTCGAGTTTTTTCCAGGCTGAGGCCGTACCATTTGGCTTTCATGTTTTCAAGGGTCACATCTTTCCCTTCATTCATTAGCTCTCTTTGGTAATCAAAAGCTTTCATCTTGAAAGCTTCGAGCATTTTATTTACCCTCCTTGCTTCTTCTGAATTGGTTTTCAGCTTACCATGTTGGTCTGACCACTCATTTGGCTTGACAAGGATTTTTGTCGCTAGTGTGAGCCGTTTGTTCATGAGCGAAATTCTCATGAAGACTGGTTTTAACCCGTCATCTGTTGTTCTGTCTTTCCTTGCGAAAAACGCTACTGAAATAGTTTGAGTCATATCCCTTAGTTAATTGGTTAAAGTATCCAATTCGGGGTGCCTCATTCAAGACGTCCATTAAATGATCATCTTGATTATCAGCACCTTAACTCGATTTCGTAACCAGATTTCCTAAAGAATCCTTGGTTACGGATCGGTTACCAAGGGATTGTGATTTGAAGGTTGATTTTGGTATGCCCTAAAAACAAAAAACCTCGAAATCGTGAAGATTTCGAGGTTTTGACTTTGTTTTAACTTTGATCAGCAGAGGAGGAGGGAGTAATTTCAAAAACCTAACCTTCTCATTTTCAGTAACATCTTAGAGTTATCAGATTTGCTTGGCACTAAGGCTGGCACTATCCAAATCGCTCCAAACTATTTCATTCCTTATGACAATAAAGATAATGAATTGCAGCGATGCGGACTAACAATTGAACTACTTTTTATGCGATGAGTAGCGCAGCTACTTGTTCAATTTTTATTCCAGTGTAGGTGCTGAACTCTTCGATGGTAACAAACTGATGCTCTTCTTTTCCGAGCCTGTCTTTGATGCGTTTGAGCAATAGCCTACCGTAGCGCTCACTCTTGCCTGTGATGCGCTGCACGTCCTTAGGGTAAACAATTATCCGGCTCGTTATCATGCACTATCTATGCTTCATGTACGGCTTTGCCTTGGCAAAGCTCTGCACTTAATGTAAATCATTTTGTGAAATAACGGAAGAAAGTTACGCATGTGTTCACATGCGGAAGCACACTTTATGTCTTGCTGATTTTATCGAACACATTTGACCATTGCTGCAGCAATGGCTTAACCAGACTGTGCCTTGAACAGGTTGGACAACTAAATTTTTTTAACTAATGGCAAGACAAAAAGGAGTTATCAAACTCCAAGGACAAATGGGAGGTGTATCATTCTACAAGACCGGGCAAGACGGCTTTCTCGCTCGCGAGAAAGGAGGCGTTGATGCGGAACGCATCAAGAATGACCCAAACTTCGCGCGTACGCGCGAAAACGGTGCTGAGTTCGGACGCGCTGGCGCAGCCGGTAAGCTGTTGAGAACTGCACTTCGTGCTTTGCTCATCAACATTGCAGACAGTCGCATGAGTAGCAGGCTCACCCGCGAAATGGTGAAAGTGATACAGGCGGATGAGACCAACACACGCGGACAGCGTAACGTGATTGATGGTGAAGCGGAGTTGCTGAAAGGCTTCGAGTTCAATCTGGACGGAAAGCTCGGCAGTACATTTTTTGCTCCGTTCACGCCAGCGATTGACCGCGCAGCGGGCAACTTAACGGTTGATGTTCCGGCTTTTATTCCGGGCAACATGATTGGAGCACCGCAAGGTGCGACCCACTTCAAGTTGATTGCCGCAGGCGTGGAGGTGGACTTTGAAGCGGGTAGTTATGTGGTGAACACTTCGGCTTCTGCGGAGATTGTACTCGGACCACAAAATGAAGCTGCTTTGAATTTGACCAATGCAGTAACACCTAACAGTGTTCATCCACTGTTCGTGGCGTTCGGCATTGAGTTCGTGCAACTCATCAATGGTGTGTTCTATCCATTGAAGAATGGAGCGTACAATGCGCTGCAGCTAGTGGCTGTTGACGGTGGAGGTATCATTCCATAAGATGGAACTGGAGTTACTCAGGCGTTATGACCCTGAAGGAACCAATGGGGAACTCAGGCTCGTGGTGTGCAACACCATCGAGCTCCCCTGGCTCCAGAACCAGAGGAATGTTTCCTGTATTCCTGAAGGCCGCTATGAGTTGAAGCTGCGCACAACTGCAAAACGTGGTCAGCATCTATTGGTAGTGAATGTAAAAGGTAGGGATGGCATATTGATTCATCCTGCGAACGATGCTAAGAAAGAGTTGCGAGGTTGTATCGCGCCTGTGATAACTCATACAGGCCCAGGGAAAGGAAGCCAATCTCGGTTGGCGAATGAAAAGCTGAAAGCACTTGTGCTGGAAGCTTTAGAACGGAAAGAGAAAGTATTTATCACAATCAAATCAAACGAAGTATGAAATTAATAGAACGATTGAAAGCGCCTACTCCGAAATTCTTTCGGGTGTTGCGTAATGTTGGGCTTGCACTGGCAGCAGCTGGTGGCGCGTTACTCACTGCACCGATTAGTTTACCTGCTGCGGTTGTTGCAGTTGCTGGGTACTTAACGGTGGCCGGTGGTGTGATGACTGCGGTAAGTCAGTCGGCAGTAAATGGTGAAACAGACTGCGAGAATGACGGCACATAACAGCAACGGGGGTACCGTGGCTGGAACAGCCGGAGGTACCCTCCTCACGATCTTCGTGAACATTCATTCGGAAGATATTGTAAAAACTGCGGTGTTAGCGTGTATAGGTGCTGTAGTCAGCTTTACAATATCAGTCATTATGAAATGGATAGCGAAGAAATTGAGGCGACAAACCAACTAAAAGCAAGAAGGCTTCCCAAGGGAGGCCTTCTTTTTTCACTTGAGTAACTCATGCATGACTGACTGCTTTGCTTGCTTTACCAAGTCAAGTTGTTTGATAAGATTCTCCTGGTGTGCAGATAACTTACTAAGCATGACGATGGCCTTCATCAAGGCTTCCCTTCTTACCTCCACTTTTGATTGACCTCTGCGAATGACGCATTGAAGTTCTGTGATGCGCAGAAAGGAGATAACAGAGCCACACAAAACTTGCCTAAAGAAACCACCTGCCCACAATCCGTAACAAAGCCAGAAATAAAATTCTTTATCATCACGATTATTGGCCGTGAGCACAAAGCAATTTGGGCAAGGGTTATGCATTGGCTTTCCGGCATTGTTGCCTTTGGAAAGAATAAAGAAATGATTGTCGTTGAGGTACTGGTTTTTCTTGTAGTGTGTTTTGATGTTTGGAGTAGTCATAATTCGCGCTTTAAAATTTTGCGCGACCCCCGAGAACATTTTTAAGAGAAAAGAAAAACCGAAAAAAATAAAAGAGAAGCCCATACCGCAGGCTGGCATGGCGGGCAAAGCAAGGAGGAACGGAATAAATGGCCTAAGCGCGGGCATGTGGGTTTATGCCGTAGTTCCTTGCTTTGGCTATGTGTGCAAGCATGTGCGGCCAGCGTATCTTTGCTGACTCTTTTAAGTTATTTTTGAAGATGGTCTTCGAGTTGGGGAATCTGTATTTCAACAGGATTTATATCATTCAGTCATTGAGACATGGAGATAAAAGAACAGGCGATGAACTGCTCAATGACATCATTCTTAGGAGAATCAGAAATGAAACTGCTGAGATTCGAGATATAGCCACCAAGACGGAGCTCTACAATTACCTCAGTCATATTAAGAATAATATTAACCAGGGCAACTTACCGTTCATTCATTTTGAAACTCACGGATATAAGGACGGTATTGAACTAAGTGATGGGAGTGATGTGTCTTGGAAAGAATTAGTACCTTATTTGCGTGAAATAAATATTCAAGCAAAGAACAATTTATTTGTTTCGATGGCTGCCTGTAAAGGTGGTAACATTCAATTTGGAGTCAAGGTTACTGAGCCGTGTCCATTTCGTGGGTTTATTGGTCCGATGGAAGATGTTGGGGAGTTTGATTTACTATCTTCATACAACGAATTTTTTGATGTATTACTTCAAGAAAATGATTTCGAAAAGGCCATTGATGCTTTGAATGCAACTGCGAAGGGAGTTAAGTATCATCATATGAATACAGAATCCTTTTTTGATGTTGTTATAAAGTATAATGAAGGTCTGGAAAAAAATGACCCTACGATTTTTAATGACCGTGTAGAATTTTTACTGCAAACAGAACTTAAGAGAAACCCACTTACCTTGATAAAATTTGGAAGTATTGAGAACTTGAGGAAATGGATAGAGAAGTTTGTTAGGGAACGAAAGCCTGAAACGTTTGAAACTCTAAAAAAACGCTTCTGCCATATTAATCTGTAGCAAGACTCATTCAGTCCTGATTGAATACACTGGTCTTTGAAACAACTTTATTTTAGTTGGTCTTTTCTGCGCGTCAGCAGCGCGATGGCCTCTGTCGGATTGCGAGCCGCCCAAGGCGAACGAATCCCGCCTCAAGCGGGAGAAGTGAGTCCGCGAGCAGGAGGAAGGGTGTGAGCAGCGGAAGCACGAATGAAGGAACGTAATGAATGCGGCTGCGAACTACGAGAAAGCCCCGATGCGCGTGGGATGTGTGTTCGCAATCGGGGCGCATGAGCAAGGGCTGGCGTGATTTTTTGCATGTGTGCGATAGCTTGTTGAAAGCGGTTGGTCGAGCATTGGCCAACAAGTCAGGGTACAAAAAGCATGACAGCCCGCAGCCCGACCGACAGCGCAGGCGAGCACAACAAGGGCAGCGGGTGGACTGCAAACTTGCCGAGTGAAGAAGGACGGAATGAAACGGAATGGAGCGTAGTGAGCCTTGCGTTGGAAGTGAATGAAGTTTGAGGGTATCTGCGAAGCTCCCTCTTAATCGCCCCCGAAGGGGAGAAAATAAATCGGCTGAGCAGATAACCCAAACGTAATGAACGCGCGTGGTGAGCGAACGAAGCGAAATGCAGTGTAATGAAGGACGACTGAACGAGGTGTGTTTGCAGGACACAGGAGCTGCCGTGAGGAATGACGCAGCCAAAGCAAAAGGCATGACAGCAGTCCCGAGGTACGAAGGGCGAACCCGCTGGCCTATTGACTACTGTTTCACTGTACACAATACTTCATAGGCCTGCGGGGTGAGTGCTGGCGTGTCCTTTTGCGGCTGCGGCATTCCGAACACCATATAACCTGCGGGGGGATGTGCGGTGGTTAACGTACACTTAATATTGAAACGGTTATTTAGCCGTATATTCGTTAACCAAAATCCTCCTCGTCATGCCCGCTTTTCCAAAACCCAAATTTCCATATTCGGTAAATGTTGCTGCTGAGAAAGCGAATCTCATTACCTACCGGGATACCAAGACTGGCCGGGCTATTCCTAAGAAAAACAATAACCGACTTTTGTTGGCCACTTGGAACATTGCTAATCTTGGCTTACAGGTTCGTGATGCAGAGCACTACAAACTGATTGCTGAAATTATTTCATGGTTTGATTTGGTGGCCGTACAAGAAGTAAACGATGACCTTGAAGGATTACGGGAAGTTCAAAAGAATCTCCCAGGATACAATGTCATTTTTACTGATGAAGGTGGGAACAACGAACGCATGACCTATCTGTTCGATGCTTCAAAAATTTCCACTCTCGAAAAATTTGGTGAGTTGTCAATTCCGCCAAGTGATTACCGACACATCAAGCTGCCCGGTGTAATAACTAAGTTTGATGGGTTTGACCGCAATCCATTTTTGGCCTCGTTCAAAGCAAAGAATCTTGAGTTCATCTTATTGAATGTGCATTTGTATTTTGGGGATGAAAGCGAGAAGAAATCCATTGAGCGAAGATGCCTTGAAACCTTTTGTGTTTCGCGTTGGGCTGATTTAAGGCGAAAGAGTAAGTATTGTTATACGCCTAATATAATTGCATTGGGAGATTTCAACTTACCCAAGCGTGAAGATGCTGACCCTGTTTACAAAGCTTTGCGAGCGCGAGGATTGGAGTTGCCGGAACACTCCACCAAAATTTACTCTAACATTTCCAATGATGCAGATTACGACCAGATAGCTTTCTTTCCCGGACTAAAAACTAAACTTACCGGCAACAGTGGCGTGTTTGATTTTGATGGAGCGATGTTCCCGGATATGTATGCGAGTAAAAAGGAATCTGAGTTTAAAGCTTACCTCAGGTATTACATTTCAGACCATCGCCCGATGTGGATTGAGTTGGATATCAACTGAAATCTAAACGCTTTTAATTTTTAAGCCCTCGTCAGTTTTTAATTTATGTAAAAAGCGTTTTCTATTTTTAATGCTTAGTGATTTTAGAATCACATCAAAATGTCTTGCTATCTGCTTCTTAATTGCTGGAGAGTCCATTCCTTCTTTTAAACCTCTGCTAACCCTGTAGCTTTTTTGCGATGCCTGATAAGCGTAGTGAAGAAAATTTCTTTTACCCAAATGTGTGTATCGATGAAATATTTGCTTTTTAAAAACTTGATCTGAATGACCCTTTGCACCGTAAGCCATTCCTACTGACTTAACTATTCGTGCCCTCATCTTTCTAAAGTACCTTGATAAACTGCTGTTCCTAATGAGTATTTTTTGTCCATTAAACTCAAAGCCTAAATATTGTAAGGACTTGTAGTAACTACTTTCATCGTTATTTTCGGTGTAACTGGTAGCGTTGTTAGCTAATAGCTTCGTTAGATTATAACCTCTTAACTTATTTCGAGAATTCCTTTTAAATTCAATGAGCTCAACTTTTTGGCTTTGAATAGTCAAGTGGAACTCCTCTTGGATTTTTCGAATAGTCTCATCTTTTAGACCTAATACATCTGATGTGTTACATACAATAAGTATATCATCACAATATCTGCGATACAAGAAATTGAGCTTCTTTCCCAAGTGTGACATGTATTCGTCAAATTCTATTAGGTAGATATTCGACAGTAAAGCACTAAGAGAGCTTCCTTGTGGCACACCGTAATAGAATTTCTTGCCATCAGCTTCACGGTATGATTTGTTGGTTACGATAAGATTTCCTTCTCGAACTTTTGATAGCTTTTCAGCTTCTGTTTTCCCTGGAATGATGTTTGAGTAAGAAGTTGGTCTGCGGACATTTTTTCCGCGAACACTCAAATCGAAATGCTTTAAAAGAGTTGTCTGCTTGATGTAACTGTACTTTGTAAGAGACTTAAAGATGGCGTAGTCATCACTATCAAGGGTCTTTCCTAGCACTTTAGCCCACATTGACTTTAGAATTTGATGGTCAATGGAATCAAAGTATCCCTTTATGTCCAGTGCTATAGCTGAACACTCGCCTCTGTTTCTGATATATTCAAAGACTTCCTTTGAAAATTGAATGTTGCATTTTCCTCCTAAATCTGTTCTGTAAGCAAGTATGCTATCTGAGAAACCAGAGCTATGGATTTGCTTTTGGTAATTTTTACCTAAGGCAAAAGCATAGTAACCGTAGACTAACGTATCGAAGTGTGAAGCAAATGATATTGGTCGTTCTTTCGTTTCCAGGCTATATCTTTCCAGGTCTTCTTGGTATTTATACCTTGGAGTTTTGGTAATGATTTTAATTAAAGGAAGGAAGGAATGTTTGGAAATAGCACCTGGTGTGCTGAAGAGCTTCTTTAACTTTTCCTTTTTATTTGAAAATTCTATTGGGTGGTCAAAATGAATGTACTTCTTGATTGAGCTTCTATTCTCAATCTTGTTTAGCCACTCATTCCATATATCTAAAGAAAAAATCAATTCATTTTTCAAGGGGAGTAAGACCATGGATTTCAGACTTTCGCCCGTGCATAAAATGCATTCCCCTATCCACATGATACTTTCGTATCAACTTTAACAAGGGTCTTTTAACTCCACACTTGGCCACACGCACATTGCTGTTTGTATGGCACTACATTTGGCAACCTCACCGAATTTCTTCGGCTAGAACCTTATCCCGGACTATTACCTTCCAGGCCCGAAATTACTTCCGGGGCACTTTAACCAACTTTTCGATTACGTGTGTTGGTTTAGGGGTATGAAACACATATAGGATTATGATAGTTGTAACCATAAATGTCAACTTCCCAACCGCCATATTGACAGTAGGATGCTTACTAATGGCACTATTCTTGATATTGCTATCAGGAATAAATAACTTAAACAATCCTCCCCCTAATCTTTACTAGGGGCGTCATTAAAACAACAACTGCTATGCCAAAGTAATTTAGTCATAATGGCAGATCGGTCTATTTCTGAATTTAGGTACTATATTCAACTAGATTTTCCGAAAGAGGGGTACATTGAAATCTTTCTTATACCTAAGGACATCAAGCATTTTTAGATTGTTCAAAATGAACCCGTTGAATCCTGTCATTTTGATAATCAAAGCATTTACTAGAAAGTGAAGTTTGAAAACTATTCGATGTAGCTCGTACTCGTTAAAGCCCTTTTCGTTTTCGAATGGAATCCTTCCATGGAGAAACTCATTTCTCATGTTTATGCACTCTTTATCTTCATCTGTCAATTCAATCTCCATGATTTTGAAGGTTAAAAGAAAGGCATCGGAATTCGTCACTTGATTCAGCTGTTCAATTCTTGAGAAGACTGTTTCCTTATTGTTAAAGATTGATTCAGAAGCTTTGTCGACCTCCTTTCTTAATGTATTAATTAGATTTCTCGCATCGGATTTATTTTTGAATGGATTTATTCGCTCTTGATTATTTTCAACTACAATGTTTTTGAGTGTCTCAAGTGCAACTGAGTACGAGGCAGCCCTTACTTCCAGCGGATAATCAAAAGATTCAGTAATAATCTTAATGGCCCGAAAGAATCTTGGGTCAACTAAGGAAGTCTGTACCAAATTCTGAAAATTCTCTATCGGGAAAAACGGAGTTGTTTTCGCTTGCATAAACTCTTTTAACAACTTCGGGTTTAAGGCTTCTGGACCTCGCTTAGAGTCATCAAGTTTTGAAAACTGATAACCTGTGATGTTCAGAAAACCTGAGTCCGAACTTTGAAGAATAAATACTTCATCGCGAACGAGGCAACCGCTAATTAATGCGTACGGATAGGCAATAGCATCAATGATTTTTTGAAAATCCGAAGGAGATATTTTATTATAGCAGTCAATGAAAAGAAAATTATCTTTCTCCCGGTTGTAGTCAAAAACTCCGATGGAGTTCTCGCTTAGATTTAAATCGATAAAGCCTGCAACCCTTAGTGAATCGCTAGTTTCAAATGAACCACTGTTAATGAACTCTACTGGTAGCTTATGGAATTTGTCCAACGTAATTACGGCACGATGGTAGTTGACTTCATCTTTAAAATTTGATTCTACTTCCCAGAATTCACCAGTTGAACTGAACCTATTGGCAAGTTTCAAACTAATTGAACCAACGCCCTTTTTTATCTCCATAAGCTCATCGTTGCTCTGAAGATTAAATGAGTCTTGAAAACCGTAATTGTCTTGCTGATACAACGCAGGCGAAACACTGGAATTAAGGGGGTCGCAATTAAATTTGAAGCACCTTGTGCCTTTCCAGATTTCGCATTTGATTTCGTTAATTGTTGGGAATTGAGAAATTATTCTGAAGGCTCTTTTTCTTCCAAGTTTTTCCAGAAATGAAAAGGTGTTTCTTAATTCGAGCTTCTTTGCTGTTCTTTTGGCTTCCTCTAGATGATTCATCTTGTGACTAGGAGGCAGCCTTTACAATCAGTGCGAATAATGCAATCAGTGCAATGCCACCAACCCAGTTATTAACACTTTCTGATTCCTTGCTATTATTGCAGGCATCGTTTGTCAACGTCTGGCAATTATCATTTATCCATGAGTAGCGTCTTCTATCATTTACAGATTGAATTGCAATTTTGATAATTTGAGTTTGAGAATTTTGACACTTTCTCTCGTCCAGATAAAGCCTTTTGCCTTTAGTAAACTCAGCCAAACTTACAATTGACGCAAAACCCACCTCATAGTGATTATGAATGAAGTAATGATTACCGTTGATGTCAGTTCCCAGGTAAACCCCAGGGTGTTTAATCTTAGATATTGAATCGATTTTATATCTATAAAAGATTTTGCCACTATCGCTATTCAAAAAAATATTGAACTGGCTACCATCATTTCTTATGATGCCAATTGTGCTATGATTTATAAAATACACTTTCATACAACTTGAGTTTTAATTGTCACTGTTCTCGGCAGCAATAGCAATTAAGCCTAAAGCAGCTAAGGCAATGCCCGCCACCGTTGCTCCCGTGCTTTCTGACTTGGCACCAATGGCAGCAAGAGCAATGCCACCTACAGCCAGTCCGGCCCCAGCTTTCTCAACTTGAGTGCTGCTTGCAATGCCTTTATGAACAAAATTTTTAAAGTGCTCGCAGTTATTGGCGATAAAGTCATATGCTCTCTGACCGATTAGACTTTTGGCGCGTTGCACGGCTGCCCCTCTTTCATTAGGTCTTCCAGGAAAACGGTCAACCTTAGTCGGAACATAGTTCTGAAGGAATTGAGTTATCTCATGATTAGAAATTACCCTTACCCCTTGTGTGTAGTTGGCTACAAATGTATGTGACCTGTTTATCTGACCAAGGTAGATAACATAATGGTCTAGCATACCAAAGAATTTCTTCTGCATAACAATTGCGTCAGCAGGTTTCACGTTAAGTGATGTAATGAATTGATTGATGTTCATAAGTCCTTTTTTGATACTAAATAAGTTTACCGTGCTGTTGATATTGAGTTTGCTTTCGTCAAGGTCAACTCAAAGTCACTTCTTTGCGGCTTGAATCCGTCAATCCAATGACTGCATATTCCTGCTATTTTGCCCCATTTTAGAGGATTTTTCTTTATCGCGTAGTTGATTGACTTGGGACTGTTTTTAATTAAAACTTTATTATCAAAGTCAACTCCATGAATCTTTAATGGATGCAGATGGCCCCGATTTCCTTTGATTGAGATAAGCTTGTGCTCTTTCAGTAGGTCGAAAAGAACAATAACATAGTCAATCTTTGCACCATTAAACTGAACCGCTTGCGGCTTTACCCCAAAGAGTGACTTGAATTCCTTTACTGACCTAATTATGTTACCAGATTTTAGGTCTTTAGATAATTCATCAAGCTGATAATTTTTACCAAGCCACTCGTAGTGAATCGGGATGTGAGATACCTCCTGCGTTGAAGGCTTCGTTTCAACTGTAGAAACAATTTTTGCGTACTTATCAAGATTAAATAAGAGCATTAACTGCTCGTAGTTGTAGTTGTATGTAACACAGGCGTCCTTTAAAGATTCTTTCACTTCAATTAACAATTCAGCACGATTCCCATTTGCCTTTTGTAGAAGTTGATTGAGTAAAAAGAATGCGATATCTGAGACAAGAAGCTCTACTTCGCGCTTTTCTTTTTCGTCAGAAACATCCTTTAGTCTTGAATTCACGCCATGAAGCATGATAGTGGGCAATCCACCAATTCGTACAGGCTTTTGGCTGTCAATTGCGGTCTTTGATTTCACCAGGTCAATTGCTTTTTTAATAACCGATTCCAAATCATACTTCTGAAAGAGCAAGATTGCTTTCTCTTTATCGGTATATATTTCACTCAGTATTTCTTCGTAAGACATAAATCAATATGTTAGTTTGTTCCTATCAAATTCTGCCTTTATAAAATCTTCAATCTTATCGTAGTTCGGAAGCCTGCCGCGTTGCGATTTAATAAGATGGATGCAGTAGTCGGCCTCAGCCACTGTTAGTTTTTCTTTCAGAAAGCCAATGGCTAAAATATCCATTGTAGTCAGGTACTCTATTTCAAACTGCTCGCAATATGTTTTTATGTCGCGTAGGTTGTTGCTTGCGATTATGTTTTTCTGATATCTGCATACTGCCATACACGCACTTTCGCCTTTTCCTTTATCTTCTCTTTTTAACCGATTGTACTCCATTAAGATTTCGCCACTTGAAGTAGGAAACGGCATCTCTTTCAGGATACCAAGTTTGATTACAAAGTCTATCTGCGATGAGGCAAATGACTTAAGTTCCTCCATCACTAAGTCCAAAATGAATACGCGTCCTGGATACAATTCTTTGAGCAGACTCATTCTTTCTGCTCTGAAGAGATGAAAGATTACATCTGCATCAACAAGTATTAATTTCTCATGCCTTTCCGTTTTCATCGTCCGCACTTTGTTCTAATGGATTAAAACCGATAGCACCCATTAGTTCCAAATAATGGGACTCTGAAATCTTATCTGCTTCTAACAGACTATTGGCCAGCACTCCGTAATCCCCAATTACCTCGTTGGCATTTCCCCATTCATACAAATAAGTGGGATAGCCATTTTGGGATGCTCCTCTTTTAACCCCAACTGAAAGTTCATCGTAAGTTGCCTGAGGTATGAAATCCAAATTGAGCATACGGTAGAGTAAGGCTCTTCGTGATACACTGTAAAATTGTTCTATCTTAAGAATGGTTTGTAGAGAAATTGTTGCTCCTCTTTTTAATTCCTCGTCCGGAATCATCTGCTTGATTCCTTCTTCAGGTAACAATAAAAATGCTGCAAATAAATCAGCCCTATACTCTTCAGGATCTTTGGCTCCATCAAAAATGCCCACCGAACATTTTTGCGCGGTGAAATTCTCCTGAATGAAAAGATGATAGAGTTCATGACCGATGGTAAAGTGTTGCTTACCCAGGCTCTGCTCGCAGTTCACCAGCATAAAGCGGTTTTTCTCTCCAAGCTTTATGGCCATCCCCGAAAAGGATTCAGACAAGGGTTTGAACAATGTGAGCACATTGTTTTTTAGCAAAAGGCTTTTCAAGCGAATGGGCTCTGCACTGCTGAGCCCATTCTGTTGCCTAAAAGCAAATGCTTTTTTTTCTATCTCAACTTCTACGGCTCTGTTCCTCCTCATGACTTAGTCGTTTCAGTTTGAGATAATTTTTCACAACCTTCTGGAAGCTGCCTATACTTTGAAGGTCTGCTGCTGAAAGCCCATCGGTGCGGAACGCAAAGGCAAACGATGCCTGTTGCTCGGGTGAGGGTTCTTCGGCAGTTAAATCAGCCACTTCTACACAAAACAGATCAGCGAGTTTTTCCAAATGCAATAGGGGGATTTCGCGCTCGGCTGTTTCATAGTAGCTGATTACCGGTCTCTTTACATCCAGGTACAAAGCGACTTCTTCTTGCGAGAGGCCTCGCTTTTCGCGCAATGCAGCCAGATTTTTGCCGATAATTTCATTAAGGTTCATGCTTGCTGGTTAGGTGAGATTGTTACAAAACAACACTAATTTTATGTTTTAGTCAATATTTGTAACGGTGAATTCCAATGAAAAGTTGCTTAAAGTGCTGATTTTCAAAGGAAATAGCCTTTGAATTTAAAAAGAAGACCGGATTTAACTCACATTACTCCCTTCCAATTCCCTTTTAATGGCTTTGAGCATCGCCTTGCGGATGATGCCGCTAAAGGGTTTGATAAAGAACCAGTAAGCTCCAAATCTGCGCCTAACTTGCGGTGTAGGGCAATCGATACGGGTTTCGGTTTTAATTTCTGTTTGGGTCGGTGAAATGGGTACTAATTCAAAACTCCAACTGGCTTTGATGTAGGCTGTGTTGTTGAATGGAATGAACTCGTGCGGTTGAAATTTTTGAAGGTGGCCGGTGGGTGTCCATGGCTTACCAATAAGTCCAATGATGATTTCCTTGTCGGGTATTTTTTCTAACATAACGAATCTAGAGTTTTCAAGATGCTGAATTGAAAAGTGCGTAGGTGCAGACATGCCCCGTAGCTTCATCAGCCAATAAGACACAGGCGGGTTTTTGATTTTAAACTCGCGGACAATTGGGAAGATTTTACTCACTGGTGCGTTGACCGTGATGGAGTGCGCACTTGAAAAATCAAACTGAGGAAGGTACTTGTTTTGAAGCATGTAGAGCAAAGATTAAAAATACTCAAAGTATTCTTTTTGATAATTTGATAATTGTCAAAAGAGTAGTGGAGTTTTGAGAATATCTTTCATCCGAAATCTGGAAGTTAAGAGCAAGAATTTAGAGACGGGTTCGATTCTTTGCGCCTATTGTTGCCTCAATAATCTATACTAAAATGAACAAACTACTTTTTGTAATCGCACTGAGTTTAAGTTGCTCGTTGTGTTTTGGCCAGGAAAGCAAACCAGATAAGTATGCCAACAGGCGTTTCTTTGTGTTGCTAATGTCACCAGGAGAAAATTTTGAGCATGATAAGCCTATGTCGCAGCAGAAGTTAGAAGACCATAGGGCTTACTATCAGAAGCTATTGGAGAGAAACCTTGTTGTTATTGGCGGTGGCTTCACACAAGAAAATGGTGGTCTGAGTATTCTCAAGGCAAGGGATAAAACTCAGGTTGATTCACTGGTAAGAAATGACCCCGCTGTTTTGAGTGGTGTGTTCAAGATTGAAGTGAAACCCATCTTTGCGGTATTCAAGGGAGAGAGTAAGGAAGTACTCGACCTTCATGGTATTGTATTTAAGAAGCAATAACAAAGTGAAATTGCTGCCTTGCGATAGTGTATTTCATAGCTTTGTTTGAGTCTGGTAAGCATTTGGCAAATACCTACATTTAAAAATGAAGATAGCTATTCTTACGCTTGGCACACGGGGCGATGTACAACCCTATGCCATATTGGGTAAAGCTTTGAAAAAGCGAGGGCATGATGAGGTGCTGTCGACAGCAAAAAATTTTGAAGGTCTGGTAAAGTCGTATGGTTTGAATTTTTTACCAGTTGACGCTGACTTTCAGGCAATGTTGGAGTCTGATGAGTTAAAGAAAATTCGAAAGAATCCATTTCTTGCCAAAAAGCAACTAAGCAAGTTTGTTTACCCGATGCTTAATGATGCACTTGCCACTTTCTATGAGTTGGCTAAAGGAAGTGACAGAGTTTTGTTCCACATCAAAACAATGGCCGATAACTTTGCCGACCAGTTTCCTGAAAAAATGATTAAGGCTGACGTGATACCGGCCAGCCAGGCCACCTCAGAATTTCCAAACCCGGTGTTTAGCTTTCTATCACTGCCTGCTTTTCTAAATAAGCTGATATACAAAATCACGGAGTTGGGCCTTAAAATGTGGAGCAAGCCTGTGAATGATTTCAGAACGGGAGCCGGGTTGCCTCTTAAATTTATAAAACCTGATTTGCCTTCATTGTATGGAATCAGTGAACTTCTTCTCTCGAAGCCCAAGGATTTTCCACAGAATAGTTACTTCACCGGGTTCTGGACTGAAGCATCTGATGTTGAACTGGATGAAGACCTTCTTGACTTTTTGAAAAATGGAGAACCTCCGCTTGTGGTAACATTCGGAAGCATGCCGTTCGATAGCAAGCTTGATCTTAAAGATCTGATTAAATCCATACCCGAGAAACTTAAGATGCGCGTGGTATTGGTGAAGGGCTGGGGGCTTCGCGAGACAAAGGAATTAGAGAACATCCCCGCTATTAAAGTAATTGACTCTGCACCGTATGACAAGCTCTTTCCCTACGCGAAAGCTGTTGTGCATCACGGTGGTATTGGAACTCTTGCCGCGTGTTTACGGGCCGGTAAACCCTTCATGACCTGCCCGGTACTTTACCCAATGGGTGACCAGGTGTTTTGGGGAGACATTGCGTGGCGTAAAGGAATAGGATTGAGGCCTTTGCCTTTGAAGAAGGTTACGCATGATAATTTTATAAACCATGTAAAGGAATTAGTGACCAACGAAAGCCTGCATCGCAATTCTCAATGTATTTCTGAGAAGATGGCTGATGAAGATGGTGTTCAACGGGCGATTGATATTATTGAAAGAATCCATCAATAAGCAAGAGTTTTACCTTGACTTTTCTAAGTCTCACAAAGTGGTTTACACTCTCTTATCTTTTGCCGATTCTCCAAAGGCGATGAGGTTAAACATTTCGCGTAAGCGACTGCGCACACGACTACCGTAAAGCGATTCGAGTTCGCTTGCTGATAGATTCGTTGTGATATGCGTGATCATGTCATGGGCCATGTAGAGGTCGTAACGACTCAAGATAATTTCTCCCATCACGTTGCATTCATTGCCGTAATACTTGAGCGCTTGCTCTGCACCGAGGTCGTCAAAGCAATGCACTTTTGGTTGTTGATTATTAAAAGCCATGCGACTATAGCGCCAGATAACTTCATAGCCTTCCTGGATAAATTCAAAACTTACATCGCGACATGATTTGATGATGGGGTTTCGTTCGGGTGGAGGCACAAAGCGCATGAGAGTCATTAACGATGTTTTACCACAACCGATAGGACCTGATAGGAGAATGCCTTTCGTGAGGTCGATGTTGAGTCGTTCGGCTTCGGGTTTGTCTTGCAGAAAGTACACGATGAGTTTGTAGATGAGGTCGTGGTCTTGTTCATGGATTTTGAATTTATCGCCATAGTGTTCTTTGCCGCGTTTTTCGAAGAAGGTGAGGCACCATTTAAAATCAAATGAGGTGCCCCCTGACCCTTCGACTCCGCTCAGGGTGACAGGCCTTTCCTCCTTCGCTGAAGCTTCCGCCTTCACTTTGTTTCGGACGGACGAGTCGGAGGACGAGTTAGAGTGGCTCGTCATAGTTTTTTGTTCCGTTCAGCACTACTTCTGTTTTTTTGGATTTGAATTTTTGTGCGTTCAGAATCCAATTGCGGGAAGCAGCCTTCCAATCTTGCATGGGCGCACGACCGCCTACTTTCCACCCGTTGCTCTGGAAGTAGTTGAAGAATTTTTGGCCTTCGAGTTTTGTGCTTTTGATTTCTTCGAAGAAGGCTTCGACTTCGTGAAGTTTTGGTGGCACCCCTTCGCTAAAGCTTCGGGGTGCAAGCACGTGCAAGTCGGCAGTATTTTTTTTGACTTTGGTTTTCGCTTGGGCGGTAGCCCGACCAGAATTTGAACTTGTATCTTCATCATAAGCTAGCTTATCGTTTGTGTTGTTTATATGTTTATAAGAAGGCTCGTTTAATGGTACGGTAGCTGTATCGTTTTTAGGCAAGTACCTGTTCACTGTTGGTTCATTTTCTGAACCCGTACTTGTTTCTTCTTTGAACTTGTTGTTCTCTAAGTTGTCTGTCCATTGAACCAGTTCAACTTCACTTCCTCTGAAAGGATTGTAGGATGGTTTGTACACAATGAATCCGTATTCATGCAGTTCTTTTATCACTTTATGGTATGTAGCCTTTGCCTGAATTTTACTTACCACCATCATTTCGCTGCGCGAAATGGAGATGGGGTTTTGAAAGCGATTGAGATTCCAGAATTGAAATAACGCCATGTATAAACTGATGTGTGTTGGATGGATGCGTTCATCGACAGCGATGCGATCGAAGAAGGCGGAGAGGTGTTTTATGTAGTTCATAAACCTCACCCCTCCCTACGCTTAAGCTCCGGGAGGCAAGCCCGACCCTTCTCCAAAGGAGAAGGGAGTTTAGACTCTGCATTCATTCCGGATTCGAGTAGGAGCTCGATGTCTTCGTAGCTGTAGTAAATGAGCCCTCCGATTTTGGTGTAGCGCAGTGTGCCGTTGATGCGCAGGTTTTGTAATGTGCCGGGTGAGATTTTCAGAAGCTTGCGCACCTCCTGGCTCTTGAGCCATTGCTTGGGTTTCTTGGGAATTGCGTGTGAAAGAATCTGTTTGAGGTCTTGCAGCAATTCGGTGCGAAAGGACTGCAAATCGTCTTTGGTTACTACTTCGATTGCCATACGGTTTAGTTGTTTTTGTATGGCGCAAATGAGAGTACTATGGAGGCTTGAAAACAGTCACGGGGGTTCCGGGACGGGTGCTAACCCATTGATAGCGAGGGTAAAAAGTTTAGCAAGTTTTTAGAGGTAAGACATTGTGAGCAAACCTTACTTTGAAAAGAAATGCTGTGATAACCGATAGGTAATGTTTGAGGTGTAATCTTGTTACGCCATTAGAAATGGAAATCGAAGAGTTTTTTTGGTTCCACCCCAAGGCCATTAGCCAACATCAAAATGGTGCTAAGTGTAGGGCTGCGTTCACCCCGCTCAATGCGCCCGATTTGGCTCAAAGGCAAACCGCACCGATAGGCAAGTTCTTCCTGGGCAAGTTTCTTGGAAAGGCGAAGCTCTTTCAAGTGGGCACCGAAAGCGATTATGTATTTCTGATTTCTATTCTCGCCCATATTGGCGAAACTCAAGAAATTGGGCTTGCTTTATTAGAGCCAATTGGCTCTATTTAGGTTTTTAAGTAAATTGATGAAATGAATCCGCGTACCCATCTATTGGCTTTGCCCACCGAAGCATTGCCATTAAGCCAAGCGTTTAAGGCAATGGCTGAAGTGAATGGCTTTAGTAATCTTCAACAAGTGCTTGATTCTGGCATTCATCAATTGCCTTCATTACCCGGCTCTAACTATCGAGTGCAACAAGAGATGCTGGAGTTCTTAGATAACAATGGGTTGTTGTATTTGGTGGAAGATTTTGGGGAGTAGGCTGTTTTCTTCTAAACAAATTTAGAATGTGGTATCTTGGAATCAAGATATAATAATTTCACTAAACTCATGACAGAAAAGGAGAAGAAAGCAGCTCAGAAGTTTGTGGACTTAATGCTTAAAGTAACCTTTAGAATTTGCCACTGGAACGAAAATGGTGAGTTGTTGTCGAGGAGTTCTGGGTTTCTTTACAAGAAAACAGAGGCATCACCAACTCTTGTAATCACAGCAGGACATGGCACACCCCCTGTAGGTTCATTTATAGAAACTACTCATGTTTATAGAGATAAAACAGCTGCAGTCAATGCTGGCAAATTCAAAGTTTTTTATTCAAATGACAAGATAGACTATGCCTATAGTGAATTGCCTCTTGAGCTAATTGCAAAAAGTTTAACACCAGACATGAAGTTTGAATTTACAGCGTATAAAGAACCTTTCGTAAAAGCCATTAAAGATGAGGCATGCGGATTTGCGGTGAGGAACAACTATGAATTTGTAAATGCAGGTGGCAATTTAGTTGCACCAATTTACCTCTGTTATGAACTTTACCTAGAACTTGTACATCAAGACGAACATATAAATTACTTTAGACCAGCTCGACCAGTTATGGAACATGAATATTATGCTGGAGCTAGTGGAAGTCCAATATCTGATCCCTCGGGGAAAATTTGCTCGATACTAATAGGTGGAACTGAGCCACGTGAGTTTCTAAAAGCATTTCGGCTTGACAATATTGAGTTGCCATAGAAAATGAAGTAGCTATTATGCTGTCAAGTTATTAGTGTTAAAATGAAAATTACTTCGACTTCCTGACATGATTTAATAGCATAACAATATCCTTCTCCACTGCCTGTTTCGCTGAATCTTCGGTGTTATAAAATTTCGTGCGGAAGCTCTCGGCTGAAACGTTGGATGCGCGGCCGGTGCTAATGTAGGCTGAAAAGAAACGAATAACATCCAATACATTTTGATTTTTGATAAGCCTTGTTTCTACAAGTATTTTGACGAAGTAGGCCACACGCGGCACGGAAGAATCTAAGTGGATTTTGAAATCCTTCTCGGCAAAATCGTTGGTAGTTCTTTCGCCTTTGAAGGGCAGTGATAGTTGCTGCTTCTTTTCGAGGAAAGCTATTTCTTCGGTTACCCATTCGGAGAGCTGCTCTTTTAATGACTTGTGGCTTTGCTTATAGCTGAAGCCGGGCTTTTCTTGCTGCTGGTTTATGATTTTAAGATAGTGCGAGAGTTTTTCTACTTGTTCGTTTAGGGTTTCTTTGGCATGATACGATTCTTTTATTTTACGGGCGCAATGGTTAAAGAACTTGAGTGAGTTGTAGTTGATGTAGAGCATGGAGGCACACATCCGCTTGTGCAACTCCTCTTCTACTAACTCTGATCGCACCAAGTTTTCAATTTCTTTATAAAGCTCTTTCAGGAATATCAGCCGTTTAAAAGATACGCCTACTTCTTTGTGCTGGATGAACTCTGTAAACGGTTCAGCCAGAAATGAAACCAGAGATTCACTCAGATTCCGGGCCAGTAACTCCTCTTTAAGTTTGGGGATTCGGATTTGAAAGGTGTGTGCGGCAATGTATCGATAGCTGTCGGGTATTTTGGTATGGAGGTCGAAGTACCTGGAGAAATGCTTTTCAATAAACGAAAGCAATTCCTCCAATTTGGCATACAAGCCGCGGTACAGGTTAAGGCGGTTATGCTCGGATGTGATGCTGAGGAGATGTTGCCGTTCATCTTCCGGAAAATAGTTGAGTAACTGGTCGGTAAGTTGAATGAGGAGGCGTTGATGGTGCTGGATGTAGAGTTCGATGCGTTTATCATCATCGAGGGTAAACACCTCGTGAATGAGTGCTTTCTTGACACGATCAATTTCCGCAGCGAAGGCTTCGGTTGCTTGCTTGAACTTTTCTTTTGTTAACTGTGCACGGGTATTGCCCGGATTAAAATCTGTAGATATGAGCCGCTCCAGTACATCGAGTTGGTACATTCGTTGGGGTTGTTAGAGTAAAAGGAAGCGGTGTGGGCTGGCACCGCCTCCACGGGGGTTCACAGGTTACATTCCACAGAGGTATCTTTTTTCAACATGTTACTAAAATGATCTAATTTCTCACTATCGTCATTATCGTTCAATAAGTGAACGCCACCCAGAAATTTCATACCGAGGTAGTTGGCCGTTTCAGAGATAGGAAGCCAGAAGTGTTCGCTGAGATTTCCCCCAACAGAAGAACTGAGTGCGGCCATGCTTTTGCCCCTCAGTTTCCTGCCCAGGTCTTTTTCCATGTCGAGCAGGTCTGTGATGCGGTCAAAGAACACCTTCATGATTCCGCTCATGGCATACCAATAAACCGGAGTGGCAATAATGAACGTATCGTAATTAGTTATCAGCTTGTTCATAAGCGGTAGGTAGTCATCATTTCGGTTTTTGTGTTCATAGTCGTAGTAGCTGATGTTGTAATCGTTAAGGTCAACGATGTCAAAATCTAATGATGCTTTCAGGTTTTCGAGCGCACGTTTTGTGTCGCCTTGCGTTCGTGAACTGCCGAGTATGGCAACTATTCTTGTCATGGTTGGAAATTAAATGTTTACTTCTTTGGTAGAGCCAGATTATCGGAAGTAAAACCAAGTGGCTTGGCCTGCATATTGAAATAGTTCTCGGAAGCGCACACCCAGGTGATTTCGACAATTTGCTTTTCGTTGAAGTAGGTCTTGAGTTTATCGAAGGTTTCCTGAGTTGTTGTTTTTGTAAGGCTAATTTGCTCTACATAATCCAGTATTGCTTTCTCTTTGTCGCTGTAGTTGGTGCTGTTTCGAAAATTGAACATGTCTTTGAGCCTGTCCAAGTCCCACTTTTCTTTGGCCGACATATACTCGATGGCATTGGCACAAAACTTACAATCGTTGAGGTGCGATACGTAGTTGCGGATGAGCAGGTTGGTATCGCGGTCTATACTGAGTTTTTTATCGGCACTTAGTATTTTGATGGCCACCTGAAAAATAGGCGTGCTGCGCGAGTAGATGACCAACAACGGAGACAGGACTTTACCAAACTGCCGCTTGGACATGAAGTACGCAATTTTTAAAAATAGCGAGGATGGAGATTGAATGGTTGCGAGGCGCATAGTATTGAATGTTTATACAGCAACATTATGCGATGACTGAATAACTTCCTTTGATAATTATCAAAATCGGATAGGGAAGTGGCTATATCAGCACCCGAGGCTTTTTTCGATAGTAGTACCGCAGGCTCAAAAGGAAGGAGATGAACCCGATGCAAAACCAGAAATCCCAAAACAAAAATGCGTTGAGAGCAACCGTACCTTTCAAAGCCATACGAGTAAATTGAATGAGCGCACCCGATGCCCTGAGAAGCAATAGAATAGTGAACAACCACCCACCGATAAGTACAGGTTTGTGCCACTTCAATTTTCGCTGTTCGGCTGTAAGTCCGAATGCAATGAACATACCGATGAAGCAGGCAATTGCTGCGAACAAGTTGTAATACCAAAACCAAGGGCGAGTAAATGCTTGCGCTGCGCCCTCAGCAGGGAGACCGAGGTAGTAGCCGAACAACCATAGTATGTGAACTGCTCCGAAGATTATGCACCACCCAAGTGCACTGTATCTGATGAAATTTGGATTGAGGTTCATGCGAAATATATTTCGCTCCAAAGGTGAGATGGGATAAGGACTTTAGGTTTGATAATTGTCAAAATCGATGGTGCTTATCTGAGAAGAATTCTAAAACTTTTTGGTAGTTTTCAATACTTGACAGTATTTATATGTGAAGTTTGTTCTGATACTATGGAAAAAAAGAAATTCCCCAACACCAGTATCCTCTCATTGATTACACAACAGGTTGATGAGGGCGATAAATTGCTGTTCGTTTACCTTAAGCCTGTTCCAGATTTTTATACACGCGAACAAATTTACTGGTATGAAGCAGCAGGCAAAGATGGCAGGTCATCTATACTTTGGCCGAAGTTATCAATTCGGCAATGGGTAGCCTGCGGGCGTGACTCACAGTTAAGGAAAATACTTGATAAGATTCTCCAAGTCAAGAAATTAGAGATAGACAAGGTAGTAATAAACATGACAATACCAGAGTATTCGATTGAGCCTGATGATAGCAATAGAAAACGAAGCAGAAGTGACGTTAGGACAGATTTCTTGAAGTTACATGACTTAACGTTTATACCACAAGAGCTCTATCAAAGGGAGAATTTACAGCTAATGTCTGGCTACAAGAAGAAAACTGCTGAGATAAAAACCTTTTTCCCTGTAGGTTTTTTTGAGGATGGATTTATCCACAGGAACCTTGAGAAAAATGTTTTTGGAGTTATCGAAACGCGAACTCCATATCTTACTTTCCACGGTGTGCGCTCATCCTCTGAGAAAGGTGTTGGCACTAACACGATTGTTGGATTTTATCAGAAGGTATTCGGTGCACAAAAGTATACCGCTATCGTCAGAGACGAGAGTGGCGAGGAATTAGGACTAGGAAATGTCGATAATGAAAGTGGTTTCTTTAAAGTAACTCTACGAAAACCTAATAAAAGCGGAAGTGTAGAAATACACTTGGATACTGATGTTGAAGCTGCGATTGACTACCATTTAATTCAAGATATCCAAGTCACTGGCCACATAGCTGATACTACTTACACTGATTCCTATGGCAGAAGTTTTATGATTACACCGGATATGAGAAAAAGACCTACGTCTATCTCACCCGTAACCTGGCAGCATAATGTATTTGCTACTAGCTTAGAAGCTAATTCAAAACTAGCTGATTCGTTTAAGCAAGTCTTCGATTATCTCGGGCCTAAAATCGTAGTTGCTGACCCTTATTTCATCGGGAACTTCAAGCAAGATGAAGTTACCAACGTGATAACAATTACACACTGCCAACAGGCACTTATTGCAGCACTCATTCATTCTGCTGTTGAAAAGGGTATAGTACAGTTTACCATTCTCGGTTGTTCAAGGGCAACAAATCAGTTAGATGCAGACTCAGTCGGACCGTTAGGAAAAATAGAGGTAATGATTGAGCGGTACGAAAAATTATTTAAGCGTGCAATTGAAGAAAATAGATTGAAGAAAATCTTGACACCATCATCCATAATTTTCAAAAGAGCAGCTTCCGATTTTCATAACCGTTACTGGTTTTCAATAAAAGAATCAAATGGTTTTGAAGTGTTAGATAAGTGTGTTGTTGTAACTAACAGCGTTGGAAATATCAACGAGGTTGACCTTATACCTATTACCGATGATATCCAGCGAAGGCAAATTGTATTGAGGTATTCTGGATTATATAAAAATGCTAATCAGTTAATCGCCATATGAACGTAAAAGATAAGATTGAGAGAATCATACGGCAACAGACTGATGTCAACTGGCTTATTGTTCACGAAATCACCCGTGGCAGTGAAACTTATACCGATGTTGAATTCAGTTTTGTTGATGGTAAAGAAAGGAGAGATGAGCCTTTCGGAACTAATCAAGGATACATCTCACTTAAGTCAGAAGTAGTCATTGATGAAGTTAAGCAAGTGATACTCGAACTCGCTGATGTATTTAGGAAAAATGATATTGCTCTCGCCAACCTATATATCCTCACATGTAGACTCAGTTATAGTGCTGAGGATGATGAGAGCATCTTGTCAGAGTTGGTGAAGGCACTTGATTCAGGGATACGAAATCCCCTTTTTGAAGTACTACTGACCTCTCTGAATGAATCGTATTACAAAGAACACCGACTATTCTCCGAAAGCCCTAAGAGTGTTGAGGATTGGCTGAGCCTTTTTAATTCAGTTGATTACCTCCACACAATTTCAAATCCAGTACCACAATGTCTCATGCTCATTGATATGGGATGGAATAAAGGTGTAGACTTTTTCTGGATTAAAAAGATGAAGCCCTTGTTACGGGCAGTGTTAATGGGTCAGTACGCTTATGACCTGACCATGTCTGATACGGAGCTTACAGCATCTTATGAATCAGAGGAGGATTTACTTTTTTTAGCCGCCTGTTTACTTGATGACATCGGACCTGATAAAAAACCTTTGCCGTGGCTGAACAAGAATTTAGTTACTGTAATGATGAAGCGATGGGATTTAATTGGAAAATCAATTTTTGTTCACGTTTTTGGAATCAGCTACCGAAATAAAAATTCAAACAAGGCTTATGAACAGCTAGGCAATCTTATCCATGAGGTTTTGCATGTCCGATTGGTGGCTGATAATACAGAAACTCATAAATGGATTGACGGGTTGAAGTTCCCTAATGGTTTTATTGCATTCTTCTGGTGGATAAAATCAAAGGACATTGATTTAAGGCAAATACCTGAAGCTAATACCGAGAAAATTGCCACGCATTTTTTATCTGAGCTAGAGAGAATCCTACATGACGCACCTGACTATTTTGTAGATGACCGCAGAAGTGACCCCTTGACAACTCATCAGCTTTCTGAAGAGAAGTATGGTTTGGCACTGGTTTACATTCTTCTCTTCTTAATCTATTCCAGTGAGGAGAATGTCAATAGGTTTAAATCGATATGTATGCGAATTAAACCTTTCTATTATGGCGCTTATCAGGCAAGCTTATTTGCAACACGATTCACACAGGTTATGTTCTTGATTTTTCTTTCAGCAGAATCTATCCCTGACATTGATAAAAAAGCAATTGAATCACTCAAGAAGTATTTAGAAGTCATTTCAGATTGGTTACTGGTCTCGTACGTCCACTTGGAGGAAAGGGATGATGAGGTCTGGAATCCAGAAAGCGAAAAAGAGATTTTTAATTTTAATGCTGGAAGATACCTGGTGAAAGGTATGATGCAAAGCATTCGAAAACATCAGGTCAGCGAGTATTATGAGGATTTTTTCAAATCAATTAACGAGACAGCTATTGCAAAGTGGGGATAGTCTGTTCTAAATCTGTGCCCGTATCCTACTCAATGTCTCTTGCGTAATGCCAAGAAACGAAGCGATGATGCCAAGTTGTACTCGTTGTAAAGCAGTAGGGTTTCTATCAATAAATTTTTTATAGCGCTCGGTAGCACTTGCAAAGTGGAGGTCGTCAAACCGATTTTGTAGTTGCACGATGCCGAAGTTAGACCAAAGCCTGCCCAGGGTTTCGATGTCGCGGTGCTTGGGGTAGAGTTGCTCCAATTCGTAGTATGGAATCTCTACAATGGTACTGTCCTCCAACAACTCAATGCCCCGCCTGTCGGGCACGCGCATGATGAAGCTAATGGTAGAAACAGCAAAGGTGTTTTCGAAGCTAATCCAATCGGTTACGTCTTTCCCGTCTTTCACGTAGAAGGTACGTGTGAGGCCTTGTTGAATAAAAAACAAGTGGTTGCAAACAGCACCGGCATGAAGCAGTGTGTAGCCCTTGGGTAATTGACGAGTTTTGGTGATGGCGGCAAAGGCGCGTTTACTTTCAATTGATAATGGAGAAATTTGGTCTAATACATGAAATAGATTGTCCATCGGAAAAACCTGCAAGGCCTTCTAAAAACCTCCGAAAGATACCAAATGATAGAGTGTTACGGTAGCTTGAAGCCATTGGATTTGGCAGAAAATGAAGATTGGATTTGACAAATGTCAAAAGGAATCAAACTACCCAAAGAAGGCATCTTTAAAATCTTGCTCTTTTAAGAATGTCCCTTGCGTTTTGGTGACTATGCATTCAATATTGTCGCCCTCTTTGCTTTTCAGTTTGACAAAGAAAATCAGAACCCATTTTAGCCCCTCATGATTGTATTGCTCATAAGCAACATAACTAAGTTTCGCTTGATATTAATTGCTTTCGGCATAATGATTCCGCTGGGCTTATATGCGCAAGAAACGGTACGGGATTCAACATTTAGACGTACGTTAGTCCTTACTCCGCGTATCAACTCGGCTGGACATTTCCCATTCTCTGGAGCGCTGCTAAACAAGAATACTAATATTGATTTAAACATTTTCTATGAGCACAAGCGCTATGGCTTTTTCATATTTCAATCAGTGGACCTGGAAGACAGGCGTTCTTTTGTTAACTATCTGCAGCCGGGCGTTTTCAGGAAATTCAATATTGCTAAGTCGATGCAGGTTAGGCTATTTGCCGGATACGTTTTTTCGCAGACCAATGGTTTTAGAGATAAGGATTCGGATTACTTTACGGCAGCGGTTGTGTACTGGACGATTGACCCAAATCTGAAATTTGAAAGCACTTCACTGTTCTTCGATGTAAGTCAATCTATCAAATTAGCCAACCGCTATTTATTGAGCTATACACTCCGTGATTTTAAGTTTGATTTCTATTTATTTCATCGGGTGGTATTTGATAAGAATGTCCATGCACTTTCAGTATCACCCGCCTTGTCAACCCCCAAAGTTAAAGTTGCAGGTAAGCTGTATGTGCAAACTACCTTTTCATGGATGGGGTACCTTACCCAAACCAAACCTGACTTTGCGCTGCGAGACGGTTTCATTTTTTCGATTGCCTTCCCGTTGATACTGTAAGTATGGTGATTAAATATCTGAAAGAGTTTATAGCAATACCCTTTTTTGATAATTGTCAAGCGATTGAAGTTAAACCTGATTCATCTTTGTGCTCATAGCGTCAATAAAGATGAGGGTCGAAATAGTTCCGTATAAAAATTCCTCAGAAAGCAAACGCGAACAAATTGAAAAGATGTTCGATAACGTTTCGGGCAATTATGATTTACTCAACCGGATAATTACCTGGCGCAGGGATAAGAGATGGCGTAAGACTGTATTGAAATTAATCGCAAAGAGAAAGCCAGACAGAATTTTGGATATAGCTACTGGGACTGGTGATATGGCTTTACTATTGAGTAGAACGAATGCCAGCCACATCTTGGCTGTCGATATATCGCGGGGAATGCTCGATGTTGCCAATAAGAAAATACAACATTATAATTTGCAGGAACGGATTCGGACCGAGATACAAGATGCCGAAAATCTAACCTTACCGGATAGCTCATTTGATGTGACAACTATCATATTTGGCGTAAGAAATTTTGAGAACTTAGAGAAAGGACTCGCGGAGGCACATCGCGTGGTTAAACCAGGAGGAACTTTGGTGGTTCTTGAAACATCTGTTCCGGACAACTTATTGCTAAAACTCGGGTATTTGTTTTATACAAAAAGGGTTATGCCCGCAATTGCGAGTCTGTTAGCTAAAGATAAAGGAGCCTATACGTATCTATCTGAATCCGCACTAAAGTTCCCCTATGGAAGAGAGTTTGCAAAAATTCTCGAGAACGTAGGTTTTAATCAGGTGAAATCAATTCCTCAAATGGGCGGGCTTTCAACGATTTATTACGCAGAAAAGTAGGAGGCGTTTTCAGTTAACAAAAAGGAGTTTCAATTGAGTTAATCGTCCCTTAGTTTTTGATAAATGTCAAAGGATGTTACTTCAAAATCGCATTCTTTTGATGCCATCAATTAGACTAGTTAAAGATGAAATCAAAAAAAACTATTTTCTGGATAGTCACTGTATTGCTAATCGCGGGTTTAGTATTTGGCGCTTGTCAGAATTTTAATATTTTAAACAAAGGATATGCGGAGAGAGAATTGACTCGCTTAGGTTATCCCGCCTATTTGCTCTTGCTATTAGGCACCGCAAAATTAGCATCAGTTCTTACCTTCGTCATCACCGGGTATTCGACACTTAAAGAATGGGCATATGCCGGGTTGGTAATTTTGTTTGTTGGTGCCACTTTTTCTCACATAATGGCTGGCGATAAGATCGGTAGCCTATTGCCGCCTTTTGTGTTTCTTACACTCGTGGTTGGTTCTTACGTTCTCAGGCCTACTGACAGGAAGTGATAAATTCTATCAATTGTTTAGTAATTAAAATGACCTTGCTGTGGAAGAGTTCTATGCTCTTTCAGTAAAGGCCACTTTTATCCCAAGGCCAATCATGGCCAAGCCGCAGACTTTATTGAGGTAAGCTGCGGCTTTTCTATTGGTCTTTAGTTTTGCAAAAATCGTAGAGGCGAAGATGGCCAGCACCAGACACCAGCTTGTACCCGTAGTGATAAAAGTAAGCCCGAGTATTAGAAAGGGCAAGACAGTATTACTAACGGTGGGTTCAATAAACTGGGGCAAGAAAGCGATAAAGAATAAAGCAACCTTCGGGTTTAAGATATTCGTTACGATGGCGTCTCTGTAGATTTTCCAGTAATTAACTGAAGTGTCTGCAATGATACAGTCCGTTTTAAGTTGTGATTTATCCCTTAGCATTTTGTAACCGATATAGAAGAGATAGGCTGCACCTGCATATTTCACAATATTGAAGAAGAGGATTGATTTTGAAATAACTATCGAAAGCCCAAACGCTGCCAGCAGCGTGTGAAAAATAGCTCCTGTGCCGATGCCGAACGCAGAAATGATTCCTGCTTTCTTTCCTTGCCCAATACTTTTGGCGAGTATGAAAACTGTGTCGTTGCCCGGAGTGAGGTTCAATAGAATACCTGTTATAAGAAACGTTTCGAAATGAGTTATCCATGTCATGATGTAAGAGATTGCGGTCGTCAATGTGAAAATATGAATGATTACAAATTGATATGTACTTCTTGCCATCAGAAATTAAACTTCGCAGTATTTTTTGATAATTGTCAAAAGAAGAGTCTTTAAAATCTTGCTCTTTTAAGTTGGCATATTGCGTTACGCGATTGAGTGAGCAATATTGTTGATAGAAATGAAAGCTCTTATAGCAAAGTTTATTGGTTTCTATATTAATCTTCTGGCAGTTGTTGCTCCGCGTGTGGCTGCCAAGAAAGGTTTTGATTTATTTCGACATCCGTTTCGGGGAAAGTTGCAGGCGCACCACTATGCGTTTTATGACAGTGCCGATAAGTTTGACTTTACGTTACATGGTGAAACCATACAGGCTTACCGATGGGGTTATGGTGATAAGAAAGTTCTTTTTGTGCACGGATGGCAGAGCCACAGCTTTCGTTGGAAGAACTATATTGAGGCTCTTGATAAAGCTCGCTACACCATCTATGCACTAGATGCACCTGCGCACGGCTTGAGCACAGGTCGTTTTATGACAGTGCCACAATACAGCGAAGCGATTGAAAAAATGATTAAAGAGATTGGCAAGCCTGATGTGGTGGTAGGCCACTCTGTGGGTAGCTTCACCTCTGCGTACACGTTTTATCACCACCCTGAACTTGCACCAAAGAAGATGGTGGCATTGGCCATGCCATCAAGTGCTTCTGAATTCCTGAATGTTTTTAAAACCACGTTAGGACTTACAGAAAAAAGCATGAAGTTGATTATTGACCACTTCGTGAATATTGTTAATCTTACTCCCGAATATTTCAATACCTCTGTTTTTGTTGAGAGGTTAAATTTCCCGGCACTAATGATTCACGATGAGGATGATTATGAAACGAGTGTAAAACACACCAAAGAGATTCATCGCATTTGGAAGGGTTCACAATTGATGATTACGAAAGGCTTAGGTCATAACTTGAAATCAAAAGAAGTAGTAATGGCAGTGATTGATTTTATTAGTGAGGCTTCTACAGTTAGAATTAACGGAGTTTTAAAGTCGATAAGTAGTGAGAACTAAAATGAATAACTAACTCTTATGAGTATCGCAAAAACTCCTCCTGCGCCCTATTATGCTGTTATCTTTTCCTCGCTTCGAACAGATGGCGACTATGGCTATGGAGATATGGCAACCAAGATGGCAGAACTTGCTCAACAGCAGTCCGGCTACTTGGGCCATGAAAGTGTGCGCGAGGGATTAGGAATTACCATATCGTATTGAAAGGATTTAGAGTCCATCAAAAAATGGAAAGCCAATGAAGAGCACTTGCAAGCTCAGCGGGGCGGGCGAAAGATGTGGTACTCGGCTTACAAAACCAGAATATGTAAAGTAGAGCGTGACTATGAGTTTTTTGAGGAGGATAATCGATAGAAATCAGTCTAATAATTTATAGAGAAATGGAACGACACTTTGAACTGAATGATACTGAGTTTGAAAATCAAATCTCGACTTGTTCACTCAACCCTGATATTTTTACGCATGAAGCTCATCTTCGTCTGGCATGGATGCACATCCGCGACTATGGGATTGACGAGGCCATTGAAAAAGTAACTACACAATTACAAAACTTTGTAGCCGGCATAGGCGCGAAAGACAAGTATAATCATACATTGACAATCGCTGCTACCCGCGCGGTGTACCATTTCATGCTGAAATCAAAAGCAGATAATTTTCAAGAGTTTATTCTTGAGAACTCACGATTAAAGAGTCATTTTAAAGAGTTACTTGGCTGCCATTACAAGACGGATATATTTAAGTCCGATAAAGCTAAAGTGGAATATTTGGAGCCAGAACTACTTCCCTTCGATTAATGAAGCGATACGCTGCCGCAGTTTTGCTTGAGGACGGGAAAGTGCTATTGGCCAAACGCACGGCTACGCGCAGTAACTATCCTGGCATTTGGGATTTTGTAGGTGGCCACTGCGAACCAGGAGAAACATTTGAGGAGGCACTGAGGCGCGAACTGGTGGAGGAAATAGGAATTGAGGCAATAGACTTTGTGGTGCTCATGGTAGTAGATGAAAGCCCGGACTTCATTTTGAATTTGTTTCTGGTGACGAAGTGGAATGGCGAAGTGAGCAACAGAGATGAACACGAACATGAGCGAGTGGAATGGTTTAGTCTGCATGAGGCAAAGCGATTGGAGTTTATGAACGGAAATTACTTGGCAGCACTTGAACTGGTGGAGCGATTTCCATTAACCCTATGACAAACTATTTATGGAACAAAGGATTTCAACCAGAACATTGCAACATGCAGAATTAATTTTACGCCTTACGATGTCAATGACCTTGCTCATTGCCGGGATAAGCAAGTTTTTTAGCAGCGGAGGTTTTTACTCTTACTATCTAAAACAGTTTTCGAATGAAGAATTAAGGATTAACCTTCCTCAGTTTTCGTTTGACATTTATTTGACACTCATTCCATACCTCGAAGTGGGTATTGGCTTTGTATTGTTGACTTCAATAAAAAGAAGGCTTTTCATTGTTGTCTGGATTGTTTACTTCATGACGTTAGAGCTGGGGCACTACCTGCTGGAAGAGTTTACATCGGCCAACATGATTATACCTTACATTATTATGGGGGTGATTGCATACGTGTTACCAGCGCATCAGCATGTTTGGTCGTGGGTGAAATCTGATTCTGTGAATGACTAAATGAATTTGAACTTTAACAATAAGTATAAAAATGATTGCGAGAATCTGGCATGGTAGAACAAGGTTAAAGGATTATGAAACCTACACTGAGTTTTTGAAAAAGGTAGCGATCCCAGACTATCAAAAAACCTCAGGATTCAAGAGCTTGTCATTTCTCAGGCAGATTGTTGACAATGAAGGGCACTTTACACTTATCACTTTTTGGGAAAACCTTGATGTAATAAGAAATTTTGCAGGTGAGGATTTTGAGAAAGCGAAGTACTACCCTGAGGATAATCAGTTTCTTTTGGAGTTTGAGGAAAATGTTAAGCATTATGAAGTTTTTGCAAGCTGATTGAGTATTATTTGGAGTCACGGAAACTTCAAAAACCATCGCGTACATCCCAGCCTTCAGCTTTTTTCAACTTGTTGTGGTCATCCTTGAAGCTGTCGATGGAGATACTGCCGGCACCGTTGAAAAGCAGAAAGAATGAACCTGCCAACATCGCTAATGCCGGAAAGGTATTTGGATAGGTGTCGCCTATGTGCGCAAAGCCAATGGCGCAGATGAAGTTAATAACCATCGTGAGTGCGGCAGGACGGGCAAACAATCCCAAACCAAAAAGTGAACCGCAAATAAATTGGCTATAAGCAGAAAGGTAGGCTGAGAACAATGGGAACGGAATTCCCTGTGTTTGAAACCAATTACCGATGCCTTGCATGGCTTCGGTACTGAAGATTTTATCGTGCGTACCGTAGATAAGGTGAAAGCCAATGAGCAGGCGAATGAATAGTGGGGCGACAGGACTAAGGTGGTCGAAGAACGTGTTGATGCTTTTGTATGATGCATTCATGGGTATTGGTCAACGAATATGGTGTCTTCTCCGATCTTCTCAAAGGTTAAGTTTACCGTGCGCCTGGTGGCGCTGGTCTTGTGAATTGTTTTAGCTGGAATCTTGATGAACTCTCCTGGTTTTAATACTTGAGTATTCTGTTCCTTGATTTCGATGGTAAGCTCGCCTTCCAGCACGACAAACAGTTCATCCGTGTGGGCGTGGTAGTGCCACTTATATTCTTCGTCCATCACCGCGATTCTAAGACAGTGATTGTTTACTTCTTCGAGTATAAAATTGGCGTATGGTTTAACGGCATTACTTATCTCACCAAAAGACTTTTTCACAGTTTTAACTTCAATATTCATGTATAGAATTATTTGATTGGAGTAATCTGCGCTTGCACGCACCACCAGCGACCATTCTCTTTGATGTAGGTATCGGTGTAGAGGGAAGTACCGGATATTTCTTTGCCATTCTGTAAGTATTTGAAAACGGACTTAGAACGAACCAATGCCACGTTGCCGAAGATGCGGATGTGCTCATCGGTAGTTGCAAAGGCGATAAAATTTCCGGATTGATAATCCGTTGCCCAGGCTTTCATGTATTCTTTGCGGTTAGCAATTTTTCCGTTGCCTTCGATGCAGACAAAATCCTTGTGAATGATTTCATTGTGCGTAGCGGTGTCTTGAGCGATGAAGTTTTTGATGAACAGGGTATTGAGTTTGCTGAGTTTCTCGCGGTCTTCCATTTCGGTTTGGATTGAATTCATATTGAAGTCTTTTCGGGGCAACACTATGGTAGTGTAATTCTCGACAAGCGCCAGAACAGCCTCCCGTGGACCTTTTACCCAACCCTCACTACCGTAGAAGGCGTCCTGGCTTTGTTGTCGATGGTTTAGGTTAGTATAAGAACGTGCAAGAAAGAACGAGTTTTCATCATGGAGTGAAGGGCCATAAGCCACCACGTCCACTTTCCACTTTGTTAATAGCGGCAGAGCCTGGTCAACGAACAGCTTTTGAAACTCGTTGCGAGTGCCAGGCTTGAGATTGTAAGAACGGATTTCGATTACGTCTTCCACGGATTGAGCAGTTAGGGAATAGGTTAGCGTCCAAAAGCAAATTGTAAGGCTGTATTTAAGAAAGGGGGTTGTTTTCATACAGGAAAGGAAACAGAAGGGATTGGGATAGGGCTTTAAAATCTTGCTATACGCACTATTTTTTGACTATTGTCAAAGTGATGTTGGCCGGGGACAGATACTTTTACGCTGTTGATTTGAGCAAGATTTTGAAGAAGACTTTGAATTGACAGAGCTATATTTTGAACACAAACTGATTTTTCGATGACAAGGGTTAGCTGGATAATTGCCTCTGCTATTTTACTTATTTGCGGGATTGCGCACGTGCAGGGAATATTTTTTACCAACGATCTGAACCCGGAAGATGCTACGCTGACTGAACTGATGAAAACCACCAGCATTCAAATGGACAAAACGGGAACGATATGGAATTTGTGGATTGGGTTTCATGCCATGTTTGGGGTGTGCTTGGTATTTATTGGTGCCATTATCCTATATCTATCTGCCAAACACTTTACTTTTCTTTGCAAGCAACACTTTATCTTATTGCTAACGATTCTATCTGTAGGCTTTTTTGTGTGGATAGGCTACCAGTACCTGATAATGGCTTTTGTTATCAGTATGGCTGTTCCGCTACTATTGTACATTATTGGTTATGCGCTGGTCTTATTACGACCCGGCAAGTAATAGGCAAACTAAGCAAGACAATGTCAGAAACTACTTTTCAAAAAGTAACGCAGGTAGAAAAGGTATTCTCCGAAAATCTGTTTGCCTCAGATTTCTACCAAGTAAAGAATTGGGCATTCAATTTTGGTGAAGACAAGAAAACGAGTGTGGGCTATAACGATTGTCTGTGCTTTGTGTATGTACGCAGAGGTTGGTTTCTGTTTGACCTCTCGAAGGAATCATATAACATGCACACGGGACATATTGTAATCGACAAGCCGAACTATGAATATCGTTTACGCCCTTCGGCTGGTATGTGCACTATCTTCAATTTCAGCAATGAGTTTTATGCGCAATTTGTAGAAGACCTGAACCTGAAAACCTCTTTCTTTTTCGGGAACGACAACTTGTTGTCATTAATGCTTAAGTCTAACCCGGAGACGGACTACCTCCACCACCAGATTGTAAGCAAAGGACGAGAAGCCGGGAGGTTAGAGATGGACCAACTTGTATTGGATTTGCTTCAACAGATTGTTTCGATTGTAAACAACCAATCGCTGGAAGATGACCTCAATGGTTCGCTACGGATGAACCACATCGCTACCATTGAACGAGCGAAAGATTTTATCCATCAAAATTTTTCAATGGATATTTCTTTGTATCAAATTGCCGACCACAGTTGTGTGAGTCCATTTCACTTTAGTCGGGTGTTTAAAAAGTTTACTTCGTTTACGCCACATCAATATTTACAGAACGTTCGTCTGAAGCATGGGCAAGTGTTGCTCAAAAGCAGTTCACTACCTATTTCAGATATTTCTTGCCAGGCAGGGTTTAACAGTGCCGATTATTTTGCCACGGCATTTAAGCAGAAGTATGGGGCTAGTCCTTCAGGATATCGCAAGAATCCTTCCTTTGAAACTTAGCATAATCAACAAAATACTACGATCCTTATTGAGATGACTAAAATTTAAATGACTATGAAAAACCTGATTTTACTAACATTACTTACCCTCCTGAGTTGTAACAATGACCACATTACTACGGACACATTAGATGGCAAAAAATACACCGTAACAACTGAAAAATATACATTCTATGCTGATCCTCAGAAATACCTGGATGCTAATAAAAATTGGACACAACCCGATCAGTGCAAATTCTCATGGAAGGTGAAGCATGTGGGCAGAAGTGGCAACACTATACGTATAGATATTTCTAAACCCAAGCATTGTGAAGTATCGTACGACATCCTTTGGAATGGTGCTATTATGGAATCGTACCCTCCAATGGCTAATATATTCCTGATTGCCAAGTCGGAAAATTGCACCGATGCGGGTGAAATGGAAACAGAGCAACTAATCATAAACTTAGAAGAAGCATTTAAAGACGTTCCAACGGCCTCGCTCAGAGAAACAGTATTCTACATTAAACAAGTTTGTTCTTCCACAAGTATTGAATGCAAAAAAGATTGTGATGTTTCATTGAACAATTAATCCCTAAACTGTATAGAGTAGACTTGGGATGGGGTTTTCTAAACGGATTCTGCTGTGACTTGTGCCGAGTCATTTGGCTGGCTACGGAAAATGGATTTCAGCGCACTCATATCGTGGCTTACTTTTAGGTCTAGGATTTTGGCATAGTGCTGGGTGGTCTTTAGATTTTTATGTCCAAGCATTTTACTAACAGTTTCGATGGGTACACCATTGGTAAGTGTGACTGTGGTGGCGAAAGTATGACGAGCTGTGTGCGTGGTCATTCTCTTGGTGATGTCGCACATGTCAGCAATCTCTTTTAAGTAACCATTCATCTTTTGATTACTCAGTACTGGAAGCAAACGACCTTCGTTGATGCACTGAGGATGGTTAGCGTAGCGGTCGAGGATCTCCTGTGCCGGTGGAAGTAAAGGAACGCGCGTTGCTGACTCTGTTTTTTGGCGATGGGTGAAAATCCATTTATCGCCATCGATGCCCACGGCTATCTCGGAGCGGCTGAGTTTCTTTACATCGGCATAGGCCAGACCAGTATAACAACTGAATAAGAAAATATCCCGCACCTGATTGATGCGTGGGGCGATGAAAGTCTTAGCACTGATGCGACTGAGTTCTTCGAATGTGAGGTATGGCCGTTCTACTTCTCGCTTGGTCATCTTATAGCCGATAAATGGGTTGCGTTGCAGCCAACCGTTCTTCAAACAGATGTTTACAATTTTTTTGAAGTTGGATAGGTACTTCATAGTGGTATTATGGTCGCAGTTGCGAACGGACTTCAACCAGAATTCGTAGTCGGTGATAAACTCGTAGTTAAGTTGGTTAACGTTCAAATCAGTAAGCTTCAATTTCCACTTCAGAAACTCTGCTGTGTGTCTTTTGGAAGTCAGGTAGCGCTCGTAAGTGAGCGGTGAAAACTCCTTGCCTACCAGGTCTTTCATCTGGTTGTTATGATGCTCAAAAATTTCCATGAGCATGCGCGGCCGCTCGGTGGAGACTCCAAACCATTTATTCTTGATGATGTCAAGTGTAATTTGTTTTCCTTCTGTCATCAACTGACGTTGGATATCAAGTGCTTTTGTGCGGAAGGATTCGAGAACCGAATTAGTAAACCGTGCTTGTTCGTGGCTGCCTTTTACTTTGCCCATGTCACCGGACCAGCTGCTCGGAGCAACAAATACTTTCGTGTTAGTGTCGAAGTAATCTTTGCCGAGTTTCACTCGCATAAAAACGGGAGACTGTCCGTCTTGCCTGGCTCTCGATTGCCTTGCATAAAATGTGATGGAGATGGTAGCGCTCATTACGTTGTTGAGTTTGAAAGTTGCTCTTACTCACACTCTAAATCAAGATGTTCAAGGTCTTGACTGATTCCTGAACGGCTTGACTTCCAGTGTTTTAAGTGCCTTCCAGTGCCAGACTATTTTCGATTTTGCCTAGCACTAAGGTTGGCACCAACGGAATGAGAATTGTTGAATGATTTGGTAGGCTCTAAAAACACAAAACCCCGAATCCATAAGGAATTCGGGGTTTTAGTTTTAAATGATACTTACTTTGCAGAGGAGGAGGGATTCGAACCCCCGGACCCCGTGAAGGGTCTCCGGTTTTCAAGACCGGTGCAATAAACCACTCTACCACTCCTCTAAAAAACGATCGGGGAATTTCGAACCGGTGCCCCCGATAGCTATCGGGGAAACCACTCTACCACTCCTCTAACACTTATCTGTTGAGACTAGATCGGAAGCCATCGCCACTCAATACCTGTCCGTTCAGCCCGAAAACCACTAACTGGCCCTCCAAACGCCTTTTGGAAAGCCAATTTTTGGCCTAAGAGGCTGCAAAATTAACGCTTCCCGGCATTTCCGCAAACGCCATGCCTACTCCTCGCTAAAATCCGGAAAGGTCTTCTTGATGTCTTTGTTGTCGTATCTGCGCGTGAGGGGCTTGGCGGCATCCAATTCCAGAAATACCAGTTTCTGGTTGTTGAGCACGGGCTGCAGTTTGTCGCGGTCAATTTCAAAATCTTTGCCCCTGCGGCTGCTTTTCAAGGCGTATTTGCGGGCAAAACTGTCGCCCTCCACCTGAAGTTGGTTGCGCAATTCCACATTGATTTTTTGTTTTTCCACGATGTCCGATCGCGACTTGCCCACCACCTCGGTGGCCTCCAGCGTGCCCAGTGTAAGCACGGCCGTGCCCCCCACGCCCGAGACGATCTTGCCTTCCTCGTTCTCCAGCAATAAAGGCGAGAGACCGGTGGTGGCGCCCAGCGAGGCATTGACGATGGACCGGTTTTTCTTCCCCTTCTTAGCCTGTTTATACATGCGGTTCAGCTTCTCGTGGTTCTCATCCAATTCATCGATGAGCGACTTGGCTTGCACCAACGCACTCCGGTATTTTTGGTAAAGGAGCCGATCTTTTTCTTCCATGTTTTCGGTATCCAACACTACGATTTTAACCTTTCGCTGCATCCGGTTGTTTGATTTGTCAATCGCAAAAAACAACAGCTCGACTTCGCCTTGTTTGTCGGCCTCTTCCACAAAGGCATAACCGGGTGTCCAGGTAAACTCATATTGCAAGGCGGTATTGCTCTTCAGCGCCTCGCGCGGCACGCGCATATCCGAGCTGACAAACTCCACGTGCGAAATGTTATCGTCCCCATTGGGGTCAGATACATAGATCTTAAAGTTGATGCGCGCGTCTTCCTTGACGGTGACGAGCGTATCGCTGGGCACCAACAATAGTTCGGGCGGCAAATCCAGCTGGGTTTGGGAAATTTTCAAACGGCCTTTGGTTTCGGCTTTGTCGGGTTGGTCTTGCACCAAAAAATCCACCAGCAACGGATTATTCTTAAGGCTGTTGAATTGATTGCGCGAGGGTGCCCACGTCCATTGGCCTTGCGATGTTAACGCTAACCCCTCCGGCATTTGCGAGGCAATGGACTTGAACACCACTGGGTCGCCATCGGGGTCGCGCACGTACTCGGCCGGTATTTGATAGCGGTTGGCGGTAGACTGCCGAACATAAAAAATAGGCAGCTCCTCGATTTCGGGAGGGCGGTTTACATGCGTGACCACAAAGGTGATTGGCAAACGTATCCTGCGCCCATCGGTCCAGTCGGCTTGAAAGATGACGGGCACTTCTTTTTTGCGCTCGATCCGGTCGGCCAGTTCATACGAGGGTGTCCAAATCAAATGACCCACGCTGTCCAGCAAAAAACCGTAGCCGTTGGCCCCATCCATCGAGAACCTGGGCTTCACCGCGTCCGTGGTTGCCAGTTGGATAGCCAACGTTTTACCCTCGGGCACCACGTTCCAACCAAGCGAGTCGGGTAAAATAAACTGCTGACCCGTAGCGGCCGAGCACCAAAGGGT